>Ga0209717_1001985_pt1 | contig 20649 bp, 17 predicted proteins | sample AD_UKC048_MetaG_FD_184418 | JGI IMG/M metagenome (GOLD analysis project Ga0209717, IMG submission 184418) | Active sludge microbial communities of municipal wastewater-treating anaerobic digesters from USA - AD_UKC048_MetaG (SPAdes) (version 2) | ecosystem: Engineered > Bioreactor > Anaerobic >... | reverse complement strand
TTGCAGCAAAGTCTAACAGTTTTGAAAAAGCGGTTAAGGGCGAAGGGGTAGACTGGGCAACACAGACAAACATCATCACAGTAAACCCGCTTGTTTTCATCGGTATCTTAAATGCGCATTATGAAATGGCAATGGGAAAGACAAACGGACTTGGTTTTAACGGAATATTTAACTGGTTTGGAATTGGTGATTGGAGTTATACAACGTTTGGCGCAGGCGCAGAATACAACTGGTATTTCCAGAACCACGCATTAAACGGCTGGTTTGCAGGACCGCAGGCTCAGGTGACAATGGCTATGATTAGCTATAAATATACACACGTAGACCCTGTGACATATGCGCAAAGTGAAAAAACAGATACTGCATCTGCTATTATGTTTGGGCTTGGCGGACATGGCGGTTACAGGTGGATATGGGACAATGGATTCACGCTTGATCTTCAGGTTGCTTTAACCTATAACATTGGCAGCTCTGTTGAAATCAATGGAGTAAAAGCAGAAGGATTTGGCGGAGTGGGTTTTGGACCGGGGCTTAACTTAGGATATGCATGGTAATTTAGTAACTATCTAAATTACCTTTTATAAAAAAGGGCGGCATCTTTGCCGCCCTTTTTTATTTTTTTAGGTTATTGTTATTTGTAGTGGTAGCCGTGTTGTTTTTAGTCCGACCCTTCGACCTTCTGACCATCCAATCATCTGCCCCTTCTTTTTCTAAATAAAATCCTTGCATTCAAAATCAAATTGTATATAATACATCCCACATAGAGGGTAAAACGGGCAATCCCATTTGTTGCTTTTTTTTACCCATTTTCATTTGGAGGGATGGAGATGGTAAATAGGTATTTTTTTAAGTTTTTGTATTTGTGTTTGTTTTTTTTAATTCCTGTTTTTGTTTTAAGCGCGCCGGAATGGTATGCGTCAGTTTCAGGGGGTATGAATTCGGTTTTAATGGGGGAATACAACAGCGCTATTAAAAGCGCGAATCAGTACAATGAATCTATAGGCATTAACTCTTCGCTTAATCAGCTTTTGTTTGGCGCGCAGCCTTCGCTGGAAATAGGTTACAACTTTAACGCGCCGGCAGGCCTTGCCGCAGTTTACCTTAAAAATGAATTAAGCATAATTAAGGACACAAGCAGCATTGCTTTATGGCCAAGCGGAAAGACAGCGCAGAAAATTTCCGGTGATTTCAGCGCTATATATACAGGCATTGGGATAAAAAAGTACGCCTTTGATGAATCTGTTTTTAACCCTTATCTGGGAATTGACGCAGGCTTTACCTATTATTTTAATAATTCCATGGATGAAGAAACAGCGCTTGAAGACGGTACGTATTCGTACAGGATAAAAAAATCATGGAACACCGCCTTTGCCGGCGCGGGCATAGAAGCAGGCGCAAACTGGATGTTTTCAGAAAGCGCAGGGTTAAATTTAAAAGCAGGGTACAGGTATTCAAAGGGTTCTGTAATGATAAAAACAGATAACGTTTACGGTTGGACAGGCGAATTGCAGGGGGAATCAGAGGCGGATTATTCAGGTTTTTATTTTGGGACAGGGTTTGTGCTGGCTTTTGGAAGCGCGGATAAAAGGGCGGTAAACATGGCAATTGCCGCAGGGGCGGAGCAGTTTCCTGAAATAGGAAAAAAAATATACGCTGACGCGGTAACGCTTTACAACGCCGGATTGTATAAACAATCAGAGGTTAAATTTACGGAGCTTAATCAGATAAGCCCGGGAAATACAGAAACAAAAAAATACCTTGATGATATAAATTTAAAACTTGAAGGTAATAAAAAGTTAGAAAACATCAAAAAACTTCTTGCAGAAGGCGATGAATACAGGGCGAAAAACAAATTTAAAGAGGCATATTCAAGGTATACAGAGGTAAACAGGATAGATGCAGGCAATGAAACCGCTTTATTTTATCTTAAGTATTTCAGGGAGACCGCGCTTGCAAGATATGGTGACGCAAGGGCGTTAAATTCACAGGGAAAAATAAATGCCGCGCTGAAACTTGCAAAAGAAGCGTCTGAATATTCGCCTGATGACGCGGAAATAGCGGATTTTGTAAAGGAACTTAAAGGGGATAAAAATAACAGAAGAAAAGCTGACGCCCTTTACAACGAAGGGGTGCTGAATTTTCAGAAAGGGTATTATGACAAGGCGATAACCGCATGGCAGAAGGTGGTTGAAATATACCCTGATGATGCAGAGGCTTTAAAAAATATTGAACTTGCAAAAGAAAAATACAGAAATTCAAGCGCGGCAGAAGAACAGAGCGCGGAACAGGCGCTAAAAGAGGCGCGTGACCTTTTTGAACAGGGGCTTATGGAAGAGTCACTGGCAAAAGCGGATTATGTATTAAGAATTGACGGTAATAATGCGGAAGCTTTAAAGCTTACCGAAGAAATAAAGGCAAAGCAGGAAAATAAAACAACCACGCTTAACAAGCGGTAAACTGGGAGGGGTAAAATGAAAAGATTTGCATTGTTTGTTTTTTTATTGGTTTTGGCTCTTGTTGTTGTAATTGGGTGCAATAAGAACAGCGCGCCTTTTGGGCCTATGTCGGTGAATGTGTTAAAACCCACGCCCACATACACGCATACGCCTGATTTAAGATTTTCCGTGTTTTTAATGCAGGAAGCAACGCCTGTGGCAGGCGTTGCAGTTAAAATGGCGCCACAGGGAGTAAATCCGCAGTTTTTAGCATATACTGACACGTCAGGGAAGGCGGAATTTGAAGTTCACAGCGGCGGGAAATGGGATGTGATAATACCTTCAAATGATGGCTTTGAAAATATGTTTTACTCTGTTGAACCGCTTGCCAATACAATTCTTGCAATAGACCGCGGCGCGCAGACGCTGGATATGCAGCTTGTAAGCGGAAGCTTATCATTACCTATTCAGGCAAACGAACAGGTGTTTATGGTTACTTATCATACTGCTGTAAGCAAACTGTATAACCTGGAAATTTTGGGCGTGCCGCAGGGTGTAAGTTTAAGCGCCACATCAATGCAGGTAAAAAATGACGGGGATAAAGTATTCTTTACGATTTATTATCCGAAAAGTTTTGAAAATTTTGGCGATGGAATCAGTATATCGGTGAAAGGTAGTGCCGCAGAAGGTAATTCTGTAATTACAACTAATTCTCTTAGTGTTTCAAAGGCGTGGTCTTTTATTGTTACGGCTGATGTGAAATTTGCAAAAACGTATTTTGGATATACTACTTATTGGATTGGAGCGAAAAACTACAGTTATGATGCACAGGGCTTTCAAACAATCGGAAATATAAATGTAGTAACGGATAGTTATAGTTTTTACGGAGATCTGGCATCATTCACTGAAACACCATCGAATGGTGCTGGAGATATACTATTAGGAGAGGGTTATTTTAATAATTTAGTAGCTGCAAATTCTAATGGTGGATATGATTGGGTCAGAGATCATAATGGTGTTGATGCAACGATTACAATCAGGTTTACAGATAGCGGCAGCCTTGATGTTAAAAGGACATTTAAAGTAGATGGTAATTTAAGCGGTTGGTGCGGTAAATTTGTGCAGACTTGTTATGGTTTTTCTTCTGGATTTGAAAAGTGTGATGTCTGGCCAAATACTACGGGATGTAGTTATCTTGTTTCATATTTAAAAAGATCCAAATCGGCAAATGTAAGGGTGTGGTAAATACTATATTTTATAGTGCAAAAAAACAAAAGGGGCGGCGGTACCGCCCCTTTTGTTTTTTGGATATTAATGATTGTTTGTGATAAAATCTTTTAGAATATTACCGGTAAAACAGGAGGGTTATATGCCAAAAGTTTTAATTTCAATGAAAAAAGGCAGGACGATTTTGGAAAAGAAAAATATCTTAGACGCGGTTCATAAGGCGCTTATGGAGTCTTTTAAAATACCGCAAACAGACAGAACGCTTTTTATTAATGAATATGATTCTGAAAATATGGACACCAAAGACGGATTTGTACTTATAGAAGTCAGCGCTTTTAAAGGCAGAACAAGAGAAGCTAAAAAGCTGTTTTACAGCCTTAGCGTAGAAAACCTGAAAAACACAGCAGGCAAAGACCCGCAGGCTGTCATGATAATTATTCACGACATTCCAAAAGAAGACTGGGGAATACGCGGCGGGCAGATGGCGGATGAGATAGTAGAAATTAGATAGGAGACAGGTGAGAAGTAACAGGTAACATCTTGTGGTATGTGTGAAATACAAACACAACATATTGTATGTAATCAATCAAAATATGGCTTGACACCGCAACATGGGGGTGTATAATTGCATTCCTGTTCAAAACAAATAGGGCAGATTCCCGTTAGGGGTATTATATTTATTTTTACAACAACCAGGAGGCAATAAAATGGATTTAAAAAAATTAAGCGAACCGCAGCTTTCAGATAACGCGCTTACAGTATTAAAGAAAAGATACTTTATTAAAGATGACAAGGGTAATCCTATAGAAGGGACAAAAGAACTTTTTGCAAGGGTTGCCAATAATATAGCGCAGGCGGAAAAAAACTACGGCGCTTCACAGGGTGAAATTGACAGGACGGCGGAAGAATTTTATAACCTTATGACATCGCTTGATTTTCTGCCAAACTCGCCCACACTAATGAACGCGGGACGCGACCTTCAGCAGCTTGCTGCTTGTTTTGTCCTTCCTATTAAGGATTCCATTGACGGTATATTTGACGCGATTAAATCAGCGGCAATCATACACAAAAGCGGCGGCGGCACCGGTTTTTCATTTTCGCGCTTAAGGCCAAACCGCGATAAAGTAAAAACAACCAACGGCGTTTCTTCCGGGCCGGTATCCTTTATGAAAGTGTTTAACGCGGCAACCGAAGCCGTAAAGCAGGGCGGAACAAGGCGCGGCGCCAATATGGGCATTCTGCGCGTTGACCATCCGGATATCCGCGAATTCATAACCTGCAAGGCGGATGACAAGGAAATTAACAACTTTAATATTTCGGTTGCGATAACGGAAAAATTTATGGAAGCGGTAAAACACGGAAGAAAATACGACCTTATTAATCCGCGCAACGGCGAAGTGATAGCGCAGGAAGACGCCCGTGAAATTTTTGACATGATAGTGGAATATTCATGGAAAAACGGAGACCCGGGAATTGTATTTATTGACAGGATAAACAAAGACAACCCCACGCCGAACGTCGGCGAAATGGAATCCACAAATCCCTGCGGAGAGCAGCCTCTTCTGCCTTTTGAAGCGTGCAACCTTGGTTCTGTCAACCTTGCCAATATGCTTGACGGCAAAAAGGTGGACTTTAATAAACTTGCAAAGACAGTAAGGCTTGCGGTGCATTTTCTTGACAACGTCATAGACATGTCAAAGTATCCGCTTGACGAGATTGACAAAATGGTGCGCGGCAACCGCAAAATAGGGCTTGGAGTAATGGGCTGGGCCGATATGCTTCTGGAAATGGGAATATCCTATAAATCCGAAGAAGCCGTGAAACTTGCGGAAAAGGTGATGAAGTTTGTCCATGAAGAAGCGGAGAAAGAATCCGAAGAACTTGGAAAAAAACGAGGATTGTTCCCCAACTATAAAGGGTCCGCAGTTGAAGCCAAAGGCAAGAAATTAAGAAACGCCACATTGACCACGATAGCGCCGACAGGCACTTTAAGCATGATAGCTTCGTGCAGTTCCGGCGTTGAACCGCTGTTTGCCGTGGCGTTTATAAAGACCGTAATGGACAACGACAAGCTTCCGGAAATAAACAGAAGTTTTTTAAAGGCCGCGCGCGAACGCGGTTTTTACAGCGATAAACTTATGATGAAGATCGGCGAAGAAGGGCATATCACGGATGACATGAAAGAAGTTCCTGAAGACATTAAAAAGACCTTTGTGACTGCGCACGATATAGAGCCCGTATGGCATATAAAAATGCAGGCGGCTTTCCAGAAGCATACGGACAACGCGGTTTCAAAGACCGTGAATTTTAAAAACAGCGCCGGCAAGGAAGATGTGCGTGAAGTTTATATGCTTGCGTATGAACTTGACTGCAAAGGCGTGACGATTTACCGCGACGGTTCGCGCGATGTCCAGGTTCTTACCGTTTCCACAAAAGACACTGCAGGCGCCAAAGTAAAAATTGCTGACCCTGATTCCATTTTAAAGCATGCCGACATAGAGCCCAGAAAAAGGCCTGATATCACCTTTGGACGTACGATTAAGATGAAAACAGGATGCGGCAACCTGTATGTAACTGTTAATGAGGATGAAGAAGGAATCTGCGAGCTGTTTACCACAATGGGAAAATCCGGCGGATGCGCCAGCGCCCAGGCAGAGGCAATATCACGCCTTGTGTCGGTTGCGTTAAGGGCGCATGTGAAACCCGATGTTATAGTAAAGCATTTAAGGGGAACACGCTGCCCGGCGCCCGCGTGGCAGGAAGGCGGAATTGTGTTAAGCTGCCCTGACGCGATAGGAATTGCAATGGAAAAGTATATTCATGAAAAGAGCGAAAATAAGGAAAAATTCGTATTCAAGAACACAATGGAAAAGACAATGGGAGAAACCTGCCCTGAATGCGGAACCACAATGGAACATGAAGGCGGATGCAATGTCTGCAGGGTATGCGGCTATTCCAAATGCCTTTAAAAACTAACGGAGACAATCATGAAGCATTCAGAGTATTTTGAAGGTAAAGTTCAGAGCTTAAGTATAACGGGAAAATTCGGAAATGCCACAGTCGGCGTGATAGAACCGGGGCAGTACACTTTTGGAACTGCCTCACAGGAAACAATGACAGTGGTGGAAGGGCAGCTGTCAGCCAGGCTTCCCGGGCGGGAGTGGAAAGTATATAAAAAAGGCGAAAGCTTTATTGTAGAACCAAAGGCGTCATTTGACTGCATGTGCGAAGAATCCGCGGCGTATATCTGTTATTACAGGTAATTACACGTTTGCCCTGAATAAATATAACCAAACACGGGGATATATTTGATTTAATTTACATTTCTGATTTATAGCTTAGTGTTACTGAATGCCAAAAAGAATGAGTCCGGGCGGAAATGTTTTGTGGTATAATCCCGTTATAAATTAAGGGAGGTAACAAAATGAGCGCAATGAAGGACGGGGAACTTCATCTTAAAAAGAATGAAAAAAGGGAATACCCAAGGCAGGCCATGGCTGTTCCTGTAAGGTATAAAGTGCTTTCTGCCGAAGAATCTGAAAAGGCCCTTTCCCGCCATTTTGACCCTGATATGGTTATGGTAAAAAATTATAAACACGGCGAAACCTTTGATGTCTCAAAAAACGGCGTATCCATGTATGTGAATGAAGAAATACTGTTAAAAAGCCACATGGCGGTCACAATGTACCTGTCTGTGCCGGGCATCTCCTGCAACTGCAAGGCGCTGGCCGAAGTGGTAAGAAGGGAAGCGAATACAGAAGGCGGCTTTTACGCCTATAAAATAGGCCTGCGATTTATCAAAATTATGCATCATAACCTTAAAAATTACACCTTTCTTAACCTGAATGACCTGCTGAACATTAAAGAACAGGGACTGAACGAACAGGGGAAACTATGACGGCTCCGGAAGAGGAAAAAGAAGGCGACCTGCTTTTTCCGCAGGAAAGGCGCGAGTATCCAAGACTTGCGGTAAATGTGACGGTGCGTTACAGGGTTCTTGGAAGCAGTAAAGAAGATATTGAACTTGCGAAAAAATTTAATCCTGAAGAAATTTTCAGGGAATTTGAAGAGGATGAAACGGTCAATATTTCCACTTCCGGCCTTTTAATGTACTGTAAGGACGCGATACCGGATAAAAGTATAGTGGCCGTGAATTTTTACATGCCGCTGCCGGGCCTGTCCTGCACCTGCAAGGCGCTGGCCGAAGCAATAAGGTGCGTAAAGATTAACGGAAGGTACATAACAGCCCTTAAATTTCTTAAAATAATCCACCACGACATGACCAAATACAAATACCTGACTTTAAATGAAATTCTTGCAATAAAAGGGATGGAAATAAAACTGGACTGAAGGCGGCGGCTCGGCAGCTTGGCAGCCCGGCGGCTCAGCTGAAAATAACCCGCGGTAATGGAATCAGATTTTTTTATTTAAGGGCTATATGTTTATGGGCTAATCCTTCTATTGAATCCATGGTAATTGTGTAATATAATAAAAATATGCATTTATACCACTCATACGGAGGTATTCAATGAAAGCAGTCATTCTTGCAGGCGGATTTGGAACCAGATTAAGGCCGCTTACCACCAATATTCCCAAACCAATGGCGCCTGTCATGAACACGCCGATGCTTGAACACATTATCAACCTTTTAAAAAAATACGGCATGACGGATATCACGATGATGCTGTATTTTCAGCCGGAAGTGATAACCAGCCATTTCAGGGACGGTTCTGATTTTGGGGTAAAGATTAACTACGTCACGTCGGAACAGGACCTTGGCACGGCGGGCTGCATTACGCTTGCCAAAGAAAAACTTAAAGACGACAGTTTTCTTATCATAAGCGGGGACGTTTTTACAAGTTTTAACCTTGGCGACGCGATTGAGAGCCACAAAAAGAATAAAGCCATAGCGACGATTGTCCTGACAAAATCAACCGACCCGTTAAGGTACGGGATTGTCGTGACGGAAAAAGACGGCAGGGTTGCAAAACTGCTTGAAAAACCGTCCTGGGGAGAGGTTTTCTCCGACACCATTAACACGGGCATCTACATATTTGAACCGGAAATATTTAAAAGCATTCCTGAAAACACGGATTATGATTTTGCAAAACAGCTTTTTCCGGACCTTCTGGCCAAGAAAAAAGCACTGTACGGATTTACCGGCGACGGCTACTGGAAGGATATCGGCACCCTTGCGGAATACAGGCAGGTGCATGAAGACATACTGAAAGGCGAAATAGAATGCGAAATAAAAGGCGAAAGGACCGGAAAAGTCGGGCGCGATATCTGGGTGGGGAAAAACGTCAAGATATCGCCAAAGGCGAAGTTCCGCGACGCGGTTGTAATAGGCAATAACGTCACAATTGAAGAAGGCGCGGAAATAGCAAGTTCCGTAATCGGCGACAACTGCTACATTGACAGCGGCGCCAAGATAGTAAAATCCATAATCTGGGATAATAATGTTATTGAAAAAGAAGCGGACATCAAGGAAGCGGTAATAGGCAGGAACAATAAGATAAGGTACAAGGCGTATATAGGCGTCGGCGTGGTAATTTCCGACGACTGCTTTATAGGCAAAGAGACAATTATAAAACCTGAAGTTAAAATGTGGCCGAAAAAAACCGTTGATGATTTTTCCGTTGTGTCAGGCTCCCTTATTTACGGCGAGCGCTGGAGCAACAGGCTTTTTGACATATACGGAATTACCGCGATGGCAAACACCGAAATAACCCCGGAAATAGGCGCAAGAATTGGCAGCGCTTACGGTTCCACGCTTAAGAAAGGTTCAACTGTGCTGATATCGCGCGATTATCACAGGGCTTCATTTATGATAGAGCGCAGCATAATCGCGGGTATTTTATCCACGGGGGTCAACATCCACGACTTCCGCATCATGCCGCTGCCGGTGACCAAATACGTTGCCAAGTCGCTGAAAGTGGCGGGCGGGCTTCACATAAGAAAGTCGCCGTATGACCCCAAGATGCTTGACATAAAATTTTTTGACAGCGACGGGATGGATATTGCGCTGGCGCAGGAAAAATCCATAGAAAACTCGTTTTTCCGCGAGGAATACAGGCGGGCAGAGAGCGATGATACCGGAATAATTTCATACCCGCCAAGGGCGCTGGAATATTATCAGGACGGTTTTATGAAATTTGTTGATGTTGAAAAAATAAAGGCGAAAAGGTTTAAAATAATAATTGATTATTCTTACAGCAATGCCTTGAATATTTTCCCTTCAATTCTTGGCGGGCTTAACTGCGATGTAATCGCGCTAAACGCCCATAATAACGAGAAAAAACTTACCCGTTCCGCCGAAAAATTTCAGCAAGACCTGGAAAACCTTGCGGATATGGTAAAAACGCTTAAAGCCGAAGCCGGAATTATGATTGACGCCGGCGCCCAGAAAATTTTTATTGTGGACGACAAAGGCGAACTGCTGCTTGAAGACAACGCGCTTATGACAATGGTAAAACTTTTCCTTTCGGACAACAAAGGCGCTGTTGTCGCCGTGCCGGTGACCGTGCCGGGCGTGTTTGAACAGATGGCAAAAGACGCGGGCGGAAAAACATTAAGGGTCGGGACAAGCTACCGCGCCATGATGACCGCCGCGAATTCCGGCAAAGCAAAGTTTGTGGCTGAAGAAAAAGGCGGCTATATTTTTTCCGAATTCCAGCCGGCTTTTGATGCCATGATATCCACGGTAAAACTGCTTGAATACCTTGCGAAATACGGCAAGCCGCTGTCCACAATAGTCGCGTCGCTTCCAAAGTATATAAAACTGACGGATACCGTGCCCGTGCCCTGGGATAAAAGGGGCGGTGTTATGATGGCGCTTGGCGAAATGAAGAAAAAGAATGATGTAAACGAGGTTGAAGGCATAAGGTTTACGGAAGGCGCGTCAAATGCGCTGATTATACCGGATAATGACAGGCCGTTCTTCCATATATATGTTGAAGGCGCAACCAAGGCGTCCGCCGCCAAATATATGCAGAAGCAGAAGGATATGCTGGTAAAGATTATCAAAGGGTAAAAGGATTGCCGGACAGCGGCATTCCCTTTAATAACGGCAAACCGAAAAAAATATAGAAAATAGCCGAAAAATGTGTATAATATAAAAACCTTTTTTTAACCTGCTTATTTAAAGTAATTCCGGGTAAAAAATCAGGATTAAACCTGAAAATCGCGGTTTTCGGGTTTGTGTTTATTTTCAGCCATATTATTATAGAAGAGACGGAGGAATTTTTAGTGGATGAAATTACGGTAATAGGCAGCATTAATATAGATTTCATGGTTAAAACAGAACGCATGCCGGAGCGCGGCGAAACAGTTGCCGGGGATAATTTTTACATACTGCCCGGCGGTAAAGGCGCAAATCAGGCGGTGGCAATAGCCAGGCTTGGAAAAAAAGTGAATTTTGTGGCCAAAAAAGGAAAAGACCAGTTTGCCGATACCGCAATGAAAAACTTAAATCACCCTAACATTAACCTTGAATATATGATAAATGATGAAGCGCTTTCAACAGGCGTCGCGCTTGTAAACACCACAGGGCAGAAAGGCAATAAGGTAACCTGGTTTACGGGTGCCAATGACAAACTTACTCCCGCGGAAATTGACCGCGCGGAAGAAGCCATAAAGCGCAGCAAAGCGGTTGTTGTATGCACGGAAATCCCGATACCCACAATTAAAAGGGCGCTGGAACTTGCGCAGAAATATAAAGTGAAGACCGTGATGAACGTCGGCAATGCGGGAACAAAACACAGGGAAGAGATAAAAGAAGTCCTGCGCGGCCTTGATATAGTGATAATGAACGAGCGCGAAGGCGGCTACCTTACAAACAGGCTTATTTCCCACATGGAAACAGGGTCGCTTGCCGGCAATGAACTGCGCAAGCTTGGTGTTAACCACGTAATTATAACAATGGGAAAAGAAGGCACTTTGCTGGTAAACGAACACGGCTCCACCGTGTTTCACGGATACGGCGTTGAAGTAAAAGACACAGTGGGCGGGGGCGACGCATTTGTCGGCGCTGTCGCGTGCGCGATTGCGGACGGAAAGTTTGTAATTGACGCCATTGATTACGGCAACGCGGCCGGCGCCATAGTCACGCAGTCAATAGGCGCGCAGGAAGGGCTTCCTGACAAGGCGCAGCTTGACGCGTTCCTTAAAGAGCACCATAAGGCGGGCGGAAGTTATAAAAAATATACAGACACAATAAAGATGCTGGAAAACACGGCTCTTAATATGAGGATTAACATAATAAAAATGCTTGGATGCGCGTGTTCGGGCCATCCGGGCGGTTCATTATCCGCGGCTGATATTGTTGCGGTGCTTTATAAACACGTGATGAAAATAGACCCAAAAAATCCAAAATGGGAAGAACGCGACCGTTTTGTCCTTTCAAAAGGCCACGCCGCGCCCGCCCTATACACGGCTCTTGCGGAAGCGGGTTTTATAAAAGAAGAAGAACTGTGGAATTTAAGAAAAATTGACGGGGACTTATCCGGACATCCGGACATGAAAAAGACCCCCGGCGTTGATATGACAACCGGTTCGCTTGGACAGGGATTGTCAATTGCAAACGGAATGGCGCTTGCCGCGAAGCTGCAGAAAAAAGACAGCAGGGTATATGTGATGCTGGGCGACGGTGAAATTCAGGAAGGCCAGATATGGGAAGCGGCTATGTCCACATACACGCGCAGGCTTGATAATGTTTGTGCCGTGCTTGATTACAACGGGCTTCAGATAGACGGCAGCATTGGCCAGGTAAAAAGCGGCCTTGAACCCGTGGTTGAAAAGTGGAAGGCGTTCAACTGGAACGTGATTGAAATAGACGGCCACAATATAGAAGCAATAATGGAAGCTTTTGAAGAGGCAAAAAAGGTTAAAGGCATACCGACCATAATAATAGCAAGGACAATAAAAGGCAAAGGCGTTTCATTCATGGAAAGAAAAGTTGAATATCACGGAGCCGCGCCCAATGAGGCGGAGACGGAAAAAGCCCTTAATGAACTTGGAGGGTGCAGATGCAAATAAGCGCGAAACCCACATCAATGAGAAACACATACGGCGACACGCTGGTTAAACTTGGCGCGACGCACAAAAATCTTGTGGTGCTGGACGCTGACCTTGCAAAGTCCACGCAGACCGCGCGTTTTGGAAAAGCGTATCCCGACAGGTTTTTTGACATGGGAATCGCGGAGCAGGATTTGATGGGCACAGCGGCGGGCCTTGCGGCATCGGGGATGTCAGTGTTTGCTTCAACCTTTGCCATGTTCGGTTCGGGAAGGCCGTGGGAACAGATAAGAAATTCAATCTGCTATCCCAACCTTCCGGTAAAGATAGCGGTTACGCACGCCGGAATATCGGTCGGCGAAGACGGGCCCACGCACCAGGCGTGCGAGGACATTGCCATAATGAGAGCGATTCCAAATATGAAAGTGATTGCCCCGGCTGATTCGGTTGAGGCGGAAAAAATAGTTGAATACCTTGCGGATTATTATGATTCGCCGGTTTATTTAAGGCTTGCAAGGATGAACACGCCGGTGGTATTTGATTCAAACTACAAATTTGAATTTGGAAAAGGAATAATCGCGGAACAGGGCAGAGATGTAACCGTTATAAGCACGGGTGTGATGCTGTTTAAGGCGCTTGAAGCGCATAAGCTGCTTGCGTCAGACGGGATATCGGCGGAGATAATACATATGCCGTCAATAAAGCCGGTTGACGCGAAGATGATATTGGAGTCCGCGGGAAAAACACGCAATGTAATCACGATAGAAGAACACAGCATAATAGGCGGGCTTGGATCCGCTGTGTGCGAAGTGCTGGCAGAAAACCTTCCTGCAAGGGTAAAAAGGATAGGCATGACGGACCGGTTTGCGGAATCAGGCGAGCCTGAAGCGCTTTTCAAAAAATACGGGCTTACCGGAAACAACATTGCATCCGAAGCTAAAAAGCTTCTTAACAGATAAAACAGAAAGAATTTTATAAGGAGGGTTTTTAATGAGAAAGATTCAGTTTGTTGCTGTTTTAACATTCGCGCTTTTAATCCTGGCGGTATGGCAGATATGGCCGCCGCTGGACATTAAAGACGCGGAAGGAAATGTAACAAAAAAAGGGGCAATAAAACTTGGGCTTGACCTTCAGGGCGGCATGCTTTTAAAACTTGCCGTGGATGACACAAATCTTCCGGAAAACATAAAACTGGAAGAAGCCGTGTCGCGCGCCCTTGAAATCCTGCGCAACAGGATTGACGCGCTTGGCGTTGCCGAGCCTTTGATTCAGAGGGAAGGCGATAAATACATAGTAATTCAGCTTCCCGGTATTAAGGATACAAACCGCGCCCTTGATATTATTGGAAAAACCGCGCTTCTTGAATTTAAGCTTGTAAGCGAAAGGTATAAAATTACCGAAATGACCGACGCCGACGGCAATGTTGATCCCTCTAAGGTTCCGGCAGAAGTGATGGTCCTGGATGGCAAGGAAGGCGAACGTTATGTGATAGAGAAAAAAGACCTTATTACAGGCGCTGACCTGGTTGACGCGAAAGTGCAGATGGGACAGTACGGCGAACCGGTTGTCGGCTTTAAATTATCCCCGGCCGGCGGAAGAAAGTTCGCGGAAATAACGGGCGACAATGTAAACCGTAACCTGGCAATTGTACTGGATGACAAAGTATATTCCGCGCCTGTCATAAAAAGCAGGATAAGCGGCGGCGAAGGCGTAATAGAAGGCAACTTTACAATTGACACTTCAAAGGACCTTGCGCTTATATTAAGGGCCGGTGCTCTGCCTGCGCCTGTTAAGATAGTTAACAAGCAGATAATAGGGCCGTCAATGGGTGCGGACGCCGTTAAAAAAGGAATGATGTCCATGTTTATCGGCGCGATTCTTGTTGTTCTATTCATGGCAATTTATTACGGCGTGTCAGGTATTATTGCGGACTTCGCGCTTGCGCTTAATCTTATTTTTATTTTTGGCGTGCTTGCAGCTTTAAATGCAACGCTTACGCTTCCGGGTATTGCCGGTATCACGCTTACGCTGGGTATGGCGGTTGACTCCAACGTTCTGATTCTTGAAAGGATAAGGGAAGAGTTAAGGACAGGAAAGACTATCCGGGCGGCAATTGACGCCGGGTATAACAGGGCGCTTTGGACCGTTATTGATTCACATGTAACTTCGCTTATCACCGCGGCAATACTGTTCCAGTTTGGCACCGGCCCTATCAGGGGTTTTGCGGTTACCATGTTCTGGGGCATCACAATAAGCCTTTTCACGGCCTTCTTTGTAACGAAGGCGGTTTTTGATTTAAGAAAAAATTATAAAACCTTAAGCATATAAGGAGCGCAAAAATGATCGAGTTCATGAAAAATACGAAATTTGATTTTATCGGCAAAAGAAAGATTGCTTATGTGATTTCAATAATACTTATGCTTAACGGTTTTTACGGAATATTCAGGATAATTACAGGAACGGCGAATATGGGCCTTGATTTTACCGGCGGTTCAACGGTGCAGGTAAAGTTCAGCGCGCCTATGACTGTTGCCAAAATAAGGGAAGTCATGACGGAAAATCAGTTCCATAAAGCGGTTATTCAGCAGGTTGGAACTGCGGACAGCAATGAGTTTATAATCAGGATAGGCGTAAAGGACGCGGAACCGGGGCAGGCGGAACAGAAAGTTTTATCTGTTCTTACGGCCGGAACCGGGGATAAAGGCATTACAGCACCGGGCACCAGCGAAGTGGGGCCTGTTGTGTCGTCGCAGTTGAAGGAAAAAGCTTTTCTTGCGGTTTTCTGGGCTTTGGTTGGAATACTTTTATATATCTGGATAAGGTTTAAGTTTAAATTTGCCGTGTCCGCCACCCTGGCGACTTTTCATGACGTCATCGCGGTAATAGGTATTCTTGTGTTATTTAACAAGGAAATAGACCTGCTTGTTGTAACGGCCCTTCTGACGCTTGCCGGCTACTCCCTTACCGACACTGTTGTTGTTTTTGACAGGATAAGGGAAAATATGAAGAATATACTTAAACAGCCGTTAAATGAAATAATTAATTCCAGCATTAACCAGGTTTTAAGCAGAAGCATAATCACGTCTTTAACCACAATGTTTGTGGCTGCGGCGCTTTTGTTCTTCGGCGGAAACGTGCTGTTTAATTTTTCCTTTTCCTTTGTGCTGGGCATAATCCTTGGCGTATATTCATCCGTGTTTGTGGCAAGCCCGATAGTATACGACTGGGAAATGTTTGAAAAAAAGAACAGGACGGTAAAATAGAAGCGGTTTTGTTTTAACCGCTTAAGGGTTTTAACCGTGCAGATATTTTTAATTATGGTTCTGTTAATAATGCAGCCGGCTGTTTACTTTATAAAAAACAGCCGTGCTGCTTTTCTTTTTCTGGCGGCCTGCGGTGCCGGCATATTTGCCGTAATGCGCGCGATGGGGATTGGCGGCGCCTATTCCTTAATATTTGTTTTCTTTTCTTTTGCCGCGGATATTTTAATTTTCAGAAGCGGTGAAGCTTCCGTTTTTAAACTTTCCGACATTCTGCCGCTTTTATTATCCGGCGCTGTCTTTCTGCTTGCGGCAAAAATTGCCGCGGCCGGATTGTTCGCGCCGGTTTTTGGCGCGGGCAAAGCATTACTGCCGGCAGCCGCTGTTTTTCTTTGCCTGTACTGCGCGGCGCTGATGATTGCCGCCGTAAGGGGGAAAGAATGAACGGAATTTTTGCGGCTGTTGCGGCTGTTGCGGCGGTTCTTGGCGCGTATTTTCTTTTTTACAAGGGCGATAAAAAAGGTTTTCTTATAATGTCCGCTTTAATGATAAAAGCCGGAATAATATGTGCCATTGCCGCGCCGGTGCGGCCCGCTGTTCAGTATACGGCGTTTATGGCGGGAATACTGTACTGCCTTTATTTTCTTGCGGCCGGAACTGACAGGATAAAAGTTTCCGGCAAAGAGTATTATATTACGGCGCTTGTTTTAATATTATCACTTGTGTTTTTTCAGGGATGCGCGGGAAAACCGGAAATGCCGGCAATAAAAGGCGAGATAAAGCTGGATTTCACCCCGGGCGAATTATACGTTTCACAGGATGACGAGCTTATCGCGGGAAGCCAGACAGGCACAACCGTAAAAGTATTCGGAAGCGATTTAAAGGAAAAGTACGCTTTTCAGGCGGGCGCTTATCCGTGCGATATAATCAAGCAGGACAAAAAAATAATCACATCCGACAGGCTTTCCGGCACGGTCACAGTTTACGATACCGTTTCAAAGGAAGTGTATTCTGTTTCAACCGGCGGCCAGTATCCGTCTGCTGTGGCATATGACTCAAAAAAAGGATTAATTTATGCGGCCAATATGGGGTCTTCATCCGTATCCGTAGTTGACACGGCTCAGAAGAAAGTTACCGGAAAGATTGAATCCGGAAGGTGGCCTTCGGCGTTATTTTTATCCCCGGACGGCAGATACCTTTACATCGCGTGCAAATACACAAATACAATAGAAGTGGCGGAAACTGAAAAAAGGCAGATAGTGTTTACAAGGGCGCAGACAGGCACATCGCCCGTTGCCCTGCTTTTGCTTAACAAAAGGGAGCTTGCCGTTGTCAATGAATGGGAGTATTCATACAACGGTAAAGGAAGCGTCACGGTCTTTGACATGGAAAAATACAGGATAACCGGCAGCATGATTGTGCCGGGCGGCCCTTTTGGCGGCGCGGTTTCAAGAAGCAAAAGGCACATATTTTTAAGCGTGCCGTTAAAGGATGAAATTGTATCCGTAAACGTAAAAACAGGCGAAACAGAATATTCCATAAAACTTAAACAAGGCAGCCTTCCGGGCTCCACAGCGGTTTCAAGGGACGGCAGAAAACTTTTTGTGGCATCGCGCACGGATAATAAGATAATTATAATACAGGTCAACGGCCTGATATGACGCACATTGAAAGGTACCTGATTTTTCTTCCTTTGATACTGGTTTTTATCGACATAATTTTGTCCGTAATCCTGCCGCGTTTTAAAACGTCTTTGGCTGTTTTTTTTACGTCGGCTGTCTGCACCGCTTTCGGCGTGCTGTATGCTAAGGGAGCGCCTGTTGTTATCAGCGGTTTCACATTATCATCTTTTTCCGCGGCAGCCGCATGCGCGGTGATTCTTATGGCGGCCGTGTCAGGCAATAAAAACTTCAGGCCCCTTCTTATGTTTGTTTTCTGCGCGCTTATATCGCTGTATACGGATATACCGGCGCTGAAAACAGCGTCTTTTGCCGGCGCGGGATTCGCGCTTTTGTTTTTATCCGGCATTAGCAGGGAACTGCAGGCGCAGAAAGCGTTTTACGCGGCGGGTTCCGTGATTTTCTTCGGTTTAAACGGCGGCGTTTTTTTTCAGACAATAGGATTCTTTTTCGCGCTTGCGTCATCCAATGCCGCGCTTATTACATGCAAAAGGGAAGTATTGCCGAAGGCGTCGGGTACCGCAATGGCCGCGGGGCTGTTATTTGAATTTATCACGATTAGCGGGCTGGCGGCCGGGCTTAACAAATTTGCCGCAGCCGCAGCTGTAATTTTTTATATCATATTTGCGCTTTACAGCACTGTGACAAGCGAGGACGGGCGTGAATTTTTCTTTGGCTCTGCCGTGTCAATGATGTTTCTTTTGCTGTACGGTATTTTATTCACGCCTGCCGCGCAGCTGATTTTAAAAGCCGGCATTGTATACTATTGCGTTTTCTTTACTGTGTATGCGCTTCTGGAAAGTGATAAACAGGAATTCAACGTGACTGCACTTAAATTCAGGGCGGATGAGCTTAAAAAACCTTTTGCGCCTGCCGCGCTTGTGTTTATTACCCTTGCGGCGGAAATATTCATATTGACCATAATAAGCCTTAATCCCGCGGATAACCAGTTTCTTCAGGCGGCAGGTTATCTGGTTATAGCGGCTTACGGCGTATGCGCGGTAAATGACCTTATAACCGCGCTTGGCATTTCCTCCAGGTTAAACAGAAATATGTTAAAGGGTATTTTTGCATCGTCCGGGATTTTTAAATTTATCGTTGTGTCCGGATGTTTTATTTATATATTCTTTTTTGGCGGCGTGCTGTGAATAACCGCGCGTATATTTTGTTCGCCGCGGCCGGTGCTGTTTTTGCGGCAGTCGGTGCGGCCGGAGCCGGCCCTGCAGTGTTAATTGCCTCTTTAGCCGCTGTTATCTGCGGGCTTGTATTTATTTTTTATGAAGGTGATAACTGATGGCGTTTATATTTCATTTTTCGGTTGTGCTGCTTATAATCGCGTTCCTTGCCGTAAAAGAACGCGGGACGGGATTTTTAAAAAACCTTTGCCGTAATGACTACGCCGTAATTATCGCGTCGGTTTTTGCTTTTGTTTTTTACTTTGCCGCGGGGCAGGGTATGTTTGCATCGGCGGTTTCTACAATGATATATTTATGCGGCCTTGTTTTTGCATCCGGCAAAAATAATACTGATGAAGTTATCGCCTGCGGCGCTTTGGCGGTTTTCTCGGCTGTGATTGCAGCATTTTACGGAAATAACGGTTTTTTATTACCTGTGTTTTTAACGGCATCAGGTATTATTCTGACAGTGTGCCTGTCTTTGTCCGCGGCCGGTTATGTCGCCGGCGCCGAAAATTTAACTTTAAAAAAAGCTGCATATCTGTGGCCGGCCTTTGCAGCCGCCGTGCCCGGTTCAAATGGCGACGTTTTTATGGCAACTTTTTTAGGGGCCGCGTCAGTAATAATTTTTCATTACGGGGTTATTAAACTTAAGTTTTCAGAAGACATTTTAAAACTGATTCTCTTTATACTTTTCCTGCAGTCGCTTATGGTAATCATACTTAAAGCCGAACTTATATAATAATTCCTATTAAATATATTACCTGCAAACCTAACTGTTTAAGTTTCATTTTGAAACAATCATCAAGACAATCGCTGTTTCAAAGTGAAACATCCTTCTGAAAATAATCTATAAAACCCTTTAAAAATAAGGAATAAAATATTGGCATGCAAGTTGCTTTTATATAAACGGAACTACTATGACTTTGAACTCTGGAAAAGGAGATGGATAAAATGGGAAAAGTAATCGGAATTGACCTTGGAACAACGAACTCGTGCGTGGCTGTAATGGAAGGCAAAGAACCAAAGGTAATTGTAAACGCGGAAGGCAACAGGACAACCCCTTCGGTTGTTGGTTTTTCAAAAGACGGAAACAGGGTGGTGGGTTTGCCCGCAAAAAGGCAGGCTGTTGCAAATCCCGAGAACACCATTTTTTCAATCAAGCGTTTTATGGGAAGAAAGCATTCTGAAGTAGGCAATGAAACAAAAGAAGTCCCGTTTAAAATAGTTGACGCGCCCAACGGCGACGCTCACGCGGAAGTAATGGGCAAACGCTACAGCCCTCCGGAAATTTCCGCGATGGTGCTTGCAAAGCTTAAAGCCGACGCGGAAAGCTACCTTGGCGAGACCGTGACCCAGGCTGTTATTACCGTGCCTGCGTATTTCAATGACTCGCAGAGGCAGGCAACAAAAGATGCCGGAAAAATAGCGGGGCTGGAAGTATTAAGGATTATCAATGAACCGACAGCAGCGTCGCTTGCATACGGGCTTGATAAGGCGAAAAATGAAAAGATAGCGGTTTACGACCTTGGCGGCGGAACCTTTGATATTTCCATCCTTGAAATAGGCGACGGGGTTTTTGAAGTAAAATCCACAAACGGCGACACGCATCTTGGCGGCGATGACTTTGACCAGGCGATAATGAACTGGATAGCCGAAGAATTTAAAAAAGAAAACGGCATAGATTTAAGGAACGACAGGATGTCACTTCAGAGGCTTAAAGAAGCGGCGGAACGCGCCAAGATAGAACTTTCCTCCACAATGCAGACGGAAATTAACCTTCCTTTTATAACGGCGGATTCAAGCGGGCCCAAACACCTTGTTATGGCAATGACAAGGGCCAAACTTGAACAGCTTG
>Ga0209717_1001981_pt1 | contig 20677 bp, 16 predicted proteins | sample AD_UKC048_MetaG_FD_184418 | JGI IMG/M metagenome (GOLD analysis project Ga0209717, IMG submission 184418) | Active sludge microbial communities of municipal wastewater-treating anaerobic digesters from USA - AD_UKC048_MetaG (SPAdes) (version 2) | ecosystem: Engineered > Bioreactor > Anaerobic >... | reverse complement strand
CAGGGTTGGCGGCTTTCAGGTGTTGTACGGTGTCGCGGATGTCCTGTTCCGTTTCGCCGGGGTATCCGAGCATGATAAATGTACCCGTTTGAATACCCGCCGCACCGGCAGTACGGATCATGGCGCCTACCTGCTGCACGTCGACACGGCGGTCCATGGCGTCGATGATGCGTTGGGAGCCGCTTTCGGCGCCGATCCATACGCGGAAACAGCCGCATTCTTTCAGAATGCCGATCACTTCCGCATTCAGGCGGTCGGCGCGGGTGATACATTCGAACTGCACAGAAACGTTTCGGCTTTGCAAAGCATCGCGGAATTCACCCAGCCATTTGTGGCTGACGGTGAACACGTCGTCGACAAACCAGATGAGGTCGAAGTTGTATTGTTCCTTCAAAAAAACGATTTCGTCAACCACTTTTTCCGGACTCCGGCGGCGGTAACTCTGTCCGTACACGGCCGTGCTGCACCAGCGGCAGGTGTAAGGGCAGCCGCGCTGGGTACTGATACTCACGGCGCTGTGGCCGTGGGCTTTTTTCCAGGCGTCGAGATAATGGTGCAGGTCGATTTTATGGCGATTGGGAAAGGGCAACGCGTCGATGTCGCGCAATTTTTCGCGGGGCGGCGTTTTGAAAAGTAGTCCGCCAGGTTGTAAAAAAGCGATGCCGGGAATGTGGGAAAAGTGTTCCGAATCTCTGGCGCCTTCATTTCCGGCGCTCAGGCAAATTTCCAGCATGGTTTGTTCGCCTTCGCCGATCACGATCAGGTCGGCGCCGTGGGCCAGGTAGTCGGCGGCGTTGTGCGTCACATCGGGGCCGCCCATCACGATCAGCGTGTTGCGCAGGCTTTCTTCGCGGCGGATAAATGCCGCTATTTCCAGCACATTCAGTTTGGTCATCAGGTTGGCATACAGCGCCACGATGCGGGGCCGGCTGCGGAGCAGATGACCTTTCAGGTCGTTTTTGGTGGAAAAAGTAGTGTCGAACACCTCGTTTTCCACGCCGTGTTTGTCGAGCCAGGCCGACAGGTACAGCAAGCCCAGCGGCGGATAAGGCTTCATGATCTGCTGTTCTTTCGGGTCGTCGCAGATAAAATAACCGTGTGTGAAGAGGACTTTCATTCCCTGCAAAGAAAGGGCGAGGCGGGGCATTCTGCGGGTCAAAAAACATTTTTGAAAAAAAATATCCCGAAACACTTGCGCTGACACCTGAATACCGCATATACTTGCAGTGTATTAAATACATAGTACACTAATTCACTAAAACAAAAAACGTATGATTGTCATTCAGGGAATGTCATTCAGGTACAAACAAAACAGGCCGGTGCTCGACAGCCTGAGCCTCCAGATGGAGCCGGGCGGCGTGTACGGTGTCCTCGGCGCCAACGGGGTTGGTAAAACAACACTGCTGCACCTGCTCGGCGGCCTGCTTTTTCCGAAATCGGGAACTGTCACCGTAGACGGGCATACGCCGCAGCACCGTCAGCCAGATTTTCTGGAACAGGTGTTTTACGTGCCGGTCGATTTTGAACTGCCTAATATTTCTGTGGAAGCCTATCAAAAAAGGTATGCGCCCTTTTATCCGAATTTCAGCACTACATCCTGGGCGCATGCGCTGCAAACATTTGATTTGCAGCCTTCTATGAAACTTCAGGCGCTTTCCTTCGGACAAAAGAAAAAGGTGCTGCTCAGTTTTGCCATCGCCAGCGGCTGCCGCGTCCTGTTGTTCGACGAACCCACCGACGGCCTGGATATTCCTTCCAAAGACAGTTTTCGCCGTCTCCTGAGTGCCCGCATCGACGACCAACGGCTGGCGCTGATAGCCACGCACCACGTGCACGACGTGGCGATGCTGCTCGACCATTTGATCGTGCTGAAAGAGCATTCGCTGTTGTTGCAGGCTCCGATAGCCGACCTTGCCGGCAGTGTCCGAACCCTTGTTTCCACGCATCTTCCGCCGGAAAATACCCTGCTGTATTCCGAACGCGTGCCCGGTGGTTACCACTGTCTGGTACGGAACACAGACGAACAGGAGGGGGCGCTCGACCTTGAACTCCTGTTCAAAGCCCTTCAAATTCACCCTGACATCGCACAAAACATCCAGCGCTATGAAAAACACGTTTGATTTCCGCCGCTTCGTTCAGGTGTGCAGGCTGACCTGGCAAACGCAGCCGGTTTTACCATACATCATCCTTCTTTCTGCGATTCCGCTGATCTTTTTATTCTTTTTTGACGATGCGCGCGGCGGTTTCGTATCGTTGCGCAACGAAGCTCCGCTTGTATTGTTTGCCGTGTGTATGTGGGGCTGTGGCTGGTTGTATGCCGGCCTGGCATTCCATGAACTGGGCAATACTGGCAGCGCCAACCGTTATTTGATGGTTCCTGCCTCCACTCTGGAAAAATGGCTGGCCAAGAGCCTGCTGGTATTTTTTGTTTTTCCGCTCATCATATGGGTTGCCTATAATATCGTTTTTCAAATCTTTGGACTGTTCTCCGTTCGATGGTTCGCTTTTGAATATGCACCTGTGAACTGGTACTCGCTAGAAGTGAAGACCGCGCTGTTTTTCTTTTACCTGGGTTTGCCGGTGGCGTATGCTGCCGGGGTTGTCTGGAAAAGATTTGGTGTTTTGAAGGGACTCGTTTTTATCTGCGTCCTATTTTTCGTGCTGATTCAGGTCATCAGTATCGGAGCGGGGCAGTATTTTCTTAATTCCGGCAGGGGAATGTTGCTGAGTGAGGTAAGTCCACCTTTTTACGGATCGGATGCGGATGCCGGAACACTGGGATTGATCAACATTTTCTGGCTCTTAGCCGCCTATGTGCCTTCGGCTTTGCTGCTCGCCTCCACCTATTTTTTCATCAAAGAACGCACCTTGTAAGCCATGGAATTTCAAACACAAACGGCCATCTGGATGCAAATTGCCCGCCAGATAGCCACCAGGATCATGGGAGGCGAATGGCCGCCCGGCGAACGTATTCCTTCTGTGCGCGAACTCGCTGCGGAGTTGCAGGTGAATCCGAATACAGTGGTGCGCTCCGTCACTTTTTTGCAGGAGGCCGGTATCATTGTCAACCAGCGCGGCATCGGCTACTTTGTAGCGGAAGATGGCGTAGAAAAGGCCCGCGACCTGCGCAAAAAAGCATTTACCGAGGAATTGTTGCCCGTCTTTTTCCAGACGATCAACGAACTCGGCATTCCATGGGATGAACTCAAATCCTGGTATCAACAACATCAAAACAACCTGAAATTATGAAAACCGGACTTGTTACAGCCATTTCAGCCGTCGTGCTTTTCAGCGGAACCATGGTTTGGAGCGCTTTCCAACTGGTGCCAACCCGGGTGTACGACTATGATGCTGAAAAACGAAATCCCGGGCAGTGGCCCGATCGGACCAGTGCGAACACTTATTTTTTTGATTCGAAAGACCCGCTGTATGTCAACGTGCATGCGCCGGTTCACGTTGAACTGACCGATGATTACAATGGGGTCGAACTACTGGGCGATACTACTTTGTTCAAATACCTGAAGGTTACTACCTACAAGTTAAATCATGAAAACAGCATTGAAATAGCGCTTAAATATGTGTCAAACAATGAATTAGCACAAACAGACTCCACTGCCGGAGAAAAAGCGACGCAGGATTTTCTGCGCCGGGAGGCACTTCGACATTCGAATGTCGTCGTTCGAATCGGTACCCGTCACGGGAAACCGGCACCTTCCGGCAGCCGCCATTTTTCTTTTCAGGATTGTAAAAGCGTGCGTACGCTGCAATCGCTTCGGGCCGCAAATTTATGGCTGAGTTTTATCGAAACGGATTCAGCGAAAGTGCAGTTGCAGGCCGACAACCTCACTGTTGCTTTTCCCGAATTTACTTCCGAAAACAGGCAATGGATAAAACTGGAAGGAGAAAGCGGCCGTGTTGCCGCCAACAATTTTTCGGCGGGTACATTTGACGCGTCGGATTTGAAGGTGCGTGATTTTTACATGCACAACCCCCATCGTGCCGACGTGCGGATATCGGCCAGCCACCTGGCGCGCATTCGTCGGGTGGAAGATTGTAAGATTCTGGTGGAAGGGAATCCGGAATACAAATGGATAGAAGAGTGAGAGATGTGAGAGGGTGAGAGTAGTGAGAGCCGACTTCGATTACACCGCTTCGCCCCAGTCTTTTATTATTGCTGAAGCGAAGCGGTGGAATCAAAGTCGGCTCTCACTACTCTCACCCTCTCACTTCTCTCACATCTCTATTCTATTTCCGTTACTTTCAAAAAGTTCGTCGACAGCCGTTTTTCCAGCGGCATCGAGCCGGTATTGATGACCGTATCGCCTTTTTGCACGCGGCCGGCTTCTTTCAGAATAGCTGCGCAGTCTTCGATGGTTTCGTCGGTCGACGTAAAGCGGTCGTAATAAAAGCAGCGTACGCCCCAGAGCAGGTTGAGCGACTTGAGCATACTCTGGTGGTTGCTGAAGATGTAAATCGGCGCATTCGGCCGGAAACTGCTCACTTTAAAAGCCGTGTATCCCGAAACCGTTACGCCGATGATACCTTTTGCGCTCACTTCTTCCGCTACGCGGCAGGCATTGAAGCAGATAACGTCGGAATGGAACAGTTTGAAGTTGGGAGCCGGATATGGGCGGTGGCTGGTGATGTGCGGCCAGTATTGTTTTTCGGCCTGTTCGATGATGCGCGACATGTAGTCGATCACCAGCGGCGGGTTGTGGCCCACGGAGGTTTCACCACTCAGCATTACTGCGTCGGCGCCGTCGAGTACGGCATTGGCCACGTCGGTCACTTCGGCGCGGGTAGGCGACGGGTTGACGATCATGCTGTCCATCATCTGGGTAGCCACGATCACCGGGCGCGCGTACTGCATACAGAGGTGAATGATCTCTTTCTGCGTCATCGGCAGCTGCTCGATGGGCATTTCCACACCGAGGTCGCCGCGGGCTACCATGATACCGTTGCAGGCGCGGATGATCTCGCGGATATTTTTAACGGCTTCCGGTTTTTCGATCTTGGCCATCATTTTGGCAGGGTGGCCGGTGCGCTCGAGTGCTGCACGCAGGTCGTCCATATCTTCCGGGCGGCGCACAAACGACAAAGCGATCCAGTGAACAGGCTGGGTCAGGATGAACTCCAGGTCGATGCGGTCTTTTTGCGTCATCGACGGCTGCCGCACGTTGGTATCGGGCAGGTTCACACCTTTTTTGCTGCTCAGAATACCGCCGTACAGGGTTTTGAGGCGTACAGTATCTTTTTTGTTGGTTTCGAGCACTTCAAACACCAGTTTGCCGTCGTCCATCATGATCCTTTCGCCCACTTCGCAATCTTCGGCAAATTCCGGGTACGACATATAGATACGGTCTTTGGTGCCTTCCGCAGTTTTGTCGTTCACGATGGTGATCACGTCGCCCGTTTCCAGCGGCAGTGCATTGTTCTGAATCACCCCGACGCGGAGTTTAGGGCCCTGCAGGTCGGCCAGAATACCTATATGGGAGTTATGCGCTTCGTTGATGGCAACAATATGCTGAATCACCTGAAGGTGATCTTCGTGGCTGCCGTGGCTGAAATTGAGCCGGAAAACATCCACGCCGGCTTTCGCCAGTTCCAGCAGTTTGTCGTAAGAATTGCACGCGGGGCCTACTGTGGCCACTATTTTGGTATTTTGCGAACCGTCTTTGCGCATGATCGTTTTGTTTTTTTCAAACAAAGTAACGGATTCTAAAGAAGTCATCGCTTTCTTTTATTTTAAAGTGTAAAAACTACAATAAGTGAGGGGCGGCAAAAGTAGAACGGCGCCCTTCAATATTCCAATGAATTATGATAAGTTTTTGCAAAGAAAACGGTGTTTAATCCTCCGGACGGGTAGTGCGCGGCAGGTAGTCGTTTCTGGAAAAATACTATCTAAGTGTTGGATTTACAAAAATGATGCCGCCCGTATCGAAACGCCTTCCTAAAAAATCAGAAAAAAAAACTTTGGTAAAACCCGGGAATAGGCGTTTCTTTGCCCCTCGAAAAATTGACTTTTTTTCACTTAACGTCTAAAAAATATGGCAACTGTAGCCGAACGCGTAAAGAAAATTATCGTTGACAAACTGGGAGTTGACGAAGCTGAAGTAGCGCATGAAGCAAACTTCATTCAGGATCTCGGAGCCGACTCGCTTGATACGGTAGAACTGATTATGGAATTCGAGAAAGAATTCGATGTGTCTATCCCCGACGAGCAGGCGGAAAAAATCCAGACAGTCGGTCAGGCGGTTGAATACCTCGAATCGCAAGTGAGCGCCGAATAGTACTGGCGGATGGCCCCGGCCATCTTCCTATGTTTCTGACAAAACAAGAGCCATCCCGTCTCGCTTCAAACGAGCCGGGATTTTTTGTGTTATTTCCAGCCTGCTTTGCCGACATTTGCAGCAGCAAAAATTTTACCTTTGCCGGCTGAATGCTCTTAGAGCATGTTGAAATTTCCATTATCGGGCTGCAAACGGAAAATTTTATTTCAAGCCTTCGTTAAATTTTTCGCCGGATCGCCCGCATCCGACTGCAAAATTTGCCTTGCCTGAAACAAACTTTTCCTGTTTTCGCCTCAACATGAAAATCTCAACATGCTCTTAACAAGTGTTCAACTAAACCAAATTTATCAACTTTACACGTATGAAACGAGTCGTCGTAACTGGTCTTGGCGCCGTCACTCCGATTGGGAACAACGTTCCTGCCTACCTCGAAAGCCTTCGGAATGGCGTGAGCGGTGCAGTCCCGATCACACAATTCGACACCACACACTTTAAAACGAAGTTTGCCTGCGAAGTTAAAAATTTCAATCCCGAAGATTTTATCGACCGCAAGGAAGTGCGCCGCATCGACCGGTTCACGCAGTTTGCTATGGTCAGTGCCGGTGAAGCCATCCGGGATGCCGGTTTCGACCTCGACACCGTAAACAAACAACGGGTGGGCGTTATCTGGGCATCCGGCATCGGCGGCCTGCACACGCTGGAAAAAGAAATTGAAGAGCACATCACCGGCACCGGCGCACCCCGCCACAACCCGTTCCTGATCCCCAAAATGATCATCAACATGGGCGCCGGCATGATCTCGATCCAGTACGGTTTCATGGGTATCAACTATGCCACCGTTTCGGCCTGCGCCTCTTCCTCACACGCAATTATCAACGCAGCCGACTACATTCGCCTCGGGAAAGCCGATATTATCATTGCCGGCGGTTCGGAAGCCACCATCGCCAAAACGGCCGTGGGCGGTTTCAACAACATGAAAGCCATGAGCGAACGCAACGATGACCCGCAAACAGCCTCCCGGCCTTACGATAAAGACCGCGACGGTTTCGTGCTGGGCGAAGGCGGCGGCGCACTGGTGCTCGAAGAATACGAACATGCCATACGCCGCGGCGCCCGCATTTACGGCGAATACATCGGCGGCGCTATGACCAACGACGCCTACCACATCTCCGCACCGCACCCGGAAGGCATCGGCGTGGTAAACGTGATGAACCTCGTACTGGAAGAAGCCGGACTAAAAACGTCCGATATCGATTATATCAACACGCACGGTACCTCGACCCCGCTGGGCGACGTGGCTGAATTGATCGCCATTCAAAAAGTGTTTGGCGCCGACGCTGAAAAAGTGAACATTTCCTCTACAAAAAGTATGACGGGGCACCTGCTCGGGGCTGCCGGCGCGATAGAAGCCATCGCTTCTATCCTGGCGATGCAGCACGATTTTATTCCGCCGACTATCAACCATTTTACCGACGATCCGGAAATCAACCCGAACCTCAACCTGACCTTTAACAAAGCCCAAAACCGCAAGGTAAACGCTGCCCTGAGTAATACTTTCGGGTTTGGGGGCCACAACGCTTCCGTTGTTTTCCGGAAGTTGTAAAGCATTAAATAATCTGATTCTGTGCGAGTTATCCGACGTTTTTATAACTATTATCTGCATCCAGACAAAGAACTTGCCCGCCGGCTGAAACAGCTGATCGGCTTTACTCCGGTGCATTTGCAACTGTTCAAACTGGCGTTTTTCCACAAAAGCACCTTTTCCACGCGGGATTATGCCATTTCCAACAACGAACGGCTGGAATTTCTGGGAGATGCAGTACTCAGCACAATTGTGGGCGAATACTTATTCAAAAAATACCCGAACAGCGATGAAGGGTTTCTGACTAAAATGCGCTCCAAAATCGTGAAGCGCAATTCGCTCGATGAAATTGCCGACAAAATGGGGCTCGACCTGTTTCTGGCCAATTACAACCAGACCCGCCTGTCCAAATCCATGCTCGGCAATGCCCTCGAAGCCCTCGTGGGCGCCGTGTACATCGAAGTAGGCTATGAACGCACCAAGCAATACGTGGTGCGCCGCATCCTCCGCAAATACCTCGACATCCACGAACTCGAACGTTTTGACGACAACTACAAGAGCCAATTGCTCGAATGGTGCCAGAAAAACGGCCACTCCATCGAATACAAGGTGGTAGCCAAATACAAGAGTGAGAAACGCGACAAATTCAAGGTCGCCGTGTTCGTCGACGGCCGGAAAATGGGCACCGCCGACGATTTTAACAAAAAAAGCGCCGAACAACTGGCCAGCGAACGCGCCATGACTACCCTCGGTATGTTCAACGAAAACATGGTGGTAGCCCTGCCCGAAGGGGAAATCAACGAAGAAGACCAATGAGGGTGTTTCGTATTTGGTGTTTGGTGTTTGGGGCACGTTGCCCAAAAACCTGAACTGATTTTTGGGCAACGCACCCCAAACACTACACACGAAACACGAAACACGCAAAAAATGAATCACTCCGATCCGCTGGCCCATGCCGATTTTTTCCGGCAGCGTTTCGCTTTCGGACACCTTGTTGGCGCCGAAATAGCCTCGGAAACGGGTGTTTTTCATGTAGTTGCGCTCGATACCACCCACCACAAATTATTCTGCTCCTGCCCTTTTTTCCCGAAACCCTGCGCACATGCGCTCGCGCTGGCAACGCTGTTCCAGCGGGAAGGCACATCCATTTTTCCTGAAACTTCAGCGCCGCCTGCCTGGCTCGACTCCCTGCTTTCAGGCCGCTCCGCAGGGATTGCCCGCACCGGCATCGATCCCGAAAAACGCGCCGCCCAACAGCAAAAAACACGTTTTGAACGCCTCGAACGTGCCCGGAACGGCTTCGACGACCTTGAAGCCTGGCTCAGCGACACGGTTCGGCGCGGACTCGCTACCGTCGTATCGGAAGAGCCCGCCGCCTTCGAACAACTGGCCGCCCGCGCAGCCGACGCCTCCATGACCGGCCTGAGCCGCAACCTTCGACTGCTATCCAATATCCCTCCCAATACGCCCGACTGGACGACGCAGGTGACCGACGCGCTCGCACAGGTTTATCTTTCCGTACGCGCTTTCCGCAAACGCGATCTGCTACCCGAAGCCCTGCTGTACGACCTGCAAAATTTCATCGGAATTAGCATTAAAAAAGAAGAAGTGCTGGCTTCCGGCGAACGCGTGCACGATACCTGGGCAGTGCTCGGGGCGCTCACCGAACCGCTGGAAGACAAACTCAGTGTGCGCCGTACGTGGATGCTCGGAGCGCAGTCGGGGCACATGGCCCTGTTGCTCGATTTTGCTTTCGGCGGCGGCGGTTTTGCACCCGGTTTTGTGCCGGGCAGCATTCATCAGGGCACGCTCGTGTTTTATCCGTCCGCTTTCCTGCAACGGGCGCTGGTGCAGGAGGATTTCCAGATGATTGCCAAAAAAGTGGAGAAAATGCCGGGCTTCCCCGATGCGGATTCATTTCTGAAATCATATGCCGATGCGCTGGCAACACAGCCATGGCTGCCGCATTTCGCAGGCGCCGTGTTGGACATGCAGGTTCATCCGGAAAAAAACGGCCGCTTTTTCGCCACGGATATTTCCGGGAAAATATTTCCTTTGACGGTCCCGGAAAACACGGGCTGGTCGCTCGTCGCCCTCTGCAGCGGCTATCCCATCCACATTTTTGGTGAATGGAACGGCCGGGAATTCAGGCCTTTGAGTGCGGTGGGGAATGGGAGGGTAGTTGCGTTTTAATGTTACTGGTTATTTGTTATTGGTTATTAGGCTGATAACTCCCGGCTTTCGTTCCGATTCCAAGCGTTAAAACACCAATAACCAATAACGAATAACCAATAACAAACAATGACAACAACCATCATAGGCGGCGGCATCATCGGACTCAGCACGGCCTGGTTTCTGGCAAACGACGGCTGGGACGTAACTGTTCTGGAAAAAGGCGACCTATCAGACAATTGCTCGTTCGGCAACATGGGCTACCTGTCGCCCTCGCATTTTGTGCCGCTGGCGCAGCCGGGTATCGTTAGTCAGGGCATCTGGTGGATGTTCAATATGAAAAGCCCGTTTTACGTGCGGCCTTCACTGAACCCCGATTTGCTGGATTGGGGCTGGAAATTCATGCGCGCAGGCACCGCCGCACATGTGGAGCGCAGCGCCCGCCCGCTGACCGATTTGCTTCTGTTTTCCAAAAACCTGACCGCCGAGTGGCAGCGCAGCGGACTGATGTCGTTCGAATATACCGAAGACGGCTGCATCATGTTTTACCAGACGGCCAAATACGAACAGGAAGAACGGGAAAACGCCCATAAAGCGGCCGACCTGGGCCTGCAGGTGGAAATGATCGACCGCGAACAGGCGCAGGCGCTCGAACCCGACATGCAGCCCGACGTTCGTGGCGGCGTCTGGTTTAAAGACGATGCGCACCTGCACCCTAACAGCCTCATGCGTCAACTGCCCGCATTGCTCGAACAACGCGGCGTCAAAATTATCCGGAACGCGGAAGTCACGGGATTTTCAAAAGAAAACAAACGCATCCATTCCGTCCGTTACCGCGACAACACCGGCCAACACGAAATTTCCAACAGCGACCTGGTGGTACTTTCCGCAGGATCCTGGTCGCCGCAAATCGCCAAAATGGCCGGCGAGCACATTCCGCTCATGCCCGGTAAAGGCTACTCGATGACCTACGCCACCGACCGGCAGCGGATGCGCAGGCCTTGTATTCTACTGGAAGCGAAGGTGGCGCTCACGCCCTGGAAAACGCAATTCCGCATTGGCAGCACCATGGAAATCGGCCCCATCAACGACCGTATTCTGTTTCCCCGTGTGCAGGGCATCATCGAAGCCGTGCCGAAATTCCTGCCGGGCATCACCGACGATCCCGCTTTCCGGCAACTCGCCGACCTGGAATCGCTGAAACGCAACTTGCGTGAAAAAGTATGGTTCGGGTTCCGGCCCGTTTCGGCCGACGGCATGCCGTATATCGGATTCGCCAAAAAGACCGACAACCTGATGATCGCCACCGGCCATGCCATGCTGGGGCTCAGCCTCGGCGCCGGCACCGGAAAACTGGTGGCGGAAATGGCGGGCGGGAAAAAGACGAGTGTGGAGATGGGGGCGTTCGACCCGGGCAGGTATTAGAGGGTGAGAGATGTGAGAGGGTGAGAGAAGTGAGAGCCGACTTCGATTACACCGCTTCGCTCTATTCGTTGTGGTTTTGGAGCGGAGCGGTGTAATCGAAGTCGGCTCTCACTTCTCTCACCCTCTCACCCTCTCACATCTCTCACTCTCTCACTCTCTCACTTTTCTCACCCTCTGACTAGCTTGTTATCGTCATCCGGAAACAGCGCGATCGGCTTGAACGTCTTCGCCTCTTCCGGCGTCATGAGCGCGTAGGAAATAATGATGACGATATCGCCCACCTGTACCCGCCGGGCGGCGGCGCCGTTCAGGCAAATAACCCCGCTGCCGCGTTCGCCGCGGATGGTGTAGGTTTCGAAGCGCTCGCCGTTGTTGTTGTTCACGATCTGCACTTTTTCGCCTTCGAGGATATTGGCCGCTTCCATCAACTCCTCGTCGATGGTGATGCTGCCAACATAATTGAGGTCGGCCTGCGTGACGCGGGCGCGGTGTATTTTACTTTTGAAAACTTCTATGAACATGGTAAGTTGCCTCGCAAAATTTGATCGCCTTAAAACAAGCGAAACCTGCGTTTTGTTGGGCAAAGGTAATTCGAATGCGGAAGAGCGGGCCTGCAATTTTCTGTAACAATGGCCGTTTTGACAGGCAAACACTTTTTTCACCTGAATATTCGACGATGCGAGGATTCGACCATAAACGATTCGTTTTAAGTCAAATACCCACATACTCGAATCCTCACTATTAAACCTGACCCAATATGAAAAAATGCCTGCTGCTGCCGTTCCTGGCAGTTGTATTTACCCCTCTTTTCGCCCAGGTGATGGGCAATTACGGCGTTCAGCAACAAACTTACCAGAACGTGCAGCCCAACGTTCAGTTTCGCGCCATTCCGAAGTCGGCTACTTTTTTGAACAACAATGAAGTGGAAATCAGCATCAATGCGCTGTCGAACCAGAAAGCCGAATCCTACACCGCCATTTTCAGCATGTTGCAGGTGGGCAAAACCGCCGACGAAACCAATACCCTGCTGAATTCGCGCCTCGACGGTTTTCTGGCAGACCTGAAGACGCTGGGCATTCCCGCTGCGGATATTTACGTCGATATGGTCAATTTTTTGCCGAAATACGAGTACGACGTCAGCAAAAAACTGTTCTCCAAAAAAACCTACACGGAAATCCCGAAGGGTTTCGAACTACAGAAAAACATCCACATCCGCTACACCACGCCGGCCCTGCTCGACCGGATCGTGACCGCCGCAGCGCGCCAGGAAATTTACGACATCGTAAAGGTGGATTACTTCGTGAGCGACCCGCAGAAGGTGTACACGCAACTCCGCGACGCCGCTTTCCAGTACCTCGGGCACATCAAAACGCAGTACCGCACTGCGGGTATCAAACTGGATTCCGCGTACGTCATCACCGCCGAAAATGCCTGGGTGGCCTACCCGATCAACCGCTACGAGACCTACCAGGCATTCAGCACGCAGCGCCTCGACAACGATGAAAAAAACGCGGTCGTCAACTCCGCCGACAAACCCGTTTCCCGGTTTTACAACGCCGTGCCTGCCAACGATTACGACATCGTGATCAACTCCGAAATTCTGGAACCTGCCATACAATTCTCTTTCAACCTGATCGTGCGCTTTACCATGCCCGAACGGAAACCCGCCACACGCACCGAAGTAAAAAAAGAATTCCTCTGGATTACGCCGACCGGCGAGGTAAAGACTTTAAAAGTGGAATAAAACACAGGACTTCCCCCACAAAATTGACGGAGAACCCCTACTTTTGCGGCCTTTACCGGTAGCACGGCCTTCAGGCCGTCGGGACCGGAGCATTCATGCTCCGAATGATAAAAAAATTGAGCGCCTTGAAAGGCGCTATCCCGACGGCCTGAAGGCCGTGCTACCGACAAAATTTAACGACATGACGAAGCGCCTTAAAGTAGCCGAAATTCTCCGCACCGAGCCCCTGAACACCACTGTTCAGGTAAAGGGCTGGGTAAAAGCATTCCGCAACAACCAGTTCCTCGCCCTCAACGACGGCTCTACCTCCACCAACCTGCAGGTAGTCGTCGATTTTGAAAATACGGATTCCGCCATCATCGATCGCATCAAATTCGGCGCTGCCATCCGCGCGCAGGGTACGCTCATCGAGTCGCAGGGCAAGGGCCAGAAAGTGGAACTGAAAGCCACGGAAATCGAGATTTACGGTGACTGCAACCCGGAAGAATTTCCGCTGCAACCCAAAAAGCAAACGCTGGAATTCCTGCGCGAACACGCACACCTGCGCTTCCGGACCAACACCTTCGCAGCCGTGTTCCGCCTGCGCCACAAACTGGCGTTCGCCATTCATAAGTTCTTCGAAGACAGAGGTTTCGTGTACCTGCACACGCCTGTCATCACGGCCAGCGATGCGGAAGGTGCGGGTGAAATGTTCCGCGTTACCACTTTGCCGATGGACAACCCGCCGCGTACTGAATCGGGTGAAGTGGACTTTTCCCAGGACTTCTTTAAACGCTCCACCAACCTCACTGTTTCCGGTCAACTGGAAGCCGAACTCGGCGCCATGGCACTCGGCGAAGTATACACGTTCGGTCCTACGTTCCGCGCTGAAAACTCCAACACCACCCGCCACCTGGCCGAGTTCTGGATGATCGAACCGGAAGTGGCGTTCAACGACCTGCAGGACAACATGGACCTGGCGGAAAATATGCTTCGCTATGTCATTCAGTTCGCACTCGAACACTGCGCCGACGACCTGAAAATCCTGGAAGACCGCCTGATCGAGGAAGAAAAAAGCAAACCGCAGGACCAGCGCAGCGACATGAGCCTGACAGAAAAACTGCGTTTTGTGGTTGAAAACGAATTCGTGCGCCTCACTTACACCGAAGCCATCGATATCCTGAAAAATTCCACGCCGAATAAAAAAGGCAAGTTTCAGTATCCCGTGGAAGGCTGGGGCACCGACCTGCAAAGCGAACACGAGCGCTACCTGGTGGAAAAACACTTTAAGAAACCCGTCATCCTGACGAACTATCCGGCCGAAATCAAGGCGTTTTACATGCGTCAGGACGAGCCTAAAGAAGGGGTGCCCGGTCCGACCGTTTCCGCTATGGACATCCTGTTTCCCGGTATTGGTGAAATCGTGGGCGGCTCACAACGTGAAGAACGTTACGACAAACTGGTGCGCCGTATGCATGAAATGCACATTCCGGAAGAAGAACTGTCGTGGTACCTCGATACCCGCCGGTTCGGCACCTGCCCGCACGCCGGTTTCGGCCTGGGCTTCGAACGCCTGGTGCTGTTTGTGACGGGCATGACGAATATCCGGGACGTAATCGCGTTCCCGAGGTATCCGGGTAGTGCGGAATTTTAAGCAGTGCGAAGTCGTCAGTGCGAAGTGCGAAGTCCACATTCACTCGAATGCTGTGACTTCGTACTTCGCACTGACGACTTCGCACTCTACCTGTTCTCCGCCATTTTCCAGAATTTCTCCATCGCCACGTACAAATCAACTGCCATCTGCTCGGTGGGCTGAAATTGTACGGCTGCGGCGTATTGCCTGAAAATATCCTGGATTTGTTGTTCCGGCACTTCGGAAGTAAGGGCCAGGCGCTGCACAAAATCGCCGTCGATGCGCAGGGACCCCGTAGTGGTATCCATCGGGATAATCAGGTTGTAGCGTTCGCGTATTTTGGCCAGAAACAAGCGCATATTTTGCTGGCTGAGCCCCTGGTAGTTGCGTTCGCGGAAATGCAGGTTGGCGATGGTGCTGATAAACTGGTAGGAAGAGTTTTCGTTTTTCGGCAGCACGGGAATGATCCGTTGGCGGCGTTTTCCACGAAAAAACAACCAGATGCCGGCCATAGCGACCAGCAAATACCAGGCCCAGGCGAGCGCGGGTTGTTTCAGAATATAACTTAACGGGTGCTCTTCATCGAGGGTTCGGCTGAATGCTTCACGGTTGTTGCGGCGACGGCCAACTGCTTCCGGCACGCGGCTCAACGCATCCCAGTAAATATCGCCGGGAGCGAGATAGGACAAAACGCCCTCGGTATACTTGCGCATTTCAGCCCGCTGCAAACTGAAATTGGAAAACGCGATGGGCGTAGTATGGAGTAAAAAGCGCCCTTTTCCGAATGGGAATTCTGCAAAATTAATGTGCTGGTTCAGGTAGCCCAGCGGTTGTTGCGGCAGGCTGTCGCAAAAAAACCAGTCCTCGATATAATGCCAGTTGTAGGGCAGGATTTTGTTTTGCCGGGCAAAATAGCAGGTCACCGGTTTGCCCGAAAGCACCGGCTGCCGCAGCGTGAGCGTGACAATGGAATCTTCCGTTCGGGTATAATCGTCCCAGCCGTTTTCGTCGCATTCCGAATAGTACAGGTGAAACATCAGGTCGAACGGGATCGTTTTGCTGGAAATCAGCGCCGTGTGGCCACTCTGAACAAACTCCAGTAACCGGGCAGTACTCGTCGAATCGAGGAACATGGCTTCCCCGACAAATACGTAACTGGCCGGCATTGCGCCCGTGCTGTCGCGCGGCAACTCCTCCGCCACATTGTCCACCACGTCTACCAGTTTTTTTTCGGGAAAATAGTCTTTCAGCAAGCGGTGCACTACCTGCGTGCCGTAAGGTTCGTCACTCGTTTCCTTGTATGCATTTTTGTTCCACGAATCATCCCAGTCGAACCGCGGCGTCATGCTGCGGTAATAGTAATACAGGCCCGCTCCGAGTAAGAGGACGCATAAAACGGCCAGAAGGGTGATTTGGCGATTGGACATGGGGCAAAGATACAAAGTCAGTGCGAAGTCGTCAGTTCGAAGTGCGAAGTCGCCTTACCACTCGATTTTGTAGACTTCGCACTTCGCACTGACGACTTCGCACTATGATCTAATGATCATCAGTTTCCCGCTCTGCATCCTTCCCGCGTACAAAATCCGGATGGTATAAAATCCTTCCTGTAAATCGCTCACAACGACGCTGTGTTTGCCGACTTGAGGCTGCTCGATTTTGCGCACGGCTTTGCCTTCGGAGTCGTAAATCGTGACAGATTCGACGTCCATGGGCAGTTCGAGGGTAAATTGGGTGCTGGCCGGATTGGGGTAATACAGGGCCTGATCGGGATTGGTTTGCTGTTGCTGTTGCTCCGGGTTGTCTTCAAAACGGATACTCGATTTGCCTTCACAGGTTTTGATGGAGGTGTATTCCGTGATGAGGCGCACCAGCAGGTCGTTGAGCAATTCCACCTTGTATTCGTCGGTGGTGGGTTCGAGGTGTTTGCCGCCGACACCGCTGTGATCGGTCAGGAAAACATAGCTTCCGTTGGTCGCCAGACCGAAAAATTTCATCAAAAATTCCGTGTCTTTCTGGATGCCGCTGGCCGTCACCGGCACGATGCGGATACCCAGACGGGCCGCTTCGCGGATGCTGCGTTGCAGGCTGGCGATCACTTCCGGCTGGTCGGCGTGCGGACTGGCATCCAGCACGAGGAAACAGATGCGGGCAATGGCCTGATCGTTCCATTTCTGGCTGAAAATGGCTTCTTCGAGCGCGCTGTGTACGGCTTCGGGGTAGTCGCCGCCGCCGCCGGCAAATTGTTTGCGAATGAACTCGACAGTCTGGTTAATATCCGGGGAAAGGCCGCTGCTTTTGGTGATGTACTCGTCGCCTTTGTCGCGGTAGAAGACCGTACCCATGCGGAATTCCAGTTCGGGATTGTGTCCCTGCGCCCGGCCGATCACATCGAGCAGTTCGGTTTTGAGGTATTCGATTTCGTCGCCCATGCTGCCGGTAGCGTCGACGGCCCACACGATGTCCACTTTTTTGGAAACATTGCATTCCACCTGGATCTGGTGGCGGTTGATACCGTCTTTGGCAGGTTTGGGCTGGCCAAGGGCATGTTTTTGTCCGTTTACCCAGGCTTCGGCGCGCAGGTTGGTGTATTCTTTTTTATCAAAAAAACCGGCCCAGAGTTCGGCCTTGCCGGTGTTGTCGGTACGGGTTTCCCAGAGGATTTCGCCGGAGGAAGTGCTCAATTTTACATAAGCATCCGTCACGGGGAAATCTTCCGCATTGGTGAGCAGCACCGTGTAACGCTGACTGGGGTAGCACTGGTACGTTTTTTCGTATTCGTTGATCTCGCCGTCGGTGAGCAGATCCACCCAGTGGCGGTTCCAGTTGTGCAAGTCGTTCCATTCGCCGGCGGTAAGCAGGCCGGCGCGGGGGGCGGGCACAGTAGTGGATGGCGGCGGGGTAGTTGCAATACCTTCTACACGTTTCATCAGCATTTCCCTGGGCGCTGTTTCGCCGGAAACCGGTGCCATTTCGTATGCAACGTCTTCGACGGCTATTTCCATGGGCGCTACCATTTTGGCGGGTGCTTCCTTGTCGTAATCGCCGCGGCTGCGCTCGTCGCGTCGTTCCGAAGATTTCGGGGCAGGTTTGGGCGATTTGGTGGAAGGCGCCGATTTGGCTTTGGTACGCGCACTGCCCGACGGGGCTGTTGAGGCGGGTGTCGGTTCGCCTTCCACATCATACACCCTCGAATGCAGTTCGTCTTTCGCCATGGTGGAATATCCAACCACCACGACCTCTGAAAGTACGGCGCCCGGCTCCAATTTAAACTGAATGTTGTTTTCTCCCTGTTTTACAACCACTTCCGGAAACCGTACGGCCACGTAACCTGTGTAGGAGGCTTCTACTTCGTAGATGCCGGGCTCTAGTTCCATCGAAAATTTTCCGTCGAAGTCCGCGACGGCACCTTTGACAGGCTTTTTGTTCTGGATGACCTGAACGGTCGCCCCGATCAGCGGCTCGCCGTTCTGGGCATCATAAACCATTCCGTTCAGGGTTGTTTTATCGACAGAAGTGAACAGACCGGCTACCGCAAGCCAGCAGGAAGTGAGGAAAATTGACAATTTCATAGGAGGAGCATTTTTGGTTGGAAAAAGGTGTTCCGTGCAGGTGATGCAGTATGGATGCGGGCGGCAAAAAAAATGCATAACTACCGCAACAACTTTTTTCCCAGCCGAAACACAGCCGACCACTCCTTCCGCAGCCGGAAGTACGGCTGCTGCACCGCTCCGAATTGCCTGCGCACCCGCTCGACGGGTTGAATCATGCTGCCCAGAAAATCAAAAACCGGCAGTTGTAACACTTCGTTCGTGTACCGGATCATTTCCCGGATCAGCAAAATTCCCGCTCCAGAAGCGCGCAATTCAGGCACATCGCCGGCCATGAGCAAATACGCAGAACGCGCATCCCAGATCAGGTATCCGACCGAATGAATAGCGCCGGTGTGCCGGTCGACAGCCATAAAAATTTCACGTTGCCGATGCTCAGCCAGGGCAGCATCGAGCCGGTTCAGCAGTTCGGTAGCCACAGGCGGGCGCATACCTTTTCGTTCGAAACCACTGTTGTGGACGCGAATAAATTCGGAAAGCGGGCAGTCCGTTTTTATTTCAACCTGTTGCTGTGCTTTGGGAATTTTCTGGTTGCGGTAATCGGCCGCCATGTTTTTCCACACCTTTTCCAGGTCACCAACTTTCAGAATGTAAGAGTAGCGCGTGGTTTGTGCGAACCCTTTCCAGTAAAATGGCAGCCAGTTGCTGACCGTGTAGGGAAAATCCTGTTCGAAGGCTGCCAGTTCCGGTGGCAACAGGCCGATCAGTTCTTCCATCAAAGCGGGCTCCTTGCGCAGATTGCGCCATTCCGGCAGGACATACGGCCCCATCAAACGCGCCAGCGGCGGCATAGCCACGTACCGCCACCACCCCTTTTTTTTCAGAAAATACGGCCACACGGCTACCACCTGCCCGGCCTTTTCCAGCACTACGGCATCCCAGGCGCCATCGCCCGCGCAAACGGCATCGAGGTACCAGTCCTGCATGAACAGCGGAAAATCGGCGGGCGCCGACTGGCAGAACTGGCGGTAGAGCATTTTTTATGTTGAGGGGTTGAGAATGTTGAGGGGTTGAGGTTGTTGAGGGGTTGAGAATGTTGAGTGGGTTGAGGTTGTTGAGTGGCTGATCTCAACATTCTCAACCCTCAACAACCTCAACCCAATCAGAATCCCGTATTGATCCGCACAAAAAATCCCGTTTGCCCCAAATCATTGCGGCTGACTTCGAAGCGGGCTGTTTTGTTATAATAGGCCACCAGATCGAGCCCGAGCCCGTATCCGTACATGGCTCGGTTGACGAAGGGGTTGTTTTGGCCGTAAAAAGGGTCGTTGCTGTATCCGACATCGTTGTTGAAAGCCAGGTAAATTTTGATCGGGATCGTCTGAAAGGCCTGAATGGGAATGAATTTTCCGAGGTGATACGTCCGGTTGAAAATTTCGAGGTGAAACGCCGTTTTGATCACACCGAAATCGAGCCCGTCGGCAACGAAATACTCATATCCGCGCACAAAGTTATTACCGTATCCCAATCCCTGGTTGTTGGAATAAGGCGGTTTGCAACGGGGCAGGCTGAAACGCGCGGCGGTAACCAGTGCAAAACTCAGTTTGGGAGTCATTTTAAAATACCGGTCGTATTCGCCGTACACGCGCGTCAGGTGAAGGTCTTCCTTGCGCGTCAAGCCGTTTTGGCGCAGTTCGAACGTGGCGCGCCAGCCGCGCAGCGGGTACGGCCGTATATCGAGCCGGTCGAAAGAGAGATTGTAGGTAAGGCTGACGTACCGCTGATCATTTCGGCGGCGCAGGAAATAATCCGGATTCATTTCAGCGATGGTATCGTTGATCCGGTTCTGGTGATATTCCGCGTTGAAGGTATGGCTGACGAACAATTTGGGCCGCCAAGTAAGGCCCGCGCCGATGGCCAGGCGCTGGATCATCCAGCGGTTCGGGTCGGTGTAAAACAGGATTTTATTGCCGTCGGTGCTGTAGGCAAGTTCGTGGTTGCGGCTGTACGTGACGGCGGTTTGCAGCCCCAGCGTCTGCTTTTTATTGATATTGGGATGGCGGTACGCGAGTTCGTATTTGTTGGAATAACCGAACTGGAGTTTGGTTTTCAGCAGGTCGGCCTGGCCCGAAAAATTGAGCCAGTTCAGGTCGATGCCGTAGTTGACGCGCTTCAGGGAATGGTGAAACTCTTTCCACCAGACGTTGAAATTGCGGTCGGCCAGTTCGAACAGCGGCGCCGGATAAATGTACCAGCCTTCCTGCAAACGGATTTGCAGTGTGACGTGGTTGCGCTCGTCCCAGG
>Ga0209717_1001980_pt1 | contig 20681 bp, 13 predicted proteins | sample AD_UKC048_MetaG_FD_184418 | JGI IMG/M metagenome (GOLD analysis project Ga0209717, IMG submission 184418) | Active sludge microbial communities of municipal wastewater-treating anaerobic digesters from USA - AD_UKC048_MetaG (SPAdes) (version 2) | ecosystem: Engineered > Bioreactor > Anaerobic >... | reverse complement strand
CCTGACCTGGCAGCGGAAAACAGACCGGCGGTTGAAACCGCCGGAGATCGTATCTCCCTGGCCGCTGATACCCAGGAACGGTGGCTGAAGCCACCGCCTTCCGTCTCCTGTCCTGGCGGCTTTGGGCATCTTGGCGTTATAGCCGGCAGGAGTTCCCGGCGTTGTCAATTCAAACACCCACTGGGTGTCATTCCGGGGTGGGGGTTTAACCCCCGGGGTCCCGGAATCCAGCCATATCATCCACATAGCCCCGCCCAGTCATTCCGGGGTGGGGGTTTCAACCCCCGGGGTCCCGGAATCCAGACCTTACGGGTAATGCCATCAGAGGGTGTCGATGCAGACCGCGTCTGGATCGACCCCGCCTTGGCCTGGAAACGAATCTGGCTATTCCCGCCAAACCTGGATTCCGGGGCCCCGCGTGCTGGCGCACGCCTCCCCGGAATGACAGGCGTTTGGAACGGGGTGGGTGAGGGACAAGCCTTGGCGGAGGGGTAAACCGGTTTTAAACGGCGCGGGAATATCGGCGATGGCCTCAGCCACAATGCAGCCAGACCCTCGCGCCAAGACGGAAGGCGGTGGCTTCAGCCACCGTACCCCAAAACACCGGAGCCAGAAAAAGACGATGTCCGGTCGGCTTCAGCCACCGGAGTTGGGACCAGCCTGACCTGGCAGCGGAAAACAGACCGGCGGTTGAAACCGCCGGAGATCGTATCTCCCTGGCCGCTGATACCGAGGAACGGTGGCTGAAGCCACCGCCTTCCGTCTTGTCCCCGGAAAACCGTTTCTCGAACCCCCCGGCTACCCCTTTCGCGAAGCCCCCGGAAAACAGGTACGCGAAGCTCCCGGAAAACCCCGGATCCGCCCCAAGCCTCATCCCCTTCACATCCCATTTACTTCCCGTTTACTTCCCGTTGGTTGGGCGGGAACTCAGGGGGAGGTGAACAGGAAGCTGGCAGGTTGGGCCTCGGGGCCAGGCAGACGGGGGGGGGGACGTTTGCGCTGACCGCAAAAATGGAGTGGCAGGCCTCCCCGCCATTTATCCCGCCAACTCCGCCCCGACATTCACCCCACCAACTCCGCCCCGCCATTTATCCCACCCGCCCCGTCCCAGCCTGTCATTCCGGGGTGGGGGTTTTAACCCCCGGGGTCCCGGAATCCAGACCTTACGGGTAATGCCCTCAGAGGGTGTCGATGCAGACTGCGTCTGTATCGACCCCGCCTTGACCTGGGACCGGGACTGGCTATTCCCGCCAAGTCTGGATTCCGGACCTCCGGCGCTAAAGCACCTGCGTCCGGAATGACGTGGGTTTGGGGCGGAAAGGTTACAGGTTCTGCTGGAGTCGATGCCCGTGACTCGCTCGACTCCAGCGTGGAGGGGCTATTCCCGCCCACTCGATTTGCAAGAGAGTCCAAAAAAAACGGGCGGACCTAAGGTGATCCGCCCGCCATCGTTTTTCTTTCCGGAGGCCGCCCCAGCTTTGGGCCAGGCGTGGTTGGCGGCGGTCCCGGAGCCAAATTCAGGTTTTCAGGGTTCCAGCAGTTCCCCCATTTTGCTCAGTTCCTCCGCCGCGGCGTTGTTCAGCAGGGCGGGGGTGCCATAGGTGTTGGTTCCGTAGAGGATGAGGGCGCTGGCCCCGTCGGAGGCGTATTCGCCTTTGAGGGGGATCAGCACGCGCTCGAGGCGGTCTTTGGCGCCGAAGGGCAGGGTCACGGTCAGGGTGTCCGGCCAGATGATCTCGAGGGCTGTACCTGAGGCCTTCAGAGAGTCGATGAGGTCGGGGCTGACGATCAGCCGCGCTTCGTCGTCGGCGGTTTGCAGCAGTTTGAGGGCGCTTTGGGCCAGGGAGTCCGCCTGTTCGCAGGGCCGGGCTTCGCCGTCGCTCCAGAGCAGGGCTTTGATGCCCGGTTCATCGGTGGTGGCGATGCAGCAGCCCGTGAGCAGGGCGATCAATCCGACCACGGCCATGAGGCGTTTCACGCGATCCTCAATAGATGGTGATCTCGTCCAGGAGGGCGGCGGAGTCGTAGATGCTGTCGCCCACGTCGCCGATGGCAATTCTGAGGCGCACCACCTGGCCGCGGTAGGCGCTGATGTCGGCCAGGAAAGTTCTCCAGCCGGTCATGTAGCAGCCGCCCTGGTCGAAGGAGATGGGCGGGGTGCAGCTGGTGAGCCCATAGCCCACGAAGGAATCGGTGCTTTCATAGAAGAGGACGTGTTCCACCCCGAGGCTGTCGGTGAGCGTGAAGGTGAGGTAGTCCTGATACACGGAGCCCACCCATTCCATGAATTCCTCGGAGATGTAGTTCCACTTGATGCTGAGGTTGGTAACGGAATCGGGGACCTTGAAGGGCTGGGAGATGGAGCCGCTGCTGGTGGTGTAGCCGAGGCCGGTGGAGATGATGCCCATGTAGGATCCCTGGGGTGGCGCCTGGTCTCCCAAAACGGTGATCACGCGGCCGTCGCCGTCGCGGAACCAGCCGTTGAGGTTGCCCATCTCGAAGTCGCCGTTGATGAGGTCGTAGGAATAGTGGAGTTCGTTGGTGGTGGAGTTCATGGTGAAGGTGGCGTGGTGGCTGCCGGGGTCGGTTTGACCGGCAACGAAGGCCTGGCCGTTGTTTTTGAGGTCCACGGCCATTTTCTGGAAGATCTCGTCGGTTTTGGCTTTGCAGAAGCTGGTGGAGACGATCTTGCTGAAGCCGAAGTAGGCCTTGGCGCCTTTGCCGAGGAAGGCGTTGGAGAGGTTGGCGGTTTTGGAGCTTTCGCAGGAGCCGTTGAAGATCAGGCTGTTCGGCATGGTACCGGCCAGGGAGGCGATGTAGGCGCTGCGGACGCTGTACATGGTGCCCTTTTGAACAAAGCCGCCCACGTTGGAGTAGGTGACCCGCTCGAAGAAGCCGATCTCGTCGTTGAGGATCTGGAGGATGTGGTCCCAGATGTTGTCGTCGGTCATCATTTCGCCTGTGAGGATGTGTTCGCCTCCGGAGCCGTGGGTGTCGAAGATCACGGTGCCGTATTCGGCGAGGTTGGCAAGTGAGGAGATTGTGCACTGCTGGTTTGTGAGGGAGACGACGTTGAGGCCGAGGTCGCTGTCTGCAAAGATGGTTTCCAGGCTGGGGCGCATGTCGATGCCGAAGGCGTTTTCAAAGGGGGCCCAAATCAGCACATCCTTGTCCTGAATGGCGTTGGGGTCCAATTCTTTGGCCGTGTTCCAGTTCAGGTTGGCGATGGCGCCCTCGAGGGTGTTTTGCCCTCTGGTCTGTTTGCGCAGGGGGATGTTGGCATTGGCGCGTGTGGGGGTGGTGGAACCGCCCTTGGTGGCGATGTAGCCGTCCTCGTCGGTCTCGCAGAAGATCACGCCGCCCTTGATCCCGGTGGAGTAGGTCACCTCGAGGTAGCCGTCCACCAGTTCCGCTTTGGTGACGCCGGGCTGGCCTTCGAACCAGGTTTTCAGCTCATCGGCGCCTTCCGCGAGGGTGGTGGCGTTGGTAGCGTTGAGCGCGGCGGCAATGCCGTCCTGATTGTCGATGATCTGGTCCACGTCGGCCTGGGTGATCTCTTCATGCACAGTGATCTTGTAGATAGGCGAATAGTTCGCCACCTTGGCGTCCGAATAGGCAACGATGCGGTAATAGCGGTCTCCGGGAAGGTCTTCGAGGATGCCGGGATAACCGGACCAGACGCCGTCGCCGAGGATCTCGTCGTGATGATAGTAGAGGTCGCCGTCGTCATAGATCTGGCCGATCTCTTCGATCACGGCGAAGGTGGAATCCACCCGGGCCACCTTGGCCTCGGTGATCCCGCGGGTTGTGGCGGCCAGGGTTTGGCGCACCACAGTGTAGCCGGTCTGGCCGGCGAAAAAGCTGCTTTGGCTGAAATATGGATGTCCGGTGAACTCCACATCTGTGTTCCGGGTTACGATGAAGGTGGCGGTGCCGGTGTTTCCCTTCTTGTCCTTGGCTTCGCAGACGATGGTGTTGTCGCCCATGACCAGAGCGATGTCCGTCAGGCTCCAACTGGTGGTGCCTGTGGCGGCGACGGGGGCGGCGTCATTGACTTTGACGGTGACGGATTTGATCTCTTTGTTGTCGAAAGCCGTTCCGGCCAGGTCGATCGTAGCCTGGGTGGTGGCATAAGAAAAATAGTTGGTGGGAGATGAGATCTGAATGACTGGGGTTTCGTCATCCTTGGGCAGCAGCCAGGCGCAGGCCCCCAGCAAGAACAACAAACCGATCAACAGGACTGGCGCCAGTCTTGTTAAGCTTTTCATAACTTCCTCCTTCAAGGACGCATAATGTTTGGCGATGATCCTCCCCCGCGCTGGCGGTGGGCGAACCCTTTTTGCGCAGAATATTCACCAACAAATAGCTGTCAAGTGAAAAATCGCGGGTTATCGCGGGAGCGTGCTTGTTTGAGGTCTCAGCATTAGGGTACGATGGGCCGGAGCTTTGGCCTCAATTCCTTTTCAGACAAAGGTTTGGGGTGGACGTGGCCTGGGCTTCGCTGAGGAAAAATTTCCACAGGGGATATCCGTACGCTGGGGGAGGGCAGGTTCTGCTCCGTAACCGGTCTGGGATTTGGGGATCGGCCAGTTGGCGCGGGGGCAGCGGGCTCAGATGCTGTCGAGGATCAGGTCTTCCCTGGGCACGGATTCGGGGCTGAGAGTGTAAGCCGCGCGGATGAGGCGGGCGACTTCTTCAGCCTGGGCGGGGTCGTTGGCATGGACCTCGCCGAGGGGTTCGCCGGCTTCCAGGAAATCGCCGACCTTGGGGATGAGCAGGGCTCCGGCGCCGTAGTCCAGGGTGTCGGTCAGCTTCATCCGGCCGGCTTTGATCCGCACGAGGGCGTAGCCGATGGCGCGGGCGTCGATGGCTTGCACCCAGCCGGCGGTTTCAGCCAGGATGGGGATTTTCACGGAACTGGTTCCCAGCAGGCTGTAATCCTCCAGCGCGCGGGGATCGCCGCCCTGGGCGATGATGATCTCCTCCAGCTTGGCCAGGGCCCGGCCGCCGGACACGGCAGCCTTGATCATCTCCACGGCCTGGGTTTCGCTTTGGGCCAGGCCTCCGCTCAGCAGCAGGCGGGAGGTGAGTTCGGTGGTGAGGGTGAAAGTGTCGGCCAGGGGATTGCCCTTCAGGTATTCGATCGCCTCCACCATCTCCAAGGCGTTGCCCACAGCCAGGCCGAGGGGGGAGTTCATATTGGAAAAGACCACCCGGACCTTCTGGCCGAAGCTGGCGCCGGTGGAGACAAGCAGTTCCGCCAGTTCGCGGGCCCTGTCCAGATCGGGCATGAAGGCGCCGCTGCCGATCTTGAGGTCGATCACGAGGTGTTCGGCGCCCTCGGCGATCTTTTTGCTCATGATGCTGGCAGTGATGAGGCCGGGGCTTTCCACGGTGGCGGTCACGTCGCGCAGGGAGTAGATCCGCTTGTCGGCGGGCACCAGTTCCTCGGACTGGCCCACGAGGGCGCAGCCGTGTTTTTCCACCAGGGCCTTGAATTCGTCCGGGCCGTATTGGGTGCGGAATCCGGGGATGGATTCCAGCTTGTCCAGGGTTCCGCCGGTGTGGCCGAGGCCGCGTCCGGAGATCATCGGCACGCTGAGGCCCAGGGAAGCCGCGATGGGGGCGAGCATGAGGCTGATCTTGTCGCCCACGCCGCCGGTGGAATGTTTGTCCGCGACGATCAGTTCCGCGGGAAAAGCGATGGTCTGGCCGCTGCGGATGTAGCTTTGGGTGAGGGCGGCGATCTCTTCCGGGTTCAGGCCTTGGAAAAATATGGCCATCAGCAGGGCGCTCATCTGGTATTCGGGGATGGAGCCCTCCAGAAAACCGGTGATGAAGGCGGCAATATCAGCTGGGGAAAGGGTTTTGCCTTCGCGCTTGGCGAGGATGAGTTCCACGGGATTCTGCATGAATGTGTTCCTTTTTTAGGTGGAGACCAGTTTTTCGCGGATGTAGCCGCTGAAGATGTCCATCACCCAGACCACGATGGCGATCAGCCACATGATGAGGCCCACGTTCCGCCAGGCCAGCATTTGCTGCTGCTGGTTGAGGGCGAGGCCGATCCCGCCGCCGCCCACAAAACCGACGATGGTGGCCATGCGCACATTGATGTCCCAGCGGTAGATGGTGAAAGCCAGGTAGGGGGCCAGGATCTGGGGGGTGACGGCATAGCGCCAGACCTGGAGGGTGGAGGCGCCGGTGGCCTTGATGGCCTCCACGGGGCCGGGATCGATGTTTTCGATCTGTTCGGAATAGAGCTTCACCAGCGCGGCGATGGAATGGATCCACAGCGCCAGCATGCCGGCAAAGGGCCCGATCCCCACCCAGACGCAGAAGATGATGGCCCAAACGATGGCCTCGATGGAGCGGAAAATGGTGGAAACGGTGCGGATCACGACGTAGGCGATCTTGCCCTGGGTGGAGCCGTACATGAGGTTCTTGGCGGCGAAAAAGCTGAGCAGAAAGGCGAAGGGAATGGCGAAAACCGTGGCCAGCAAAGCCAGATAGATGGTTTCCATGAGGGCGGCAAGCATCGGCATCAGTTCCCGCAGATTGGGGTTGAAGATGCCCTTGATGATGTTCTGGGCGTTGCCCGCCTGGGTGAGGAAAGCCAGCGGCTTCACCTCCACGATCACCCAGCCCACCACGAAACTGATCAGGACGGCCAGGCCCAGCTCCGCTTGCCAAAGCTGGAACCGGGGCTTTTCCCCGGAAACGGCCACCAGCCGGCCCAAGCTTCCGGGCATTGATCCTGCCAGCAGAGCAAAGGCCACCGGCAGGCACAGCAACAGCCAGGCCGGGGCGGGTGTGATATCTGCACCCAAACGGAACAGCAGCCAGGCCAGGCAGCCCAGGATGTAGAGCCAGAGCAGATATTCGATCGCGCTTGCTTTGAGATACTTCATGGAGTGGTACGCTGAAAAAGGGGGCGGAAAAGTCAAGCAGTTTTTGTTCCGCCGCCCGTGAACCGGCGGCGCGCAAAAAAAGATTGACACAAAGCCAAGCCTCGCGAGCATCGCCACCTTGGCAGATATCTTCTCAGGCAAGGAGAAAGCATGGAAAAGCAAAACCGGCAACAGTCCGGCTCAACGGTGCTTCTGGTGGCGATCCTGGTGGCCCTGATCATCCTGATCGGACTGGCTGTGTTCTTCATTTTGAAGCAAAACAAGGAAAAGACGGCGCCCCCGCCGGCGGTGGCGGCGGCACCTGCCAGCCGGGAGATCAGCACTCCCCAGGGCTCGGCCGAACCGATCGGAACCGAGACGATGGTCGTGGAGGTCAACGAACAGGATATACGCAATTTCCTGGAACGCTGGGTGAACGCGTGGTCTCAGATGGATATCGATACCTACAGCTCAATGTACGACCGGGAGAGGTTCGTGGGCTATCTGGAATCAAAAAAATCCGGCCGCAGGGAAATGAATTACGACGCCTGGATGAAGCTGAAAAAAGGTACCTTCAGATCCACCTACTGGATCAGTATCCAGTTGGCTAACGTGGTCATAAAAAGCGTGGGCAACAACATAGTGGAAGTCAAGTTCGAACAACACTACAGCTCGCCAAGTTACGAAGACCGGGGCATAAAAATGTTGCGGCTGGTCCCGAATGACTGGGACTGGAAGATTGTATTTGAAGATTTCAAGCTACAAAGCTGAGCCAAAGCTTACGCGGGAGATATCGATCCCCGCAAGATGATCCAGGAATCGGGTGTATGAACAGAAACAAAACAGCAACCCTCATTCGGCTGGGCACGGCCCTGCTGGTGCTGGCGCTGGGGGCATGTTCCTGCCGGGCCAGGCTGGACCAGGCGTCCCTTGAAACCGGCCAGGCGGAGGCCTCCGAACAGCCGGCGAAGCAAACCGGAACTGAAGCTTCCGCGCCCGCCCCAGGCGCGCCCTTTCTCGAACCCGGAAAATCCTTCCAGGGCAGGGAGATAACCGTGCACCGCTTCGCGGGCAGCGGGTCCGGGAAGATACTCATCGTGGGCGGCATTCACGGCAACGAACCGGAAAGCGAGATCTTCGCCAGCGCTCTGGTGCAGCATCTGCGCGGTTTGGAGCCCGGCAGCCTCAGCAAAAGCCTGGTCGTGGTGCCGCTGCTCAATCCGGACGGCAGGATCGCCAATACCCGCAAGAACGCCCGCGGCGTCGATCCCAACCGCAATTTCCCCACCCGGGACTTCAGCGTGGGCGACCCCAAACACAAGTATTACGGCGGCGCGCAGGCGGGCTCGGAGCCCGAGACGCAATTCCTGATCGCCTTGATGGAGCGCGAAAAACCGGAGCTGCTGGTGATGCTGCACACCCCCTACGACTTCATCAACAGCGACGGCGACACCCAGGGCCTGGGGCCCGGCCTGGCCAAAACCCTGGGCATGGAGTACCACGCCTCGATGGATTATCCCACCCCCGGCTCCGTTGGCACCTACTTTGGCAAGGAACGCGGCGTGCCGGTGATCACGGTGGAGTTTCCGTCCCGGGCGGACGTCTGGGCCAGATACGGGGAAAAAATGCTGAAGTTCTTGCTGGAGGCAGGAGGGGACTGAGCAGCGACCAAAGCCGCGACACCCACCATTGTTGGACGGGTGTCATTCCAGGGTGGGGTCTTGTTTGACTATTCCCGCCAGGCCTGGATTCCGGGGCCCCTTCCCCGGAATGACAGAAAGGTGGGGTTTTGTTTGACTATTCCCGCCAGGCTTGGATTCCATCTCTTCGCGCCGAAAGCGCTCCGTTCCGGAATGACAAAATGAAAAATTCCTTGCCAAGATCGGCAGGGATGATAAATGTGGTTTTTAGCCTTAAATTCCCACAAGGAGAAACGATAATGAAAACCAAGCTTTCGCTTTGCAAGCGGCTGGCCGGCACCCTGATGCTGGTGCTAATGGCCGGATTGCTTTCCGCGCAAACCCCTTTGTTTACTTTTAACGTGGATGACCTCGAAGCCACCGAACGCAACACGGTCTGGCTCTTCGATTTTGACAGCCCCTCTTTTCCCACCCATGACGGGGACTGGTACAGCTTCGGCGACACCCCGCTATATCTCGCTTATCCCTTTTTGCACTACTACGCCGAGGACATCGTGCGCATGGGCAATCCCACCAACGAAGGCGGGCTGACCGTGATCACCTGCGGCCAGGAAAGCATTCCCTTCACCGACGACCCCAGCCAGATCGGCATCACCTTCTCACCTTTTGGGCTCATCGATCTGGACCAGGTGAATCTGGTGAATCCGGGCAATCCCTGGCAAACCCCGGGCGAATCTGGAGACATCCGCACCTATTCCGGCTCCAGCGGCTACATCACTTTTGGAGGTGAAAACAAACTCCGCATCCTGGATCTGGAATATGTGATCACCACCCCCTATCCCACCGGACAGGAAATCCACGACTTCATTCAAACCCTACCCTACTCCCTGCCCTACGGCTGGGGCACAACCGAAAATATCGGCCCCGGGATCTTTTACGGCCAGACCGGCTACGGCACCGGAATTGTGGATGTGTTCAACAGCGATCCCGCCTGGGCGGCGCTGTTCGAGGACGTGGGCCATGTGGTCACCATCGAGATGCGGAACATCGTTTCCCGCACCACCCTGAACTCCACCTACCACGATTTTGACATGCTGCTCTATGCCGGCACCGAGCCCAACGTCCCCGTGGTGTTGAGCGGCTTCACCGCCGCGGTCAACGCCGCCAACCAGCCGGTGTTGAACTGGAACACCGCCTCCGAGAACGACCTGGTCGGCTTCCGGGTGCTGGGTTCCACCGCCTCGGCCATGGCTGACGCCATCAACCTCACCCCAGTTCTGATCCCGGCCCAGAACTGCAGCTGCGGCGCTGACTACAGCTTCACCGCCTGGGAATTTGACACTCCCGGCACCTACTGGTTCTGGCTGGAAAGCCTGGACATGGTGGGGACAAGCGACTTCTTCGGCCCCGTCTCCGTGACCGTTGGCGCCACCCAGACCCCCGCCCTGCCGGAGCGCAGCAGCCTGGGCAGCGTCTATCCCAACCCCTTCGCCGGCGGCGCCACGGCCAGCATCCCCGTCGAGATCAAAGCCGGCGACAGCGGCGAGCTAAGCATCTACAACCTCTCCGGCCAGCGCGTGGCCTCCTTCCCCGTGCAGCAGGGCAGCCAAACCCTCTCCTGGAACGGCCTGGACCTCAGCGGCAAAGCCTGCGCCAGCGGCATCTATTTCTACCGCCTGAGCGCCGGCAATCACCAGGAAACCAAAAAACTCATCATCCTTAAATAATACCGTCTTCCATTCAGATAGAAGGACCCGGCCCCAGCGGCCGGGTTTTTTCCTGCCATGAAAAAAGCCTCTCTTTCAAACTGGGTGGGTAAAGCTCGGAAGGTCGACGTCCCCGTCGACCAAAAGCCCCAGGGCTTTGCTACCTCCTACGAACCAACTGCCTGGAGAAAGCCAGCTCCTGCGGAGCTTGGTCGACGAGGACGTCGACCTTCCATTCCTCAAAGAAAAAGCCCCTGCCAAAATGGGGCAGGGGCTTCAAATGGAGGTCGGATCAGCCTGTCAGGCTTTCTTCCAGTGGAATTCCTTTTCCAGATAGAGGTAGAAGTTTTCCCGGTTGTGGGGCTTGTAGCTGTCTCCGGCTTTGTAATCCTTGCATTTTTGCTTGATGTCGGCCAGGTTGGCGTCGGTTTTTTCGCGACCATAAACCTTGAGGATATGAGCCATTTCGTGTTCCTGTTCGCAGGCAACGAGGTTCGCGTCTTGGTTTGCCATGTTTTACTCCTTGTTATTATATTGTTTGATAATATACTAATCCGCTTGGCTGGCGCTGGCAACTTTCCCGGTCATTTTGCGGCGCGGACCAGGGCTCACTTCACCAGGCGGTAAGTGGGATAAGCCAGATCGATTTTTTCCTCGGCGCCAAAGCGGGTGAGGATCTGTTCCCAGATCTTCTCCGCGCCGCCCCTTCTTTTTCTGATCTCGGTCAGATACCTGATCGTGAGCATTACGCCGCTGTCTTCCACGGAGGTGTAAACAATGGGCGTGATGCTGCGGTAATAGATCAGGAATTTCCTGGCTGAGGCGATTATCTCCTGCTCGGCCTCCTTGATCATGGGCCGGAATGCTCGTCGATGATGCTTTGCAATATGGCCTTGGCTTTCTGCCAATCGCTTTCAAAGGTGATCAATACCGGGATCTCGTTCCAGATGTATTTGAAACCCATGTCGAAATTGCACAGGGCCTGCTCGAACACCTTGCCGTTGGGGATGTGGATGATCCTGCCTGTGCTCTGGTCTGCCTGCACCCAGTTGCCGATCTCCAGGATGGAAAACAGAAAGACCCGGATGTCGATCACGTCTCCGGCATGCTCACCAACCTGGATGCGGTTTCCCACCACGAAAGGCTTTCTCCACAGGATAAAGATCCAGGCCACAAAATTGACCAGGGGGTCCCTCAGGGCGATGGCGATGCCGGCGCTCAGCAAACCCAGGAAAGTCGCGGCGGATTCGAAAGCCTGAAACCAGATCCTGCCCACCACCAGGATCCCCAGGGTCACCAACACATAGCCGATCGTCTTTTTGAGGTTTTAGCGCGTTTTGGGGTCTTCCACCCGCCGGTGCGTGATGCTCACCAACAACCAGTGGATCAGCCAAAACAGGGCGATAACCGCCACCGAACCAAGGATCTTGCGGATCATGGGATCCTGGATGAAGGGGATCAGGTCGTTCAGTTTTTCCATATCTTTTCCTGCCTTGTTTTAGGCTTTGGATTCCACACTTCTCACAGAGATCATCCCTGTCAAGATTTCTCTCACGGCCCGTCTTTGCCTGGGCTTGTATCCCGTTCTCCACTGGCTTTGGGGCCTTTTCCCGGCTTTATTTGCTTGACAGCACCGGGGCGTGACATTTTTGGGTCATTTTATCGCATAAAATCAAGCGATCCCGCTTTTTGGGATAAAGACAAGGTGACACCGATGGAGATCAGCAAAACCTACGCAGCAACTCAGATCGAGCCGAAATGGTATCGCTTCTGGGAGGATAAAGGCTATTTCAAGCCGGGCGGAGACGCGTCCAAACCGCCTTTCACCATTTTGATACCGCCGCCCAACGTGACCGGCATCCTGCACATCGGCCACGTGCTCAACAACACCCTGCAGGATGTGGTGGTGCGCTATCACAGGATGCTGGGCGAACCCACGCTCTGGCTGCCGGGCGTCGATCACGCCGGCATCGCCACCCAGAACATGGTGGAAAAGGAACTGGCCAAATCCGGCCAATCCCGCCACGACGTGGGCCGCGAGAAACTGCTGGAACTCATCTGGGCCTGGAAACAGGAAAAGGGCGACCGCATCATCGACCAGCTCAAGCTGCTGGGCTCTTCCTGCGATTGGGAGCGGCTGCGCTTCACCATGGACGACCAGCTTTCCCGCGCCGTGAAAGAGGTCTTCGTGAGCCTTTACGAGCAAGGCCTGATCTACAAGGGAAAATACATCATCAACTGGTGCCCGCGCTGCGTGACCGCCCTGGCCAATGACGAGGTGGAGCACGCCGACGAAACCGGCAAACTCTGGCATATCCGCTATCCCTTTGCCGACGGCAGCGGCCATCTGGTGGTGGCCACCACCCGGCCGGAAACCATGCTGGGCGATACCGCCGTGGCCGTGAACCCCAAGGACGAACGCTTTCAAAACCTGATCGGCAGGGAAGTGCGGCTGCCCCTCACCGGCAGAACCATCCCCGTGATCCCGGATGAGTATGTGGAGATGGAATTCGGCACCGGCTGCGTGAAAGTGACCCCCGCCCACGACCCCAACGATTTTGAGATCGGCCGCCGCCACGACCTGCCCCAGCTGCTGGTGATGGACGAGCACGGCGTGATGAACGCCGCCGCCGGGGCTGATTTTGAGGGTCTGGACCGCTTTGCCTGCCGGGAAAAGGTGGTGCGGCTGCTCACTGCGCAGGGCCTGCTGGAAAAGATCGAGAACCACGAGCACGCCGTGGGCCACTGCTACCGCTGCGACACGGCGATCGAGCCCTATCTTTCGGACCAGTGGTTCGTGAAGATGAAACCCCTGGCCGGCCGCGCCATCGAGGTGGTGGAAACCGGCGTTGTCCGCTTCCAGCCGGAACGCTGGACCAAAGTTTACATGCACTGGATGAACAACATCCGCGACTGGTGCATCTCCCGCCAGATCTGGTGGGGACACCGCATCCCGGCCTATTACTGCCTGGAATGCGGCGCCATGGTGGTGGCGAAAGAGGCTCCGGCCGCCTGTCCGGATTGCGGCCACACGGCTTTCCGCCAGGATGAGGACGTGCTGGACACCTGGTTCTCCAGCTGGCTCTGGCCTTTCTCCACCCTCGGCTGGCCCGGCGAGACCGAGGACCTGAAACGCTTTCTGCCCACTCAGGTGCTGATCACCGCCCCGGAGATCATCTACCTCTGGGTGGCCCGCATGATCATGAGCACCCTGCATTTCAGGGATGTGATCCCCTTCGACACCGTCCTGCTGCACGGCACCGTGCGCGACGAACTGGGCCGCAAGATGAGCAAATCGCTGGGCAATTCGCCCGATCCCATCGACATCATCAACCAGGTGGGGGCCGACGCCCTCCGCTTTTCCATGGTCTTCGGCACCCCCAAAGGCGCCGACGTCATCTATTCCGACGCCATCCTGGAAACCGGGCGCAACTTCGCCAACAAGATCTGGAACGCCTACCGCTTCATCATGATGAACGTGGCCGAGGGCGGGAAGCTGCCGGCCAAAGAGGATCTGCGGCTGGAACTGGCCGACCGCTGGATCTACTCCCGGCTGAACGAAACCGCCCGCGAAGCCGCCGGACACTATCAGAACCTGAGGCTCAACGACGCCGGGCAGTGCGTGTTCCAGTTCATCTGGGACGAATTCTGCTCCTGGTATATCGAGCTGTCCAAAGACCGCCTCAATTCCGAGGATCCCGCCGCCCGCGGCACCGCGCTGTATATCCTGCTCGACGTGATGCAGTCCGCCATGCGCCTGCTGCATCCCATCATGCCCTTTATCACGGAAGAGATCTGGCAAAGCGTGAGTTGTGTGTTTCCCCAGCCGGAGGAGGCCCTCATCGTGGCCGCTTTCCCGGTCTGTGACGAAGCTTTGGTGGATCCCGCCATCGCCGATGACATGGCCTTCATGCAGCAGGCCATCTCCGCCGCCCGCAACCTGCGCAAGCAGATCAACCTCAACCCCGGTGCCAGGATCAACCTTGCCATCAGGGTCACTGCTGAGGAGCAGAAAGACCTCTTTGCCAGCTACGCAGCCTATTTCGGCAAACTGGCCAAGGTGGACGAACTCGAGGTGGCCACCGATCTGGCCAAACCGCCGGCCTCCATCGCCGCCGTGGTGCGCAACATCGAGATCTTCCTGCCCCTGACAGGGCTCATCGACCTCGAGGCGGAACGCGCCCGCCTGGGCAAACAGATCGAAAAAATGGAGAAGGAACTCGCCGGCGTGAACGCCAAACTCCAGAACCAGAACTTCCTGGCCAACGCCAAAGCCGAGGTGGTGGCCAATGAACGCCAGCGCTTTGCCGACCTCGGCACTAAACTGGACTTGACAAAAGAGCTGCTTAAGGATTTGAGGTAACCAGCAAACATTTTCCCGGCCCTTCCCAAAGGCCGGCACCGCGGCCCTGAAAGCCGCTTACAGCGATAGAGAGTGGGGCTATAGCTCAGTTGGGAGAGCGGAACGTTCGCAATGTTCAGGCCAGGGGTTCGAATCCCCTTAGCTCCACCACTCTTGCTTTCGCCGCCGGTTATTCCAGACCCCCTTTTTCCCACCCTCCCAGGCAAAAATCCAACATCGCCCCCAATATCAATACGGTATCAATACGGAATCAATACGGATTTCATCCGTAATGATTCCGTATTGATACCGTATTGATATTGGGGGCCATGCAGGGCGTACCGCGCTGAATATAGGCCATAACGCATATCTGATCTGGCTTTGGGGTGATCTGGGCTGGTGGCTTGGGAAAATCCTGTTCATCCTGATCGAAACCCTGAATGATGCCCTGAATGATACCCCGTTTTACCCTGATGTGAAAGACGGAAGGCGGTGGCTTCAGCCACCGTTCCCGGGCATCAGCGGCCTAGGAGATTCGATCTCCGGCGGTTTTAACCGCCGGCTTGTTTTACCGCTTCGGGGCAGGCCGATACCAGTTCCGGTGGCTGAAGCCGACCGGACATCGTCTTTCTCATGCTCCGGTGTTTCGGAGCACGGTGGCTGAAGCCACCGCCTTCCGTCTTTCTACCAGGGACTAACTCTCTCACCATGACCTGTAACACTCCGGGCCACACCTCCACAACAAATCTTCACTGAGAGCCGAGCTGACCGAAGCGCAGCAAATGATGACAGACAGGCCCGAACATGGGGAAATGCCAGCAATTTTGTGCTTGACAGAAGCGGCGCCGCGGATGAGGTTGCGAAATAGGATCATGCGAAGATTTTCGGCTTTCCTTCTGCTCGCGGCGCTGCTGATTGCGGCTCCCGCCCTGGCGCGGGCAAAAACCCCGCAGAGGGTGGTGCTGAAAGTTTTTGAGCTGCCGGATCCCCGCAAAACGGATGCCTATTCGCGGGCCAATCTGGCGGTGGTGGAGGCCTTCCGCGAGCGGTTCCCCCACATTGAGCTCAGGGCCTTTTCCGGCATCCAGATCGAAAACATGGACCTCGACGCCGGGCCGCTGATGGCCATCGCCGGAGGGGTGGCGCCGGATATCCTCTATGTGAATTTCCGCCAGAGCGACACCTATATCCAGAACAATTTCCTCTATCCGCTGGACGGATTTCTGGCTTCCGAAGACCCTGAAGCGCTGTCTCTGCGGGTGGAAAAGCCTGTCTGGCAGGTGATCCGCCGCGCGCGCAAGGGTGAACAGGCGCAAAAGACCTGGATGCTGCCCTACGAGACGCTGGTGCGGGTGCTGATGTACCGCAGGGACGTGTTTCGCCGGGCAGGGCTGGACCCGGACAAACCTCCCCGCACCTGGGACGAGTTTTATGCATACGCGCGCCGGCTTACCGATCCGGAGCAGGGGGCCTGGGGCACGGTCTTGGCCTCCGGGCCTCAGGCTGCCTACGATTGGCTGCCTTTCTTGTGGGGCGCGGGCGGTGACGCGGTCACCTACGATCCCCAAATGCAGGAATGGCGGGCTTCTTTTGCCGGTCCCGAGGGTGTTCGGGCTCTGGAATTCTACCTGCGGCTCGTGGCCACCAAATGGCGTGACAACCAGGGCCGGGAACAGACCGGTTTCGCGCTGCGCGAAGGAGATTGGGGCTATCTCTGGCAGGAAGGCAAGATCGGCATGCGGATGGACTATCTTTCCCAGCAAAACCTTGGCGGAGCCTACGATCCGAACCTCTATGGCTTCGCGCCCGCCCCGGCCGGGCCTTCCGGACGCGGCGGCAGCGAGATCAACTGCCGCATGATGGGCATCTTTTCCGGGGCCGGGATCAGCAACAACTCCGGCCTGGGCGACCGCGATCCCGAGGCAGTGCGCCAGGCCGCCTGGGAATACATCCGCTTTTACGATTCCGAGCAGGCGCGCCGGATCCGCACGAAGGTGATGGTGGACAGCGGCTATGGGCGCATGCAAAACCCTGTGTTTCTTAAGCGTTACGGCTATGATGAATATCTGCGCTACGCGCCCGCTGGCTGGCTGGAAACCTTCGAGACCGCCATGCGCGAAGGGCGTCCGGAACCCTTTGGCGACAACTGCCAGAAGGTGTACGAATACATGACCCATCCCCTTGAGGAGCTGGTGGCGCGGGACCTTAAGGGCAGGCTGCCACAGGACCAGGAGCAGCGGCGGAAGCAGATCGCGTCCGTGCTGAGCCAGGGTGAAGCGCGCACCAACCAGGAAATGATAGGCCGGATCCCGCCCGAGACCCAAGCCTTTCGGGAACGGCTGGCGATGCTGATCGCCAGCGTGATCCTGCTGGCCTTCTGCTTCACCCTCTGGCGGGTTTGGAAACTCCTCACCCCGGAAGCGAAAAGCTCTGCCAAATTGAGATTTAACCACCGCTTTTGGGTGGTGTTGCTGCTCGCCCCGGCGGTGCTTGCCGTTCTGGTCTGGAAATATCTGCCCATGGTTTCGGGCTCGGTGATGGCCTTTCAGGATTACCATATCGTGGGGGCCAGCCCCTGGATCGGTTTTGGCAATTTCGCCGCGGTGCTGTTTGATCCGGCCTGGTGGGCGGCTGTGGGTAAAACACTGTATTACATGGCCTTGCTGCTGGGGCTGGGGTTCCTGCCGCCGCTGGGCCTGGCCATTTTACTGCAGGAGGTTTCGCGGGGGAAAATGCTCTACCGGGTGATCTACTATCTGCCCGCGGTGATCAGCGGCGTGATCGTGATCTATCTCTGGAAGCTGCTTTACGACCCCTCCGACGCCGGCATCCTGAACCAGCTTCTGCTGGCCCTGGGCCTGCCCAAAAGCATGTGGATCAAAGACGAAACGCTGGCCATGCTCTGCGTGGTGCTGCCCACCGTCTGGGCGGGCGCGGGGCCGGGTTCGTTGATCTATCTGGCCGCGCTGAAAAACATCCCCCACGAACTCTATGAGGCCGCGGACATCGACGGCGCCGGCTTCCGGGCCAAACTCCGCCACATCGTGCTGCCCAGCCTGAAAGGGCTGATCATCATCCAGTTCATCTCCGCCTTCATCGTGGCGGCGCAAAGCAGCGATTTCATTCTGGTGATGACCTTTGGCGGCCCGAATGAGGCCACCCGGGTGGCAGACCTGATGATCTTTGAGAAGGCCTATCTCTACCTCCGTTTTGGCTTGGCCACGGCGATGGCCTGGATCCTCAGCCTGCTGCTGATGGGCTTCACCGTCTGGCAGATCAAATATCTGTCCCGCATGGAGTTCCGCACCGCCAGAGATGACCGGGAGGCCGCATGAGCATCATTGGCAAAGTGGGGCGGCGCTCAACCAAGGTCCGGGCGCTGAACCTGAGCATCCACCTGGTGCTGCTCCTCGGCGCCATTACCATGGTCTATCCCTTTCTGCTGATGATCTCGGCCTCGCTGCGCAGCAACGTGGACAGCGGCCGCCTCAGCCTGCTGCCACAATATCTGCACAACGACGAGGCGCTGTTCCAGAAATACTTGGAATCCCGCTACAATGAAGAAAGCAGCCGTCTGGCGGACAACCATGCCGGACGCTGGCTCTCCTTTGCCGAGTCGCGTTTGCCTCAGAAGCTGCATCCCTCTCTGCTGAAGGATTGGCAGGAATTCCTGGCTGCCCGGCCGCAGTCAGTTTACGATTACTACGTGGCCGAACATTACGGAAGAGGGGTCTATCCGCTCAACCAGCGCCGCTACCGCAAACTGCTCCGGCAGGAAAACGGCAACGATCTCACCACCTTTAACCGGCGCTACAACACCGGCGCCCAGAACTGGGAACAGATCGTGGTGGAGGAAAAGGAGATCCTGGGCCGCAACTACGTGAGCGTGAACGACGGCTATCTGGGCCGTTTCCAGGCTTTCAAGAAAGACGTCGGAGAGCGCCACCGCAACCATGTGAACCTCGACGGCGCCTTTGTGCAGATGGAGCTGGCCCCCGCTTACGGCGGCGATCTGGCCGCCTTCAACGCCGCCAGCGGTTTGGAGCTGAACTCTTGGCAGGAAGTGGTTTTGAGCGAGTTCTGCCCCGCGGAGGGAGATCCTCTGCGACCCGCCTGGCTACACTATGTGCGGGAAGCCCTGAACATCCATCACATCAGCCTTGATGCCTCTGCAGACCCCGCCTTTCAAGCCATGCTGCGGGAAAAATACGCCAGCATCTCGCTGCTCAACTCCACCTGGCACACAAGCTATGCGGATTTTAGCGCGGTGCGCGTCCCCAGGCAGATCCCGGACAGCGGCGCCATGGTGGAGGACCTCACCTGGTTCGTGGAAAACGCCACCGCGCCGGAACATCTGCGGGTGCGCAACCTGGGCAACGAATTCCGGGCCTGGCTGCGGGAAAAATACACGAACGTGGCGGCCCTTAACGCCTCCTGGGAGCAGGGTTTTGACCGCTGGGAGGAGATTCCGCTCCCGGCCACCACTCCGACGGATAATCTAGCCTGGCAAAGCGACTGGCTGGAATTTGCCCAGGGCCCGGGCCAAAGCTGGCTGGAATTGCTGCCCAGCGCTCAAAGCGAGTGGCTGCTTTTGCTTGCGCAGCGTTTCCCCGGGCAGGGCGGTAAACTGGATTTGGGGAAGGTAAACCAATATTTGGGAAGCAATTACAGATCCGAAGAAGATATCTATCCCAGTCCCCGCCTGCCCCGCGATCCCCACCCGGCAGAGCTTTGGCGGGAATTTGTGGCCCAGCGTTCCACTCCCCATCAGTTGAAGTTTTCGCCCGCAAAGGAAGCGGTGCAGGCCTGGCGGGAATTTTTGCGGGCAAGATACGCTGCCACAGATAGCTTGAACCGCGCCTGGCATCTGGTCCCGACAAGCTTTGAGGATATCCCGCTACCCGTCCGGCAGATCGAGGCGCAAACCTTCCTGAAGCACAAAAGCGAGATCAAAAGGGAGTTTCTCACCCGCAATTACGCCATGGTGCTGGACCAGATGTTCAACGACGCCCGCTCCCTGCGCAACACTGCCATCTATACCCTGCTGGCCATCCTGCTGGCCGTTACCGTCAATCCCCTCGCGGCCTACGCCCTCAGCCGCTTCAAGCCCCGGCTCAGCTATCAGATCATCCTGCTGTTCATGCTCACCATGGCTTTCCCGGCGATGGTGATGGGCATTCCGAACTTCCTGATGCTAAAGCGTTTGAACCTGCTCAACACCTTTTGGGCGCTGGTGCTTCCCGCCGCCGCGGACGGATATTTCATCTTCCTGCTAAAAGGCTTTTTCGACAGCCTGCCGCGCGAGCTCTATGAAAGCGCCAGCCTCGACGGGGCCGGGGAATTCCGCCTCTTCTGGCAGTTCACGCTCTATCTTTCCAAACCCATCCTGGCCGTGATCGCCCTCGGAGCCTTCAACGCCGCCTACCGCAATTTCCTCTTCGCCTTCATCGTTTGCCAGGACCAAAGCATGTGGACCCTGATGGTGCACATCTACGAACTGATGCAGCGGGCCAGCCTCTCGGTGGGCTACGCGGCCCTGGTGATCGCCGCCATCCCCACTTTGGCGGTCTTCGTCTTCTTCCAGAATATCATCATCAAGGGGATCGTGATCCCGATGGAAAAATAAAGAGGTTTCAGATGCACAACGAAAAGATCCACCTCACCCGGATCAAACGCCTGCTGGAGCGGCAGAAACCGCTTCTGATCAAGGACAAGCTGCCCCTCGAGGCCGGATTTTCCGCCACCGGCGGGGATTTTCAGCCCCTGGCGCTCAACGCTGTCTGGGGCAAGCCTTGGCAGACCGGCTGGTTCCGGATCAGCGGCAGGATACCGGAAAGCTTTGCGGGCCAGGATTACAGGCTGCTCTTCGACTGCGACGGCGAGGCCTGCTTGCTGCTGGATGGAGTTCCATACCAGGGTTTCACGCCCAAGGTGGACTGGTATCACAAGGCCGCCAAGAATCTGCTGCCCCTGGCCTCCATCCGCAAGCCCGGAGAGGATCTCAGCCTGCTGATCGACGCCTCCGCCAACGACCTCTTCGGCGCGCAGAAAGAGGAATACCGCCTGCGCGAGTGCGCCCTTGTTACCTTTGATGAGTCTCTGTATC
>Ga0209717_1001974_pt1 | contig 20719 bp, 10 predicted proteins | sample AD_UKC048_MetaG_FD_184418 | JGI IMG/M metagenome (GOLD analysis project Ga0209717, IMG submission 184418) | Active sludge microbial communities of municipal wastewater-treating anaerobic digesters from USA - AD_UKC048_MetaG (SPAdes) (version 2) | ecosystem: Engineered > Bioreactor > Anaerobic >... | reverse complement strand
ACAATGATGCAGGAAATATAACCCTGAATATTCAAAACACCTTCTTTGCTTCGAATATCGCTTCCAATGGAGAAGGCGGGACGATCGCTTCCATTTCCGGTGCCTATAACACATATCATCGATTTTTAATAGAAAATTGCCGGATGGAGCACAACGTCGGAAGAGGAATACTGATCGCAGAACAAAGTGACACTTCCGATATTCGTATTGATCGTTGTTATTTCCTGGATAATGTCACCGACCAGCCTTTTAATGTTGGTGGTGGATTTTCTTACTATGGTTATGGCGGAAACTCTATTAATCACAGTCTTATAACTAACTCCGTATTTGCCTTTAATGACGGCGCAGTGGCATCAAGAGGTGGCAATTTGGGCCTATCTCAAACAACAGTGGTCAATTGCACCTTCCTGAATAACGGCGACACCCCTTTTTACAAAAACTGGTATGCCAATTTTGACTCCAGCATTTATCAAAAAATGCAGATTTTGAACTCCATTATTTGGGAAGAAGACGCTACCGATCCGCAGTACCTGTTTTATAACAATGATTTTGACTTTACCAGTAACAATGTCTCGGAGTATCTCGTGGAGCATAGTTTGATTCATGTTTCCTCTTGCGAATATGAAGGAGTCGACCCCTGTGGGGCAGGTATGGTGTACAACGAGTCGCCTTCGTACCTTTCAACGGAGCCGGCAGCGCCCGACCTATCCCTTGCTCCCGGCTCTCCTGCGATCAATAAGGGAAGCAATCTGGTGGCGGATACTTTCGACCTGCAATACGATTTCGCAGGTCACCCACGGATTCAGCAAAACATCGTGGATATCGGCGCTTTCGAATCTGATTCGACATCTGGTGCTTATGAAACTTTTTTTCAGGAAATCCCTTTCTTGATCAACTTAACACCCAATGTACAATCACAAGGCAGGTCCATTCGCCTGCACCTTTTCAATCCCGGCCCCGACCAAAATTTCCTGGTTTCCCTCATGAGCGCCAGTGGTTCGGAAAAGTATCGCATGAGGCTGGAAAACGTACCGAATCAAACACCTTTTTCCTATTCTATCCCGACGGAGAACTTAACTCCCGGTATTTACCTGCTATCGGTGCAAGACAGTAAAGGCGGGCGAAAAACGCAAAAATTCATCATACTATAATGTTTTGCATGAACCGATTGCGCATCGCATGGTTATATGGCCTGAGCGTACCACCGCTCTCACTTCTCATACTCTCACTTCTTATCTCCACGCCCGTGCTCGTTTCCGTTTTTCGCAAAGCCCATTTTAACTCCGCCCACCGTCTGAACAACCCAGCGTGGTCGGAAGAACGCAACCGTGAAGTATTCGGCCTCTGCAACAGCCCTAATTTTCATGGGCACAACTACGACCTGGAAGTGAAAGTGGTAGGCGAAATCGACCCCGAAACAGGTATGGTACTCGACCTGGGCTGGCTGGCCGATCTGATCAAACGCGAAGTGGAAGACCGCTTCGACCACAAAAATCTGAACCTCGACGTGGCCGAATTCAGCGACCTGAACCCTACTGCGGAGAACATCGCTTCGGTGATCTGGCGCATCCTCCGGGCACACTTGCCGGAGCGTTACGGACTAGGGGTACGGCTGTATGAAACACCCCGAAACTTTGTAGAAATTGGGTAAAAAAGGTAAAAAAAGCCTGTTTTTTTATAAATTATACATTCATTTTAATTTCTAAAATCCCGGCACTTTAACACTTATTAGTGGGTCGGTTTTTCTTCTTTCCGGATATGAAATTGTATCTTTGAACTCCACTTATTCACCTTTAAACTCATTACAAATGAACAAATTCTCTGCTGTGGCCCTGGCCGCTCTGTCCTGTGGCATGCTCGTTTTCGCTTCCTGCAAAAAGGACAAGGATGAACCGAAAGATCTGCTCACCGCGCCAAGTTGCTGGAAAACTGTAAAAACCGAAAGTCGTTCCACGACCACCGATCCATGGACAGACGATTCGGAAGCCTGCTCGACGGATGATTGCACCCGCTTCAACTCCGACGGCACCGCTTCCTTCGATGAAGGCGCAACCAAATGCGATCCGACAGACCCGCAAACATCCACCGGTTCCTACACTTTATCGGATGATGGTAAATCTATCACAATTACGCAAGACGGATTTTCCATCCCTGCTGTGGTAGATGAACTGACGTCTACTAAACTGGTCGTCACGGTTACGTTTTTAGGCCAAACCCGTACCACGTTTGAAGCGCAATAACCGGCGTCCGACGTAAAATAACAATCCCGGATTTTTGCAGGAGTGCAAGAATCCGGGATATTTTTTGGTATTTTTTCTTTTTTATCCCTGCTTCATACCGATGTGACAACCCACTTTGGCATAAAACAGAATATACGAATAACACACCACCATGATCGCCATAAACGCCGAGCGGAAATCCAGTCCCGCCACGTGGTGCTCATACAGCCAGCCGTAAAACGGCGGAATGATCGCGCCGCCCACAATACCCATCACGAGCAAAGCCGAACCTGTATTGGTGAACCGACCGAGATTTTTGATACCCAGCGGGAAAATGGCCGGCCACATCACCGCATTGCTGAATCCGAGTGCAGCCAGGCAAGCCACTGCCTGGTGGTCGCTGACAAAATAGGAGGTTACGGTGAGCGCGATTCCCAGCAGCGCCGAAATGTACAACCAGGTTTCCTGCTTCAGGTACTTCGGAATCAGGATGATATTGGCGCCGTAGCCCAGCAGCAGCCCGATCAATCCGAATGTGGTGAAATACTTGCTGGTATCGGTGGAAAATCCGAGATTTTTACCATAAATCGTGATCAGATCGCCGGCCATTACTTCCGCGCCTACGTAGGTGAAAATGGCCAGTGCGCCCAGCAGCAGGTGCGGAAACTGGAAAATGCTGGTTTTATTTTTGGAAAGTGCAGTATCCACTTCACCGCCGTCGCTGGTTTTTTCCTTGATGTCGGGCAATGAGGAAGACCGGATCACCAGCGCAATGAGGATCAATGCGACAGCCATTACGCCGTATGGCAATTCCACCCGGCTGGCCAGGTCGTTGAGCAGGGTCATTTTCTGGTTGGCGTCCGTGGCAGTTTCGATCTCTTTCTGGATCGCATCCACGTTTTTCAGCAGCATGGCGCCGAACAACAGGTTAGCACTAATGCCCGCTAACTTGTTGCAGATACCCATGATACTGATGCGTTTGGCCGCCGACTCGATGGGCCCGATAATGCTCACATACGGGTTGGCTGCCGTTTGCAGCAGCGCAAGTCCCATACCCTGAATAAACAATCCCGTCAGGAACATCGGAAAACTCCGCGCACCTGAGGCTGGGATAAACATCAGGCACCCGATGGCCATAATGATCAGCCCCACAGCCATGCCGTTTTTCGTACCCAGTTTCTCCAGTATCCAGGAAGAAGGCATGGCCAGCAGGAAATAAGCGGCAAAAAAGGCCGTCGCAACGTAATATGATTGCTGGTCGGTGAGTTCGCACGACTTCTTCAAAAAAGGAATAAGAATACTGTTCAGCCAGGTAATAAAACCGAACACGGCGAACAGTAAGCCGATTATCGTGATCTGAAGACGGTAATTAGGATTGTAGGCGGTAGAATTCTCCATACTTTTGGCCCCTGATTCGGGGAGTTGAATGATTGTCCTGATTGTTTGAACCCTGCAAACATCCAAATAATTTTTGTTCCGTGTGCGCACACAGGGCAAAAAAAGAATGGATATGGAATTTTTTACCGTAAATAAAACTTCCGCCCCCTTTTCAGACCAATTTTTCTCAACTCCTCAACCTATAAACTCATCAACAATTCAATGCAACCCACTCTTTTAATTTTAGCGGCCGGCATCGGGTCGCGTTACGGCGGTTTGAAACAGGTAGACGGCATGGGCGCCGGCGGCGAAGCTATTCTGGAATTTTCGGTATACGACGCCATCCGGGCCGGTTTTGGAAAAGTCGTTTTTGTGATCCGGGAAGATATTGAAGAAGCCTTCCGCGAAAAAGTCGGCAAACGTGTGGAAGCGCAAATCCACACCGAATATGCATTTCAGGAAATGCACACAGCCCTCGAGTGGCTCGACGAAAAGCCGCACCGCGAAAAACCCTGGGGCACCGGCCATGCTATCCTATCGGCCAAAAAGCACCTCACCGAGCCGTTCATCGCCATTAATGCCGACGATTTTTACGGCGCCGACAGTTTTCAGACCATTGCCGGATTTTTGCGGAACGAATGTACGCCCGAACGTTACGGCATGGTTGCCTACCGGCTCGGCAATACCTTGTCGGAAAATGGCTCGGTGTCGCGTGGCGTCTGCTCGGTCAGTTCCGAAGGTTTCCTCACCGATGTGGTGGAACGCACCAAAATCGAGCGCATGGATGACGGCATCCATTTCATCGACGAAGCGGGCGAACGCCATTTCCTGGCCGATCAGACACCGGTATCCATGAATTTCTGGGGATTTCACCCGACTGTTTTACAGGAAATAGAATCACAGTTCCGCGCTTTTGTGGAGTCTAATCTGGACAAACCGAAGGCCGAATTTTACATTCCCACGGTGGTCAATCAATTGATCAAATCCGGAAAAATCCAGTTGCAGGTGCTCACCAGCGAAAGCCAGTGGTATGGCGTGACCTATCCGGAAGACAAGGATACGGTGCAGGGCGCGCTGCGGGAAATGGCCGGAAAAGGAATGTATCCCAAGGGGCTGTGGTAAAACCGTGTTTGGTGTATAGTGTATGGTGTTTGGGACGCATTGCCCTTGGCTAAAGAAACTGACTTGGCCAAGGGCAATGCGTCCCAAACACCATACACTATACACCAAACACTCAAAACATTGGCACGTACAACTCCCCGTTCAAAACATTCCGGGAAATAACGATCCTTTGCACCTCCGAAGTGCCTTCGTAAATCTGTGTGATTTTGGCGTCGCGCATTAGTCGCTCCACGTGGTATTCTTTTACAAAACCGTAGCCGCCGTGAATCTGAACGGCTTCGACCGTATGGCGCATGGCGGTATCGGAAGCAAATAACTTCGCCATAGCCGCTGCCTGGTCAAAATCCTTGTCCTGGTCTTTCAGCCGGGCAGCGCGATACACCAGCAACCGGGAGGCCTCAATTTCGGTTGCCATGTCGGCAATTTTGAAAGCGATAGCCTGGTGGCCGCTGATGGGTTTGCCAAAAGCCGTACGTTCCTTGGAGTATGCGACCGACAGTTCGTAAGCGCCCGCAGCGATACCCAGTGCCTGGGAAGCGATACCGATACGCCCGCCGGAAAGCACTTTCATGGCAAATTTGAAACCGAATCCGTCCTCGCCGATTCGGTTTTCCTTCGGCACTTTCACGTCGCTGTACATGATAGACGTGGTATCGGAAGAGCGGATGCCCAGTTTGTCTTCCTTGGCGCCGATAGCGACACCTTGCCAGTCGGCTTCCACCAGCAGACAATTAATACCGCGGTGGCCTTTGTCAACGTCCGTTTGCGCCATTACGAGGTGCAGTTTGGACGTAGCGCCGTTGGTGATCCAGTTTTTCGTGCCGTTCAGCAGGTAATGGTCGCCCATATCGACAGCCGTGGTGCGTTGGCTGGTGGCGTCGGATCCGGCTTCGGGTTCCGACAGGCAGAAAGACCCGATCCATTCGCCGCTCGTCAGTTTGGGCAGATAACGTTGTTTTTGTTCTTCGGTGCCATATTTTTCAAGGCCCCAGCAAACCAGGGAGTTATTCACCGACATGATGACCGAGCAGGAGTTGTCGATCTTGCTGATTTCTTCCATGGCCAGTACGTAAGAAATCGTATCCATACCGCCGCCGCCGTATTCGGGAGAGACCATCATACCCAGGAAACCGAGTTCACCCATTTTGCGCACCTGCTCCGTGGGGTAAATTCCTTTACTGTCGCGTTCGATCACGCCGGGTTTTAATTCGTTTTGGGCAAAATCACGGGCGGCCTGCTGTACGGCGAGGTGCTCTTCGGTCAGGTTAAACATGGCAGGAAAATGGTTTTATATAACGGTGTGGTGGTGGACTTTCAGGCGGCAAAAGTATCGCTTTCAGGGAAATATTCGGATGATTTTGTTCGCCTTTCAGGCAAGCATTACTGCCAGTTCTTCCACGGTCAGCGACTTTTGTTCACCCGTTTTCTGGTCTTTGATCACCAGCACACCATTTTGCATTTCCGATTCACCGATAATGGCAACGTAAGGTACGTTCCGTTTGGCAGCGAATTCGAACTGTTTTTTCAGTTTCCCCGGCTCCGGATAAAGTTCGGCGGATACCCCTGCGGCGCGTAGTTTTGAAATACACGCGAAGGCATATCCAAAAGACGCTTCGTCCATGGAAGCAAACAGTATTTTTACACTCTCTGTCAGGGTTTCCGGAAAAAGGCCCATACCATCCATCACGTCGTAAATGCGGTCGGCGCCGAAGGAAATACCGACGCCCGAAAGCCCCGGAACACCGAATACGCCCGTCAGGTCGGCGTAACGTCCGCCGCCGCCGATACTGCCCATCTGGAAGTCTTTGGCAGCCACTTCGAAAATGCAGCCTGTGTAGTAACTGAGGCCGCGCGCGAGAGTGATATCGAAACGAAGTTCGTTTTTGAGGGTATAACTGGCAAGCAGATCGAATACACGCTGCAATTCATCGAGGCCTTTTAATCCTGTTTCGCTACCTGCAAAAATGGGGCGCAACGACGCAATATCGGGTGCCTGTAATATTTTTTCTATAGTGGAAATGGCGGTTTCCGAAATGCCACGTTCCGTCAGTTCCTTGCGCACGCCGTCGATCCCGATCTTGTCGAGTTTATCGATGGCCACGGTCATATCCATAAATTTATCCGGAATACCCGCCGCTTCGGAAATACCGAACAGTATTTTTCGGTTGTTGATCTTGATCACAACCGGCACGCCCAGTTGGGCAAAGGCTTCATCATAGATTTGGGTCAGTTCCGCTTCGTACAACAAACTTTCCGAACCGATCACGTCCGCATCGCACTGAAAAAACTCGCGGTAGCGCCCCCGTTGCGGCCGGTCGGCGCGCCATACGGGCTGTATCTGGTAGCGTTTGAAAGGAAAAGTCAGCGTTCCGCGATTCATCACCACGTATCGGGCGAAAGGTACGGTCAGGTCGTAGCGCAAGCCGCGTTTGGAAATGGTTTTTAGCAGGCGGTTCGAATCGCGGCCCGACAAAATCTCCGCATCGGCTTCTTTCAGGTAATCGCCATTATTCAGAATTTTGAACAGCAGTTTATCGCCTTCCTCGCCGTATTTGCCGGTAAGCGTACTCAGGTTTTCCATGGCCGGCGTTTCGAGCGGCTGGAAACCGAATTTCATAAAAACGTTCCGGATCGTATCAAAAATGTACGTACGGCGACGGACCTGTTCGGGTCCGAAATCGCGGGTTCCTTCGGGGATGGATGGCTTTTGCATGGCGGATGTTCGTAAAGTAGGGCGAAGGTAGTTTAAAAGGGGTGATGAGGGGTTTATAAGGGGTTTATGGGTTTATGGGTTTATGGGTTTATATTTAGCCGCTCGAAAAACGAGGACTTTTACATTCAAAGAGTGGCAAAATATAAACCTTATAAACCTATAAACCAAAAAATCACAGCCCGAAGTTCTGCGAAAGTTCCTCCGGCCGATCTTTATAAAACTGATTGATGATTTGCGGCACCTCGTCCGCATCGTCGGTGATATGGAAAAGATTGAGGTCTTCCGCGTTGATATTGTGGTGGCGTTCCAGCATCACTTCCACGATCCAGGTTTTCAGGCCTTCCCAGAATTCCCGTCCGATGAGAATAATCGGCACCGGCGTGATCTTTTTGGTTTGTACCAGCGTCAGTACTTCGAACAATTCATCGAGCGTGCCGAAGCCGCCGGGCATTACCACGAAGCCTTGCGCATATTTTACAAACATCACCTTGCGCACAAAAAAGTAGCGGTGTTGCAGGTTTTTATCAGGTGCAATAAACGGGTTGTGGTGTTGTTCGAACGGAAGTTCTATGTTGAGTCCGACAGAAGAGCCGCCTTTCATCCAGGCGCCTTTGTTGCCTGCTTCCATGATGCCCGGGCCGCCACCGGTGATGATACCGTAGCCTTCCTCGGTGAGTTTATTGGCAATTTTGACGGCCATATCGTAATAATATGTGCCGGGTTTGGTGCGTGCAGAGCCGAAAATGGAAATACAGGGACCGATTTTGTTGAGCGTTTCAAAGCCGTCCACAAATTCGGCCATTACCTTGAACATGGTCCAGGAGTTGTCGCCGGGCTTTTTGGTCCATTCTTTCTTCTTGCGGGTACTACCGTTGCTGCTAACTGTTTCAGGAGCAGCCGGCTCGATTATTTTATTTTCTTCCATGGTGTAAAAAATTTCAGGTTAGGGACAGAACAACCGCAAAGTATGTTCTAAAGTGCAAATACAGGACAAAAAAGCCCGCCGCATGGAAGTGCGACAGGCTTTTTTGAACCGGACCGTAAAGTTTTGCAATAAATATTGGGAAAATCAATGGTTCTTTTAAAAAAGTTATTGGTTATCGGTTATTAGTCTTCAGGGTGGTAGAGGGACCGTCTGCACAATTGCCTGCGCCACCTAATTGAGTAACCAAGCGAAACGTGTCATCCTGAACGCAGTGAAGGATCTACACCTGCTTAAAAATGCGTGGTAGAAATATAGATCCTTCACTGCGTTCAGGATGACACGCTGTGCTTAGTCCACTCTATAAATCAACCAGGCAATTGTGCAGACGGTCCCTCTACCACCCTGATAACTAATAACCAATAACTATTTAAGCCTCACCTTCAGCAATTCCGCCAGCTGCTCGAATGCCTTTTTCCAGTTTTCATTCACAAATACCCACAAACCTTTCCGGTAACCTTTAGTAATCATGTAAAACACGTTCTGACTACGCCAGATGCTGGGTTTCATACCCATTTTTGCTACGGCGGTCAGTACACGATTGAGCCATTCCACCCGTGGAACAGACGATTCGTCGAGGTTTATTTTTTCAATTTCCCGGTACACGCGTTCGCTGACGGCGTGGCGAATTGTTTCCTCATCGTTCAGTTTGATGCCCCAGCGTTTCAGGTCGCCTGCGATGCGATGCAACACCCGCGGATCGGTCATATGATCGTGTTTGAAAAAGTCGAGCAGATCGGAGTTGAGTACGTATGCGGCAATATTGCGCCAGGCGTCGGGCAGCGGAAGTCCGGCTTCCTGCAAACCCGTCATCAACTGGTAGTTGTCGTTGAACACATTCCGGAAACTCGATTCCGCCACCGATAAACTGTGGTCGGTGATACCGCTGATGATCTTCATTTTTTCATCGGCGAACAGGCTCGACAACGTAAATTTTTCCGGGCCGAAATACTCCTGCAAGGTACCGATGACCTCACCCAGATTGGCATTGCGGAACGACTTTGCAGTCCGGGAGAACATTTCCTCAAAGGTGGTTTTGTTCATCGTCCCGCTGATATTGCCGATAATGTGCTGCTGGCCGAGGTACAGTACCGCAAAACAAAAGGTTCGTTCCGCCCGGCTGAGGCGCGAGCGAATCACCAGGCGTCCGGCGGCGAACTGCGGTGTACCGGCCTCTATTTTTTCAAAAAACTCTACGGAAGCCGTGTAATTAAAAAGATCGAGCCCTTCCGGATCGTCTTCAAACAGAGATGCCACGGCAAAATGCATGGCGACTCGCTCCAGCGTTACACGCGTCGGCACCACATTTTGCAGAAAACTGGCAGCGCCGCTGGGAAATACGTTGCTGGGCGCCTCACTCAGGCGGCGCACAAATTCAGGATACAAGTCTGCGCCTGCCGCATCGTGGGCATAGTCCATCGCACGGAGGGCATATTGCAGGATTTGATTGGTTTCCAGTCCTGAAATTTCATCGAAAAACCAGCCGCAACTCGTATACATCAGCACCGCGTGGCGCTGCATTTCAAGCAACCGCAGCGTCACCACTTGTTCCAGGTGACTCAGTTCGCGGCGGGCGTGTTTTTTTAAAAACCCGTCCAGAACCGGCGTTGAACGATTGAGCTGTACGTCGATGTAATCGTTGCGGGCCGCCCACGGGTCTTGCAGGAAACGGGCTGCTTCTTTTTCAAACAACGGTGCGAGCCGGTCGCGTAGCCAGTCAAGCGTGTCGCGCAGCGGTTTGCGCCAGCGCTGGTGCCAGCCTGCGTGACCGGAATTGCAGCCGCAGTCGGAACGCCAGCGTTCGATGCCGTGCACACAACTCCAGGAAGAATTTTCGTGGATTTGCACCTCCCATTTGGGCGGGAAAAGTTCCAGAAACTGGCCGTAGTTAGTCAATGTCGCCGATTTGGCGTCTTCTATCAGGTTTAGGCAGTCGGCCAGGGCCATTTCGCCGAAGCGATGATGGTGACCATAACTTTCTCCGTCTGTGGCGATGTGTGCCAGTTGCGCTTCGTCGTTGGCATCGAAAATGCTGGTCATCCGGTTGGAAAAATTCCTTCCGCTGTTCAGCAAACCATTGAAAGCTACTTCCTGTGCAATACCACCGTGGTAAAAAAACAGCGCAATCCGGCGGCCGCTGGGGAGCATACACCAGTAAGGATGGCGGGTATCGATATTGTCGGCTCCGACATCCTGCCATTCCGTTCCCCCTACCGCGCGTACTGCCTTTGCCTGCCGCGGCGCCAGAATGGTAAATTGAATCCCGTGGGAGGCCAGCACTTCCAGCGTCTGGGTATCGGCGGCTGTTTCAGCCAGCCAGATGCCTTCGGGGTAGCGGCCGAAACGGTGTTCGAAATCGCGGATGCCCCAGCTGACCTGCGTCACCTTGTCGCGGTAGTTGCACAAAGGCATGATCAGGTGGCTGTGCACCTGTGCCAGTGCGGAGCCGTGCCCGCCGAAACGCTCCATGCTGCGATGGTCGGCCGTCTGAAGCAGGCTGTATGCTTCGGGGTCGTTTTCTTCCAGCCACGACAACAGTGTCGGACCGAAATTCCAGGAAATACGATTGTAATTATTCCGGATCTTGACGATCCACCCTTTATCGTCGAGGATGCGGGCGGATGCGTTCGGCGCGTAACACTCAAAGTTGATGCGCGTATTCCAGTCGTGAAAAGGCCGGGCGGTTTCCTGACGCTCCACTACTTCCAGCCAGGCATTCTCCCGGGGCGGCTGATAAAAATGGCCGTGTATACAGACGTACTTATTTTTGCGAGACATGGGCGCGAAGATAACCCACTGCGACAAAACCAAGCGGGATGAGGACACGGATTTGGCAGATGAAGTGGATTTAAATGGATTTGGTATTCCTTCAGGAGAAATTTCAAAACAAAATAAATCCGCTTATCCATCAAATCCGTGTCTCTGATAATTTCAAATCCTGTGCTGTACAATCTCGATAATCGCTCGTTCTTCAGCATCCGCCTGTGCTGCCATTTTTTCCGCTTCGGCCACTACCTGTGCTGCGTAGGTTTTATCGTCCAGCCCGGAAGCGTTTACTTTTACGTTCAAAAACGCGCCGTATACGGCAGCCCTCGCACAGAGTGCGCCGACACCTGCATCGGTCACGGAATTCGGGTTGCCGGTTTCCACCATTTGCCGGATCAGCGGCAAAGAATCGAGGCTCAGGCGCATGACTTTCAGGGGTACTTCGATGGCTATTTTCGTGGCCACCTGCACGGCAGCCTTGCGGGCTGCTTTTTCCTCCGGCGTACCATTTGGCAGACCGAAAGCGGTCATGATTTCATTAAAAGCATCGGTGTCCTCGTCGACGGAGCGAAGCAGTGCATCCTTCAGAAATTGCCCGCGTTCGGCAGCGTCGGAGAACTCTTCCCAGCGTTCGTCCCAGCCGCGTTTATGGCTGCTGAGGTTGGCGACCATAGTGGCCAGCGAAACGCCGAGCGCGCCGACGTAAGCGCTCACGGAGCCGCCGCCGGGCGCGGGGCTTTCGGAAGCCGTTTCGTCGGCGAATGCACGTAAATTCTTTTTAATCAATGCTTTATTCGCAGCGGCATTTCCTTTATCCAGGTTATACTCGATAATTTTTTGTTGGGGATCGAATGGCGCGAGTTCGTCGAGTCCCATTGATTTTACAGCAATTTTGATCAGTTCGGCATCGCTTACGCCGACGCTGCGCTGCTGTTTTTTCAGGAAATATTTTCCTGCTTCGAGCATAACTTTCAGGGGCACGAGGCCCACCAGTTCGGAGCCTGTGACGCGCATACCGCGCTTGTCAGCACTGACGCAACAGGCCTCGAATGCCCGGTGCAGCGGCGTTGCACCGATGTCGGTAATATTCATGGAAATCTGCGCGATACCATATTCTTCAATGAACCAGCCGATGGCTTTTACCCCTTGCAAAAGGCCTGGCTCGCGCAAGGGTTCTCCGGCGGCATCTTTCATCGGTTTTCCGGTGGCGGGGTCGTTCAGCACGCGGCCTTTTTCCCGAACGTCGAATGCAACGGAGTTGGCGCGGCGCACGGAAGTTGTATTCAGATTGACGTTGTAAGCGATCAGGAAATCGCGCGCGCCGATGACCGTGGCGCCGCTTTTTGCATTGAAACGAGCCGGTCCGAAATCGGGTTTCCAGTCGGGCTGAGCCAGTTTTTCGGGCAGGCCTTCGTATTCGCCGGCGCGTATAACGGCCAGGTTTTTACGTTCGGGGCGGCTGGCAGCGGCTTCATACAGGTAAATGGGCAGGTCGAGTTCGCGGCCGATGCGCTCGCCGAGCCGGCGCGCCCACTCCGCGGTTTCTTCCATGGAAATATGTGCGATCGGGATCAGCGGGCATACGTCGGTAGCGCCCATGCGCGGGTGTTCACCGGTGTGCTTGCTCATGTCGATCACTTCGCAGGCTTTTTTGATGCCCTGAAATGCTGCTTCGATGACCGCCGCCGGTTCGCCTACAAAAGTGACGACCGTTCGGTTGGTGGCTTTACCCGGATCGACGTCGAGCAGCGTGACGCCTTCCACCGCTTCGATGACGTCGGTGATTTGTTTGAGTACGGCAGGGTCGCGGCCTTCTGAAAAATTAGGAACGCATTCGATCAGTTGCTTCATGTGATTTCGTTTTTGCAGGCCGCAAAAGTATGGAATCAGTGCGAAGTCTGACGTGCGAAGTGCGAAGTCGGCATGATCAAAGACAAGGTGAAATTTGTACACCACCTGTAAGGAAGGTGGTGATGCAACCCATCGGGGCAGCGCTTAAACCCTTGTTATTCATTTTGTTTTTGATGTTTCGTGAAAAAAATTTTAACTCAATAAAAAACATACAAAAAACAAATTTTAGCTTACTTAAATCAGTTATTTATTTTTTTTATTAAGCAATAAGCCGATAATTCAAAATTTTAATGAACACACCCTTGTGTTTTATATAGAGGCATAACCGTCAATTTACGGGCGCCTCCCTCAATCATATTTCATACCTTCCGGCAGCATTTTCCGGGCGGGCCGTATCTCCGCTTCATTCCATCTGTTTCATTAACCTTTTCAAAATGGGAAACCGACTACGCCTCCGCACTCTTTGCCGTCTCATTATATCCGGCTGTTTTTTATTTTTCCTTTCCATGTCTTTGCGTGCCCAGCAAAATCTGGGGATATCCATCTCTGGTCCCGACATCATTTGTCAGTTTGGCTGCGCAACTTATGTCGCCACCATTACGCCGGGATCTACGCAACCCGAAATAATCACCTGGGAGGTAAATGGTATTGGCTTTTCCAACCAGGATCCCAATAGCACCTTTTTCGTTTTTTGCCCGGATCAGTACAACATACCAGCCGGACAAGCCATACTAACATCTACCATACTGGGCTTCAATGGCCAAGTGGCTTCCGATACGATAGCCGTGTTGGTCATACCGTTTGAGCCCCTGCAAATCACATCATCCAACATGGCCCCCTGTAACCAGATAGACAGCTCTGCTTGTGAAAAAGTATGTCCGGGTACTACTGTGACTTATTCCGTGCTATCAAATAACCCGTCGGGGGGAGCGCCTTTAACCTGGCACGTATCGGGCGCCAGCAACTGGACCGTCAACAACACTAGCGGCAACCCGCCCTACGGTCCCTCCGTTACCGTCACCTGGGGCCCTGCCGGAACCGGGTCCGTATCAGTATTTTCCGACGGCATTTTTGGATGTGCGGGGGAAGCCTCCATTTGTGTCACCATCATAGAATCACCGCAGGCAGCCTTTACCACCAATCCGCCACAGCCGGCAGCCGGCAACCTGGTTGTGTGCAAAAACCAGCCTGTTTATTTTCAGAACCAAAGCAGCGGAGCGGACTCCTATGAATGGACGTTCAGCGACGACCTGAGTACTACGGCGGAGACCAATCCGCAGCATACTTTCGCCAATGCGGGCACCTACACGGTTTCGCTGGTAGCAGCCAGCGATTGTTTGTGTGCAGATACCACACAATTGACCATCGAAGTACTCGATGCTGCTTCGCCTACCCTCGATTGTGTAGGCACCGTGTGTCCGGGAGAAGCCGTTACCTATACAGCCGCCAACGGCTGCCAGCCTTTTACCTGGGCGGTGTCGGCCAACGGAACTGTTACCGGCGGCGGCACGGCCAATTCGGATACCATTTCCGTGATCTGGAATACCGGACCTTCCGGCACCATCACGCTGGGTTCGCAGCCCTGCACAGGAATGTTGTGCCCTGTGCCTGCTATCCTGGAGGTGCCGGTCATCGACAACCTTGCCCCCATCCAGGGCCGCGACCGCGTTTGCCCTTCCGCTATCGAGGTGTACAGTATCGAGGCCTATGGAGGCACCAGTTTCAACTGGGCGATTTCCGGCGGCGGCACGATACTGGAAGGTCAGGGTACCAACCGCATCACCGTGGAGTGGGCGGCTGTTCCTGATCCGCTCGGCAGTTTTTTGAGTGTCAATTATGAAAACTGTTACCTCGGCTGCGGCGGTTCTACGTACATCGAAGTACATATTCTGGCGCCGTTTGCCATCAATGGTCCGGTGGAAGCCTGCGAAAACGGCAGTGTAACGCTGATGACCAAATTGCTGACCAATAATCAGAACCTGAATACCAACTGGACGATGTTCGACCCCACTGGCGCTTCCGTATGGACGGCCAACGGCGCCGCCACCGTAATGCCTGATTTTTTGAATGGTCCGGGAAAATACCGCTTCCTGGCAATTCCGAGCAACCCCTCGCAAACCTGCACCGACCAGCAGGAATGGGCTGTTAGCGTTTCGGGTTTGCCGGCCGAACCCACAGGTATTACAGGAGAAAAAAATATTTGCCCTTCCAGCTCCTACACCTATGAAGCACAAGGTGTTGCACCCGGCCTCAACGTGCGCTGGACGCTGACAAACGGTGCGGGCGCTACACAAACGCTTTTGGGAAATCCTGTCAACGTGACATGGGCCGCCGCGGGCCCGTACGAACTGGCCGTTGCTTCGGTTAGCACCAACGGCCTGAATTGCACCAGCGATACCGTTCGTATACAACCGGTCGTGATCGGCATCCCGGCGATTACCGGTACGGCAACTTCTTGTGAGGATGCAACCGGCAGTTACACGATCATTCCTCAAAATATCGATATTCAGTGGACGATCTCGCCGGCCGGCGCCGGTGCTGTAGCCGATGGTCAGGGCACGAATGCAGCCGATATTTTCTGGACGCAGCCCGGCAATCATACCGTCAATGTAGCCGTTTGCGGGCAAACATCTTCATTTCCAGTAACGGTATGGGCCAATCCGGACCCCATTGTGCAGCATCCTGCCGGTCTTTGTCCGGGTGCAACAGGTACGGTTCAAACGAGTGTTCCCTTTACCGGTTATATCTGGAAAGACGACAATGGAGCGGTCGTTTCCAATGTAGCCACCCCCGCTTTGCCGTTCGGAACATTTGCTGTTCAGGTTACGGATGCCAATGGCTGCATCGGAAAATCGGAATTTACTATGATTAGTTACGATGCACCCAATGTTTCGCTGACTACGTCCGACCCGACCGGTTTTTGTAACAACTCTCAATTTGTATTGCTGACCGCGCTCACGAATGCTGATGCCAATTACACGTATCAATGGTCGGAGGGCGGCACACCGATAGCGGGAGCCACCGATGCGAATTATGCTACGAATCAATATGGTTTTTACCGGGTACAAGCCACCAACCAATATGGCTGTACCAATGTGGCCGGCCCAATCAATATTTTCGATTATTGCGGCGGCGGCAGCGGCGGCGTAGGCGTTCCCGGTGGAGCAGCATTTTGCCCGCCCGGTTCTTTCGACGCGACCTTCGACCCGAATGTGCGCTGCGACTCTTTCCAGTTTCATATTGTGGACAACACCGGACAATACGTGCCGGGCAGCGCCAACTGGTTGTTCTTTATTTCAGGTGGCTTCGTATTGGGCACTGCGACGGGCGACAATCCTTCCTTTGTTTATAATAATGCAGGCAAATACCTCTCTTTAACCACCGTACAATTACTGGATGGAAGCACCTGCAAATTCCTGGATTCGGTAAAAGTGGAACTCGTAGCGCAATTCGATGCCGAGGCGGGTTGCCCGGCTAATGGTACCGCTTTTGAAGACGTCAGCGAACTGTTGCCCGGAAATGGTATCACTTCCTATGCCTGGGATTTCGGTGATCCGGCCTCCGGTGCATCCAATACCGATACGAATACTGACCCGACGCACACCTACACTACGGCAGGCATTTACCAGGTTCAATTGACGGTAACGGCCACCAGCGGATGTACGTCGAGCGTAACGGCGCCGGTGGAAGTCTACCCGCTGCCCGATGCGAGTTTTGCCTCTCCGGCTGCACGCTGCGCGGGCAATGCGCTGATGTTCCAGCCGGCGAATATGCCTGGCGACCTGCTCGATGTTTCCTGGGATTTCGGCGACCCTGCTTCCGGCAGTGCCGACGATGCTTTGGGAATCACTGTTTACCATAACTACGACACACCGAATACTTATACCGTAACGGCTACGGCTACCAACGTGTACGGTTGTACGGCCTCTTATTCTCTGCCGGTTGTTGTGTCGCCCAATCCGTTGAGCGGCACCATTTCACCCGCCAATCCTGGCGTGCTGTGCGAAGGCCAGACGATGACGCTGACCGCTCCGGCAGGTGCAGCAAGTTACCTGTGGTCGGATGGAAACATGACGGCTACGCAAACGCTGACCGTGAGCGAAGCGGGCGTTTACCAGGTAACTATGACGGATGCCAACGGATGTACGTTTACGCCTCCCGCAGTAAAAATTGACATAGCACCCGCACCGGATGCACTCATCAAGGCCTTGCTGAAAAACCAACTGGGGCAAATCATCGGAACATCTTATCCGACACTGAGCACTTGTAGCGGCGAAGACGTAACCCTCCAGGTACAGGGCGACGGCACGTATAATTACGTGTGGTCGGGTGGAAACGGCATGACCGATGAAGCCTTGTTCACAACAGATCGTGGCAACCTGCTTCCGGTCGGCACCCATACTTTTAACGTTACGGTGACCAACCCTGCAAACGGATGTACTTCCGTTACGGATCCATTTGTGGTAACGGTAAATCCCAACCCCAGCGGATTCAGTATCAGCAGTAGCAGCTACTGCGCCAACGACGCCAACGTACTCACCTACACCGGCCCGCAACCGGCCAACTGGCAGTTCATCTGGAGCAACGGCGCAACCGGCACTTCGCTCACAACCGACGATTACGGCGGATTTTACATCCGTGTGATCAATGAATTCGGTTGCGAAGCAAAAAGTAATATTGTCACCGTTTTGCCTGGTCCACAGGTCTCCGCCATTCCTGCCGGCTGCCACGAACGCTGCGCACCCGACACGCTTTGTATCCCAAATCTGCCCAACATCACCAGCTGGCAGTGGTACCAGAACGGCGCGCCGATTGCCGGCGCCACTACATCCGATCTGATCATCACGGAAAGCGGCAGTTATTATGCCGTATTGAGCGACGCGAGCGGCTGTACGGCACAAAGCGACCCGCTGACCGTTCAACTCACCGGTGGAACCGGCGACTTGCTAGGTACGGTATGGTCGGATGTAAATGACAACGGCAGCGTAAACCACAATGCCGACACCACGATGTCCAACATTACAGTCATGCTGCTGCAAAACGGTATTCCGCTGGATACTACCGTAACGGATTCAATCGGCATTTTCCGTTTCCTGGATATTCCGGCCGGTTGGTATACGGTCACGCTGGACTCCACGACATTTGGACCCGGCTGGGAAGGGGTGATCTATAAGGATTCGGTCTACGTGAGCGGCTGCGGAGAAGGTCTTGATTCGCTGGAACTGCTGATGCACTTCGAATGCGAGCCGGTTTTCCTGAATGAACAGTTATTCGCCTGCGAAAACAGTTTCGCCATTTACAACAACATACCCATTCCGCCCGGAGTCAGTCAGGTATTCCAGACGACGGATGCCAATGGCTGCGATGTGTTTACGATGGTGACAGTCATTCCTTTGCCACTCAATTACGGTGATGTTACTCTATATGCTTGTCCGGGCAGTACGGCCAACTATCAGGGTATTGATTTGCCGATAGGTACGGTTCAAACCTTTACGATTGGAAATCCAGTCGGATGTGATTCCATTATTACAGTAACTGTACTGCCATCTGCACCCAGTTCGGGAGCAGTCACCCTGCAGGTTTGCCCGGGTGAATCGGCCACTTATGCGGGCGTAAACGTACCGGCCGGCACTTCGCAGAATTTCACTTTGGTAAATGCCGCCGGTTGTGATTCCATCGTAACGGTAACGGTTACCGCATTCCCGCCTTCGGCATCTACGCTGGACGTGTACGTTTGCCCGGGCGATTTCTACACTTATCAGGGTGTTCAGGTGGCCGGCGGACAAACGCAAAATTTCACGTTGGTGAACCAGTACGGCTGCGATTCTATCGTAACCCTCATTGTGCATGTATATGCGTCCGCTCCGAATTCATTGCAGGTGTCGGTTTGCCCGGGCACTACGTATGAGTACAACGGACAACAAATCCCAATCGGTACCACACAGACCGTTCACCTGACCAGCATCAATGGCTGCGATTCGGTGGTGATGGTGAGCGTTGCAGGTTATCCTGCTGCTACGTTTGCGCTCGCAAGCACTGAAAGTTGCGCGAATCAGACGAGTGGCAGCCTGGAAATAACTGCTCCGGGCGGTGGTACACCTCCGTTTGAATACGACCTGAACAACAGCGGTTCCTGGCAGACAGACGTCGTTTTTGAAGACCTTGGTGCCGGTAACTATACCGTTCAACTGCGCGATGCTTCCAATTGTATTTTTGAAGAAACGGCAGAGGTACTGGCACTCCCGGAAATAGTGGTGTCGACCGTCAACGGCATTATTCCTTGCGACTCCACGGAAATAACGCTCGCCCCGGAACTGACTTACAGCAACCCGAGTGAGTTGAAATTTACCTGGTCGACCGGTGACACCACGCGCAGTATCAAGGTTTCAGAAGCCGGCAATTATACTTTCACCGTGCAGCGCATCGACGGTTTGTGCCAGTCGGTCGCCAAAGCCATCGACGTGGAATGGGCCGAACTCAGCGCCGAACAGGGCCTGGTATACATGCCTAACGTGATCAATACCGAAGCCATCGACCCGGAAAATGCCGCATTCCGCCCGCGCTTCGCTGCCGGAATGGCCGTAGAGAAGTATACATTCAAGGTATTCGACCGCTGGGGAACGGAAGTATTCGAAAGTAAAAATCCTTCCGAAAGCTGGATGGGCACCTTCAAGGGCACCAAACTGCGGCCGGGCATATGGGTATGGACCCTGGAAGCGGATATCAATTTCTGCGGCCGGGTTATTCAAATCCGGAAACAGGGGGATATTGCGTTGATTCGGTAGTAGTTATCGGTTATTAGTTATTAGTTATCAGGGGTGGCAAAGGGACCATTTCCACAATTTCTTGGTTACCCGATAGAGTGGCCAAACATTTATGGAAATGGTCCCTTTACCACCCCTGATAACTAATAACGGATAACAGATAACTATCTTCGCGCCATGCCGCCCATTTCCGCTGTCATCATCACCTTCAATGAAGAACGCAACATCGGCCGCTGCCTCGAATCGCTGTCGGGTGTAGTGGACGAAATTGTTGTGCTGGATTCGTTTTCGACGGACCGGACAGAACAGATTTGCCGGGAACATGGCGTCCGTTTTGAACAACACGCCTTCGACGGTCACATCGAGCAAAAAAACAGAGCCCTGGCCGCTGCAACACACCCATTCGTGCTGTCGCTCGACGCAGATGAGGCCCTCAGCGAAACCCTCCGCCAATCCATTTTAGCCGTTAAAAACAACCCGGAATACGATGGCTATATCATGAGTCGCCGCACGAATTACTGCGGTCAATGGATTGCACATTCCGGCTGGTACCCCGACCGAAAACTCCGGCTCTTTGATCGGCATCTCGGCCATTGGGGTGGCACAAACCCGCACGACCGCGTGGAGATAAACGCAGGCGCCCGCACATTCCGGCTTGATGGTGATTTGCTGCATTACAGCTACTATACAGTGGACGAACACCTGGCGCGGGGCCGGAAATATGCTCAAATTGCCGCGGCGGCGATGCACCGGCAAGGCAAACGCGGCGCCTGGTGGCGTATGTGGGTGAGCCCGGTTGCCAAATTTTTCCGCAATTATTTTTTCAAACTGGGTTTTCTCGACGGCCGCGCCGGCTGGACCATCTGCCGGATTTCGGCGCTGGAAACGTACTGGAAGTACCGGGAACTGGATCAACTGAACCGCT
>Ga0209717_1001965_pt1 | contig 20780 bp, 16 predicted proteins | sample AD_UKC048_MetaG_FD_184418 | JGI IMG/M metagenome (GOLD analysis project Ga0209717, IMG submission 184418) | Active sludge microbial communities of municipal wastewater-treating anaerobic digesters from USA - AD_UKC048_MetaG (SPAdes) (version 2) | ecosystem: Engineered > Bioreactor > Anaerobic >... | reverse complement strand
TCGTCGTGCGCGGCCACGACGGCCTCGACGAAATTTCGGTGAGCGCCCCTACCCGGGTACTCGAATACCGGGATGGAAAAACATACGATTATGAAGTCAGGCCCGAGGATTTTGGGATCGAGACGCTTCATTTCAGTGCCGTACGTGCAGATAATGAAGAATCCTGTGTGGCAATTGCACGGGAAATACTGGCAGGAAAACTGCATTCCGAGCATTACAAACTGGTGGCTGTGAACGCGGCGTTTATTTACAGCAAATTGATAGAGGATATTCCGCTACCGGATGCTTACCGGAAAATGGAGCAACTGATCCTGACCGGCGTGGCCGGCCAGGTGCTGGAAAACTATAAAGCGGCATACGGCGAACCTGTAGCATTGGAGGCGTAATGAATTAACAATGAACATCTTATCCCAAATAGTAGCAGTAAAAAAGCAGGAAATCAGTGCGCTTTACGCACAGTATAACCTCCCCGACCTGCAATCGAAATGCGCGGCGCTTCCATTGGTGCCTTCTCCGCTGTTTTACCAGACGCTGGCCGAAACACGTACAGCTGGCGAGCCTTTTTTTATCAGCGAATTCAAACGAAAAAGCCCTTCGGAAGGCTGGATCAACGAACATGCCGATCTTCCGGAACAAATACGCGCCTACGTTCGTGCCGGCGCCCGCGCCATTTCCGTACTCACGGATTCTGATTTTTTCGGAGGCCGGTATGCCGATCTTCAACTGGCTTTCGATACCCTGGCAGGCCTCGATCAAAAGCCGTTATTGCTGCAAAAAGATTTTATTCTCGATCCGATCCAGATCTACCTGGCGCGGCTGCACGGTGCGGATATGATCCTGCTGATCGCCGCTATTCTGGAGCCGGAACAACTGGATGAACTGAAAAAAACTGCCGAATCGCTCGGTATGGGCGTTCTTGTAGAAGTGCACGATCAGGAGGAATTGGATAAAATAGATCACCTCGATTTTCCGGTGCTCGGTATCAACAACCGCGACCTGAAAACGTTCCGCACGGCCCTGAACCGGGTGAATGTGCTGAAACAACACCAACAGCGATTCATTATTTCTGAATCGGGGATCCGTGACGCTGTCGATTTTCAAATGGTGAAACAGGCCGACGGATTTTTGATCGGTACCGGACTGATGCGGCGCAGCGAGGTGATACAACATAAAAACGGCGAAACATTTCAGGATTTTTTCCGGGCTGAAGGGAAAATGCTGTTCAAAGCCTGCGGCATCCGTACCCCTGAAATGATAGACACTGCCATTCCGGATTTTGTAGGCATTAATTTTTCGCCGGTAAGCAAACGCGGCCCGGAAACGGCATTGCTGGAAAAACTGAAGCATACGGCAACATTTCCACCGCACTGGACGGCTCTTTTTTACAAAAACACCGAACAGGAAATCCTGGAGATACTGAAAACCTATCCGTTTCAAACGGTGCAACTATATGCCGGCGATACGACGCAGGCATTTGTAAAAAGTCTGAAAAAACGTGTTTTGCTGGCCGTGTCCATTCGCCGACCGGAAGATTTGATCCAGGTAGCCGATTATGCTGCGGACGTGGATTGCTTTATTCTCGACGGCGCCGCTCCGGGCAGCGGACAACAGATCGAATCCTCTATTCCGGCAGATTTCCCCTATCCTTTTTTACTGGCGGGCGGTATACACGCTGAAAACCTGGAGCGGGTGAATGATTTTGAAACCTGCATCGGCGTCGACGTGGCTTCGGGCATCGAGTTGGAAGGCAGGGTAGATGAAAGCAAAATTCATGCAATCCAGATGAAACTTGCCAGCCTCCATCCCGACTTTATTCCTGCCCACTGACTTCGCACTATGCACTGTTGACTGCACACTTAATTGGAATTTCCAATAAACCCCCATACCTTTGCACAAAATTCACCCATCCGGTGTTTGTCCGCCTGGACAAAAAGTCTATTTTTCAATAGAAAAACGCTACGATACGCCTGAAACAGGCGATAATTGACTTAAAAGCAAAATCCTTCTTGTCAGTTGTTTTTTCGTTTGTTGCGCACGACTTTTCCCCCTGAAGGGCCTTTTATGGCCCGCGCGTACGATTCCGGCAATATTTATTTTAATGTCATTCAAACAATTATCGCTCATCGAGCCGCTTATGCGTGCGCTCGCTACGGAGGGCTATGAGCGCCCTACTCCTATCCAGGAGCAATCCATTCCAATCATTTTACAACGCCGCGACCTTTTGGGTTGCGCACAGACAGGAACCGGAAAAACCGCTGCTTTCGCGCTTCCGATCCTACAGTTGTTGCACGGAAAAATTCCGGCCAACCATAAAGCCATCCGCTGCCTTATTCTGACGCCTACCCGCGAACTGGCTATCCAGATTGACGAAAGTGTGAAAGCATACGGCAGGCATACCGGTATCCGGCACATGGTCGTATTCGGAGGTGTATCGCAATTCGCACAGACGGAAAGCCTGAAGCGTGGCTGCGATATCCTGACCGCTACCCCGGGTCGTTTGCTCGACCTGATGAACCAGGGTTATGTTTCGCTGCGCGATGTGGAAATTTTCGTGCTTGACGAAGCCGACCGCATGCTCGACATGGGCTTCATCCATGATGTCAAAAAGGTAATTTCCAAACTTCCGGTAAAGCGTCAGACGCTGTTCTTCTCGGCCACTATGCCGCCGGAGATTTCCAACCTGGCCAATTCTATCCTGACCGATCCGTTGCGCGTGGAGGTGACTCCCGTTTCTTCTACGGCAGAAAAAGTCGCCCAGGCACTTTATTTTGTGGATAAAGCCGATAAAAAGCACCTGCTCAAGCATTTGCTGAAAGACAGTGCCGTTCGCTCCGTGCTGGTATTTACCCGTACGAAACACGGCGCCAATAAAGTTGCAGCCGACCTCGAGAAAGCGGGTGTACAGGCAGAGGCCATTCACGGCAATAAATCGCAAAATGCACGGCAAGCCGCACTGGCAAACTTCAAAAGCGGTAAAATTCGTGTACTGGTTGCTACCGACATCGCTGCCCGCGGTATCGATATCGAGGAACTTTCGCACGTAATCAACTACGAATTGCCGAACGTTCCGGAAACCTACGTACACCGTATCGGTCGTACCGGCCGCGCGGGCGCCAGCGGTATCGCGTTGTCGTTTTGTGAAGCCGAAGAACTTCCGTATCTGAAAGATATTCAGAAACTGACGGGCCAATTAATCCCGGTGGAGGAAGAACATCCGTACGCTGCCGATCTTGTAGCTCCAGGAATTCCGGTGCCGCGCAGCAAGGAAAAACCGGCCGCCAAACCGGCAGTTCAAAAAGTTCCTGCGCCGCAACGCCCCGACGTTATTCCAATTCCGGAACGCAGGCCCGATACGCAACGGCAAGGTGCGCAGCACAGGACGAACAAGCCGAAGCCGAGCGAACAACCGGAAAGAAGAGATCGTCCGAATGAACGGCCTGCCGGTCAGGAAAGAAACAATGGCGGCTCATCCTTTAACAGCGGTCAAAAACGCGATGAACGTCGTCCGGATCGCAATGATCGCAGAGACCGTCCGTTCCGTTCCGAGCAAAAACCGGCTGCCAAACAAAATCAGGATGCGTCCGACACGCCATTCAGCCGCGGTAGCCGCTTCGCTTCGATTCTGGAAGTAGCATCCATCGAAAAACAGGACCGGCCGAAAAAGCCGTTTGCAGACCGGGATGACCGCAATCGCGCGCCCAAAAGCAACGATAGCCGCCCGCCATTTGGAGGCGACCGGAAAAAGAAGAAGTGGTAAATCCTTTTTGAGGATATAAAGATTTGAGGATGCGAGTATTTGAGTGTGGACCCTATTAACAGGGCTTCTGCTCGAATACTCGCATTTTTCAAATACTCGCATCCTCAAATACTCAAGAAACCACCGCCATACATTTCAACTCGATGGAAATCGGCGTGGGCAGGCTATCGATCCCTACCGTTGTTCTACAGGGCTGATTGTCTTTAAAATATTCGGCATAAATACGGTTGAACGTGTGAAAATCGCGCTCCATATTGGTCAGAAATACCGTCACGTCCACCAGATCTTCCCAACGGGCGCCGCTGGCTTCCAGTACGGCCCGCACGTTGCGGAACACGGAATGCACCTGCGCTTCGAAGTCGAAACTCGAATAGTTGCCCGACGGCGTACGCGTCAGACCCGGCACGCCGTCCGTTTCCGGATCTCGCGGCCCGATACCCGACAAAAAAAGCAAATTACCCGCCCGTCGCGCATGCGGGTACAGGCCGACAGGTTTGGGTGCTTTATCTGCATCAAATTTTTCAGTTGCCATTTTTGTAAGTTCGAAGTGCGAAGTCGGCAGTGCGAAGTCCGCACAGGTTGAGCATTCATTGATAAGTAGGCACAAAAATACACAGCTACCCACAATGCCGTACGACTTCGCACTGACGACTTCGCACTTCGAACTTATATTTGCGGCATGAAACAACCAACCTACGTGTTGCTGATCGATTGTCCCGATCGCACCGGATTAGTACATAACATTACGGGTGTTATTTCCCGGCAGGGACTCAATATTATTGGAAATCAGGAATTTGTGGAGCACGAACACGAGCGGTTTTTTATGCGCACCACCTTCGCCGGTGAGGTGGATGAGCAATTGGTACTCAAAAAATTGCGTAAAGTGTTGCCGCCCGGTGCGTGGGTACGACTTACACAAAAACGCCGGAAAAAGATCGTTTTGCTCGTTACGAAAGAACAACATTGTCTGGGTGATTTGCTCGTCCGGCACCAGTTCGACGAACTCAATGCCGACATTGCTGCTGTGATTGGCAACCACGACACGCTGGAAAAATTTACGCACCAGTTCGGGGTCAACTTTCACCTGGTTTCGCACGAAGGCAAGAGTCGGGTGCAGCACGAAGCCGCCGTGCAGGAAGTTATCCAGCGTTACAATCCCGAATATCTGGTACTGGCAAAATACATGCGCATTTTATCGCCGGAATTCGTGGCACAGCACCCCCACCGGATTATCAATATCCACCATTCATTTTTGCCGGCTTTCGTGGGCGCCAGTCCTTACCGCCAGGCTTATGAGCGTGGCGTAAAGATCATCGGCGCCACCGCACATTTTGTCAACAATGACCTCGACGAAGGGCCGATCATTGTACAAAACGTGATTCCGGTCGATCACACATATTCGGTGGGCGACATGATTCAATCGGGAAAAGACGTGGAAAAAATTTCACTGGCCCGCGCGCTCAAAATGGTATTTGAGGATAAGGTGTTTGTGCACGGGAACAAGACGATTATCTTCGATTAGGTTATTAGTTATTGGTTATTAGTTATCAGGGGTGGTGGTGGAGCATTTATACTTGAGTTTGGCTGCCCGATAGAGTGGCCAAACTCAAGTATAAATGCTCCACCACCACCCCTGATAACTAATAACCGATAACTAATAACTAATAACCGCTTCCCAGTCCATTCCCAGCGCTTCGGCCGGGCTCCAGAAAAGCTGCTTGAAGTCGACTACGCAGTCGTTTTCCACCACAATACCTTCCGATTCAAGGAGTTGCTGCATCAGGCCAGGCGGGTTGAAATGGTGCCGGCCGCTTAATTCGCCCTTCCGGTTAAGCACCCTGTGAGCAGGTACGCCGTCGCCGAACTTGCAATTGTTGAGCGCCCAGCCAACCATGCGGGAAGCGCCAAGGGCCAGGAAATCGGCGATGGCCCCGTAGTTCGTCACCCGGCCGCGCGGAATTTCCCGTACCACGGCATACACCATATCGTAGTAGGAAGGCTGTTCTTTCATGGCGTTTCCGTCGTTTTGATCATGCGCGTCAGGTCGCGGTATTGTTCCCAGCCCAGTTCTTCGGGCCTTTTCTGGAAAAACGGGTCCTCCATCAGTTGTTCGGCGGGAAGAAACGGTTTCAGCGTGTTGCGCAACATTTTCCGGCGCTGGTTGAAGGCGGTTTTGACGACGTGGCGGAAGAGTTTTTCGTCGCAATCCAGTTCGAACACGTCCTTTCGGGTGAGCCGGATCACGGCGGATAACACCTTTGGCGGCGGATTAAAAGCGTCCTGCGCAACCGTAAACAAATACTCGGTTTTATAAGATGCCTGCGCAAAAACACTGGTAATACCATATGTTTTAGAGCCCGGCGGCGCCACGACCCGGTCGGCTACTTCTTTCTGGAACATGCCGACCATTTCCGGAATTTGGGTGCGGTAATCCAGCAGTTTGAAAAGAATCTGCGAGGAAATATTGTAAGGGAAGTTTCCGATCAGACAGAAAGGCGCATCGCCGAAGGTATCGGCGGGATTGAAATCCAGAAAGTCTCTAAAAATAAGCCGCTCAGAAAAATCCGGATAATGTTTTTTCAGGTAGTCCACCATGTCGTGGTCGGCTTCCACCGCCCAGGTTTCATAATCCTTGTGGGCGAGCAGGTGCTTGGTGAGCATGCCCATACCCGGGCCTACTTCCAGCACCCGGCCGGTTTCGTGAGCGAGTTGCAGCCCGTTGGCGACGCCGGCTGCGATGCTGTCGTCTTTGAGAAAATGTTGACCGTATGACTTTTTGGCTTGCATAGGGCAAAGATAGTGCGAAACAGTGCGAAGTCGTCAGTGCGAAGTGCGAAGTCCACATTCACTCACGTTGTTTTTGACTTCGCACTTCGCACTTCGCACTGACGACTTCGCACTGTTTCCAGACTTCGCACTTCGCACTGACGACTTCGCACTTAATCACTCCGCCCTCAAAACCTCCAGCGGCGGCTTGTTCACTACTTCCCGGCTGTTGAACAAGCCGATTAGAACGGTGATGCCTGCAATAACCAGGAAAGTGAGTATCAGCGGCCACCATTGCGGCTCGAACGGAATTTTAAATGCAAACCGGGCCAAGGCCCAGGCGCCTGCCACAGAAAGTCCGATGCCCGCCAGGCAGGACAAAGCGCCGAGCAGGAAATATTCCAGCGCATTGATCAGCAGAATCTGCCGGCGGCTGGCGCCGAGTGTCCGAAGGAGCACACTTTCGCGGATGCGGGCAAATTTGCCCTGGTAAATAGAACTGATCAGCACCAGTAAACCGGTCAGGATACTGAAAAGCGCCATGAAGCGGATCACAAAAGATACTTTTCGCAGCACTTCGTCCACCGATTTCAGGATTTGTGTGAGATCTATGGCGGAAATGCCCGGATACCGGCGCACCAGTTCGCTCTGGAATTTGACGGATTGTTCGGGGCTGGATACTTTCGATACGATGACGTGGAATTGGGGCGCTTCTTCCAGCACGCCTTTGGGAAACACGACGAGAAAATTAGTTTGCACCCTGTTAAAATCGACCTTTCGTACGCTGCCTACTTCGCATTCAAGTCGGGTCCCCTGCATGTTGAAAACGATCCGGGTACCAATTTGGGCTTTCATGGCTCGTTGCAAGCCGTCGGAAATGGAAACTTTGATGGGTTGTCCGGGCGTATACACACCTTCCCACTGGCCTTCGGTGATTTTTTCCGTTTCGATCAACGTATCGCGGAAAGTGACACGGTATTCGCGGTCCCACACCCAGTGCGGCATGGCATTGGTCGAGTCGGCTTCATCCTGGATTTTGGTTCGGTCGTCAATGGTTTCCACGCGGGTGGTCACGATGGAAACTTGTTGCATCAGGGGCATTCCATTTGCTTTCACCAGGGCAGCAACACTGTCTTTTTCACCGGTTTGTATATCGAACAGGATCATATTCGGCTGATTGCCGCTACCCGAAAACTCCACCTGTTTCAACAACAGGTTTTGAATCAAAAATAGTGTGGAGAGCAGCATAGTGCCCAGGCCGATGGTAACCACCAATAAAACTGTCTGGTTTTCGGGCCTGAACAGGTTGGCAATGCCCTGGCGGGCGATATAACTCCAGTTTTTTGGGAAAAAGCGCCGCAGCGAAAACGTCAGCAATTTTGAAATAGCCCACAGGACCAGGAATGCCGCAGCGATACCGCCCATAAAAAAGAACGTTTCCTTCCAGTCGCGCACCAGAAACCAGGTGAAGCCGTAAATGGCTACCAGGATCAGGCTATACACGCCCCAGCGCAAACGGTCGAATCGCGGACGGCTATCTTCTCCTTCATCGAAGGATGCGCGCAACGTACGCAACGGAGAAGTTTTTAAAATGCCCGACAAAGGCAGCAAGGCGAATAAAACCGCCACCATAAGTCCCAGTAAAATTCCCTGGGCTATGGCGCCGAACGAAAAATCGGTGCTGACCGTTTCGATAGGCAGCAGGTCGCGCAATAGCCAGGGCAACAACTTTTGAATAAGCGAACCCGCCACCGCGCCCGCTACAGCGCCCAGCAAACCGATGCCCGCTACCTGTACGAGATACACGTAAAACGCCTTTTTGCCACTGGCGCCGAGGCAACGCAGAATGGCCACCGTCGGCAATTTGTCCTTGATATAAATGTGAACGGCGCCTGCCACGCCGATACAACCCAGCAGCAACGCGATAAAACCGACCAGATTGAGAAAAGTACCGAAGTTTCCGAAGGCAGATCCGATACTTTCCTTTCGGCTTTTCACAGTATCCCAGTTCAGGTTGGCTTTTTCCAGTTCCTTTTCCATAGCTTTCATTTGAGCGTCGGGATCGGCGCCGGCAGGCAACTGGTAAAAATACTGGTAATCTACCCGGCTGCCTCGTTGCACCAGGTGTGTGCTGTCGAGCCATTCGGAGGTAATAAACACGACGGGTGCGATGCTGGAGGCAATGCCCGCCCGCCCGGGGGAAGAAAGCAGGTCTCCTTCAACCTGAAAGGTAACGTCACCGATCTGAATACTGTCGCCGGGCTGAATACCGAACTGGAGCATCAGCGCATGGTCTACCAGCGCTTTTTTACCTTTCCGGAACGTCTGCCACGACTCCTCTGGCTGGCTCTTCCATTTTCCGTAAAAAGGATAGTTGCCTTCCAGTGAACGGATAAGTGAAAGCCGGGTGCCACCGTTTTTTGGAAAACGGATCATACTCACGAAATTCAGTACTTTGGCCTTTTCCGTGACGCCTTTTTCCAGTTTGGTTAGAATGGAATCCGGTGCAATTTGGTTGGCATCTATCAGCAAATCGGCGCCGAGCAGCGTTTTTGCCTCCCGGTCGATATCGCCCATCAGGTTTACGGAAAAAGAACGCACGGCGGTGAGCGCTGCAATGCCGACTGTTATGGCGGAAATGAAAAGCAGAAGGCGGCTGCGGTTGCGGCGGCTGTCGCGCCAGGCCATTTTGAGTACAAAATTCATTTCTGGTTATTAGTTATCCGTTATTAGTTATCAGGGGTGTTTCAGGCCGGAATCTGGAGCAAATAAAAAGGACTTATCCTTTTTATCAAATATCGGCCTGAAACACCCCTGATAACTAATAACGGATAACCGATAACTGATGAAACAGTTGATGCACGCACGAAAAAAACAGATGAACACGGGTAATTCATGGATTTGTGTCATGATATGTGCAAGATCATGGAAGCGTCTGACAAATCTCTTGCATAACTTTTAAGGGTAAATGGAAAACATCCTATACATTTGCCGTGTTTAGAATTTGTCTAATTTCACTTGCCGAAAATATGCAACGTCGTTATCGCACCATCCCAGATTTGAAAATAAACGAAAGCGCGCGCACTATTTCCATTTCCGACGCGTCGCTTGCCTGCAAACTGACCGCCATGGGCGTATTGCCCGGCACCCGCATCGAAATGGTTCGGACCTCGCCTTTCGGAAAAGCGTATTACATTAAAGTGGACGGAATCCGGATTGCATTGCGGGAGGAAGAAGCTGCCAGTATTCTTTTGGAAGTATGATATTGAAAGAAGAAGACGTATTGCCCCGGGTGGGAATGGTAGGCAATCCCAATGCAGGTAAATCCACGGTATTCAATTTGCTGACAGGGCTTCGTCAGCAGACAGGCAATTTTCCCGGTGTCACGGTAGAAATCAAAAAAGGACGTATGCGCTTTCCCAGCGGCAAGGAAGCCATGCTGGTAGATTTTCCGGGAACTTACAGCTTGTATCCCACCTCTTCCGATGAAAAGCTGGTAGCGGCGGTTATGACCAACCCGGACGATGTTTTTTTCCCGGATGCGCTCATTTACATCGCCGACGTAACGCATCTGGAGCGGCACTTGCTTTTACTGACGCAGTTACTGGACCTGAATCTGCCCGTCATCCTGGCTCTCAACATGTCGGATACCGCCTCAGAAATGGGTATCAAAGTCAATACCGCCAAACTCAGCGACCAGCTGGGTGTTCCGGTCATTTCTATCAGCGGACGAAAGGAAGACAATATTCAGCGGCTGCTTTCGGAAGTGGAAAAAATGCTGAAGACGCCACAGAAGGCATCTGAGCAATCGATTTTTTACAAACTAACCGATGCGGAGAAGCAGATTACGGACGCTGTTCGCCAAAACCTGGCGATAGAAAACCCTTACCGCGCGTTGCTGATCCTTCACCACCATAAATGGCTGCCCTTTTTGCAAAAACAACAAAGGGAGTTACTGGATGCGATCACGATTACCAAGGATTTCCAATCGCTTCGTGCGCAGGTGGATGAAACGCTCGACCGTTACGACCGGTTTATGCCGCTTGTTCGGGATGCCGTTCAGCAACCACCTGCATTTCCCAGCACAGCCACCGACCGCCTCGATGCGGTGCTGACACACCGGTTCTGGGGGCCGCTGATTTTTGTAGCTGTTATGATGCTGATTTTCCAGGCCATTTTCGACTGGAGCGGCTATCCGATGGACGCAATAGAAAGCGGATTTAGCCTGATGAGCGAATGGGTGGCTTCGGCGCTTGGAGAAGGCTGGTTCACAGAAATGCTTACCGACGGTATTTTGGCCGGCTTGAGCGGTATTCTGGTGTTTGTGCCACAAATTGCCCTGCTTTTCCTGCTTGTTGCTATTCTGGAAGAAGTCGGTTATATGGCGCGGGTGGTGTTTATGTTCGACAAAACCATGCGGCGTTTCGGTATGAACGGCCGAAGCGTCATTTCCCTGATCAGCGGCAGCGCCTGCGCAGTGCCCGCTATCATGAGCAGCCGCACCATCGGTAACTGGCAGGAGCGGCTTATTACCATCATGGTCACGCCGTTTATCAGTTGCAGTGCGCGTATTCCGGTCTACCTGGTTTTGATCGGGCTGGCAGTGCCCGCAGTAAAAGTGGGCGGCATTTTCAATGCACAATCGCTGGTGTTCGGCAGCATGTACGCTTTGGGCGTTGTGGCAGCCTTTTTATCGGGCTGGGCCATGAAAAAATGGTTGCATACCCGGGAGCCGTCGTTCCTGGCCATCGAACTTCCCGAATACCGCATGCCGCACTGGAAAAATGTGTGGTTGTCGGTTTGGGAAAAAGTAGTAGCGTTTATTGCCGGCGCCGGCAAAATCATCCTTGTGGTTTCCGTTGTTTTGTGGGCCTTGTCACGTTTTGGCCCGGGCGATGCGATCAGCGAAGCCACACAAACAGCGCATATCGAAGCGCGTACCATGCAGCTCGATTCCACTCATACGGAAGATTTTGTACAGCAACGTCGGCTAGAGGCTTCGTTTGCCGGAAAAATGGGTAAATCGTTCGAGCCACTGATACGTCCGCTGGGCTACGACTGGAAAATCGGCATAGCCTTGCTGACCAGTTTCGCTGCACGGGAAGTTTTTACCGGAACCCTGGCAGTACTGTACAATATGGGATCGGAAGAAGGCGATATCAATAACCGCAACGAAAACGCAGCGAAAGCCACCCTGCGCAGCAAGATGAAAACGGAAACGTTCAGCGATACCGGCCAGCCTGTATATACGCTGGCCACTGCGCTGTCGCTGCTTGTGTTTTATGCGCTGGCAATGCAATGCTTCAGTACGCTGGCCGTTGTGCGGCGCGAAACAGGCAGCTGGAAATGGGCTGCCCTGCAGTTCTTTTCGATGAGTTTGCTTGCATACTTCGGAGCCTGGGCCGTGTACCAGATCTTCTCCTAAAAAGTCCTTACATTTTCGGGAAATCCAGAATGGTATTGCGGTTGTACAGCATCAAAATCAGCCCTATCAGGAAAAACAGGATCATGAAGAGGTACAGCATGCAATAGCCTTTGCCACGGGTATTTTGAATATTATCCATTTTGTCCGGTTGTGTGTTGCTAAGAAAAGTGCGGCAAAAATAGAAAGCGCTGTGGAGAATCCGCCATTGCGCTTACTTTTTTCGCTTTTTCAGAATAGTTTTAAATGTTTTGCTGCGGATGGAATACCTTTTTTGCCGGAAATGAAATTTTTCATACCCGATACGACAGGCCGCGCGGTTTTCTATCTTTGCCGCCGAATATTTGCAAACAACTGATTTTCAGAAAATTACAATATGTACCCAGACCTTTCCTACCTTTTTCACGATCTGTTTGGCACTGCGCCGGATAACTGGCTGGCCATTTTTAAAATGTTCGGCTTCGTGCTGGCCATGGCATTTCTGGCAAGTGCAGTGGTTTTTTATGCCGAACTGAAACGTAAATCACGGGAGGGATTATTCCAACCGGATAAAAAGATCGTGACGGAGCCGGCCCCGACTACCCGCGGGGAGATCATCGGAAACGTACTGGTGGGGCTGTTGTTGGGAGGAAAAGGGTTTTACGCTTACACGCATTATCAAGATTTCCGGCAGGATCCGGCCTCCATTATCCTCTCCGCCAAACTGCATATACCAGCCGCGCTGATCGGCGCCGGCGTTATGCTGGCGCTTACCTTGTGGGAGGCCAGTAAAAATAAAAAGAAAGAATCGGTCACCCGCGAAGTCAATATCTGGCCGCATGACCGCATCAATGAAATGACTGTGGCGGCTGCCGTAGGAGGAATTCTGGGCGCCAAAGTGTTCGACGTTTTTGATAACTGGGAAACGTTTGTTGCCGATCCTGTAGGAACGCTTACATCGGGCGGCGGCCTCGCTTTTTTCGGTGGCCTTGTGCTCGGGTTTATCGCCGTAGTAGGTTATATGTACCGCCACCGGATTCCCTTTTTGCCGACGGCCGATGCCGTGGCGCCTGCACTTACAGTCGGTTACGGCGTAGGCCGTATCGGCTGCCAACTCAGCGGCGACGGCGACTGGGGCATTGTGAACACCGCCCCCAAACCCGGCTGGATGTCATTTCTGCCCGATTGGATGTGGGCGTATAAATACCCGCACCACGTGCTGAACACGCCGTCGACCGACCCGGTGATGAGCGAACCCATTCCGCACTGTGCCTGGGATTACTGTATGCAACTTTCCCAACCGGTATTTCCCACGCCTTTCTACGAAATCCTGATGATGGCAGTCGTATTCGCCATTCTCTGGTTTCTGCGTACCCGCGTAAAACCGCTGGGAATGCTTTTCTTTATTTACCTCGGCCTCATCGCTATCGAGCGGTTTATGATTGAAAAAATCCGGGTAAATGTGCTGCACGACGTATTCGGTATGCAACTGACGCAGGCAGAGATTATTTCTATCGGCCTGTTTACGGTAAGCGTGGTGGGTATGGCGGTTGTCTGGAAGAAAAGTAAAGAGTGATGAGTTATAAGTTATTAGTTATGAGTTACTGGTGGTACCCCCCGGCATTTTCAATTCAGAAACCAAGGGTTACCACCAGTAACTCATAACTAATAACTCATAACTCATAACTCTCTCTCCATTTTCCACCGTTTGTGGCTCCAAAGCCACTGTTCCGGCTGTTTGCGTATATCATTTTCCAGCAAATCCGCGTATTTCTGGGTAATAGCCTTTTCAGACATAACTGACGGATCGGCACATATTTCTTCGAACTCGATTTCATAAAGACCGCGGCTTCGCCGCACGGTACGGTAGTAAATGACCGGAAAGGAAAATTTGCGGGCCAAGACGTCGGTACCTGGCAAGGTGGCTGTGGGCTGCCCGAAAAAATTTACCCAATGCGCACTTTTTCGGCTGCTGGGCGACTGATCGCCCAAAAGGATAAAAACCGCCGCTTCGGTACTGCGTTTGCGCATGACGCGAAAAAGGTCTTCCATACTCACCAGTTCCATACCGGTCCGTGAGCGTGCATCGTTGAAAAAATTTTCTACCGTTTTGTCACTCACGGGTTTGAAGGCGGTAATGGTTGCGCCGTGAAATGTCGGCGGCATGGATAACCCGCCCCATTCCCAATTGCCGAGGTGGCTGCCCGCGAGAATAACGGACCGGTTTTGATCCAGATAAAAGTTGACCAATTCCGGATTAACAGGCCTGCACCTGCGGGTGGCTTCCGCAGGCGAAATAGTAGATGATTGCAGCGATTCCAGCGATACATCGGCTAGGCTGCTATAAAATTGCCGGATAATCTGTCGGATTTCATCGTTCGATTTTTCCGGAAACGCGCGCCGCAAATTCCCTTCCACTACCTTGGAGCGGTACCGCACTACACGGTACAGTAAAAATGCCAGCCCATCCGACAATACATATATTACCCGGAATGGAATGGCGCCGAAGGAGGCCAGGAGGAACTTTAAAAGGAAATGCTTGATTCGTGACATGCGGCAAAAGTACATCGACTTGACAAATGCAAATCCCGTTACTTTTCAGCATTTTTACGGCTTCAACCGCACCGATCTATGATACTTCTTGTTTCCGACGCCCTGATTGCGCTGCTGGCCACTTCGGTCGTCGCCTCGTCCGTTTTTGTAACGCTTCGGGCCTGGAAAGGACGCTGGGAAAAACGCAAGCAGATTGAAACCGGGTTGTTGGGCCGGGAACTCGGCTTGTCGGCAGTGCCCGATCATTCGCTGGGGCTTACCCGGCAATTGCAGGCATTCGATTTGTTTGCCCGGGAGCGTTCTTCGTGGTTCAGGAATGGACGCGTGACCAATATTTTGCGGGGGCAGGTAAACGGCACGGACATGTACCTTTTCGATTATACCTATGTTGTTTCCACAGGCAAAAGTTCGCACCGCGTTACCCAAACCGTCTTTTTTGCCAATGATAAAGACTGGTATTTGCCCGATTTCCGGCTGAAACCCGAAACCTGGTGGCATAAAATACTGGCGGCTATCGGCTGGGAATCGGACATCAATTTTTCCGAGAGCCCCGAATTTTCCGAAAAATTCCGGCTGACCAGCGAGTTCGAGGAACTCATCCGGAAACAATTCACCCCCGACTTGCAGGCATTTTTAACGGAGCGCCCGCCCACGCACATCGAAGGCAGCAACTATTATCTCATTGCCTACAAACCAAATAAAGTGTTATCTCCGGAAGACGCCCGCGGCTTTTTTAAACATTGCTGTGATCTGGTCGTTATGCTGAAAAAAGATGGCAAAACGGAATTGCTGGACCTGGCTGAAATGAAGAATAGTGCCAAGTCCGAAGTCGGTAGTTCGAAGGTGCTTCAACATCGGAAGTAACTGCAACTCCATTCCTGTCGAAACATATTTTTACACAAATGCTACACGACTTCGCACTGACAACCTCGCACTTCGAACTTTTCCAGTACCTTTGCGGCTCTTTTCCCGGATATTTTTTCCAAAACTCTGACGTCTCGCAATGAGCGATCCTATCAATCATGAATGCGGTATCGCGGTGGTGCGACTGCTCAAGCCACTCGAATTTTACCATAAAAAATACGGTACGGCCTTTTATGGGGTGCAAAAAATGCAACTTTTACTGCAAAAAATGCGCAACAGGGGCCAGGACGGCGCCGGAATAGCCACCATCAAACTGAACCCTGAGCCCGGTACGCGGTACATCAGCCGCAAGCGCAGCAACGCCACCAACTACCTCACCGACCTGTTCGAAATGGTGTGGGCGCGCCTCAATCAGATCACTCCCGAACAACGCAACGATCCGGCCTGGCTGCGCGCCAACATGCCTTATATGGGCGAGGTGCTCATGGGCCACCTCCGCTACGGCACCCACGGCGACAACAGTATCGAGCGGGTGCATCCGTTCCACCGCCAGAATAACTGGATTACCCGGAACCTTTTGCTGGCCGGCAATTTCAACATGACCAACGTGGATGAATTGTTCGAAGAACTGGTGGAACTGGGCCAATACCCCAAGGAAAAAAGCGATACCGTTACCGTGCTGGAAAAAATCGGCCACTTCCTCGACGACGAGGTGCAGCGCCTGCACACCTGGTTCAAGCCGGACGGCTATTCCAACCAGAAACTCAATCAACTTATTTTCGATAACCTCGATGTGCAGCGGCTGCTGCGCCGTGCCAGCAAGAAATTCGACGGCGGCTACGTGCTCGGCGGGCTGATTGGCCACGGCGACGCCTTCCTCATGCGCGACCCCAACGGCATCCGGCCGGCTTACTGGTACATGGACGACGAGGTGGTTGTGGGCGCGTCCGAACGTCCTGCCATTCAGTCGGCTTTCAACATCCGTTACAAAAACGTGCGGGAACTCAAACCCGGCCACGCACTTATTGTCAAATACAACGGTAAAGTGGAAGAATTGCCGTTTATCGAGCCGCGGGAAAAACGCGCATGCTCGTTCGAACGCATTTACTTTAGCCGGGGCAACGACCGGGAAATTTACCAGGAACGTAAAAAACTGGGGCACCAACTGGCCATCAAAGCCCTGGAAGCAGTCAATTTCGACGTCAAAAACACTGTTTTTTCCTATATCCCCAATACAGCCGAAGCGGCGTATTACGGTCTCATGGAAGGCCTCGACGCCGAAATGAACAAGTGGAAACAGGCACAGATACTCGCACTTGGCAACGATATCAAACCGGAAAAACTGGCGGAAATCCTACAGGCACACACCCGGAATGAAAAACTGGTGCACAAGGATGACAAGCAACGCACGTTCATTGCCGATAAAAAATCGCGCAACAGTATGGTCGGCCACGTTTACGACGTGACCTACGGTATTTGCAATGATAATGTGGATACGCTCGTCCTGCTCGACGACTCCATCGTTCGCGGCACTACCCTGCGCGACAGTATTGTAAGCATTACAGCGCGCTTGCGACCCAAGCGCATCATCATATTGAGCAGCGCTCCGCAAATTCGTTTTCCCGACTGTTACGGGATCGACATGAGTAAAATGAAGGATTTTGTAGCATTCCAGGCTCTGGTAGAATTATTAAAAGACCATGGGAAGGAAAACCTGCTGCAAGAAACCTATCAGCGCTGCAAAAACTCGGAATACCTACCCATAGAAGCCGTCACGAATGAGGTAATCGCCTTATATGACCAATTCGAGTTCGAGCAGATCAGCAAAAAAATATCGGAGATCGTGCGTCCAAAAGACCTTAAGCCGCAACTGGACGTCATTTTCCAAACCCTCGACGGCTTGCACGACGCCTGCCCGCATAACAGCGGCGACTGGTATTTTTCCGGCAGATACCCTACCCCCGGCGGCAACCGCGTTGCCAACCGCGCGTTCATGAATTTTGTAGAAAACAAGGACGCGAGGGCGTATTGAGTTATCTGTTATTGGTTATTAGTTATTAGGGGTGGTAAAGGGACCGTCTCCACAAATGCTTGGCCACTCTATCGGGTAACCATGAAATTGTGAAGATGGTCCCTTTACCACCCCTAATAACTAATAACCAATAACTAATAACTTTTTCCACCCGGAACTATTACCTTCGCAACGAATTTTCGCTGACGCTCTAACCAATTGTTATGCTCAACAAACATATCCGAAAAGTCGCTGTGCTGGGCTCCGGCCTGATGGGAACTGGTATTGCCGCTCACCTCGCAGGTTGTGGTATTGAAGTACTGCTGCTCGATATTTTACCACCCGATCTGGCTGAAAATGATGCGCTAAAACCGGCTGCCCGCAACCGCATGGCGGCCAATTCTTTGCAAACGGCGCTGAAAGCCAAACCTGCTCCTTTTTACGACACCAAATTTGCCGGCCGTATTTCCATCGGCAATTTTGAAGACGACCTGCCCAAAATCAAGGACTATGACTGGATTGTGGAAGTGGTGGTAGAGCGCCTGGACATCAAAAAGCAGGTTTTTGAAAAGGTCGAGAAATACCGCTCTAAAGGTTCGCTCGTTACTTCCAATACCTCCGGCATTCCGATCCACATGATGGCGGAAGGCCGCAGCGAAGATTTTAAAAAGAACTTTTGCGGCACCCACTTTTTCAATCCGGTGCGTTACATGCGCCTGCTGGAAGTGATCCCGACGCCTGATACCGACCCGGCGGTTACCGAATTTTTTATGCACTTCGGCGACGTGGTGCTCGGCAAACAAACCGTGCTTTGTAAAGACACGCCCGCGTTCATAGCCAACCGTGTCGGCGTGTATGCTATGGCCCGCATTTATCAGCTGACCCAGGAAATGGGCCTCGGAATCGACACCGTGGATGCGCTGACTGGCCCGGCCGTTGGTCGCCCCAAAACGGGCACGTTCCGACTGGGCGATCTGGTGGGTATGGACACTGCTGTGCACGTGCTCAACGGTATGCGCGACAATTGCCCGAACGACGAACAGATCGGCGCTTTTGTCATTCCGAAGTACCTGCAGTTTTTGATCGACAACAAATTCCTGGGCAATAAAACCGGCCAGGGTTTTTATAAAAAAACAGCGGAAAAAGACGCGAAAGGCCGTCCTGTAGTGCTTTCGCTGAATTTGGATACACTCGAATACGGCGTTTCACAAAAAGAAAAACTGCCGATCCTCGAGACCCTAAAGCAAATCGACGACCTGCCGAGACGTATCAAAGCAGTATTCAAAGGCGACGATAAAGGTGCACAACTGCTTCAGCGGGCGCACCTCGGCTTGTTCGCCTATGTGAGCAACCGCGTTCCTGAAATTTCCGATACGGCTTACGCTATCGACGATGCCATCCGCGCGGGTTTTGCCTGGGAAGCCGGACCATTCCAACTCTGGGACATGGTCGGTGTAGCCGAAGGTGTGCGGCTGGCGGAAGAGCAGGGAGAAAAAATCGCTACCTGGGTAAAAGACATGCTGGCGGCGGGTAATTCTTCTTTTTATAAAGTGGAAAACGGCAAACGTTTCTGCTACGACCCGGTCAGCAAATCCTACCAGCCCCTGCCGGGCGGCGATTCGTTCATTTTGCTGGACACTTTCCGTTCGAACAAACCGGTGTATACCAACGCCGAATGCACCTTGCACGATATCGGTGACGGGGTTTTGTGCCTCGAATTCCATTCTAAAATGAACGCTATCGGAGAAGGCATTCTCCGCGGCATCAACGACTGCATACAAATCGCCGAAGACCAGGGCTGGAAAGGTATCGTGATCGGTAACAATGCCCAGAACTTCACCGTCGGCGCCAACCTGATGATGATCGCCATGCTTGCCTACCAGCAGGAGTGGGACGAACTGAACATGGCTGTCAACCTGTTCCAGCAAACATCTATGCGGATTCGTTACTCGGCCATTCCCGTAGTGATTGCTACACAAGGCTACGTTTTCGGCGGCGGCTGCGAATTTTCCATGCACGCAGATGCGGTAGTAGCGTCTGCCGAAAGTTATATCGGTCTGGTGGAAGTCGGTGTAGGCATCATCCCCGGCGGCGGTGGCACCAAGGAATTTGCCGTGCGGCTTTCCGATGAAACCAGCAAGGAAGGCGACGTACAAATCCCGCGCCTGATCGACCGGTTCAAAACCATTGCCACGGCACAAGTGGCTACCTCGGCTTACGAGGCATTCAACTACGGGTACCTCACGCCGGAGAAAGACCACGTAGTACACAATGCTGCGCGTAACATCAGCGAAGCCAAGAAAAAAGTACTGGAATTGGCTACCGATTACATCAAACCTATTCCGCGCAAGGACATCAACGTGCTGGGCCGGACCGGCCTGGGCGCCCTGTACATTGCGGCTCACTCGTTGCAACTTGGCAATTACGCCACCGAACATGACATTAAAATTGCCAAAAAAGTAGCGTACGTACTTTGCGGCGGCGACCTCACCAGCCCGCAACAAGTGTCGGAGCAATACCTGCTGGATATCGAACGTGAAATGTTCCTTTCGCTCTGCGGCGAACAAAAAACGCTCGAACGCATTCAGTTTATGCTGGAAAACGGCAAGCCGCTGCGTAACTAGTGCAACGCGGATTTCGCGGATGGTTAGCGGATCTTCGCAGATTTTCCCTCGTAGAGTAGGTTGTAACTCAGCGTTTACTGATATTTATATCTTAATCTACGAGGGGAAATCTGCGAAGATCCGCTATACCATCCGCGAAATCCGCGTTCCAAAATCCGCGTCACATATGACCATTCAAAACTTGCAGCAAACCGTCGATCAATGGATCAACACCATCGGCATCCGTTACTACAACGAGCTGACGAATACCGCCATTCTGATGGAAGAAGTGGGCGAGGTGGCCCGTCTTATGGCCCGGCTGTATGGCGAGCAATCCTTCAAAACGCCCGAATTGGCTGCAACTGCCAAAGATGACCTGGCCGACGAAATGGCCGACGTATTGTTCGTACTCACGTGCCTGGCCAACCAAACCGGCGTAAACCTGACCGACGCCCTGCAGAAAAACCTCGATAAAAAAACGCGCCGCGATGCTGATCGCCATGCCGCCAATGAAAAACTGAAATAAAAGGCAGGTATCAAATAAGGCGGCGTTTTTTTCAGTACGTGCGAGTTCCTCACCTTTCACTTCTCACCTCTCACTTCTAAAAAAGGTGCCTTCGGTTTTTTCAACGTTTTTGCAAAAAAAAGCCTTGTTCCGACCGGTTGTATTGCCGGCCGGGCACCGCTTCGACTTTGCGGAACCTTTTACCGAGCATTTTTTTGATACGCCGGACGGTGCCAGCATCAATGCCTTGTTTTTTGCCTCCAATGAGCCCGTCAAACGCGGCGTCATTTTGTATTTCCACGGCAACCGCGACAACCTTC
>Ga0209717_1001962_pt1 | contig 20807 bp, 13 predicted proteins | sample AD_UKC048_MetaG_FD_184418 | JGI IMG/M metagenome (GOLD analysis project Ga0209717, IMG submission 184418) | Active sludge microbial communities of municipal wastewater-treating anaerobic digesters from USA - AD_UKC048_MetaG (SPAdes) (version 2) | ecosystem: Engineered > Bioreactor > Anaerobic >... | reverse complement strand
TCATTACTCATTACTCATTACTCATTATGAAGGCTATCGTTGATTGTAACAGCTTCTACTGCTCCTGCGAGCGGTTATTCCGGCCCGACCTCCGGGAGAAACCCGTCGTGGTGCTGAGCAATAATGATGGCTGCATCGTGTCCCGCACCGATGAGGCCAAAAAACTCGGTGTGGGCATGGCGGCCCCGTATTACCAGAACAAAGAATTAATTGAACGGAATGGTGTCGCTGTATTTTCCAGCAACTATAATCTCTATGGCGATCTCAGTATGCGGGTGATGGATACCCTGCGCGAACTGGTGGGGGAAGAACAGGTGGAGGTCTACTCCGTAGATGAAGCCTTTCTCGATATGGACCGGTTTTCCGGAAATGCTTTACAGGAGGCATCGGTGCATATCAAAGAAACGGTGGAACAGTGGACAGGTATTGCGGTTTCTGTAGGGGTAGGACCCAGCAAGGTCTTATCCAAAGTAGCGAACCGCCTGTCGAAAAAAGATAAACAGGGTACCAAGGGTGTACTGGTGCTGGATACGGAGGAGAAAATAAAAGAGGCGCTTGAACGCACCGCCGTGGATGATCTCTGGGGTGTGGGCCGGCAGTATGCAATCAAACTCCATCACCTGGGCATTGACAATGGCTGGCAACTGCGCAATATGCCCGAAGACTGGGCCCGGAAAAATATGGGCGGCGTGGTAGGTGTACGCATGATCAGGGAACTGAATGGCCATAGCTGTATCCCGATGAAAGATCCGCTGGAAACCAAAAAAATGATTGCCACCACGCGGATGTTTGGTAAGCCCGTATATGAACTGAGTGATATCAAAGAAGCCATTGCCACCTATGTGGCGAGGGCGGCAGAAAAACTGCGCCGGCAATTCAGTGCGGCCACGACGATCCAGGTATTCCTGGTGACCAATGGCACCCGCAACGGCAAGTACGAATACAATCCGCAATCCCGTTACCAGTACAGCACCCTGCCCGAAGCCACCTCCGATACCTCCACGCTGATGCGGCATGCCTTACCACTGGCGGAGAAACTTTATCAGCCCGGATTCAAATACCTCAAGGGCGGGGTGATCCTCAGCGGACTGGTACCGGCCAAAGCCATCCAGGCCAATCTCTTTCTTGATGATCACCTGCAGCATAACAAAAGTCTGCTGGAGGCCGTGGACAATATCAATTTCAGTCACCGCGATGATGTGGTGAAGTACGTGGCCTCCGGCCTGAAACGCAACTGGAAAATGCGGCAGGAACTGCGGAGTAAACGCTATACCACCCGATGGGATGAACTTTATAAAATCAGTTAATATGTATAACCCGTATACGTTATTAAACCCCGTGCTGCTGAAAGCACTATTACAACAACCGATGTATTTTGTGCGGCAGCATTATCCGAGAGGAGCACTGTTTCCTGATGAAAGTACGGTGCCCCTCCTGCTCTCCCATTATTCGCAACATGAAACCGACCATGAGCGGTCGGAACGACATATCCGTTTGCTATGGAAGGATCCCTATCGCTTTATCTATGACAGCGAAATACCCGAACACCGCGAAAAACTGATCACGGCGGCCGGCCAGCCCGAAGGTTTCCGGATCTATATCAACCTGATGGCGAAGAAATGGAAGGCCAGCGACGGATTGAAAATGAAAGTCAGTCGTTACCTGTCCGCCAAACTCCCCTGGTGGCATTATTCGCCGGCCGATAAACTGCATGTGACGCTGAAGGAACGGTACGGGGAACTCTTTATCGCCCTGTTGTGGCGGGGACAACAAACTGAAGTACTTTTGGCTGAAATCGAAAACTTTTCGCCATGTGTTACGACATGAGTTTTTTCAGCAATATCAAACTGATCAGCGATTACCTGAATATCACCGGGGGGCAGGACATTTCTTTCGAACCTACTTATCATAAAGTAGCGCAGTCTTTTTGTCCCTGGCCCGTAGCCGTAAATGAAGATGGACTGAAAATAAAAATCTTTGACTGGGGCGTGATCGCCGATTATATGAATACCCCGGAAAAGATCCGCGAATACCGGACCAGTATGGCCAATGCCCGCAGTGAAAAAATACTGGATGATAAACGTTCTGTCTGGCACCGGCTCCGCCAGCAACGTTGTCTGGTTTTCAGTACCGGTTTTTTTGAACACCGTGATACCGGCGGCAAGAAAAAACTCCCGTATTTTATTAAAGTAAAAGGACAGGAAATTTTTGCTTTTGCAGGTTTGTATAATTATTCCCCGATCCCTGATCCGGAAACCGGTGAACTCACAGGTACCTTTGCGGTCATCACCCGGCCGGCCAATCCGCTGATGGCTAAGATTCATAATGGCGGACCGAACAGTCAGCGCATGCCCCTGCTGCTGACACATGAAAAAGGACTGGACTGGCTCCGTCCTGATTTAACGGATGCGGCGTTAAAAGAAATCATCCAGTATGAATTCCCGGACAGAGAAATGGAAGCCTGGCCGGTAAATACGATCCGTACCCGGAAAGAAGATACCGCACAAGTGATCGCACCGCTCGATGCCACGCTGTTTCCCGCGCTTTGAATCATATTGAACCGATTGTTTGTATCTTTCAAAAAAACAAACGATGCGGCTACTCACCTTACTGCTTTGCTGCAGTGCCCAGCTGGTTTTTGCCCAGCAGCGGCCGAATATCATTTACATCATGAGTGATGATCATGATGCCGATGCCATCAGTGCCTATAACAAACAGTTTATCTCCACGCCGAATATAGACAGGCTCGCAAAAGAAGGGATGCTCTTTAAACGAAACTTCGTGAACAATTCGATCTGCGGTCCAGTCCGCGCCACGCTGATCACCGGGCAACATTCCCATAAAAACGGCATGAAAGACAACCGCACCCGTTTTGATTCATCGAAAATGACGATGCCGAAGGTCTTCCAGGCAAACGGCTATCAGACCGCTATTGTCGGTAAATGGCATCTGCATTCTTATCCCACCGGATTTGATTTCTGGAAGATCCTGCCCGGACAAGGCTTGTATGTGGAACCACGTTTTATTTCCATGAAAGGAGATACGTCTACTTATCATGGCTATGCAACAGATGTGATCACCAATGAAGCGATCAACTGGATGGAACAGCGAGATACAAACAAACCCTTTGTACTGCATATTCATCATAAAGCCCCGCACCGGTATTTTCTCGCGCCGTTGAAATATATCGAAGAATATCATCGTAAAACATTTCCCGAGCCGCCCACCCTGTACAACGATACCGCAGGACATGGCACGGCCTGGCGGGTGCAGACCATGAGTATACTGCACGACATGAAACTCAGCAGTGATTTAAAAGTAGATCCGGCCTTTTTGATGGACCTCCCTGAATATAAACCGGATGAGAAAGAGATCACCTACTACAAGGCCATTATGAACCGCATCCCGGAGCCAGACCGGAGCCGAATTAAAAAAATATATGAAGAACGGGGACTTCTCCTCCGGGAGAAAAGACCTGCCGGAAAAGAATTATTAAAATATAAATACCAGTGGTATATGCAGGACTACCTGGCCTGTGTGGCATCGGTGGATGAAAACGTGGGACGTGTACTGGATTATCTTGATCAGCACCAGTTGACAAATAACACGATGGTCCTGTATACCGGTGACCAGGGCATGTACCTGGGCGAGAACGGCTGGTTTGATAAACGCTGGATGTACGAGGTGTCGATGCAGGCCCCCTTACTGATCCGCTGGCCGGGAAAGATCAGGGCAGGATCGGTCAATAACAGCATGACACAGGCCATCGATTATGCACCAACCATGCTGGGTGCAGCCGGTATTGAAACACCCTCATTCATGCAGGGCATCAACCTGGTACCGCTGCTGACCGGTAAACAAAAAGCATTGCCCCGGAAAAGTCTTTACTATCATTACTATGAAGACAAAGCGGATCATACGGTATTGCAACACCTCGGAATCCGTGGCGAGCGGTATAAACTGATTTATTTTTATACCGTAAATGAGTGGGAACTGTATGACCTGAAAAAAGACCCGCAGGAACAAAAGAACCTGATCCGTTCGGCGTCACAGCAGCAGCGCATTTTAGAACTTAAAGCAGACCTGTTGAAATTACGGGACCAATATGATGACCATGAACCGGCAGGTGAACTTAACTGAGCAGCATGGATAAACTTTTGTTTGGCGTTGATGTGCTACTGAAGCAGGTTGAAAAATGGACTGGTAAAAAACTGGCCCTGGTGACCAATAATGCAGCCAGTACTTCAGAAGGGACGCTTAGCCGGGTGGCTTTACAGCAAGCCGGATTTAACCTGGTCCTTTTATTTTCTCCTGAGCATGGCCTGACGGCTAAAGGAGCAGACGGAGCAGCGCAGGCTGACGGAACTGATATAGCTACAGGACTACCCGTTATCAGTTTATATGGTGATCATTTCCGTCCATCTGCCGAAGAGTTGTCCGGTATTGATATAGTCTTGTTTGATATTCCGGATGCCGGTTGCCGGTTCTATACTTATCTGTGGACACTGACGCATGTGATGGAGGCCTGTGAAGCCGCCGGTAAAAAGCTGATCGTATTGGACCGGCCCAATCCATTAAGCGGTGATTTGAAAAAGACCGAGGGACCGATGCTCGATGAAAAAAACTGTGCGTCCTTTATCGGCCGCTGGAATATACCCGTTCGACATAGTTGTACATTGGGTGAGCTGGCCTTGTATTTCAAAACCACCCGGATGCCTGCGCTTGATCTTGAAATAATCAGGGTGCAGCACTGGGACCGGCAGCAATCGGTTGACCAATCAGGCTGGTTATTTGTTCCCACGTCCCCGGCTATACGGGATACAGCAACCATTACCCTATACCCGGCTACTTGTTTTCTCGAAGGGGTGAATGTGAATGAGGGACGTGGTACTGAAGATGATTTTAAAATTTGTGGAGCACCCTGGCTGGATTCAGTGAAGTTGACCCCACTTTTTAATTCGCAGGATTTTCATGGAATAAAGGTCTCACCAGTAACTTATACACCCGAATGGGGACTTTATGCCGGCGAGTGCTGCCAGGGGATACGCCTTACGGTTACAGATGAAGGCTTGTTCCATCCGGTACAGACCGGACTTGGATTATTACAGTTATTAAAAAAATCATACCCGGCTGAACTGAAAGAACGGCTATACGTAACCGTTGCCAACCCTACCGGAACAGGTCACCTGGACCGGCTCACGGGTGTAAAGGATGCTTTTCAAAAAATTGAAAGCGGGGAGCTGCTCATTGCTGCAACGGACATTGACCATTGGGTAGAAAGGATAAATCCCTTTCTTCTTTACTGATATTTTTTCATGAGGTCATAGAGGATTTTCCGGTCTGCCTCCTGTATCGTCTTTGTGGTATCCTTCGGACTGAAGTGAATCTTATACGACTGGATCGCGTTTCTTTCATTTTTAATATCATAACCGATCACCCGCAGGGCCAGCAGTGGATCAAATCCGGCCGGCACTTTTACGGCAGTGGTATCATACCAGTAACCAAATCCCTGCTGTGATAATTTCTGCCAGGGAAAATAACGGCTGGGATCCACTTTACGACCTGGAGCGATATCCGCATGCCCGATAAAGTTAGCGGTGGGAATAGTATATGCTTTTTTCAACCGGTCGAGCAGGGTGAGTAAGGAAGCGATCTGTGGATCGGTGAAAGGTTCTGAGCCGTTGTTGTCGATTTCAATACCAACACTGGATGAATTCAGATCAATCGTATTTCCCCATTTGCTTACGCCGGCATGATGCCCGCGCAGCAGGTCATTGAGCATATGATGCACCGTTCCGTCACGGCAGATCACATAATGCGAACTCACCGGTGTTTTAGTCTGGGTAAAGGTTTTGAGGGTCTGTTCGCAACTGTTCTGGGCCGTATGGTGGATCACCACAAAATTGGGTTTGCGCAGGGAGAGATTGGTGGTGCCCACCCAGTCCGCATAGTTCAGTCCGGCTGAATCCTTCAATGGATACTCGCGGATTACTTTGGCAAATTCCTTAACCTGTTTTTTATAAGCTTTGTTGGTGGCCGCATACTTGCCAGACTTGCATCCATAAAAGGCGGTCATGCCGACGAGGGTAATTAATATGAATAAGTAAGGCTTCATATAGTTTAAAAGAGTTTATTTAATGAGCCAGCTATTCTGGGTTTGCCTGCGGCAAAGGGTTGGCCACGAAATGCACTAAAGTGCAGTAAAAATACAGAAAGGCAGGCCACGGATGACACGGACCTGCCTTTGCCGGCAGGCAGGTTAGCACGGATTGAATTGCCTTCGGCAATTATTGTTGGCCACGAAATGACACAAAATGGCACGAATGAATACAGAAATACAGGCCACGGATAACACAGACCTGCCTTTGCCGGCAGGCAGGTATACACGGATAGCCCCCTAAACTTCGAATAGCGTAAAAAGCTCCCGCAAAGATTATAAGGCACTCCTATTAAGGGAAAATCTTTATTGGCTTTGCGGGCACAAATACGCAAAACGATGATAAAAAGTATCTGCGAGCTTTCAGCGTCTAAAGTCCCCCTTCGGGGGATTTAGGGGGCCTACCTCCTACCAGGACCGTTCTTGAAGAACTTTTTCTTCGGATGTCCGCCTCTGCGGTCACCGTGTTGTCCCTGGTGATTGCGGGCGCGCGGGTTGTATTCGGGGGTTTCGCCCAGTTCGGCGGGTACCTGTGCTTTTTCGACTTCCTTTTCGAGTAAGCGTTCGATGGCAGCAAACTTGCCTTGTTCTTTATCCCCGATCAGGGTAAAGGCCGCTCCATCGGCTTCAGCGCGGGCGGTACGACCGATCCGGTGTACATAATCTTCTCCGTCGCCGGGTACATCCCAGTTGATCACGAGGTCGATGGTATCGATATCAATACCACGGCTCAGGATATCGGTGGCCACCATCAGGGGAATTCGCCCACTGGCAAAAGCGCCAAGCACTGATTCGCGTTGGGATTGTTCCAGGTCGCTGTGAATTTCTTCAATAATGAATCCGGCTTGTTTCAATTCCCTTCTCACTTCCTTCACCGTTTGTTTACGGCTGCAGAAGATAAGGGCATTTTTATAAGGGATCTCACGAAGCAATTTCTTTATAAGCGGCATTTTCTGCGGTTCGTATACCACATAGGCTTTCTGAATAATTTTCTCCGGTGGTTTGGAGATGGCGATATTGATCTCAACCGGTTCATGCAGGATCTGCCGGGCGAGCTGTCGGATCTTGGGAGGCATGGTGGCTGAAAAGAGCAGGTTCTGCCGTTTGGCTGGCAAGGTCTTGATGATTTTATTGATATCATCCTGGAAGCCCATATCCAGCATACGGTCTGCCTCATCGAGGATGAGAAACTGTAGTCCTTTCATGTTCACATAACCCATATTCAGGTGGGCGATCATCCGGCCAGGAGTACAGACGATAATATCTGCTCCCATTTGCAGGGCTTTCTTCTCCGCCACAAAGTTCTGGGCATCATTTCCCCCATAGATCGCAATCGAGCTGAGGTGGGTGAAATAGGAAAGTCCTTCAATATGCTGGGAAATCTGGATCGCCAATTCACGGGTAGGTACAATAATCAGGGCACCTACCTGGCCGTCGACATGATTATTCAATAAATGGTTCATAACGGGCAATAAAAAAGCCGCCGTCTTTCCGGTTCCGGTCTGAGCGGAGGCGATCACATCTTTGCCCGCCATAATCGGCGGAATCACCTGTTCCTGTACAGGGGTGGCATTTTCATAGTTGGAGGCTTCGATTCCTTCCAGTACTTCGGGGGAAAAATTAAACTCAGTAAAACGCAATGTATTCAGTTTTAGAAAGATGCAAAGTTACTTAAAAAGAGCCGCCGTAGCGGGTTTGGGCCTGTTTTTAATTAAAATCACCCCTGAAGCTGCCTATTGTCATAGTAACCCGGCAGTTGCGGAAGTAGCTTAGTACCAGTAAACTTTCATTTACCTAAATATTCTGTTATGAAATATAGTCTCCTCCTCAGCGCCCTGATCTTTACCCTGGCGGGTTACGGACAGGCCTGGACCAAACAATACGACCATGTGGATGATTGCATTTGTGGCTTATCTCTTGTAGGAAAGGGTGATAAACACGGTTTTGTTGACAAAGACGGAAAACTGGTCGTACCCCTGATTTATGATGATGCCCTGACTTTTTCAGAAGGTTTTGCGGCCGTAAAAATAAATGGCAAATGGGGTTATATCGACAGCACAGGAAAGACATTTGTTGAACCAAAATATATGGAAGCCATGTCCTTCCATTCCAGTTTCGCCGTGGTAAGCAATGGCAATGATTACGGATTCATTGATACGACCGGCAAGGTCGCCATCCCGATGATTTACGAAGGTGCTTCTAACTTCTCAGAGGGACTTGCCGCCGTAAACAGAAAAGGTGTTTGGGGTTATATTGACAATAAAGGCAAGGACCTCATTCCTTTCAAATACAATTTCGCCGGAACATTCGATAACGGTGCCGCCCGGGTGATGTTATCCGGAAAATGGATTTTGATTGATAATACGGGGAAGAAGATTGCGGATAGCGAATAGGCGGGAAAGAGAATGAGTAATGAGTAATGAATAATCAGTAATGAGTAAATTTCGAAGACCCTAAAAGTATTGAACCCTCCGGATAGCGGAGGGTTCAATACTTAAATACTGTGCGTTCAGCTACTCATTACTGATTACTCATTACTCATTTCCCCAAAAAACTCCTTCCAATCTTTCAGCCTTTTCCCCTTGAGAACATCTCCTACATGTTCCTCCTGTACTGCCCCCCTACCTCATACAGTGCCCGGGTGATTTGCCCGAGTGAACAGTACTTGGCGGTTTCCATGAGTTCTTCAAAGAGATTCCCATTATTGATCGCCACCGTTTGCAGGCGTTTCAGCATTTCCGCTGATTTCGTTTCATTCCTGTTCCAGAAGGCCCGGAGGTTAGTGATCTGTTGTTCTTTTTCTTCAGTGGTACTGCGGATAACTTCTCCCGGAATAATTGTAGGACTCCCCTTCTTATTGAGAAAGGTATTCACGCCGATCAGGGGCAATTCGCCGGTATGTTTCTGGTGTTCGTAATACAGACTTTCTTCCTGGATTTTATTGCGTTGGTACATGCGTTCCATGGCACCGAGCACGCCTCCCCTTTCGGTGAGCCGGTCAAACTCGGTTAATACTGCTTCCTCCACCAGGTCGGTCATTTCTTCCATAGCAAAGGAACCTTGTGTAAAATTTTCTGTCTTCGCAGATCCCAATTCACGATTGATGATCAGCTGGATCGCCATGGCCCGGCGTACACTTTCTTCGGTTGGTGTGGTAATGGCTTCGTCATAGGCATTTGTATGCAGGGAATTGCAATTGTCATAAATCGCATACAGTGCCTGTAAGGTGGTACGGATATCATTGAAGTCGATTTCCTGCGCATGCAGACTCCGGCCGGAAGTCTGGATATGGTACTTCAGCATCTGGCTGCGCTTATTGGCCTTGTATTTATATTTCATCGCCTTGGCCCAGATACGGCGGGCCACGCGGCCAATCACACTGTATTCGGGATCCATACCATTACTGAAGAAGAAAGAAAGATTCGGGGCAAAGTCATCGATTCGCATACCCCGGCTGAGATAATACTCCACATAGGTAAATCCATTGGCCAGGGTGAATGCCAGCTGGGTAATGGGATTGGCTCCTGCTTCAGCAATATGATAACCACTGATGGAGACGGAATAAAAGTTCCGGACTTTTTCACGGATAAAATATTCCTGCACATCGCCCATCAGTTTGAGTGCAAACTCGGTGGAAAAGATGCAGGTGTTCTGTGCCTGGTCTTCTTTTAAAATATCTGCCTGTACGGTACCCCGCACCTGTTGCAGGGCCGTTTGTTTGCACTGCTGATAAATCTCCGCCGGCAATACTTCATCGCCACTCAGTCCAAGCAGTTTTAATCCTAATCCATTATTCCCATCCGGTAATGTACCCGGGAATGAATCGTTATGATAAACGGGCTTTTGCCCATCAGGATATTTCTGCCTGAAAGCCGCTTCGACCAATTCCCACTTTCCACTCTCCACTATCCACTTCTCACACTGCTGATCAATGGCCGCATTCATAAAGAAGGCCAGCAGCATCGGGGCCGGGCCGTTGATGGTCATGGATACAGAAGTTTTCGGATCGCATAGATCAAAGCCGCTGTATAATTTTTTGGCATCATCCACCGTGGCGATACTTACACCACTGTTACCTACTTTCCCGTAAATATCCGGGCGGTGATCCGGATCTTCTCCGTATAAGGTCACTGAATCAAAAGCGGTGGATAAGCGTTTGGCGGGCTGGTCCACACTGACATAGTGAAAACGGCGGTTGGTCCGTTCGGGTCCGCCTTCGCCGGCAAACATACGGGTAGGGTCCTCCCCTTCTCTTTTTAAGGGAAATACACCGGCAGTGTATGGAAAATGACCGGCCACATTTTCCTGGGCCTGCCATTTCAGGAGATCACCCCAGTCTTTATATTTAGGCATCACCACTTTAGGAATCCGCGTACCGCTGAGACTTTTACTGGTCATTGGTTGCCGGATCACTTTATCCCGGACGGTGTACTCATAAAAATCCTTCTGGTATTCCTTTACTTTCTCCGGCCAGTTGGTGATCAGTTTGCGACTCACAGGGGTGAGCTGGTCTTCGAGCAACTTTATCTGCATTTGGAAGGCCTCCCCAAACCCCTCCAAAGAAGGGGCTTTAGCCCCTGCTGACTGAAAGGTTGCCCACGCCCCTTTTAACTGATAGAGTTTGGAAGCAATGGCGGCCTGATCACGGACCAGCTGATCGTAGTTGCGGTTATTCTCAGAAATTTCGGACAAATAACGGGTACGGCCGGAGGGTATGATAGCCGAAGTCACTTTAGCCGTTTCTCCGAAAGTGTATGTTCCGAAAACCACGGAGGTTTTCGCTTCGATTTTTTTCAGCAGTAATTCAAATAAGTGATTTACGCCTTCATCATTGAACTTACTGGCCATGGTGCCGATGATGGGGAGTTCCTCGTCTTTGGCAGTCCATAAATTATGGTTCCGCTTATATTGTTTCCGTACATCGGCCAGGGAATCGAGTGCCCCGGCTTTATCGAATTTATTGATACAAACAAGGTCGGCATAATCGAGCATGTTGATCTTTTCCAGTTGTGAAGCCGCTCCGTATTCAGGCGTCATCACATACATACTCACATCGCAATAGTCGAGAATACTGGCATCGCTTTGTCCCACCCCGGCCGATTCCAGGATAATAAAATCATAAGCGGCCGCCTTACAGATATCGATGGCTTCCTGCACATATGAACTCAGGGCCGTATTATCATCGCGGGTAGCCAGGCTGCGCATATAAGCGCGGGGATGACTGATGGAATTCATCCGGATCCGGTCGCCGAGTAAGGCGCCCCCTGTTTTCTTCTTGGACGGATCCACGGAGATTACTGCGATAGTCTTATCGGTGAACTGCTGGAGAAAGCGGCGGACAATCTCATCGGTTACGGAAGATTTACCGGCGCCACCGGTGCCGGTGATGCCGAGTACAGGTATCGGCCCCCCTGCCCCCCCAAGGGGGGTTACCGGAGAGTCGTTTAATCCGGAGAGTTCTTTAAGGATTGAAGTGTATTCCTGATTATTCTCTGCCAGTGAAATGGCCCTGGCTATACGTCTAACATCTTTTACTTCATCGAGTGGTAGTTTGCCGTTCCAGGAGGGATTGCTTGTCACGGTGGCGCACTGACTGATCACATCTTCGATCATGCCTTCGAGTCCCATGGTACGGCCATCATCCGGACTGTAGATGCGTGTGATCCCGTATTGGTGAAGTTCTTCTATTTCGGATGGCAGGATGGTGCCGCCTCCGCCACCAAAGATTTTGATATGCCCACAGCCATTCTCTTCCAGTAAGTCTTTCATGTATTTGAAAAATTCCACGTGCCCGCCCTGGTAGCTGGTGATGGCGATTCCCTGTACATCTTCCTCGATCGCCGTTTCCACGATTTCCTTTACAGAGCGGTTATGTCCCAGGTGAATGATCTCGGCCCCCTTGCTTTGCATAATGCGGCGCATAATATTAATGGCGGCATCGTGACCGTCGAAAAGACTGGCGGCCGTGACAATCCGGACTTTGGGATTCGGAGCTTTACTCATAGTTGTTAGAAAAAGCAAATTTAACAGAAAAAACTAATGCCTGTTAGTCCTGTCAAAGACCGGGATTGCAGTCAGTTGCCTACATTTGCCGCATGCAGCAACTCGTGGAAAGCATCAAATCCCTGTATACAAAATGGAAGGGAGTTCCTCCCGTATCAGCAGATCTCCTGCCCCAGAGCGGCAGTGAGCGCCGGTATTTCAGGTTACATGGTACGGAAGGTACTGTAATCGGCACGTATGGCGCCAATATCAAGGAAAATGAGGCCTTTATTTATTTTACCGATCATTTTAAAACTTCGGACTTAGCGATTCCGGAAATTTACCTGGTCAGTGAGGATAAACAATTTTACCTGCAGGAGGATTTCGGGAATGTATCCTTGCTGAATCACCTGGAATCAAAGGGCTTCACGGATGAAGTCTATGAGCTATTCAAAAAAAGCCTGGAAGCCCTTGCCCGTTTGCAGGTAAAGGGAGATGCCGGACTGAATTATAACAACTGCCTGACCAATAAAGAATTTGGCAAACAGGCGATCATGGCGGACCTGTTGTACTTTAAATATTATTTTCTGGATGCCCTGCGCAAACCGTATGATAAACAGAAACTGATCGATGATTTTGAAGCACTGAGTAATTACCTCACCCATACTGAATACAAATATTTCATGTTCCGCGATTTCCAGAGCAGGAACATTATGGTCACTGAAGACAACGAAGTACATTTTATCGATTACCAGGGGGGCATGAAAGGTGCGCCGCAATATGATGTAGCTTCGATGCTCTGGCAGGCACGGGCTAATCTGCCGGATAAATGGAAATACGATCTGCTCGAGGATTATATTGATGCGTTTGAAAATGAAGTGGGACAATCTGTGAACCGGAATATTTTCCAAAGTCAGTACAACGGGTATGTACTGATCCGTCTGTTACAGGTATTGGGGGCATATGGATTCCGTGGATTATTTGAACGGAAAGCGCAGTTCCTGACCAGTATTCCCCTGGCCCTGCGCAATCTGAAAGAATTTTTCCATAACCAGAGCCTGGGTATTTCCGTTCCGGAATTCAGCCGGGTGCTTGACCTCTGCGTAGCGGATGAGATCATTCAGCAGTTTACGCCTACCCAGGCAACGGATAAAACACCACTGGTGATTAAAGTACATAGTTTTTCTTTCCGCAAGCAACTACCATCCGATAACAGTGGCAATGGCGGAGGGTTTGTGTTTGACTGCCGCGGTATCCTTAATCCCGGACGTATTGAGCATATGAAAACACAGACCGGGCGCGACAAGGATGTCAAGGATTTCCTGGAACAGCAGACCAAGATGCCGGAGTTCCTGAACAGTGTGTTTGACATTGTAGACATCACGGTGGAAGAATATATCAAGCGTGATTTTGAAAGCCTGATGATCAGTTTTGGCTGTACCGGCGGGCAGCACCGCAGTGTATATGCGGCGGATGCGATGGCCCGGCATTTACGGAATAAGTTTAAAGTAAAGATTGAACTGCTGCATATAGAGCAGGAAGCCAAGAATTGGCATAACCCTTTACCCGAGAAGCGATGAAGGCAATGATATTTTCAGCGGGTCTGGGTACCCGCTTCAAACCATGGACGGATCATCATCCCAAAGCGCTGGCGGTGGTGAATGGAAAGTCATTGTTGCAACGGAATATTGAATACCTGCAGGAATATAAGGTGCAGGACATCATCGTGAACGTGCATCATTTTGCGGATCAGATTGAAGCCGCCGTAACGGCCAATGATGGCTGGGGCAGCCGGGTAGTAATCAGTGATGAACGGGACGTGGTACTGGAGACCGGGGGCGGCCTGTTAAACGCCAAAGGTCTATTCACCCCCGGGGAACGATTTATTACCTGCAACGCGGATATACTAACGGATTTGAATATACGCAAACTGATCCGTTTTCATGAAACACAGAAGGCCCTGATCAGTTTCGGGGTGACGGACCGTAAATCCTCCCGGGTGTTATTGTTTGATGAAGAGAACCGGCTCTGTGGCTGGCGGAATGTACAGACCGGTGAAGAACGTATTTCAATCGCCAAACCCAACCTGGTGGCCAAGGCCTACAGTTGTGTGGTGATATTTGAGTACGAGATTTTCGAACTGATGAAAAAAGCCGGCTTCAGTGGTAAATTTTCGCTGATTGATGTGTACCTGAAACTCGCCGCCCATCACCGCATCATGGGGTATGATCACAGCGGTGACCGGCTGGTGGATGTGGGGAAGCCGGAGAGCGTAGGGATCGCGGAAAAACAATTCACGTAAAGTACGAAGTACAAAGTACGAGGTTGTTCGCCGTACTTCGTACTTCGTACCTCGTACTTTGTATTTCCGTACTTCGTACCTCGTACCTCGTACTTATCACTGGTTTATCTTTTAAATAAATATATCTTATACATGAAGAAGTTCTTGCTTGTCATCAGCAGCTGTTTTATACTGACTTCCGTATATGCTCAATCTTCCTACGATCACCGGGCCGTATTTAATCCGCAGTTTTATCCTTACCCGGGTAATGATTACAGGAGTGCAAGCGGTGAACCCGGACCGAAATACTGGCAGAACAAAGCGGATTATTCCATTCAATGCAAACTGGATACCGATTCGCATACGGTTACAGGCACAGTGACTATCTCCTATACCAATAACAGTCCGGACAACCTGCGTTTTCTCTGGTTGCAACTGGACCAGAATATATATAATAAGGGTTCGCGTGGATCAGCCACTACTACTCAAACCGGGGGAAGATGGGCAAATGCCGGATTTACTGATGGATACAGGTTTACCAGTATTCAACTGGAACGGAATGGTACACCGGAAGCTCTCCGTGACACGATGATCACTGATACCCGGATGCAGCTTTTATTGAAAGATGTTTTGAAAAACGGTGAGCAAGTTAAGATCAGCATTGGTTACCAATTTACAATTCCGGAATACGGCACTGACCGGATGGGCCGGTTGAAAACAAAAAACGGGATCGTGTATGAAGTGGCGCAATGGTTTCCCCGCCTTTGCGTGTATGATGATATCCAGGGATGGAATACCTTGCCTTATATTGGGGCCGGTGAGTTTTACCTGGAATACGGGGATATTGATTTCAGCATAACGGCTCCTTCCGAACTCATTGTTGTGGGTTCCGGTGAGTTACTGAATCCACAGGACTGTTATACGGAAGAACAGCTAAAGCGATGGGAAGCCGCTTCAAAAAGTGATAAGACGGTAACGATCCGAAGTGAACGTGAAGTAAAGGAAAAAAGTTCTCGTCCCGCCACGCCCACCTGTACCTGGCATTTTAAAATCACCAATACCCGGGATGCGGCCTGGGCCGCATCAAAAGCTTTTGTACAGGATGCCGCACGAATCAACCTCCCCAGTGGGAAAAAATGCATGGCGATCAGTGCTTATCCGGAAGAAAGTATCAAAAAGAATGGCTGGCAGCGATCCACTGAATTCACCAAAGCTAGCATTGAATATTATTCCAGGACCTGGTATGAGTTTCCCTATCCGGCTGCCACGAATGTAGCGGGTATAGTCGGTGGTATGGAATACCCGGGCATTGTGTTTTGCAGTGCTGGTTCTTCTGGTACCGATCTATGGGGTGTAACTGATCACGAATTCGGGCATACCTGGTTCCCGATGATCGTGGGCAGCAATGAACGCAAATACGCCTGGATGGATGAGGGCTTCAATACCTTTATCAATATTGGTTCTACGGAAGCCTTTAACAAAGGCGAGTTTGTGGAGAAAGGATTTTTCTCCGACCCCAATTCATCCCTGATGATCAATTATAGTTTTGGCGACCAGGCGGATGCTTTGTTTAACACACCGGATGTGTTGCAACAGGATAATCTGGCTTTTGCCGCTTATATTAAACCCGGACAAATGCTGACCGTTCTTCGGGAAGTGGTATTGGGGAAGGAGCGGTTTGATGCTGCCTTCCGGGAATATATCCGCCGTTGGGCATACAAACATCCAACGCCCTGGGATTTCTTTCATACCATGGAAAATGTCAGTGGCGAAGACCTGGCCTGGTTCTGGAGAGGCTGGGTGTTCAATAACTGGAAACTGGATCAGGCGGTGAAGTCGGTGAATTATATCGATGATGATATGAAAAACGGCAGTGAGATCATTATTGTGAATAAAGAGCAGATGGTGATGCCGGTAACAGTATTGATTAAAGAAACCAATGGCAAAATACATACCCTGCACCTGCCGGTGGAAATCTGGCAACGTGGTGCCGAATGGCGTTTTACCGTACCCAGTACCAGTGAGATCAAAGAAGTGACCCTGGATCCGGAGAATCAATTGCCGGATTATGAACGGGAGAATAATGGGTGGAGGAGAAAGTAGTCCTCCTTCACTAACGTTACGGAGGATACATTGCAGTCGGGAGTAAGGAGTCGGGAGTAAGTGCCGGACTTATGGGTATGCAACGTTTCTTTACCCACCTTTGTCAGATTGACTATGAAGCTGAGCTACTTCCTTTTTACAATGAGCATCCTGCTCGCAGCCATTGCCTGTAAAAAAGGCGGGAGTCAGAACTCCTCTTTTTGCGGCAACCTTACCGTCATAGAAACCGGCATCAATGACGCTTTCCAGGATATATATTTCCTGGATGAACAGACGGGTTTTGTAGCCGGCTTTAGCGGATCAATTTATAAAACTACGGATTCGGCTAAAACATGGACAGCCGTCAATTCACCACTGAGCGTCCCTGTCCGCAGTCTGTTTTTTACCGATGCTTTGACAGGCTATGCTGTGGGCGGTTTGAATTCCTGCAGTGGTACGGGTTGTCTCGTTCCCGGCGGATTTATATTAAAGTCCATAGATGGAGGAAACAACTGGTCCCAGGTATATACTCCAACCGATAAAACAGAACTTAAGTCCGTATTTTTTGTGAATACCTCCACCGGGTATTGTGCCGGTGATAACGTGATCTTTAAAACAACTAACGGGGGTCAGACCTGGACCGAATACAAAATCAATAACCTGGGAGCGGAATTGATGCAGATCCGATTTACAGATCCGATGAACGGTTATGTAACCTGCCTCTCTGATAAGTTTGTACGTACTACAGATGGCGGACAAAGTTGGCAGGTAAGCAGTCCGGGTTTCAATGCGGGTTATCATACCATATCCATATCCGACGATGTACTTTTTATGGGTGGCACAGGAAAAATGGTTAAATCAGTCAACAACGGGCAGGACTGGACCGTCCTGCCAAATTCACCGACTGATATCTCCGATCTCCAGTTCATCACAAAAAACCAGGGCTATGCATTGGGCAGGGGAGATTATTCCGGTGGAGATTTTGGCTTTACCTATGGATCTCTATACTGTACGGATGACGGTGGAAACAGTTGGAAAGGAACTTCCCGTTTAACCAATAGCTTTTTTATAACAGCAGTCAGTTTCCCGGTACCCGCTACCGGGTATGCCGCCAGTAAAAACAAGATTATTAAAATAAAAAACTAAACCGGTAGCCGGTTTTAAAACAAGGTGGATAGTTCCAGTTGTTCCAGTACTTCTCTTCCTTTACGATCCGACCATTTAATCAACCGTATCCAGCCCGACTCCAGTTCGATGCCGGTTATATCCCCGTCACTGAAACAACAACAGCCGGTATTGAAATAAGATGGTTTCATATTCATATAATCCAGCGCCACGGAGGTAAACTCTCTTTCCCGGGTGCGGATTGCTTTCCTTAGTTTTTCTTCCTCCTCTTTATCCTGCTTGTTCAGGGCCTCCTGAAATTGCTTAAATAGTCGTTCCAGGTGAGTGAGGGAACCAAAGACCGGTTGATGCGTGTGTCCGGTGACGAGCAGGATTTTTTCTTTACTGGCGGACCATTCATACATGATCCGGTTGTGCAGTGTTTTCTTTTCCGCATCATAGGCGGGTGTATTGGGATTGATCCGCAGGAAGGCCTGCAGCGGTGCCCATATATTGGCGATAAAGAATTTGCTGAACCAGTTGCCATCGGATTGGGCATCGCCCTGGTGACCGTGGGTGAGAAACAGATCGAAGTTAGCAGTTAGTAGTTCGTAGTCGGTCCTGAGCACAATTCCTTCATACACCCGTACTTTTTCTCCATAGATATCTTTCAGGTGCCAGGCGGCGAGGGGGTCGTTGTCCCAGAAGAGATCGTGGTTGCCGAAGATTTTGATGAATTTGTTTTTTTGCAGGAGTATTTTCTCCAGTTCAAATACAGCCGTGTTTTTCTTTTTTACGGTCCAGATACTGTTTTCCCAGAGTTCTTCACTGTCCCCGAGACTGATATAGGAAAAATCATTTTTACTATAGTGATCCAGGGCCCGCAGGTAGTTCAGTTCCGCCCCGGCAAAATCATCGGCGCCATCGCGGCGGCCCTTGTGCTGATCAGAGAATATAATAAAGCGGTCCCTGATGGGATCAAAGGGAAGGAGCAATCCCCGCTTACCCGGGTTTTCCAGTATTTCAGCATAGAGCGTATCCAGTGCACTGAATACCTTTTCCGGTACCGGCCTGGAAGCAAATTTTTTCGCCGCCCAATTGATCGGCTTGTACAATATGACACGGAGAAGATTACGCATGATTGCACTTACAAGTTAAGCATCCCTATTGAAACTTCCGGCCTCATCCCTCGCTTCGCTTCTCACCTTCGCTAAAGCTTCGGTGTACACGCGGGATGACAAAATAGTCGGTAGTCGGTAGTTAGTAGTTAGAAGTCAACAGCCAGATCCCTCACTTCGCTTCGGGATGACAAAACAGCCTGCACCCCTGATAAAAAACGATAGCTTCTGTAATGAAAAAAAATCTAAGAAAACTTGTCACCCCGAAGCGCAGCGAGGGGTAGTGAAACAGCTGATATAAACAGATGGAAATTCCGACGAAGGAGGAATCTTGTATTATTGGAAACTTCCTAAAACAGCCAGATCCCTCCCTTCGGTCGGGATTGTTGTTAGAGGCAGACTCCGATACGCTTGATCCCTCGCTTCGCTTCGGGATGACAAAACAGCCCGTTCTCCAACCAGTTGCCCATACTTACAACTTATAACCTACTACTTACAACTCCTTTTCGCTTCGGGATGACAAAACAGCCCGTTCTCCAACCAGTTGCCCATACTTACAACTTATAACCTACTACTTACAACTCCTTTTCGCTTCGGGATGACAAAACAGCCCGTTCTCCAACCAGTTGCCCACACTTACAACTTATAACTTACTACTTACAACTCCCTACTCACCACTCACAAAAAAAGAGGCTGCCCGTTTTATCGGACAGCCTCCTTAGAAAATATATTCATCAAACTATCTCACATGCATTTTCCCTTCAGCCAGTTTCTTACCGGCTGCATCACCCACCACTACATAATATAAACCACGGCTGGCCTGTGTCAGGTTGACCGGAATAATCGTGTAGGGGCCTGATACCGGGAATACTTTATCAAACACAAGGGCTCCTTTTGCATCCATGACCCGGATGCGGCGCTGGGTACTGACTCCTCCTGTATTGTAATACGACACGGAGAAGTTGCCGTCATTCGGACTCGGGAAGATAAAGAGGCGATCACTCACATTGGCAGTGATTGTGACAATGGGAGATTCACTAAAACAACCTAATCCACCACCAACTCCACCTGGGTTTGGCCATACTTCCGTTACTCTTACCTGGTATGAACCCAGGTTTGACACATCAGCAATGTATGTATTTGCATTATTTGTAAATACACTTCCATTAAAAGACCAGCTTAGTCTAATTGAACCTCCTGTAGAAGCAGATGGAGTTGCAGTTAACGTTGTTGTTTGACCAGGCAATAATGAAGTCAACGGCGCTGCGGTCAATCCAACCGTTGGTACCACCCGTACCGTAAGAATCGCGTCAGCGGATGCCACCGGTGTGGTACAGGTATTATTAGATAATAAACAACGGTAGCGGTTGTTGTTCATCCCAGCAGTTACACCGTTCGCCGTATAAATAGAAGAAGTGGCTCCTGCCAGGGCTGTCCAGCTGGTACCGCCATCGGTACTCACCTGCCATTGGTAATTGATGGCAGGTACACTGCTGCCGATTACCCCAAATGAGGCATTGGATCCCGCACAGCGTTCAACATTTGCCGGAGAGTTGGTAACCACTACAGGCGCATGCACCGTAAGGGTCGCTGCGGTTGATGTAGCCGCCGGACTACAAGTACCACTCACCACACATTGGTATTGGTATCCGTTAAATCCGATTGTCGCGCCTGTAATATTCAGTGTAGCGGAATTAGCTCCGCTATAGGCACCTGCATCCGTAACATTCACAAATCCTGCGCCGGTATTCACCCGCCATTGGTAAGTAATGCCGGTACCGGTGGCGGTTGTACTGAAGGATACATTGCTTCCGGTACAGATTGTCTGACTGACCGGGTTGCTGGTAATTGCAGGCAACGCATTCACTGTAAGTGTGGCTGCAGCCGAAGTACCCGGTGTGGTACAGGTACTGTTGGACAACAAGCAACGGTACTGATACCCATTATAAATAGTATTTGCACCGGTAAGGGTAAGTGTGGCTGTGGCCGCACCGCCATACACGCCGCCATTACTGATATTGGCAAAACCGGATCCGGTATTCACCTGCCATTGGTACAGGATACCTGATCCACTGCCTGCTAC
>Ga0209717_1001960_pt1 | contig 20826 bp, 17 predicted proteins | sample AD_UKC048_MetaG_FD_184418 | JGI IMG/M metagenome (GOLD analysis project Ga0209717, IMG submission 184418) | Active sludge microbial communities of municipal wastewater-treating anaerobic digesters from USA - AD_UKC048_MetaG (SPAdes) (version 2) | ecosystem: Engineered > Bioreactor > Anaerobic >... | reverse complement strand
GCATTATCTGCTATGGATTACTTTGGTTCAGCTAATTACTGGGGTTATAAGTATTTTATTAACTCCGATGTGATGGCTACATACCATACTTATACAGTAGGAAATGAAATACCTGCTGGAAGTTATAAGGCTCGTGCAGTATTCTTTATGCCAAATTCTAACGCTCCAATATTCGGAGTTGAAGAAACAATCACAATCAAATAATGGATACGCTCCTGACTAAGTCGGGGGCTATTCTCCGCCACTATAAGCATTAACGCTCAAAGACGAACGAGTATTAGAGCTTGGTGGTGGGGAATATAATTAAACATTATTGCATATGCTCTGCAAAAAATGTAAAAAAGAAAAACCAAAAGAAGACTTCAAGAAGTATGACTATGGCTGGAGATTTGTTTATAGTGGTTGCTGTAATGAATGTCAGAAGGGGATTGTTAAGAGAAGGAAGTTAACTTATAAAGAACAGAACAAGGGTGCAGGAATGTGGAGATCACACCCTGAATTATTCTGTAAAAGATGTTGTATTAAATTAAAAACAGAAACAGAACTTAAGGAGCAACTCTGTTCTGGATGTAAAACAATTATATGATCATTGGAACGACACTATTCGTGATTATACTCATTTTCTTGGCACTATCAGATAACTGCGACTGTGGTTGTTTATTATTACTCTTGGCTCTATTTGGTATAATTAGTTTGATATAAATTAAATTTAAAAATATGAAAATACTATTATTAATATTTACCATACTTTACTTCTATCATTTGAATAGAAAAGAAAGGTATGGAGATAAGGTTTAAAAATATGATTATTATCGGTGCTATTATAATTCTTATAAGTTTTTTTATTCTTGGTCTTTTAGAAGAGACTGGACACCAGCACTTCCACCAGAAGTCAAACCCTGAAGAGGAGTGGAAATATTACTACGATTGAGTAATTGACCCAGGAGGGTAGTCCCAGATGCTGATTGAAGTATTTTTCTTAATGCACCCATCGTGACTCCTGGTATAGGATTATTACCAGAATAAGCTCCGCTTAAAAATAAAGAATCAATAAGTGATAATACTTGATTATTGCCTCTTCTCATTGCTTCTTTGGCAAGTGCTTCCATTGCTTCTAAATAAAATGAATAATCTTTCATAGTATTGCCCATTTCGGGAATACTATTAACTCTTCCTCTAACAGCATCTGCAAGTGTTTTTAAATTAGCCTGTGATTGGGAAAGTTTTATTGTGGGCTGATTAAACGAAGTTGCTATACGAACTCTGTCTAATAATCTTTTAATATTTACAGCAGTTTCTGCTGATACATTACCCTTACCAGTTTTTATCAATTTTACCAAATCGTCTGCTTCTTTAGAAATTTCTCCAAATCCGACATCTTTGTAATCATCTACTATATTTTTCAAGACATTCGTAAATTGTTTTTCAGATAAATTTACAGTTCCTTTATAATTGCTTGCTATTTGCCTAACTTTATCTTCAGATTCTAATGTTTTTTCCACAACTTCATTTGACATATTACGAATTGAGCCCTGAAGTCCTTTTGCCAATGCTTCTTCTGCAAGAGTGTCGTTTAAAATCGGAGTCCCGTTGCTACTTAATTTAATAATTCCTTTATCCACAAACTCTTGAAATTTTTGTGGATTATTTTTTTGCAATGCCTGCATTCCTCCTGATTTTAATTCTGCCAACATATCTTGTTTGCTATTTTTAAAAATTGTGGAATATAATCTTTCGGGCAAATGTAATGCTCTTGCACCTTCACCGATTATAGCCATTCCGCCTCTAATAATACCTGATGTCAATGCTACATTTCTTGCCTGTTTTACATCTCCACCTGTCTGGATTAAATTGACTCCACCAGTTGCTAATCCTTGAACGCCTGCCTTCCCTAATATTCTTGCACCTGCCGCCAATACAGGTGTTTTTATTCCTTTAGATAAAACATTGATAAATTTTTCAGCCTTACTGGCTTTACTGGCTGGAATAAAATACTCTAAAATTTGTTCCACACCTTTGCCTATTTTTTCACCTGTTCCGACTGCCTCTGTATATTTTTCAGGTATTAATTCTTCCGCTGCTGTTTTTTTATCATAATTAACTCCTAAAACCTTCCCTGGAATTTGTAGTATCTTTTCACCAAGAGAAGACATACCCTTAATTGTTTGTAAAGCACCCTTTGAAGCACCTGCCACGAGGGGATTTTTGCTACTGTAGAATTTCAGTGGATTTAAATAATCTGCTAATCCAAATGATTCTTTTTCTGCTTCTTCGTCAACTTTAATAGGCACACTTGGGACAGTCGGTTCTTTACCTGTTGTCTGTTTTGAGATGAAATTTAAAACTTCTCTATCACTTCTACCAGTTTGTTGAGCTTTTATTTTAAGTTCATCAATCTTTTTGCTAAGTGTTGAGTTTTTTGTTTTCAAATAATCCAAAATTTCGGTATCTGTCTTGCCCAATTTTCTGGCATTATCAATACCTTTATCAATCGTGGTGGATGCGGTGGTTGAATTGTTTTTCATATTATTATATTGTGATATTACTTTATTTGCATAAGCACCAGAATCATATTTGACCCCATACTTATTGACGCCTTTTACTTCAACTGGCGAACCAGCATTCCAAGATAATGCTACCTGTCTTTCGTCGTAGCCTTTGTCTAACAAATCACTAACCCTTTTGACAGCTACCTGATTTTGATTAGCTTTAGTAAGTGGTGCATTGGCATCACCTAAGTATTGTTTAGCCCAACCCTTCCAAGTGCTTGGCATAAATTGGAAAGCACCTGACTCTCCAGAGCCTCCTTTGGCTTGGTAATTACCACCTGATTCTACTTTGGCAATTGCCATTGCTAATTTAATTGCTTTGTCTTGTTGTGCCATAATATTAAGTATTAAAAATTATTAGGATCTAATGAACTCCAATCAACGTTTCCAAATGCTTCATCCATATCAGCGGTTGGAGATGTCGCAGTTTGTGAATAATCTACCATTATTTCATCAGCAACATTAGAACCTGCGATGTTGTTAATAATACCTCGTTGTTGTTCGTATAGAGAATCATAAGCAGGTTTTCTACTATTATAATTATTGTTCATCGTTGCTTTAATATTGGTAATTGCATTTTTAGATAAAAACCCAGTTCCTGCAATTGCATTGCTAATTTCTTTACCATATTTATCTATTGCACTTTGAGCATACTTTTTAATCGTGGCATATTCACCTTCTCTAACAACAGATTCAGGATCTAATGATTTAGCAAAGGCATAAACAATAGTTTGATGATCTGCTGGGTTCGTAGTTGTTTCCGAAATCCCATTTATTAAATTAATACCATCGACTGTTGCATTGTATTTTTTAACAATGTCCGAAGAACCAAAATTTGTAGCTAAACTTATAACTCTATTTTGAATACTTGTTGGAAGACTTGCCAAAACTCCAACATAGCTATCGGTTTTATCCTTTTTCCCGATTTGCCCAGCTGATACAGTAGAAATTATTTTACCAGTATTCTTGTCCAAAGTGGTATATGTCACATTTCCAGCAGAATCGGTAGATTCAAATAATTGAGTGTCTGCCGATGGTTGTGATAATCCTTCAATTGTGTAAGTCTCGCCAGTATTCGGATCAGTTATCGTTTGAGATTGTCCAACTTGTAATTCTTTGGCTAATGAAATCAAATCTGAACTCTTAAAGAATGGATCTGTAGTTGCCATACCCTGATATTGTTTACCACCAATCGTTACAGTCTGGTCAGATGGAATGTCAGATAAAGCATTCATAATATTAATATCAGTAGTAATTGCATTCTGTTTTTGAGTAGTTTCACTTTCCTTTTGTGTTTGCCAGGCAGTCAGAAGTTTCAATCTATTGTCTAATTCTTGTTGCCTAAGTGTATCACGTCTATCAGTATAATATTGAATTTGTTGGTCAATTCTTTGTGCAGATGCCTCATCAGCATTTAAAATAGCTTCTTCTTTTCTGGCTTCTAAATCTGTGAGTTCTTTGGCTACTTCCTTTCTAAGCATTGCCACATTGGCTGTAAGTGCCGAATCCATACCCAAACCTGTTTGACCTGAACCTCCCATAATATGACTTCCAGCCTTAATTCCACCCTCTTCTCTTTTACCGAGTTCTTCAATTCTCTGTCCTGCAAGTTGGTATGCTTTATTTATGGCTTCTTTTCTTGATGCCAATCTAGTTTCTTCGGCAGTCTTATAAGCTGTAACTTCGTCTGGCAATAAATTAGAATTATAACCACTGGCATTATATTGAGAAATAATGTCATTCACACCCATTGGAGTATTTCCAGTAGTAAAGGTTTGGTCAATTGGAGTAAGTCCAGTTATTGACCCCGCCTGATTGTTTGCTGGTGCATTTGCATTTGGACTTGGTGCTGGTGCTGGAGGAGTTGTTGACCAACCTTCACCTAAAAATTGTTCCCCTGCTGGTAGACTAATTTGTCCCAGTTGAGGATGATAAACAGTGGTGGGTTGCGTAAAATTAACTTTTGTCTGTGCCATATTATTATAAATTATTATTTTTTGATTTATATTCTTGAATTTTTTGCATCATAAAAGGTATAATTCTTTTTCTCATTGCTTCAATTTCTGGTGTTGCCTGTGGTTTATTTTGTTGAGTCATCTGTCCATACAAATCTTTACCAGACTGAATAACATCTTTAGGGAATTGGGTAACAGTTTGTCCAACTGTAGATGCTAATTTGCCAGCACCTTTAACAGATTCTTTTAAACTACCACCAACGGTTTCTCCTAATGCCTCACCTAAGAAACTTGAAGTACCATAAGGTTTTAATTTGGGTACAGATTTTTTCATCTCTTTAGTTGCATTTTCAACTGCACCACCAATATATTTATTATAATTATTAACCCACTCGTTATATGCTTGTATCCCTTCTTCTTCTAAACCAGCACCAAAATATCTCTTAATTCTATTAAGCCCTCCTATTTCTGTCACTCCTAAACTAAAAGTCTTAGGAGTATCTATAATTCCCCGTAGTGCTTCAGCAGCTGAATTAGCTGTAAATAGTTTTTGTTTAGGCATATATTTTATTTATTTTAATTTCTAATTCTCGCCCCCCTAAAAAGAGGAGCGAAGTCAAAGAATTATGGGTTAATAATAGTATAATCAGTAGTCGTAGAAACTACATCATAATAAATTCTAAAATTCCTCACAAATCCAGCAGAACCACCACCTGAACTTTTTGTTTGTAGTTCAATTTCATTACCAGCTAGGACATCTATCACCTGACTAAAAGTCACATAAGTCCCAGCAACATCACTTCTCTCAGTTCCAACAACATATTCATTACCCAAATTACCATCAGAAATAAATAATCTACCATAGGCCGTTGCCGCACTCTGTCCTCCTTTTAAATCAAATTTTACTTTTACTTTTCCAGTCCTTCTCATCCTTACGGATTTACTAATTCCATAACTAGTCCCAGCTGTTGTGGCTTCTTCAGAATCAGAACTAATTTTTAATGTAGAAGAAGAAGCATAAATAAATATACTATTTAAATTATTAGCAGTTATATTACCTCCAACATATAAATCATTTCCCACAAATAAATTTTTAGTTGTAGTGGCATTTCCTACAATTTGAGTATTACCAATAACCGATAATGTATTAGTTGGAGCAGAACCTAAATTACCAATAACGAAATTTCCAGTCGTAGTAGCATTCCCCATTGTTAAATTCGGTATAGTTGAAGTCGCTAACCATTTGTCATTCCAAGCTAAGCTAAAATTGGAAGTTGTTGATGTAGCTACACTTAATTTATTATCCACTAAATTAAACCAAGCGGTGGAAGTGGCGAGTTTTAATTCTCCAGATGTTAGATTCATAGGATTGACTGCAGAAAATGTAGTGCCATTTGAGTTAAAGGCATATTCGTTAGATGTTGTTGAATAACCAAATTGACCAGTTGCTTTATTTGCCCATAGATAAATGTCAGTAGAAGTTGTCATATAAAATTTGACGATATCTTGAGTAGAAGAAGCAATATAATTATTTCCTAAAAATATGTTAGTGCCATCAATAGTCGGATATTGTGTAGTCAAATATAAATCATCATTTGAAATAATAACCGTCTCTCCCTGAGAGTGAGCTTTAATATTGGCAGTCGCAGTTGTATTTGTATCAAACCTATAACCAAAGGTGCAACCAGTGAATGTTCTAGTGGCAGTAGTTAGACCAGTGCACTTGACAATTTCAGCATTACTTTTACCAGAGTTAATATGTAAAACTATAACATCTCCGAGAATTTCAGAAGATAAGGTTTGTCCGTCTTTCGTAGTGATTGAATTTACCTTCAGGGTAGTCCCGGAGTGTCCTTCGGTCAAAGAAGTGGCAAGTGTAGTAGTGAATTCTGAAGGACGAAATGGAGTATTGCCACCTAATAAATTTGGTATATTTAAAGATTGTCCAGCATAAATTAAATCAGGGTTTTTAATATTATTAGCTACTACAATACTTTCAACTGAATTTCCACTATCTAAAGCCAGTTGAGAGAGAGTATCTCCTTTTTGCACGATGTAATTTCCAGCCTGTGCAATACCAATAATTGCCAAGAAAGAAATTATTGAAATGATGATTTGTTTTTTCATATTTTATTATTTAATTATAAACTATTTTTTAGGAAACGGAAGCATCTGGGCATCTTCTACGCTTCTGAAGCCATAAGCATAAATCACAACTCTTTGACCTTGTCCTGAGGTTGTGAACATCAACTGAACATTTTGTGGATTGGCATTTTGTGGATATGGAAAGAAAACATTGAAATAGTCTAAATCATCTAATTCTGCAATTGTGCCTCCAAGTGGTTCAGTCCCGAGTGCATTTGCTCCGAGTGGATTTGTAATACCTGTAATAATGATTTTATTGTCAATGTCATCAGTGTCCCCATCACTTTCTGCTAAATATTTAACTTCATCAGTAAATGTTTGAGTTTGTCCCCCATCGTCTAAATAAGAGTAAATTGTTAAAGTTGTGCCAGCTCCTATTTTACCTTTAATCCACAAACCATCAATCTTTTTTCTCATAAATTCATCTCCAAAGTCTTCAATTTTAGTTGTGTATTCCCAAGTAATTGGACTTCTGTCTTTATCATATCCGTCAAATGCTTTGAAACACTTGCTTTCTCCGGAATTTCCAAAATATAGTTCATCATTATAAATTGCCATCCCACCAATCCACCAATCCATAATTCCAATATTTGCTATTGCATTACCTTGAACATCTTCACTAAATTGTAAAGCAATAACCCTGTCATTTTCTGTAGAATCGCTGTCCTTTTTACAAGCAATCATCAAAATTCTTTCTTTCCTCCAATACTTTATAATAGCATCAGTAAAGACAAAATCTTTAATACTTGGTCTAATAATATGCCCTAAGTCCACAGTGGTAAAAATATTTTCAGCAGATACTCGGCTCATTTGTCTAATTTGTCCTTCGGGAGAAACATAAATATAATCGTTGCCGACTAAATCTAAGCCATAGAGATTAGATATACCAACTCCTGATATAAATTTACGAACAGAGACTCTGGAAGTTGATGATGGATATGTTAAAGCATAACCTAAAACCTTGTCATCTTTAAAAACTAAAATCCAGTCATCCATAGAACCTAATGCAACAATTTTACCACCATCTGGAAAATCAGCATTACCAGGGTCGTCGGGATCTGTGTCCGCTGTCCAAGAAGTGAAATCACCAACTGCAGAATATTCCAATAAAGTAGGTGCAGTAGATTTACCACCACCCCAAACTCTACCCTGTGCTGTGATAATACAGGCATATTTACCAACTGCAGAATAAGTAGAAGTGTCCACTGCTTCTGCAATTCCAGTATTAACTGACATTGCTGGTGTGCCTGTGCATCCTGTGAAAGTGTCAGCGGTTTTGCCAGTATAGGTTATAGCAGTCCTTGTGCCGTCATCAGCTCTAACAACCAATGTGCCAGTAGAACCAAATCCATCGGTGGCATTTGTTTTAGGATCTGCTGTCAATTTGGCTACTGTTATTGTTGCTTCAGATCCTGTTGTAGCAGTTGCCAATTTACAAACTCCACCACTCCATCTACTAAAATTATCAGCACCATTACTCATTAAAAGATTGTCAGTTCCAGAATCATTAAATGGTGCAAATGACATCTTTTTACCTGTCGTGAAATTTGCCACAAGTTGCATCCATTCTCCATTAGCAGAATTTCTGTTATCATCTGGAATTAAAAGTTCCAAGATTGAATTAGAGGCATTGTCTCTAATTTGTAATAAACTCTGCAGACCAAATCCTCTCTCATAAGTAAATTGTCCAGTAATTTTATCAGTCGTGTTGTCATTATGTCCAAACAAAGAATAACCTTTCATACCACCAATTTGAGTTGAAGAAGATAAATCAGAGTTTAAAGAGTGTGCAGAAAAACCAGATGGGATTGAATTTGCCCGTCTCAAAGTGTAAAGTCCTCTAAATTCTTTTTGTATAAATTGGGTTTTCATAAATTTATGACCACATTAAATGCCCCTCAGTTCTCTCGCAGGCATTAGAATTAATTAAAATACTTGGCACATCTTTAATTATTTCATTTCCAATATCCGCTTTCATTGCTTTATATCCTTTATTGCCTCTTAATTGCTCATAGACATAGCTTTGGTCAGAGTTTTCTTTCATCTGCCTAAATAAGTATTCAGCAACTAAAGAAAGGAAAGCATCACGATGTCTTGTTGGTAAAAGTAATTCTTCTGTAGTATCTACTGCCGAAGTTGTAAATTCAAGTTGCCAGACACCTGCTGAACTCATAACCATATAATCAGAAAAATAAACCATTTCCATTTCTCTTGGTAAAATTGCAACCAAGTCATCAAATCTAATATTGCTTACATCTGTCATTGAAGAAGAATAATTTATAATTAAAGCTACATAATCAATAGCAGAGCTATCAGGTGTGCCTGTTTCTGTAGCATTTTTCCATTGCCAAGATAATTTATTCCAACCTTTTTGAAATGAACCATAAGTAATTGGTGCAGTTGTTGTCATTGCCCAGTAATTAGAACTATCAGAACCAATTCTTAATTCTACATTTGTGATGTATCCAAGTTGTGCTGAAGTCATCTGTTGTAAATCTAACCAAGCTCTAAAATATCCAATGTTTTCATAATCGGATAAATCTAAATCTGTCAAGTCATCATTATAAATCATAGCCTTATCATTTGCCGATTGTGAGACATCAATGTTAAAAGCCAACGACCCAGAACCTTCTTTTTTACGATCAGTATCGTTTGAGAGCGTCGTTGCATCAGAGTCTGTAGTATCTGATGACCAAGTGCCTCCTCCAGAATCTGTATCGTCTAACGTAGAAATGGTGGTCTTTGTATTGCCATTTCTGTAAATCATTCTTAAAATGTTTTTATTGTCCCTTTCTTCAACACTAAAAGCATTGACTACTCTATTTTCACGAACATACTCGTCAATCAAATTCTCATCACAATTGTCAAATCTCTCATAAGCATTATTAGGATCTCTGATTGTTTTAATATCTTTTAAGTCAGAAATACTCAAATCATCTTCAACAGAATAATCTGATTCATCTTTTAAATAATCAAAAGTAATTAGACGTTTAGTTGTGTCCCAATTGCATTCGGATTGTAAAAACTGAATAATAGTATTTATACCCAATACTCTGGTTGTTTGGTCAAGAGGTGAATTGACAGTATTGACTAACTTCCTTTGTAAGTGTTCGTCTAAATCACTAAGTTTTATTGTATTTGCCATATTTTTATAGGTTAATTATATCCCATCGTCCCCCGTAGTCCCCACTGCTCAAATGGTTTAAAAGAAAAGGTTTTAATTTAAAACTTTTAAACGCTACGGGAGACAATGAAAATAATTACACAAAAATTATAATTTTTTACCTCCGAATTCTAGTTGTTGTTTAGATGTTATACCTAAAATTGTTTGGATAACACCAACTATACCTAAAATAATTTCTGGTAAGGCATCATTCAATGTCTTTTCGCCTGTCAATATAATTGATAGGGAAGTTATTAAAGCAATAATACCAGTCCAGAATCTTTTACTTTTTAATAAATTTTTTGTTGCTTCCATATTAGTGTGTTTCAAACCAATTAACTCTTCTATGATTGATTGCAACTAGTTTGCCGTCGGTAGTTTTAAATTTGGTGAATAAGCCGACTTCAATGCTTTTAGTAATTACGCCTTTGAAGCTTTTTTGCTCACCATCAGAAAATCCTACTACTTGGTCAACTACTTTGCCCATCTTTTCAATAGATGATTTAAATGATTTGTGCATATTATTTTTTCCCAATCCCTAAAGATTGCAGAAGTTTAATTATAAATGCGGTGAAAGGGTTAGTATCCACATCCACCTTAAAGGGAATTTTAATATCATTTGGCAGAATTGTATATTGTGGAAAGTATGCATCTTCAATTTCTTCATCTACTGAATAGGATATAAAGCCCATCTTCTTCATAATATTCCAGCTAGCCTCGTCTTCAATGTGTAGCAATTCTTTAGGGTTAGTATTACTAACCAAATAGACCTTTGGCATTGTTTTAAATTTGATTGTTTTAATCATATCTTTATTGTTAATTACGGGTGGTGTTTCTGGCTGTAATATTTCTCTGACAATATAGCGGATGCCGTAGTCAGCAAAAATATAATCATCAGCCATAGTTTTAATAAATGGTTCGTAGCTGTCCATTAATTGTTGCCCTTTAACAGGTTTAATTCTGCAGATAGCGTGGTTAATTTGGTTATTAACTTTAACAAATACACCATTGACGTCTGTACCGTTCCAAGCAAAGCAAGCTCCAGCTACTGGTGAAACTTTTAAAGCATCTTTAATATCTTTTTCGTAAACCATCTCATAGTTAATGGCAAATCTATTCAAAAATTCTGCACCCAAAGCATACATCTTTTGGGTTATTTTATTTTTATCAAAATATTCATTTTGATTATCTACCCAAGGCAACATAGCCTCTGGAATTAAGCCCATTTTTCTTTTAGCTTCAGCAGGTGCTTTTAGAGAGTTGCCAACAGAAGGTCTAGTGCCAGATACAATAGCATCAAATCTATCAGAAAAATTAATATAACCAGCTTTATCAAAATATTTATTATCAGCTAACCATTTTAAATTGGTAGATGATATTTTGTTTTCTTTAATAAGTCTAGTAAATAAAATTTCAATGGCAGTGGTAGATGAAAAGTTTGTGCAACACATACTTTCAAAACCTTGTCTTTGTTTTTCATTACTAGGTAGGTATTTTACCCAGTTGCCATCGGCAACTTTAACCTCCATATCGATAGCTCCAGCACCAAAGATCCAATCTTCAGCTACGATATCTTCTAGGATAACACCTGATTTTAATGGTTTGTTATATTCTTTCATATTTTTTATTCTCTCTACTCTTGCCTGCACTCATCAGAAAGTATATATCCTTTAAGATGGTGATGCAGGCAGGAATATTTAATTTTTTATAATCAGCGTTAATTAGATTAAGGCGGTGATAGGCTCACCGCAAGCCGTTAGGAAAGTTTGCACCTTCCCCTCTTTTCCGCTACTTCCTTGCGGAATTTCTCGATGAAGTCTTCAATGCTTCTTGGCATTGCGATGACCACTCCGCACTCGCACTGATAGATTGCATCCGTTTCGGTTACGTCTGTCAGTAGACACGGAGTTTTGCAACTTGGGCAAAGTACCATTTTGACCTCTTTGACCTCCTTCGCAGATTGGACACTTGCCATCCTTCAATTCTACGAGGTGTTTCTCGCAGAATTGTTTGTTGCTCTTGTGAGCTTCGGCATAGATAAGCCAACAGACACTACAAGTGCTAGTGGGCTTACCAGTACCAATGTAATGAGGATGTGCTTGACATCTCATAGGCTACCTCACAGACTAAAGTGTACATCGTGTTCCACTCCACCAATCATCGCTTTGGGTGAACCAATACGGGTGATTGGGTAGTTAGCATCTTGGGCGTAGCTTCTATCCCATTTGAGATAAGAGCCAGTCAAGACCACATAGCACTTGCCATCTCTGACAACCCTATTACGAAAGTCAACTTCTTGATACATAGCAGGTTCGGCAGCGATAGAATGCACGTGGGCGTGAGCAATGATGTCAGCTTTGAGCCAGCCAGTCAGGTCAGCCACAGCCTTGAGTTTGGTGTGTTTAAAACGCTTTTTGTTATCGCTAATTTTTACTATTAGCTTCTTGTTTTTTCAAACAAGTTCGGACTATATCTTGTATTGTATAATTTTTGTTTGTAATTACTTTTCTAATAAGTATATGGATATGTCTATGACAATTTTCACAAATTATAATGCAATTATCGTATTCATCTTTACCACCCAAATATCTTGGTAAAATATGATGAGCACAAATTGCTTCTTTATATTTGTCATACCCACACAGTTCACATTTATAACCCTTTTGTTTACTCTTTCTTTTTTTTATTGCCTCCCAACATTTTAATCCATTATCTCTCTTAATTATACGACCATCTTTTTTCATATGTTCGTAGGCAAACATTGTTATTTGTGAACACTCATTTTTAGCATTTGGATACAGCTTTATGTATTGCTTCCAGTTTAGTAAATGTGCTTTTTTAATATGTGTGCTTAGTCTTCTTCTTGCTAATTTTCCACATATTTCACATTTAACATACAGGTCTGGATTATTTAATACACTTTGTTTTGTTCTGTTTTTGTCAAAAAATGGACTTCTACTATCCATAAAACTATGCCATTCTTCTCGGCAAGTTTCAGAACAAAATTTTGCTTTATCCATTCCCCTTCCAAGTAAAGAATTTTCTTTACCACACCACAGACATTTGTATGTTCTTGTGTAAATCTTTCTATCTTTTCTTTGTTTACATAATTCGGAACAATACATTTTTTGTCGTGATTGAGTTTTAAAATTCTTTTTACAGTAATTACAAATTTTATTATACATAGTGTTTTTTTATTATAGCTTTATATTAAGTATAATAGCACACTAAATATAATAACACAATACTTTGGCGTGTAGTCTCTGAGGGTTCTCCCATACGGAGTCTTCCCTGCTGATTGCCCAATCCATAACATTTTCACTTTCAGTTTATCCTTTCGGATTACTGTTTTGTAGTTATGGCTCTAAGGGTGTTCCAGCATATAGCCAAATTTTTTATAGTGGTACCCATTTTGTTAAGCACCACTCTTGCCGTGGCAGGAATACATTGAGTATTTCTGTTTGCCAACCGTCAGCATACTCCAGCAAGCATATCCAAGATATTTGACGTGTAATAGATTCGCCATAATCTTGGAAATATCAATGCCAGTGTTTTGTGAAATTCTTGCCTCGTGATTGCCAGAATGCAAACCGATAATCAGTTTTGCTTTTGCCAAGGGCATCAGCAATTTGACCACCGCTTCCATTTGTTTTTGAGGATTGAATTTCTGCTCGTAGACAGAATCTCCGATTGAACTTCGCAATCCTGCTTCAATTTGGTCACCCATTAAAAGTACAGCCACCCCGTTTTCCAAAGCCCAGTCCAACATTGCTTTGGCTTTTTGGATGTCGCACTGTGGATGACCAAAGTGCAAATCTCCAAAGAACAGTAGCTCGGCGTAGTCTTTGCCAGCGCGCAGATTCAACTCCACCTTGTTAAGTCTTGTTGGTCTACCACTTTGCACAGCCAGTCCGCCGTAGGTCGTGATGAACTTTTTCTTATCCATTGTGTACCTCCCGTTTGAATTTAAATGTACTATATTTATTTTTATATTCTATCTTTAACAATGTCCCAAATATATCCAAGTATAAATAACACGACTGCAAAACCCCCAGTAAACATCCACTTCCATTTTTCAAGTTTAGAAAGTCTACCGTTGTGTTTAGCGATTGTATCATTCATTTGTTTGTGTTCTAGGCTATTCATAAGACAGAAATCTTCATTTTTCTGTATAAGAATTCCCATTTTTTTGTCAATTTCACTGACAATTTTCGTCAAATCTTTGAAGTCTTGTTGTTCCATAAAATATTATTTAATTATTATTGTGGTTGTTGTGCCTGTTGCAATAAAACATTGATGCCATTATAAGTTTCACCTAAAAATTGCGGTGTTTTAACATAGTCTTTAACTTCTTGCATAGTTACATTATCTTGTGGTTTCTGTTGGTTTAACAAATTAGCTGTGCCAATAAAAATGGCAAGGAATAATAAGGCGTAGATAATGATTTTTTCTGTTTTAGACATAGAAATATATTAGTTTATAAATTATTTAAAATCCCAGAATTGTAGTTTGCAACTTTTTTCCGCATCTATTTTTGTGCCTTTTTTACCTTGAATGCCTTGGGCTTGAATTACTGCTCCATCAATGCAATAAAGATGACCTGTTTCATATAAATAAATTGTGCCGTTGGTTGTAGTGTTAGAAGAAATATAGCAATCTGATTTTATAATCCAATCCCCGCCAGTGTGACCGCAGTAGGTTGATGCTGGTGGTTCTTCACCAGTAGTATAGGTTATATAAACACCAAATTTTTCAGAATATACTGGTGATGACCAATCTGTTGGGTTCTGTGGAGATGAATACGAATTATCATTATCATATACATCTGTTCCACCATCATCATAGGATAAATAAATAGCAAATCCTTCGGAAACATAACACAAAGCATAATTTGTAGATGCACTCATAGTTGGTGCGGTGGAAAAATTTTTGGTTGTCCAAGTTGCAGATGAAGATAAAGTAATAGCATCAGTAGTTCCATTGGCGACAATATTTTTAGTGCTTGCAAGAACGATTACTCCTTTTGCGTGTATACTATCAACATCATCAGTTTGTAAATGTCCAGTTATGCTAGTTACAGTTCCTAAATCTGATGGAGAAGCAAAAATTCCACCCCATAAAGCATTTGTAGTTATTGTTTCCTGACCACTAGTGGGTGTTGTTGTATATCCAAAAGTTAACCCTGTGGCGTGCTTTATTGGATATACAGCTTTATCTAAAAACTCCTGTGGAATAGTAACCAATAAAATCCCCTTTTCTTTATCAATTTTTAATTCTCCCCAAGTCCATTTACCGTCATTATCTTCTATTTTAGGTCTATAAATTTGACCAACTTTACCTGTTTTGTATAACTTTCCATTAACATAATTATTTTTTTGTTCTGAAGCATAAATAGCATAAGAACCCCAAATCTTTTCATCAGTTGTTACTCTTCGTGTAGTGCTTGCTAATTCTTCGGCTGAAGGAATATGTTGATAATAAAAATCTAATCCTTGTGTTTCAATATCCAAAGTCACCACATTGCTTGCTGGCTTACTTTTTAAATCAATTTCATATTCAAACCCACCCTCTTTTAATCCCTCGGTTGCTGGCAACTCATACATCAGATAATCAGTGTCCGGTGTCTCGTATTTTATTTTATCGCCATCAAAACTAACCTTTTTATCTTTACTGGCAATTAAATCTAATCCAGTCGGTTTAATTTTCATTGATACTTCATCCCAGCGGGATATTTTTACACTTGGTTCAAACTCTCCTTCTGCTCCCAGTCCAGTTACTTCATTACCAATCGTTACTCTCACCATATCTTTGGGGTCATTTTTAGCTACCATTTTTAAAGCTGTATTTTCTAATTGATATTTACTCTTTATTTCTGTGGCTTGATTATATTTACTCGCTAAAGCTATGGCAGAAATATCAGAAACAGCCCCATACTTCATCCCACATCCAGTCAATGTAAAAACTAAACCTAATAAAAGTATAATGACAAAATATTTAAAACTTAGTTTGATTAGTTGTTTCATAACTATAAGAATTCCAAGCAGGTGGTGGCTGACTCGCTACTTGGTTTATAAACTTTCATCCCCCAAATTGTAGTTGTAGCAGTTGTTGTGGTAATTCCTCTAAGGGTGGTTGCCCCGCCAATATTAAGCAAGCCACCGGAGAAAAAGCCAGTAGTTGAAGAGGCGTAGCCAGCTGAAAAGAAATTGTGTGTTGTAGTTGCTCCACCATTTACATTTAGTGTTCCAAGAATGTCTAAGGTTGATGTTGGTGAAGAAAAGTTATCACCAATACCAACTTTATATCCTGTTGTCGCTGTAATAACTGGATGATTGCCATTAGTTGTCAAAACTAAATTACCTTGAGAGCGAACAACCATAGTGTTATTGGCTAAACCATTGGCTAGCCCGCCGTTATCAGAAAATCCTAAATAACCAGTTATATTAGAACCCTCTCTAAAAGTTATCCATCCATTACCAGAACTTTGGTTAAAGGAAAACATTTCAGATGAACCAGAACCTAAAAGCTTAAATGCTCCATTGATATAAGTCTCCCCTACTACTGCTAACTTAGAACCTGCATAAGGGGTAGAAGAGGCAATGCCGACTTGTCCACTTCCATTAACTAAAAATATATCATTTAATAACGCCCCCTCACCACCGCTAGGATTGGTGTCTGTGGAGATGGAGAAGTAATCTGTCGTTGTGTTGGTGTTAATGCCCACTATGCCAAACCTAGAGCTAAATTCAGGCCATTCACCAACATCAGGGTCGGGCAATATCATAGCCCCACCCTCTTGTGCTTGCGACCAGCCAATCATTTTTTGAAAACCATCATCTGCCTGACTTCTAGAACCCCACCCTAGTTTATTATGTTGCAAATACATTTCCCACTTACCTTTACCAGTAGCATTTGTCTGGTCAGTTTCCACCATTTCAATACCCACAGTTAAGCCTTGCAGTCTAATCTGCTCTTGAGATGAGGCGGAGTTGCTGTCAATTCTAAATAAGTTAGCTCCGCTACCTCCTCCAGTGTAGTTGATGTAAAATAGTGGTGAATCTTGTTCTCCAGGATAAGAACTATCTATTTTAACAGCTGAACCAGGAGAATTGCTTTCTATATTAAATAATCCACCGCCAGCGCTCCAACCACCAAAATCAGAATTATTTGTCAGTCTTAAATTAGAAGTAAATGTAGAAGAAGCTTTAACAAATAATCCAGCTGTGGTTGAAGTTGGTGTTATGGCATTAGTAAATAATGTTTCCCAAGCTCCAGGCGAGCCAGTTGTGCCAGCTGTTGACCAAGCAGTCTTGCAATCACCTTGGATACATAAGGTGTCTACATTCGTGGTAGTGGCATTTAAACTCGCTGCTCTCAAATTAGGAGTTATAATATGCCCATCAGGGTTAATGGTCATATAGCCGTTGTAATTAGCTCCGTCATAGTGTTCAAATAATAAATTATTTAAACCTCCGTCTGTATTTCTATGGTGTATAGCCCAATACTTTCCACCTGTATCATACATAGTAAATGAATCAAAATTGTAAGTATCAGAGCCATTACCAGACAAATTGATATTTCCCGCTCCAGCAGAGTTATAAACTTCAAGTTTCACATTTGGATTATCTGTCCCAATCCCCACTCTGCCATCTTTAACATATAAAGTATTACCAATAAGCGAGTTACCAGTAGTAGTGGCATTAGAATTAACTATCAATCCACCATTAACTCTAAGTATAGAATCAAAAGTAGAAGAAGCATTTACAAATATTCCCGCGGTGGTAGAGGTCGGAGTTAAAGCATTAGTGAATAGTGCTTGCCAAGATGAAACATATGTTCCAGTTCCACCAGTCGTCCAAGAACTTTTACAATCACCATTTAAACAAAATTCCCCATTCCAAACATCAAAAATAAATTCAGCAGAAGACGTTGTTTGTCCCCCAATTAAGATAGAGGTATTAGTAGCATTTATAGGATATAAAGAGGCTTCATTATAAATCCACTCTCTTGTATAAGAGGTTGTTCCGAGTTGGGCATGACTTTTAATTTTGTCAAAACTAAAAATTCCTACAATTAAAATTGTAAATAGAACAATACCAAATATTTTAATAGATTTCTTCATATTCTTCTTGTGGTTTATTTATTGCTTGGTTAATTTTTAAAAGCATTTCAGCAATAGCATCATATTGCTTCTTATTGTCAATTAAAATACTTTGAACTCTTTTATCTTCTAATTTGTTAAATACTTCCATCATTTTTTCAATATCATCAGATTGTCTTTTTATTTCTTCCGTTATCTTTTTAGAATTATCAATCTGTTCTTTTGTATTAAGATGTTTAACGTCAAGATCTACTATATTATTATTTATTCTATTAATCATATCCGATAAATTATTAATCTTTTCTAAAACGTCTTTTTTAATAATTTCTTCATCCATAATATAAATATAATCTTGTAATTCAGTAAGTTTATCCAAAGTTTCTGAGTCTTTAAATTCTCCCTTTAAATTGTCAAGCATTTTCAATACGCCAGTAAAATCAACCTCTGGAATTTTAATAGAATTAATTTTATCTGTAAGATTACTAAACTCTTTTAAAGTGCTTTGTCTATCTAAACTATTATTAGTTATTTTTTCTATTCTATTTTTAATATCTTCCAGAGTGTTTGTTCTGTCTAATTCCTTAATTGAACTTTTTATTGAAGCAATGTCTTTTTTATTATCTAATACTTTAATTATGGTTTTTAATTCATCTACAATTTCGTCTTTAATATCTCTTAAGTTTATCTTTGGAAATTCTGGTATAACAATATCAGTTTTAACAATATCTTCATTAACATTAAATTCAGATTTAGCAATTAATTCATCAGCTAAAGTTCTATTTGTTTTTAATTTATAATCAATTATTTTTTTAGCCAAATCCTTTTTATCATCATCAGTTAAACCACCGCCTTGTGTCACAGTTGTTCTTCCTGATGCTGAACTCAGTTTTTGACCAGTTGTATTAGCCGTTAAGTGATCTGAAATAGCCTCATCCCATACCGCATCAGCGATAGCGGCATTGTCAACAGTGATAGCTGATATTGGACTATCGCAATTATCCGGATAACCTCCCAAAACAATCTTGCCATATTGACTACTGGTGCCGTCAGTGGCTATCCAAGCATACTCGGTATAGCTGGTGGGCTGGGTAGTGATGTTAGATGTTGACCAATAATAGACACCCTGACTTCCAAGCTCTGCCATTGCATTACTGGTTAGCGTCTCTGCACTCTCATCTGATAAATCATAAAGAGCAATGGTAACTGTCGCCCCAGTTGCGAATTTGCTTAATATAGTTGGTTGTTCTGTTATTTGGTATCTCATATTTGTATTGCCATTTCTTGATCAAGTTGAATGGTGGCTGGCTTTAGGGCAATCGTCAGGTCTTGGGCTTTGTTTAGTTTTGTAATTGGCACAATAGCGGTTTCATAGCCAGTTTTAGATATTGTGATTGTATAAGGATATTTGTTTGTTTTAATCCAATTCCACGAAACTCCGGCAATTAAATCGCCAGCCGTAATAGTATTGTCGTGAGTTAATCCATAAGATTGTAAATAATAATCAATCTCTCCATCGGTGTCTGATGTCCTATCAGAGGTGTATTCAGTTCCAGAAACAGTCTCATCGGTTGTGCCATCTTTTTCGCACCAAGTAGCGGCATTGCCGTCTTTATCTACCGCTTTAATTGTCGCCCCCGATAAAGCATCACCTTCTTCATTAACAACTTTAATCTTAACTGTATAAAAAAATTCATAGTGATTATTGGTCGTTAAGTAATCGGCACTCATATTCCCAACCCTCATACATTGGGCTTCTGCTGGGTCAACCATATTATCTGTATAGTTAGCCCCATTAAAATCACAGTCGTAAAATTGGCAATTATCATAACCGCCATCTCTAAAATTATAACAAGTTAGATAAGTACCACGATAATCACATTTGTAAAAATCACCAGTCCCAGCGTCATCGTAGGGAAGATTGGCTGCATCTAAAAGTGTGCACCTATATCTCTTAAAAATACTATAATTATTTGATTGACTATATTTTAAGTCATAGATATTTGAAGAGTCTGCTCTTATTGTTCCGCCTAACTGAACATCTTTGAAATTAGCTACATTCCTTGCCGCAGTGTTTAATGAGTAGCTGGTGTAAGCTGAGTTGTATAAAGGTTCACCTGTTGTGTAGTAAGCACTGTCAGCACCATTTAATCTTCCGCCATAAATACGATAAATATCAGTTGTATAGTAAGCCCAATTAGGATAACGGCAACTAAGAAAAGTCAGGGAGCAAGCTTTAGAATAATCCGCTCCAACTTCATCACTTATCCAGTCTCCGAATTGAACAACAAAATTAGGTGAATTATAAATAATTACGCCACCCCTGATAAAAACAAGATTTTTGCTTTGAACAATTAATGAACCAGCGTCATTAGTAGCATTAACAACAATATATCCCTTTAATCCAAAATTGTATCCATCATAATATACATTATTACTATATCCTGCCGCCACAACTGCGTCATAAATACCCTTTATTGTATGGGCATTTGTTCCAGATAGGTCTATTCTAATAACTCCAGTATCCTTGCTTAAATTAAATGGCAAATTATTCGTTAATTGAACAGAATGATAAACAGCCCTTGCATAAAGTGATGTCCCAGCAGGAACAGCAGTCACGGTATAGCCAGTCGTTCCGTCAGCAATAGCTCCAACATTTTCCAAATCCGTGGTTGACGGAGCAACCAATCTCATACCAGCATAACTGCCTGATGTTGTAGTAATTATAATGTTATACCGAGTATTTGCTGTGTGCTCGGCTGAATTTGTCCAAGTTATCAAAGCACTCAAATTTGTGGTGTCAGTTGTAAAACTACCCTCAGCACTAATAGGTGAATGGTATCTTAAGACAGTGTCGGGATTTCCAGTATTAAGAATATTAGGATTCGCAGTATTCCACGCCAAAACAATAAAATA
>Ga0209717_1001959_pt1 | contig 20828 bp, 18 predicted proteins | sample AD_UKC048_MetaG_FD_184418 | JGI IMG/M metagenome (GOLD analysis project Ga0209717, IMG submission 184418) | Active sludge microbial communities of municipal wastewater-treating anaerobic digesters from USA - AD_UKC048_MetaG (SPAdes) (version 2) | ecosystem: Engineered > Bioreactor > Anaerobic >... | reverse complement strand
TGGTAGGGCCCACGACGTCGACTACGAGAGTCGGGTTATCGGGGTTTGTGACATTGATAATACTGATGCCTGTCTGGGTTCCGACGAGGGCATATTCGTTGCCCGCACCGTCAGCATAACCCCAGAGGTTGGCCAGTTCCTTGTTCGGAAATGAATATGTACTGCGGAGTGTTACATTGGTTTGGGAAAAGAGGTTTTGGGACAGCAAGAGTAAAAAGAGCGTGATTGACCTCATATTTTCCGTATTTAAGTATGCAAAAGAACGATTGTTATAAAGATTATTGTAATATAAATTCCTGATTGTCCTCTTTGAGCATCTGTTTATACTTTTAAATTTACCCTGCAAAGCGTATCGCTTGGATAATACAAAAACAAACCCTTACCTTTGGCGCATGAAAAATTCGTTTACAGTTTGCCATCATCACCATCATTTGCCCGACGGCAAGCGATGCGGTATGGTATTGTAAAACGTTTTACAATATAGTTTTCTGCCCGGCTTGTCGAGTGTTCTCCGACAAGCCGGGCTTTTTATTTTTATCCGTCAAATTACTTTTTCAATGCTTCGATTGGCCATTCAAAAATCAGGTCGCTTGTCGGAAGACTCGCTGCAACTCCTGCGCGATGCGGGCATCAACCTGAGCAGCAGCCCCAGCAGGTTGCTGCGCACCCAGGCGACAAATTTTCCCCTGGAACTCATTTTCGTCCGCGACGACGATATTCCCGAATATGTGGAAGGCGGCGTGGTGGACGTCGGGATTGTGGGTGAAAACGTGCTGCTGGAAACCCTCAAGGACGTCGAAACCGTCGAACGCCTGGGTTTCGGCAAATGCCGCCTGTGCCTCGCCATGCCCAAAAACGCCGCTTACAACGGCCCCGAAAGCCTGCAGGGTCTGCGCATCGCTACGAGCTACGTGCGTATTCTGGAAAATTTCCTGGCAGCGCAAAACATCCGTGCCGAGATTCATGAAATCAGCGGATCGGTGGAAATCACACCTTCCCTCGGCCTCGCAGATGCCATTTTCGACATCGTCAGCACCGGCAGCACCCTGCTCGCCAATGGGCTGCGGGAGGTAGCCACTGTCATCGAATCGGAAGCGCTGCTCGTGGCCAACCCCGACCTTTCTCCGGAAAAACGGGAGATTCTGGCCCGCCTCCTCTTCCGCATTCACGCCAACCGGAATGCCAAAAACCACCGCTACATCCTGATGAATGTGCCCAATGACAGGCTCGACGAAATTGCGGCCATCATACCCGGCATGAAAAGCCCGACGGTGCTGCCGCTCACCCAGCCCGGCTGGAGCAGCCTCCACAGCGTCATTCCGGAAAATGTGTTCTGGGACGCCCTCGAACAACTCAAAGCCGCCGGCGCCGAAGGCATCCTGGTGGTGCCGATCGAACGAATGATTCTTTAAAAAGAAGCCATGAAAATTTTAAAAAACCCTTCCTTTTCCGAACTCAACAGCGTGCTGAAACGCCCCACGGATACGCAGGCTGCAACTCGCCGCGAAACGGTATCCGGCCTGCTCGAAGAGGTGCGCCGTGAAGGCGACCGGGCCGTACGCAGGCTGTCGGAACGTTTCGACGGATACGCCCCGGAGGCCTTCGAAACAGATATTTCAGCATTTGAAACCGCTGAAAAAAACCTGCCGGAAGAACTGAAATCGGCTATCCGGCTGGCATATAACAACATTTGTACCTTTCACGAGCAACAGCGGGAGCCGGAAATTTCCGTGGAAACCATGCCCGGCGTGGTGTGTAGCCGGCGAAGTGTGCCCATCGACCGGGTAGGATTGTACATTCCGGGTGGTACGGCGCCGCTGTTTTCCACCGTGCTGATGCTGGGCGTCCCGGCACAACTGGCAGGATGTGCGGAAATTATTCTTTGCACGCCCCCGCAGGCCGACGGACAGGTGCACCCCGCCGTGTTGTTTTGCGCACAGTTGTGCGGCATCCGGCGTGTCTTCCGTATCGGCGGCGTACAGGCCATCGGCGCTATGGCGTACGGTACGGAAACGGTGCCGGTGGTGTGGAAAATTTTCGGCCCCGGCAACTCTTGGGTGACTGCCGCCAAACAACTGATCAGTCTCGACGGGGTGGCCATCGACCTGCCTGCCGGACCATCGGAAGTGTGTGTGGTGGCCGATGAAAGTGCACAAGCCGCATTTGTAGCAGCCGACCTGCTCAGTCAGGCCGAACATGGCGCCGACAGCCAGGTGTTGCTGATCACAACTTCCGCAACCTTGGCCGAGCAGGTTTCCCTGGAACTGACTCAGCAACTCGCCGACCTCCCGCGCCGCACTGTGGCCGAACAGGCACTGGAAAACAGCACGGTCGTCGTTGTCAACCACCTCCGGGAAGCCATGGAACTCAGCAACCGGTATGCCCCGGAGCACCTGATTTTGCAGGTAGAAAACCCGGAACAATGGGCTGCGCTCGTGCGCAACGCGGGGTCCGTTTTTTTGGGGCACTACACGCCCGAAAGCGCCGGCGATTACGCTTCCGGCACCAACCATACGCTCCCGACCGGCGGATATGCCCGCATGTATGCCGGGGTTTCGCTGGATAGTTTTATGAAAAAGATCACATTCCAGACCATTGACCGGAGCGGCCTCGGACAGATCGGCCCGGCAATCGTGGCCATGGCGCGGGCGGAGGGGCTGGAGGCGCATGCGCGGGCGGTGACGCTGCGACTGGAAGATGATTCCAGACAATGATTTTAACAGTGTTTTTTGACTATGATTTTAATATGATTTATGTGATGAGCGTGATTTCTTACTTCATGCATTTCACGTGTAATTAATTTATAATGAACGAGATAGAAAAATATATTTCCGGAATGCTGCGTCCGGGCATTGCCGCTTTGAAGCCCTATTCTTCCGCCCGCGACGAGTTTACGGGGGCCGCATCCGTGTTTCTGGATGCCAACGAAAACAGCCTGGGCGGACCGTTGGAGGAAGATTTTTCCCGCTATCCCGACCCGCTGCAAATGCCGCTCCGGCAGGCGCTGGCATCGCTCAAATCGGTAGAGCCCGGTCAGATTTTTATCGGCAACGGCTCCGACGAAGCCATAGACATGCTCATGCGCGCTTTTGTGGAACCGGGCCGCGACAACATCGTGCTGTTGCCCCCCACCTACGGTATGTATTCCGTGCAGGCCAATATTCACGGCGCCGAAATACGCCGCGCGCCGCTGCATACCGATTTTTCTCCGGATGCCGACGCGGTACTCTCGGTGTCGGATGTACATTCCAAATTGCTGTTTTTGTGTTCGCCCAACAACCCGACCGGTCAGTGCCTGCCGGAGGATTTTATACTGGAAATGTTGGCAAAATTCCCGGGACTGGTGGTCATCGACGAAGCATACGGCGACTTTTCCGGGCGGCCATCCTGGACTACGAGGCTGGCGGAATTTCCCAACCTGGTGGTCATGCAAACCTTGTCCAAAGCCTGGGGACTGGCGGGTTTACGCATTGGCATGGCTTTTTCCAATGCATTTATAATCAATGCATTAAACAAAATAAAATACCCGTACAACCTGAATTCCATGACCATCCGCCTGGCATTGCAGGCGCTGCAACAACCTGATAGCGTTCAGGAAAAAGTGCGGATTTTGCTCGCAGAACGCGAACGGCTGGAGCAGGCCCTCCCCTTGCTGCCCTGCGTGGAAAAAGTGTTTCCCTCGGACGCCAATTTCCTGCTCGTGCGGGTAACGAACGCCGATGATATTTACCGGTATTTATGCGCGCAGGGCATTATCGTGCGCAACCGAACCAAAGAAATGCATTGTTTGAATTGCCTGCGTATTACGGTGGGAACGCCGGGGGAAAATGACTTGCTTGTCACTGCGTTATTAGAAGTGAGAGAAGAAGAGAAGTGAGAGGGTGAGAGAAGTGAGAGGGTGAGAGATGTGAGAGGGTGAGAGCCGACTTCGAGTACTCCGCTTCGCTCAATAGTTTGGAATGATTGGAGCGAAGCGGAGTACTCGAAGTCGGCTCTCACCCTCTCACTTCTCTCACCCTCTCACTTCTCTAACAACTTTGCCATCATCACCTCATCAATATACCGGTTTTCACTTTTCAGCCAGCAGAAATCGCGCAGAACCCCTTCTTTTTGAAAGCCCGTTTTTTCATACAAATGAATGGCTTTTTCATTGATGGTGGCCGTGCTGAGTTCGATTCGATGCAGGCCCATCGAGCGACCTAAGTCGATGATTTCCAGCAACATCTGCGTACCGAAGCCGCCGCCGAAAAAATCGGGATGTATCGCCACGCCACCCAGGTAAGCAATGTGGCTGGTGCGGTAAGCCAGCGGGATCAGTTTGAACATGCCGCGCCGGATACCGTCCGTTTCGAAAATATGCAGTAGTTTTTTTGCCTGTAATTCTTCAAAAATGGAAGAAAAATCCGCTTCATCCGACATTTCATACAACAGAAACGGGTTGGTCTGCGGGTGGAAATAGAGGGTTTGAATGAAGTCGTAATCGGAGGCCGTGGCGGGTCTGGTCATGTAGTTGGTTATTAGTTACTGGTTATTAGTTATCAGGGTGGTAAGGGATAATCGGCACATTGCCCTTGTCTCATCCAGCAGCCAAACGCAACGTGTCATGCTGAGCACAGCGAAGCATCCATCCAGCTCCTTGTAGATGTTTCGCTGCGCTCAACATGACACGCTGCCTTTGGCTGCTCGCCAGGGAGGCAAGTATTTGTACAGATTGTCCCCTACCACCCTGATAACTAATAACCAATAACCTATTTCAGTATCGTCGCTTTCGCGGCATCGAGCATCACGCGGCATTCGGCCAGGCTCGGGCTCTGGGCATATACCCGCAGCACAGGTTCGGTACCGGAAGCGCGGATCATGACCCATTTCTCGTCGCCCATCAGGAATTTCCAGCCGTCGAGGTCTTCCACGCCCTGGATTTTGTAGGAGCCGAAGGCTGTGTAAGCGCGGCGTTTGCAGTGGTCGACGACCGATACTTTTTGTGCTTCGGTGATGTGCAGGTCGTCGCGTTCGAAGGCAAAAGCGCCCACTTCGTTGTACACTTCCTGCACCAGGCCTTTTACCGTTTTGCCGGTGACTGCCATAAATTCGAACACGAGCAGGCCCATCCAGACACCATCGCGCTCTGGGATGTGGCCTTTAACAGCCAGGCCGCCGGATTCTTCGCCACCCACGAGAACGTCCTGGGTAGTCATGATCTCGGCGATGTATTTGAACCCGACTTTGGTAATTTCGTAGGGCAAACCGAATTTTTCGGCCATTTTTTTCAGTTTGTCGGTCACGGAGAAGGTGAACACGACTTTACCCGTCATGCCTTTGTATTTGTGAAGGTACAGCAGCAGGATGAGCAGCAGGTGGTGGCTGTCTACGAAATTGCCGTCTTCGTCGTACATCCCGATGCGGTCGGCATCGCCGTCGTTGGCCAGGCCGGCTGTGATTTTCGGGTTCTTTTTGATGGTTTCGCTGAGCAGCGTCAGGTTGCGGTGGATGGGCTCCGGCGCCTGGCCGTGCATACCCGGATTATCGTCGCAGTGCAGGAATACGCATTTGGGCAGCAATTTCCGGATGGCATTCTGGCCGGCGCCGTACATCGCGTCGTAGGCGATTTTGCCGGCGCCCGATTTGATGAGTTTGAGGTCGAAGTTTTTGCGGGCGTGTTTCAGGTACATGCCTTCGAGGTCGACGCTGACAAGTAGTTTGCGATCAACCAGGTCGTTGAGCGAAGGCAATTGTGCGATGCTGCATTGATCGGGAATGAACGTTTCCACTTCCTCGATATCCGACGGGATCATGGGGCCACCATAGGCAGCCTTCAATTTGTAACCATTATAGGAAGGCGGATTGTGGCTGGCCGTGATGACGATGCCCAGGTCGGCTTTCAATTTCACCACGCCGAGGCTGACCATAGGTGTGCTGACAAAACCTTCTGCAACATGGCATTTGATACCAAAATGGCCCAGCACCCGGGCCGTAACGGCCGCGAATAATTGTCCACCGAACCGGCAGTCGTGCCCGATCACGGCTTTTTTCATTTTGTGTTTTTTCATAAAATGCGCCGTCGCTTCGGCTACACGTTTTACGTTGTCCACCGTGTAATCGTCGGCGATGATCGCGCGCCAGCCATCGGTACCGAATTTAATAGGAGTTGCCATGCAGATTGATTGATTTATTGATAGGATAATTGATTTTGAAAGGGTTCGGGCAAAATTATTCGTTGAGGGCATACTTTTGCCGATATTGCTGAAAAAAATACGCGACAACGAGCAGAAATCCGGCAGCATTTGTTTTGCACGGCCGGGTTACTGTAGATCGCACGAATTATGACCGACACTTACCGCCACAAAGGCCTGCGAAAACGTATGGTTGATGCGCTCCGCCAACGGGGTATTCAGGATGAAGCCGTGCTGGCTGCAATCGCCGCCGTGCCGCGCCATTTTTTCCTCGACCGGGCCTTCGAGGAACATGCTTACGAGGACAAACCGTTTCCCATCGGTCACGATCAAACTATTTCTCAACCCTTTACAGTGGCCTATCAATCGGCACTGCTGGACATCCACGCGCGGGAAAAAGTGCTGGAAATCGGTACGGGCTCCGGTTACCAGGCCGCTATCCTGGCAGTGCTGGGGGCCCGGGTATACACCATCGAGCGGCAGGAAGGACTGTATTTTCAGGCAAAAAGCCTGCTGGAACGTATGGGCTTCAGTACGATCAAATGTTTTTTCGGCGACGGCACCAAAGGCCTTGCCCAATTCGCACCTTATAACAAGATCATCGTGACGGCCGGTGCACCTGTCGTACCCGAGTCACTGCGACAGCAACTCGCCTGGCCTGCCGGCATTCTCGTCATTCCGGTGGGTGAAGAAGTGCAGATGATGTACAAAATCACGCGGTTATCGGAAACGGAGTTCCGGGAGGAAGTGCTGGACAGTTTCAGGTTTGTGCCGTTTTTGAAGGGAACGCAGAAACAGAAGTGAGAGAGGTGAGAGAGTGAGAGAGGTGAGAGGGTGAGAGTCCGTAGAGTACTCCGCTCTGCTCTAATCATTTAGTTCGCTTGAGCGAAGCGGAGTACTCTACGGACTCTCACCCTCTCACCTCTCTCACCTCTCTCACCTCTCTTCTAATCTTCCATATCCTTCCCAATCTTCAACATCGCTTCCAGCGCATCCAAATGCGCCCTGAACGCCAGTTTACCTTTTTCCGTGGCGGCGTAAGTGGTTTGGGGCCGGCGGCCGACGAATTGTTTGCGGTATTCGATGTATTCCTGCGCTTCCAGCGGCTTGAGATGGCTGGCCAGGTTGCCGTCGGTGAGGTTGAGCAGTTCTTTTAAGGTATTGTAGTCTACCCAATCGTTCACAGCCAGCACGGACATAATGCCCAGCCGGTTGCGGTGGTCGAAAGCAGGATTGAGTTGACTCAGTATATCTTTCATGTACGTACTTGCACAATTAAAACCGGCAATTACAGCATTGCCTTTGCGTGGTTACCTGGTTAAGACTCTGTCCGTTCATATTTCCAGTACATCCAGGCGCCGTAAAAAATGTGTAAAAACCCGAATCCGACGGCCCACAAGGCCAGGCCGTAACCCGGGAAAAAGGTACCCAGCAAGCCCAGGCCGATTTCCAGCATACCCAGTTGTTCTACGTCGCGCAGGGTAAATTTACTGCCGCTCACCAGCGCCAGGCCGTAAAAGATAAGCGTACTGGGGGCCAAAAAACCTACATATCCGCGATATAACAAAGCCAATCCGAAAAGTCCACCCGTAAAAAGCGGAATTGCCATGGCCCACAGCAGGCGTTTGGAAGCGGCGTCCCATACGCGTTCGCCGCGGATACGGGCTTTACGAGTGGTGAAAAAAACACCACCCGCAAGCGCCGCCGCTAACACCAGCGTAGCAATGAGGACGAACACGCTTCTGTAATCCGCTCCCCACTTTATCGTTCTAATGGCTTTGTTGTAATATAAATCGCTGTCCTGAAAAGCGAATGGACCGATTTCCAGGTATTGATACACGGCAAAAACGCCGGCCAGTGCGCACAGCCCGGCCCATACGCCGGAAAGGCCGCTGAGACTTAAAAAACGGGTGCTGCGCTCCATGAGCGAACGCATTTCGGCCAGGTGTTCCAGTTGCTGTCGGGTATCGTTCATGCGTTTGAATCATTTACTTTGTAACGCAAAGTTATTTTTATTTTTTGAAACGCTCAAGCCCGGCGGGAAAAATTATTTTTGCGGAAGGAAATGGGTGTCTGGTTTTTCGTGTTTCGTGTTTGGGGCGCGTTACTCCGGCCGAAACACCCAATACCCGACACGAAACACCAACAAAATGGCAGACAAGAACCTCATATATGGTCATCACCCGGTTACCGAAGCGATTCGCGCCGGAAAAATGGTGGAAAAAGTGTATTTCCAGCAGGGCGTACGCGGCGAACTCGAAAAGGAAATTCGCCACCTGACCAAAGAATACGGCATCCCGCTTCAGGTGGTGCCTCCTGGAAAACTGAACAAAATGGTGAACGGCGCCCACCAGGGCGTAGTGGCGTATCTGGCGCTGGTTACGTTTCTCTCCATCGAAGACGTGTTGCCTTTCGTATTCGAGCAGGGCCAAACACCCTTGTTTCTCCTGCTCGACGGTATCACCGACGTGCGCAATTTCGGCGCTATCTGCCGCTCCGCCGAATGTGCCGGCGTACAGGCTGTCATCGTTCCGCAAAGCGGCTCCGCGCCTGCCAATGAAGAAGCCATGAAAGCCTCGGCCGGCGCCCTGGCACGTATCCGCATTTGCCGGGTACGCAGTTTGTTTAGCACTGTGGAATATTTGCAGGAATGCGGCGTACAGGTGGTTGCAACTGCCTTGAGCGACCGCGCTATCCCGCTCTACGATGCCGATTTGAGCATCCCGACGGCCATTCTGATGGGCTCGGAAGGTGAAGGCGTGCACCACAAACTGCTAAAAATGTCGGACGCCGTGGTCAAAATCCCGCAGGCCACCGATTTCGATTCGTATAATGTGAGTGTGGCGGCGGGGATTGTGCTATATGAATCACTACGCCAGAGGCAGAAATAAGAAGTGAGAAGTGAGAAGTGAGAAGTGAGAAGTGAGATGCGTAGAGTACGCCGCTCCGCCCGCAGATTTAGAAGTGAGAGGTGAGAAGTGAGAAGTGAGATGCGTAGAGTACGCCGCTCCGCCTTAGACTTTCAGAACTACAGGCGAAGGGCGAAGCGGTGTACTCTACGCATCTCACTTCTCACTTCTAAATCTGCGGGCGAAGCGGCGTACTCTACGCATCTCACTTCTCACTTCTCACTTCTCACTTCTAAACCGCTACCGGCGCCTTAATCCCCGGATACGGCTCATAATTCACCAGTTCAAAATCCTCATATTTAAACTGGAAAATATCGCGCACGTCCGGGTTTATTTTCATGACAGGCAAAGGCCGCGGTGTGCGGGAAAGTTGCAGGTCCACCTGTTCCAAATGATTGATATACAGATGCGTATCGCCGCCGGTCCACACGAAATCGCCGGGCTGAAGATCGCATACCTGGGCAAGCATCAGGGTTAAAAGAGCGTAAGAAGCAATGTTGAACGGCACGCCGAGAAACACATCCGCGCTGCGCTGGTACAACTGGCACGACAATTTTCCGTCGGCTACATAGAACTGGAACAGGCAGTGGCAGGGCGCCAGCGCCATGTCGGGCAGGTCGGCCGGGTTCCAGGCCGATACGATGATGCGGCGGCTATCCGGATTTTTTTTGAGCGTTTGCACCACTTCCGCGATCTGGTCGATGGTGCGGCCGTCGGGAGCTGCCCAGGAGCGCCATTGTTTGCCGTACACGGGCCCCAGGTTGCCGTCGGCACCGGCCCATTCATCCCAGATGGACACACCGTTTTCTTTTAGATAGGCAATATTGGTATCGCCCTGCAAAAACCAGATCAACTCGTGGATGATGCTTTTCAGGTGCACCTTTTTGGTCGTCACCAGCGGAAACCCTTCGTTGAGGTCGAAACGCATCTGGTATCCGAACACACTGATGGTACCCGTACCCGTGCGGTCGCTTTTGCGGGTGCCGTGCTGGAGAATGTGGCGGAGGAGGTCGTGGTAAACCTGCATTTTTAGAGGGTGAGAGGGTGAGAGATGTGAGAGGGCGAGAGGCGTAGATTACACCGCTTCACTCTTTTGGGCGGCAGGGCAAAAATAGGACAAAAATTTCTCTTCATCGAGCGACGCACGTAGTTCGCATAAGTGCTCACTATGATATTAAGCGAAGCGGCGTACGCTACGGACTCTCACATCTCTCACTCTCTCACACCTCTCACCCGCTATTTTGTCTAAACCTGCTTTCGTTTCCTTTAAAACGTGCATTTTTGCAGCGCTTAAAAACAATTTGGCGAAAAAATCGTCTAAGAGCATGTCTATATAACTCCTGCCCCGAATCCATATCCCGGTTTTTTATGCAATTTCTCTTTCCCGCGTTTCTTGCTGCCCTGGCCGTTCTTGCCGTTCCGATCATCGTGCACCTGTTTTATTTCCGGCGCTTCAAACGCATTTATTTTACCAATGTGCGGTTTCTGAAGGAGGTAAAAGAGGAAACGAGCAACCGGCAAAAACTCCGCAACCTGCTGGTGCTGCTCATGCGCTGCCTGGCTATTATCGCCATGGTGCTGGCTTTCGCGCAGCCGTTTATTCCGCTTTCTTCCGGGGTAAAACAAGGGGAGCGTGCTGTGAGTGTTTTTGTAGACAATTCATTCAGTATGAATGCGTTATCGAAAGAAGCGCCGCTGCTGGAACTGGCCAAACAACGTGCCCGCGACATCATTTCAGCCTACGATGTGGCCGACCGTTTCCAGGTACTGACCAACGATTTTGAAGGCCGCGACCAGCGCCTCGTCAGCAAGGAAGACGCCCTGAACCGCATTGAGGAAATACGTACAGGCCCTTCTTCCCGCGACCTGTCGAAAGTGCTCATCCGACAGCAGCAATGCCTGAATACCGGCAAACAGGAAAACAAAATCGCGTTCGTAGTCAGCGATTTCCAGACCAATATCGCCGACGTCACTAATTTCAAAGACTCGCTGATCCAGGTCAATCTCGTACCCATGCGTGCCGTACAGGAACGCAACGTTTCGGTCGACAGCGTATGGTTCGAAAGTCCGGTGCAGGTGCTCAATCAGCCGGCCAACCTGCTCGTAAAAATCAGCAACCGCAGCGACGAAGCCGCCGAAGAGGTGCGGCTCAGTCTGCGCCACGACGGACAGGCCAAGCCTGTTGGATCGCTCAGCATTCCGGCCCGGAGTACGCGGCTCGATACTGTGAGTTTCAATATCCTGCACGCGGGGTGGCACGAAGCCAAACTCTCGCTCACGGATTTTCCCGTGCAGTTCGACGACGATTATTTCATTTCCTTTTACGTAGCGGAACGCATCAACGTGCTGTCTATCAATGGTATACAGGAAAACAAATACCTGAACAACGCTTTTCTCGGCGTCAAATATTTTCATCTCGATAATGCAGATCTGCGGGCGCTGGACTATTCGAAATTTTCCAATTACCAGTTGATCGTGCTCAACGAGCCGGCGGTCATTTCCTCCGGCCTGGCCAACGAGTTGAAAACATTCGTACAAAACGGCGGAAACGTGCTGGTCTTCCCCTCCCCTACCGCCGACCTCAATTCCTACAGCACTTTCATGCAGGGTTTTAATGCCGGCAACCTGGGCGGATTCGAGCCTGTGGCCCGGCAGGCCAGCCAGATCAATACCGAAGAATTCGTTTTTCGCGATGTGTTTTTAAATAAAAGCGCCAACCTGCGCCTGCCTGCCACGCAAGGCAATTTCAAACTCGCTCCTGCGCGCGGCGAACAGATCCTGACTTACCGCGACGGCTCCGCTATGCTGGCCAAATATCCGCAGGGAGAAGGGGCACTGTTTGTATGCGCCGCGCCGCTGGCAGAACAAACCAACGATCTGGTACGCAACGGGGAGATATTTGTCCCCATGCTCTTCAAAATGGCGATTGCCGGCACCAAAGGCCGCCAGATCGCTTACACCATCGGGAAAGACGAGGTGCTGGAAGCCCGTCACCAGGTGTCCGCCTCCGGCGAAACCATTTACAAACTCAGAAAAGACGCTGAAGATCCCGCTGCGCCAACCTCCGAAGAGTTTATTCCGGAACAACGCATCTTCGGTTCCAAGGTACTGCTCACCCCCGGCACACAGGTGCACGATGCGGGCTGGTACCGGCTCGGTCTGCAGGGCGACAGCACCCTGGCAGCGTATGCATTCAACTTCGACCGGAAAGAAAGCGACCTGTCCTACAAGGATGAAACGGCGCTTTCCGAAGGGCTGCCCGGCAACATGAAAGTGTTGAGCCAGAACGCCGAAGCCAACTTTTCGCAGGTCGTCGGCGAGCAGGAACGCGGCATCGTGCTCTGGCGCTGGTGCGTTATTTTCGCCCTGCTGTTCCTGGCGCTGGAGGTGTTGTTCCTGCGTTTGTGGAAGGTGTGATTTTTTGGCAGTGTTATTGCCGGGAGAGGTTGATAGGTGCATAGGTTTATAAGGGTTTAGGAGTTTATGGGTTTATAAAAGTTTATGGGTTTATAAAAGTTTATGGGTTTATGGGTTTATGGTTTAACCCTTGGCTTGGAATTTAAACCATAAACCTATAAACCCATAAACCCATAAACTCTTATAAACCCATAAACCTATCACCCCCTATAAACCCATCAACAACCCAGGCATCTACAATATCATTCCGAATGAAGAAAACGATACTCTTGCTCTTCTTTCTGTCGCAAATGCTGGGCGTACATGCGCAGTCGGCCAAAATCCAGGCGCTGGAAGACCAGTTGCGACCTGCATTTGGTCCCGGGCGCGTTTCGCTGTACATCGCCCTGTCGGATGCGTGTATAGAAGAGGGCCAGTTTGACAAAGCGGCCGACTGGGCAGAAGAAGGCGCCGATTTTGCCAGGAAAATAAAACAATCCGACCTGCGGGCCGTCGCCCTCAACCGGCAGGGTAAAGCCATGATGCTCGGCGGAAAACGCAAGGCTGCCGGCAGGTTCGAAGCGAGCCTCGATATTCTGCGGGAAAACGGCAATACCAATAAAACGCTGGTGCTCGACAATTTGCATAACCTGCGCAGACTGTCAGAACGCTCCGGGAAAGCGAAAGATATTGCCTTGATCGACGATCAGATTGCCGTGCTCGAAGGCCGGGCGCCGGGCGCATCTTCCGACGTACCGGTAACCAAAAGCGAATTGCGCAACGAACTCGCCGCACTCCAGCAACAACTGGCCAACGCCGGCGACGGTTTTAAAACCGACCAGGTGAAAATGATGCAGGAGAGCAAGGAACTACAGGCACAACTCGCCGCCAAGGAAGCCGCTATGGAACAGATGTCGGAAGAACAGATGAAGTCCTCCATGCTGCTGATGCAGCAACGGCTGATGCTCGATTCACTGGTGTTCCGCGCGGGCATCGACTCCCTGGAAAAATCCAACGCCAAACTCGCACTCAGCGAAGCCAACAGCAGCCGTAAATTTTATATCGCCGCCATGGTCGCACTTTTATTGCTGGCCGGCGGCTCGCTTTTCAGTTTCGTGCGTGCCCGCACCCATGCCAAGGTGCTGGAAGAAAAAAACAAGATCATCCGCGAAGAGCAGCAACGTTCGGAAAACCTGCTGCTCAATATCCTGCCGTCGCTGGTAGCCGAAGAACTCAAAAAGAAGGGGCATACCAATGCAAGGCTGTTTGAGGACGTGAGCGTGCTGTTTGCTGATTTTGTGGGCTTCAGCAAAATTGCCGAATTGCTTGGTCCGCAGGAACTTGTGAGCGAACTCGACACCTGTTTCCGCGCATTCGATCAGATCATCGCCAATTACAATCTTGAAAAAATAAAAACCATCGGCGACTGCTACATGTGCGCCGGAGGCCTACCCAACGGCGGCGGCGCCCAATTGAGCGACATGGTGCGGGCAGCCCGCGATATGCAGAAATGGCTGCACATTTATAATACCGAACGTATTAAAACCGGCAAACCCCGCTTCGAAGCCCGCATCGGTATTCACCGCGGCCCTGTGGTAGCCGGCGTGGTGGGTTCCAAAAAATTCGCGTTCGATATCTGGGGCGATACCGTCAACATCGCCGCCCGCATCGAACAGGCTGGCGAAGGCGGCAAAATCAATATCTCCGGAGAAGCGTACGAACTCATCCGGGATTCGTTCCCCTGTACCTACCGGGGCAAAATTGCCGCTAAAAACAAGGGCGAGATCGATATGTATTTTGTGGACAATTAGGTGACGCGGATTTCGCGGATTTAAAGCGGATTTCGCGGATTTGATGGGTGGCAAGTTAGGCTTGATAGATTTCTCAAGCCGCTTTTCATGAAATCAAATCCGCGGAAATCCGCTTTTTTATATCCGCGAAATCAGCGTTGCAATTAAACCAATGGCCCAACAAACAGTCCCTGAAGGGAAACACATAAACTACGCCTATGTCCTCCCTTCGAGTTGTACTCCTTTGTTCTCTGCTTTCATTTTTCGGCTCCGGCCTTTTTTCCCAAAACACGCCGCTCTATTTCCCGCCGCTTGTGGGCAGCGCATGGCAGACGATTCCGCCGGCCAGCCTGGGATTTTGCCCGGAACGTATCGACAGCCTGTACCATTATCTTGAAATTACCCACACCAAGTCATTTATCCTGCTGAAAGACGGCAAGATCGTGCTGGAACACTATTTTGATGCCTTTACCCAGGATTCCTTGTGGTACTGGGCATCTGCCGGAAAAAGTCTGACCGCATTTCTCGTGGGCCAGGCCCAGGAAGAAGGGCTGCTCAACATACAGGATACCACTTCCAAATACCTGGGTACCGGCTGGACGAGTTGCACACCCGCACAGGAAGCCGCTATCACCATCCGACACCAAATCACGATGACCAGCGGACTGGACGATTCGCCTGTTACCGACGATCCCGAACCGGCCGACTGCACCGACCCTGCCTGCCTGCAATACCTGGCACCTGCGGGTACGAGATGGGCCTATCACAATGCGGTATATCACCTGGTACACGAGGTGATCGAAGAAGCCAGCGGATTGAATATCAACCAGTTTACCAAAACACGCCTGTTCGACAAAACGGGTATGAAAGGCTTCTGGATCGATCACATTATGTACGGCAAGGCACGTGATATGGCGCGATACGGGTTGCTTACGCTGGCCGGCGGCGCGTGGAACGGTGACACGCTACTGCACGATCAGAATTATTTGTACGCGATGTCGCATCCTTCGCAGACTTTAAACCCGAGTTACGGCTACCTGTGGTGGCTCAACGGGCAGTCTACGTACATGGTGCCCGGCCTTCAACTGAACATTCCCGGTCCGCTGATTCCCAACGCGCCGGCAGATATGTTTGCCGCTTTGGGCAAAAACGACCAGAAAATCCACGTGGTACCTTCCAAAGGCTGGGTGGTGGTACGCCAGGGCAACGACGCGGGTTTGCCTGGACTGGCCGGTCAGGTGCCTATCGCATTCGACAACCAGATGTGGGGCTACCTGAATACCCTGCAATGCGGCAGCGTAGCCACCTCTGAAGCGGAAGCATCTTCTTTGAAAATATGGCCGAATCCGTCGGCCGGCGACTGGCAAATAGAATTCCCCGGCGACGTGGAAGGCTGGTCGTTATATGACGCGCAAGGGCGGAACATCCAGTCTGCCGGCTCGCTTCGGATCGATGGAACGAATCTGGAGCCCGGCGTTTACACCCTGAAAGTGACGGCTGCCGGGAAGGTAACGGTGCAGAAATTAATGAAAATGAAATAAGTACTCCCAATTTTTTTGTATTCACACCCCCTACCCCTGACACAAGGTTGTCAATCCATCCTTTTATCTTTGTTTCAACCAATAAGGTCAACACAATAAAATGCAGATGGAATCCAAAGGAATGTTACGCGGCATGGCCAACGTCAGTTACTGGGCAGCAGACGTGAAGGAAGCCCGCAAATGGTACAACGAACTCTTCGGCATGGAGCCCTATTTCCAGATGCCCGACGCGGAAAACCCGGCGTATATTGAATACCGCGCCGGCGACTCGCAGCAGGAAGTGGGTATTATCAATAAAAACTATCAGCCGAAAACGGCTGCCGCCGGCCCCGGCGGGGTCATCCTGTACTGGCACGTAGACGATATCGAAAAAGCGTTCGAGCGGCTTTTGTCCATGGGAGCAACGGAATACGAGCCTGTTACCAAACGCGGCGAAGGATTTGTGACCGCATCGGTGATCGATCCTTTCGGGAATGTGCTGGGCGTGATGTACAACAGACATTACCTGGAAATGCTGTAAAGCGTATTGGGATACATTTGTGAACCAATAAAATCAATAAAAAATGAATAGTCTATCCGAACGAAAACAGCAAATTGTCGGTTTCTGGGAAATTGAAGAGGACGCCCAAAGAGACAAACTGGTGGCAGAAATCAGCGCATATGCGAATACCCAAGATCCCGATGCATTTTCAAAAGAGGTAAGAAGTCAATTTGAACAGATCAATTTTTCAGGAATCAGTGTCATTTATGAAGCCCTGACTGCCGATCCGGATAAATGGGCGCCATTTTTTAAAGAAGAATACAAAAGGGCATTCAAAACCGCCGAAACCGCTGAAAATGGCTGGGATATTCTGGAATGCCTGGAAGAAATCGGAGGCGCAAAAACGTACCCGGAGAAGGTATCCGATGATATGGTTTCGTTTTTGGCGCAGCATCTCTCCAGCAACAACGATGTGTTGAGGTATAAGGCAGTATGGCTTCTCGGTGACTGGATTGGTCCGGAAAACGTCATCCGGCACACACGGGTTGTGGCTAATCTGGAAGAAAAACTGAAAGACCCCAACTGGAAAATCAGGTATATCATCAAAGGGTTCCTCGAAGATCTGGGCAAACTTCCCCCAGGTTATCAAACCGGTTTTATAGATAAAATCAGGGCAAAAATTTCCAGTCCGTATAAATTGTAATAAAGCATTTTATGAACCTGTCGGCACACATCGCCAAACAACTCCGTGACGTCCATTTCGGCGGAAACTGGACCGCATCGAGTCTGAAAGAACATTTAACCGACATCACCTGGCAACAGGCCGTCACCCGCGTGGAATCTTTTAACACCATTGCCATCCTCGTTTTTCACACGAATTATTATGTGGAAGCCGTGCTGAAAGTGCTGCGGGGCGGTCCGCTCGATGCGAAAGACAAATTCAGTTTCGACCACCCGCCGATTCAATCGCAGGAAGACTGGGACAAGATGCTGGACAAAACCTGGTCCGATGCCGAAGCATTTGCGCAGGCCATCGAGCAATTACCGGAGGAAAAACTCTGGGAAGATTTCCATGAAAGCAAGTACGGGAATTACTACCGCAACCTGACGGGCATCGTCGAGCACCTGCATTATCACCTGGGGCAGATGGTGCTGATCAAAAAGATGGTCTTGACCAGGGAAATGGCGGGCCGTTAAACACATAAAACGAACAACCGGCTTCGGAAAATCAACAAATATTGGGGGTCTACAAATGTTGGGCTTCTCCGAAGCCGGTGGTCATCCTTGGCGTCTGTGAATGATGAATGATTTTCTACTGACGCCCCAAAAATTCATCATTCATCATTCATCATTCATCATTCATCATTCATCATTCATCATTCATCAGTATTTCAAAATCTTCCCCAACTGCTCCTTCACCCTTTCGAGCGGGAAGAAATTTTGTTCCAGCGGGATGGCGAATGGCACGGGTGTGTCGAGGCTCGCGGCACGGAGTACCGGCGCATCGAGGTATTCGAACAGATTTTCAGAGATCCAGGCGGCAATTTCGCCGCCGATACCGCCGAACAGCGTGTCTTCGTGCAGGATCAGGACGCGGTTCGTTTTTTTAACGGATTCGGTAATGGCCTCGTAATCCAGCGGCACCAGCGAGCGCAGGTCGACGATGTCGGCATCGATACCCATTTCGTCGGCCACGGCTTCGGCCCAGCGCACCCCCATGCCGTAGGTAAGAATACTTACCTCGGAGCCGCTGCGCACCTGACGCGCTTTCCCGATTTCCACCGTGTAAAAACCTTCCGGCACCATACCGCTTTCGGAGCGGTACAGGGCTTTGTGTTCAAAAAACATCACCGGATTCGGGTCTTCGAATGCCGCTAACAACAACCCTTTTGCATCGGCAGGCGTGCTTGGGTACACCACTTTCAGGCCCGGCACGTGGGTAAACCAGGCTTCATTGGATTGGGAGTGGAAAGGTCCGGCGCCCGTGCCGCCGCCGGTGGGCATACGTACCACCACGTCGGCCGTTTGTCCCCAGCGCCAGTGCAGTTTGGCGAGGTTGTTCACGATCTGGTTGAAGCCGCACGTGACGAAATCGGCGAACTGCATTTCCACCATACTCTTGATACCTTTCAGGCTGAGTCCCAGGCTGATGCCGACGATGGCACTTTCGCAGAGCGGGGTGTTGCGCACGCGGTCTTTCCCGAATTGCTGTGTAAATCCGTTGGTAATCTTGAACACGCCGCCGTAATCGGCAATGTCCTGCCCCATCAGCACCAGTTCGGGATGGCGCAGCATGGCTTCGCGGAGTGCGTCGCTGATGGCATCGATGAAACGCAGTTCGCGTGCAGGCTGTGCCGGCGCCGTTACTGCCGGCGCGGGCGCATACACGTCGGCCAGTTCCTGCTGCGTGTCGGCCACGGGTTCCGGCTCGGCAAACATGACATCGACGGCTTTCTGTATCTCCTTTTTATAACGATCTTTCAGGGATTTGCTGAAACTTTCGGTCAGGACACCTTCCTCCAGCAGCCATTTTTCAAAATTTTCGATCGGATCTTTTTTGGCCCATTCGTCCATCAGTTCCTGCGGCACGTATTTGGTGCCGCTGGCTTCCTCGTGGCCGCGCATGCGGAACGTGACGCATTCGAGCAGGAACGGTTCGGGGTTTTCGCGCATTTCGGCGGCAATTTTCCGGATGGTGCCGAACACTTCCAGGATGTTGTTGCCGTCGATTTTGGCAGAACGCATGCCATATCCGGCCGCGCGGTCGACCAGGTCCTTGCAGGCATATTGTTCGTTGGAGCGTGTGGAAAGGCCGTAGCCGTTGTTTTCGATCAGGAAAATGACGGGCAGTTTCCATACCGATGCGACATTGAGCGCTTCGTGGAATTCGCCCTGACTGGTAGCGCCTTCTCCGGTAAATGCCAGCGATACGCGGCCTTCTTTTTTAAGTTTGTGCGCCATGGCTACGCCGGCCGCGAGCGAAAGTTGGGGGCCGAGGTGCGAGATCATGCCCACAATGGCGTGTTCCATCGCGCCGAAGTGGAAAGAGCGGTCGCGCGCCTGGGTGTAACCGAGGCGTTTGCCCTGCCACTGACAGAACATGCGGTCGAGCGGCATATTGCGGGCAGTAAAAACGCCCAGGTTGCGGTGCATGGTAAAAATCACCTCGTCGGGCAGCAGCGCGCAGGCGGCGCCCACGCTGATGGCTTCCTGCCCGATGCCCGAAAACCACTTGGAAATGCGGCCCTGGCGCAGCAGGTTCAGCATTTTTTCCTCGATCAGGCGCGGGCGTACGAGTTGTTCATACAGGTTCAGTAATGTCTCTTTATCAATGCCCTGGGCGGCATAGGCTATGGCAGGAGCGGTGGTGGTCATTATTTGGTTGGATGATTTTTGTTATCAGTTGTCTGTTATTGGTTACTGGTTATTCGTTATTGGTTATTCGTTATTAGTAGTGGCGGCCCTTGGCTTATTGTTAGAAGCCAAGGGCCGCCACTACTAATAACGAATAACCAATAACGAATAACGAATAACCAGCGGGCAAAATTCCGACAAATCCCCGACAATTATTGTCGCATTCCTTTCAAAGAAAGAATGGCGGATTAATTTTTGTGTGTAAAATAATTCCCGCACTTATTAAAGAAATTTTACTTTTGTGCACTATTCCACTATAATCTTCTTCCATTGGGTATTCGAAATCCACCCAAATCTGTAATCCGCCTGTAGGTTTGAAAGAGATTCGACAAACACGTAATCGACTGTTTCTCAGTTAATTCTCCCTTTTTCAAGTCCGTATTGTAAACGCCCTTATCCGATCACAGCATGGCTATGCTTTGCTGGCTGGTACGTTACCAGATTTATGCTTTTGGTTGAAGTTTGCCGCTGTAACAAGTGGTGATCATTAGCCGGGATGTTTTTATTTTAATAATAATACCCTATATGCGTGATTTGATCGAACTCACTAACCTCTTGAATACCACCAAAATGAAAGGGGATGGCATGATGAAATACATCATCGAACCGAACACCAAGATGGAGCGCCTGTATGAGGCGCTGATTTCCAAAAAGGTGAAAAGCGATGACGATGCCAAAGCCTTATTCGGGGATCAGGAGAGTGCCACCAATCTTACCGGACTAAAAAACAAACTCAAGGAGCGCCTGCTGGACTCCGTGTTCCTCCTCGACTTCAAGGAGGCCAACTTCTCATCCCGCCAGAAAGCATTTTACGAATGTTATAAAAAATGGTCGGTTGCGATGACGCTGCTCACGCGCAATGCCAAAATAACCGGCATCGATTTGCTGGAGCGCCTGTTGCGTCATTCCATGAACTTCGAGTTTACGGAGCTGACGCTGGATATTTTGCGCGTTTTGAAGTTGCAGTACAGTGTCGTCGACGGCGATGTTGAAAAATACATGGATGCCAAGAAGAAGTATTACCGGTACGAGCACATCTGGATGATGGAAAGCAAGGCCGAGAATTACTACTCGGAATTGATGATCCAGTTCACCAACAGCAAGTCGACCAAGACGGAAGTGACCGA
>Ga0209717_1001957_pt1 | contig 20843 bp, 16 predicted proteins | sample AD_UKC048_MetaG_FD_184418 | JGI IMG/M metagenome (GOLD analysis project Ga0209717, IMG submission 184418) | Active sludge microbial communities of municipal wastewater-treating anaerobic digesters from USA - AD_UKC048_MetaG (SPAdes) (version 2) | ecosystem: Engineered > Bioreactor > Anaerobic >... | reverse complement strand
CCAGTGAACAAATACAAAAAGCGGTCAGGCTGATTAACAGCCGACCGCGTAAAAGACATCATTATGCAACGCCTTATGAAATATTTAAATCAAAAACCTAATGTTGCACTTTGGAATAGAATTCAGATTTTTTTAAGCAAAATTTAAAGTAATAAAAAAGGACGCGTAATGATACTGGCGTCCTTTAGAAATTTAGAGGATCATCAAGAGGCAATGTTTCTTGCCCTTGATCCTCCATTTGGTCGTAATCTTTGCCCCGTCTGGGGCGTGTTGTCTTTTTGCCAGATGTTAATCCATGAAGGCTGTGATCAGATTTACGCGGGCCGTGATAGCGGCGATAAAGACGTGCGCTTTCAGCATCTTGTATTGACTCTTGATCTACAAAAAGATCAGGTTCTGGACGTTCTGCGGTTAGACCACCAGGATTTTTAGCTGGTTGGAATTTTGTTTTTCCTTTTCCCGGAGGTAATAAGCCCGGATAAATAATTTCATTCCAGACTTTTATGTTTAAACTTTCGTGCCAATGGAAATGATCTCTAGCTACAAGACGCATTAAATCAAAAATTTTTTCCGGTACATTAACCCACGTGTGTTTTTTTTGATTGCCTCGTCTGTTAGTAGCCATTACATTGCCCTTGCTATCACGTCCAAAAACAATCCATGGTTCTTCTTTTTTATTTTTCCAGACAACACCAACATATTCAATATCTATTTCATTACTACCTGGGCATCTGGCAAATTTAGTGACAAATATTTCAGATCCAATTTGGACTGTTCTTGTTTGACTTAAATCAACTTCTTGTTTTGGCATTTTTTCACCTCTAATATTTTTTATACCACTCAGGATCACTTGTTCTGGCTGGTCTTTTACCGGAGGCTCTGTCTGTTTCTAGGGTTTTTCGTCGATCTATATTCCATTTTTTATCTCTTGCTTCTTTTACTTTTTTTACTTTTTCTTGAGCAGCTGCAGCTTTTAACTTAGCGGCTGTTTCTTCAGGTGTTTCCAGTAAATCCAATTGCATTTCTTCTAGCAGGATGTCTCGTGATTTTTGAATAGACATATTTTTTACCTCCAAATTTTTTAGTGTCATATTTTTTTGCTCAATTTTTAGTTTCATAGTATGATTATATTAAATAGCAAAAATACAATAATGTCAAATCACCATGGCTAATGAATTTGCTCCCAATCCAGAATTAAAATATTGGCTAGCTTTTTTAAAATTACCCAAAGTTGGTCCGGTCCGTTTAAGAAAAATTTTAAGATATTTTGGTTCTTTGAAAATAGCTTGGTCTGGTGAAGCAATGGATTTTATAGCGGCTGGAGTGGAGGAAGATATAGTTTTAGGTATGTTATCTAAAAGACAAGAAATAAATTTGGAACAATTATTAGAACAAATGAAACAAGAAAATATTCATGCCGTGACTTTGGAAGATAAATTTTACCCTAAACTATTGCGAGAAATTTATAATCCACCACCAGTTATATTTTTTAAAGGTACATTAAATTTAGAAGCTGATGAATTTTCTTTAGGCGTAGTAGGGACTAGAAAATATTCTCCATATGGGGCTAGAGTGACACCAGAAATTGTTAGAGAATTGACTAATAAGGGTTTGGTAATCGTTTCCGGATTAGCTTTAGGCATTGATTCTATGGTGCATGAAGCCACTTTGGAAGTTAAAGGTAGAACTATTGCAGTTTTGGGTTCTGGTTTAGACTCAAAAAATATTTATCCAGCTTTTAATAAATATTTAAGTGAAAAAATTGTGGCCAATGACGGATTGTTGGTTTCAGAATATGCTCCTGGTACTGAACCATTAAAAGGTAATTTTCCTCAAAGAAATAGAATTATTTCTGGCCTATCACTAGGAATTTTAGTTATAGAAGCACCAGAAAGTTCTGGAGCTTTACTGACAGCCAGATTTGCTTTAGAACAAAACAGGGAAGTGTTTGCTATTCCTGGTTCAATTTATAGTGCTAATTCATTCGGGCCTAATAATTTAATTCGCATGGGTGCTAAATTGGTTACTGGCGCCGATGATATTTTAGAAGCTTTAAATTTAAATTTAGTTAAAGAGTTTGTTATGACTAAAAAAATTGTACCAGATTCTTTGGAAGAAGCTAAAATTTTGGAAAATTTATCTGGCGAACCAATACACGTTGATGAACTCGTCCGTTTAACAAAACTTGACACAGCGCTTTTAAATAGTACACTTACACTTATGGAAATGAAAGGCCGAGTCAGAAATCTGGGGTCTATGATGTATGTGGTCAAATAACAAAATTTTAAAATTCAAATTTTAAATTTTAAAATAAATCCAAAATCAAAATTTTAAAACTTAAAAACGCAAGTAAAATAGGTTTGAATATTTAAAATTGAATATTTAAAATTATTTTAAAATTTGAGTTTTAAAATTTAAAATTTTATTTTATGTCCAAAAACCTCCTGATTGTTGAATCACCAACTAAAGCCAAAACCATTGGTAAATTTTTAGGTAGTAATTATAAGGTAGTATCTTCATTCGGGCACATCAGAGATTTGCCCATTAAAGAAATGGGTATTGACATTGAACATAATTTTGAACCTAAATATGTCATTCCGGCTAAGGCCAAATCCACAGTGGAAATGTTAAAAAAAGAAGCACTTAAAGTAGAAAATATTTACTTCGCGACTGATGAAGACAGAGAAGGTGAAGCCATTGCTTGGCATTTACAATATATTTTAACCAATAAGAAAGAAAAACACAATTACTATCGCATTGTTTTTCATGAAATTACTAAAGACGCCTTACAAAAATCTTTGGAGAAAACTCGAGATATTGATTTAAATTTGGTTGATGCCCAACAGGCTAGGCGTGTTTTGGATCGTTTGGTTGGTTATGAACTCTCACCATTTTTATGGAAAAAAGTTGCCAAAGGTTTGTCAGCGGGCCGAGTGCAATCAGTGACTGTGCGTTTAATTGTAGAACGCGAAAGGGAAGTGCAAGCTTTTAAACCAGAAGAATATTGGACTCTTGAAGCTTTGCTAAAAACAGAACAACAAGAAATTTTTTCTTCAGAGTTATTTAAAATTAATGATAAAAAAATAGACAAATTTGCTTTAAAAAACGATAAAGAAGTTGATAGTATTGTTAAATCTTTGGATGGAGCTAAATATGTTGTAGAAAGTATTGAAAAGAAAACCAGCAAGCGTCAACCCCTGGCCCCTTATACAACTTCTACCCTGCAGCAGGACGCTAATAATAAATTGCATTTTTCCTCCAAGCAAACTATGTTTATGGCCCAAAGTTTATATGAGGGCATAGATTTGGGCGAAGTTGGTTCGACTGGTTTGATTACTTATATGCGTACAGATTCTTTAAATTTGGCCGCGGAATTTGTGGCAGCCACTAATGATTTTATTAAAAAAGAATTTGGAGCCAAATACAGTTTAGAAGCACCAAGGTTTTTTAAAAACAAATCTAAAAATGCTCAAGAAGCGCACGAAGCTATTAGACCCACAGATATTAATCGTCGACCAGAAGATCTAAAACAATATTTAGATGATAATCAATATAAACTTTATAGCTTGATTTGGAAAAGAACTTTAGCCACGCAAATGAAAGAGGCAGAAATTGACGCCACCAATGTGGAAATCCTAGCTGTAGCCAAGAAAGAAAAATATACTTTTAAAGCCACTGGTTCTGCTATAAAATTTGACGGTTTTTTGAAAGTTTATACGACTGAAAAAGAAACTGAAAATTTATTGCCTAATTTAGTTAAAAATCAAGTTTTAGATTTAGAAAAGTTAGATAGTAAACAACATTTTACAGAGCCCCCCCCTCGTTACACAGAAGCTTCGATTATTAAAAAATTAGAAGAGTTGGGTATTGGTCGTCCATCAACTTACGCACCCACACTTTCTACCATTGAAGATAGAGGTTATATTGAAAAAACAGAGCGCAAACTTTATCCCAAAGACATTGCTTATATTGTTAATGATTTATTAGTTAAACATTTTCCTCAAATTGTGGATTTTCAATTTACGGCCGAAATGGAGGATAGTTTGGATGAAATAGCTGAGGGTCAAAAAAAATGGGTGCCAGTCATTAAAGATTTTTTTAGACCTTTTAAGAAAAATCTAGATGAAAAATATAAAGAAGTTAAAAAGGACGATTTAGTTAATGAAAAGACTGAGGAAATTTGTGACAAATGTGGCAGTCCCATGATTATCAAAACTGGTCGCTATGGTAAATTTTTAGCTTGCTCTAATTATCCAAAATGTAAAAATATTAAAAATATTAAAAAAGAAAAGACAGCTGATGGTAAGACAATTCAGGTGGCTGAAGAAAAAAAAGAACCAGTAAAAACAGATCAGAAATGTGAAAAATGCGGCGCTTTTATGGTTATTAGAGATGGCCGGTTTGGACAATTTTTTGCTTGTGAAAACTATCCTAAATGTAAAAATACTAAACCCATGGATTATTCCACCGGTGTTAAATGTCCGGAATGTGGGGAAGGGGAGATAGTTTCTCGTCGCACTAGAACTAGAAGAATTTTTTATGCCTGTAATCAATATCCTAAATGCAAATTTGCGATTTGGGGTAAACCTACTGGCGAATTTTGTCCAACCTGCAAGAGTTTATTGATGGAGGATGCTAAAGGCAAAATAAAATGTTCGAAAAAAGAATGTACTTACGAGAAATAACCCACCTTTGTGTCATCCCCGCCTGCCTCGCCGAGAATCAGGCGGGCTGAGCGGGGATCCCGTGGATAGCAGTTAAAACCAAGCGCATCTTGTAATAGCTGGGATTCCCGATCCGTCCGTCCCGCGGGAGGGATGCGGGACGAGGCGGTCGGGAATGACAAACCTTACAATTTTTATTTTTTTATGTTCTTATGTTAAAATGCCAATATGCTTAATGTCTTAAACTTAGATCACCAAATTTTTACTGCCATAAATTCTCTGTCAGGTAAATATCACTGGCTAGATTTATTGGCAATTATTTGCGCCAAATATTTAATTTTTGTAATTTTTGGCGCGGCACTCGGCTGGTGGATTAGTTTACATAAAACCAAATCAACTTCTGCTTGGCCAGTTGAGGGTAAAAAGAAGTGGCTGGCTTTGGGTCATTTGGGTTTGACTGGCATTGGCGTTTATTTATTAAATAATTTAATTGCTTTAATTCATTTTCGTGAGCGTCCGTTTTTGCATGATGGTGTTAAACAGATTGTTAATCCAATTTCCGAGAAGTCTTTTCCTTCAGATCATGCGGCCGCCTCTTTTGCCATTGCCACAGTGATCTTTTTTTATAATAAAGCTTTAGGTTTATTTTTATTTTTCTTAGCCATTCTCGTGGGTCTGGGCAGAATTTATACTGGCGTGCATTATCCTTTAGATATTTTGAGTGGAGCTTTTGTTGGTATCTTTACAGCTTTAGTGATCAAAATTATTTTAAAAATTAAAAAATAAAAAATTATAAATTCGTATGCATTACTTAAAGAAAAAATTAGTTTTCATTATTAGCGCAGTTTATCTATTAGTAAGTTGTAATTTTGTTTTGGCTGCCCCAGTCTATGATCAAACTCTAGGCATTTATACAGATGATTTTGCCAACAATTCTGGTGTGCCTACTAGAAGCTATGTTAATGTCAACACCAGCACTGGTAAATTACAATTAACCAACACTAGTAGTCAAACAACATTTACTACACCTTATAGAACTTCTGGTTATGCCTATACTTCTGTTATTTTGCCAACCAGCGTTGCCGAATGGGGACAAATTGCTTTTGATGCAGAAATTCCAGACGGGACGACCTTGTTGGTTCAAGTTTATGATTATTATGATAGTACTTGGACAGCTCTTTTTGAAGAGGAATATTTACCTGGTAATGCTAATGGTTTTTATTCTTCACCTATAGATATTAGTAATCTACTAATCTATTACACCACTTATGCCGGGGGTGGAAAAATCGGTCGTTTGAGATTAAAAATAACCATGACAACAACCGATACCAGTGTTACACCGACTTTAGATAATTTACAAGTAACCTGGACACCCAAACAAGGAGATTTGAGTGCTTCACCCCTATCTAGTAGTTCGCCATGGCCGGTGAATGGCATAGACAATCAAAATACCAAACACTCACAATATGAAAATCCTTACATATATACCACTTTTAAATGGGCTAATAATAAAGAAGCTGGTAATTCAATGATATTAAATAATTATATTTATGATAATAAACTTTTTTATAATGATTGGTGGGTAAATCCAAAAATTTATTCTTTAAACAGAGATACTGGTGAAATTTTATGGAGTTCTCCATTTATAACTAATGGTTGGCCGTCAATTTCAGAAAATGGCACTTGGTATGAATATGAGATTGTCAATGATGCGCTTATGGCCTTGGATTTAAACACGTATAAAGTTAAATGGACTTATCAATTTGGCGGAGGCCATGGCACTAATGTAACAGCCATAGATAATACTGGTGTTATATATTTTATTTATGCTCCGGCCAGTAGTTTGAGTTTTACGGTTTATGCTATGAACCCAAACGGCACTGTAAAATGGACTAAACTAATTGATTTCACTACAGAAATTGAAAATGTTTACAAAGTATTGATAGGACATGACGGTAATGTTTATCTCAATACATACGTAATGGATGATGTCACCTATGATTATAAAAATCTGGGAAGAATTTATTCTTTCGATCCAGATAATGGAGATATAAATTGGTATTATGAGACGGGCGATACAATTGATTTTGTCATTGATGAAAATGATGTTCTTTATACAGCTAATTATTTTGGTAACACAACAAATACTTTTACACCAAAGATGATGGCTATCAATTCTGACGGCACTTTAAAATGGGAAAAAGAATATAAAACCAGCGCAGATCCTGGTGGTTATAAAATAGGTTTAAATGGTGATTCGGCAATTGTTAGCGGTATAACAGGCGCTGATTGGGAAACAAGAGAATATTTACTGGAATCCTATAATTTGAACGATGGCACTAAAATAAATACTTTTGACGTAAGCACTAATTTTTTTACAGACAATAATAACGGTTTATATACTTATGGCAGTGAAGATGCCAGCACTGATGAAACAACCGAATATATCAAATATTACGACGGAGATAGCAATAATTTAAAATGGAAAATTTCTTATACTAATAGCAATTTAGTAAACGGGGCAGACTATGTATATTATGATTTTGAAGACATGATCATGGACGAGCGTGGCTGGTTATATGGTGGTTTGACCAAATGTTATTATGATAGTGAATGGAACGAATTAAGCGATAATAATTTTGTCCAATACTTCGCCCTCTCCCCCTGGACCCTCACCAATCAAACAGAATCCTACACTAATCAAAGAAAGGGTGACATTCTAAACTTCAGTGTTAAAACTAGCATGCTACAAACCAACCCCTTACTTGGTGGTAACAATCAAATGCAAGTAGTTATGGATAATGGAGATAAAATTACTTTAAATTACAGCTCCACTGACGCTAACAATGATACAACATGGACAGGCTCTTACACTTTGCCCCCAGATATTAGTTGCGGTCCTCATACCTATACCATAGAAGCCGCCCAAACATATTTACAAACAGATGTTACTACTCACTTTGATTCTGCTCCTTTAGAATCTAATAACACGGGTATTACTACCAGTGGCAGTTTTACTGCTTTTCAATGTGGTGGTGGAGGATTACCACCAGGAGCCTCTAATCCACCCAAGCCAGGAGCTCAAGGCTTTAAGATTAATATTAATAATCAAGATCAAAAAACCGATAATTGTCTGGTTAACTTAGAACTCATAGCTGGTCCAGATACTAAATTTATGTCTTTGTCTAATGATAAAAATTTTACTAACGCCACTTTAGAACCCTATCAGTTAATTAAATCTTGGGATCTATGCGCTGAAGCAGGGGGTGTTATTAAAAAACAATGCAACCCAGGAGAAAAAACAGTTTATGTTAAATTTTATACAGAGTATGGTTACAGCTCACCTATAGTTCATGATTCTATTATCTTAACCAAAGATAAAGAACCCCAAGTTAAAGGAACCAATACTCAATTTCAATTCACTACCGACCTCTATTATGGCTTAAGCAAGAACCAAGAAGTTAAAAGACTTCAAGAATTCTTAATTGCTCAAGGTTATTTAGCTTCTGGTTTAAACACTGGTAATTATTATCGCCAGACGCAAAACGCGGTTAAAAAGTTTCAACAAGCCAATAAAATCACTCCTTCTAACGGTAGGTTTGGGCCATTGACTAGAGCTTTAGTGAATAAAATGATTAATTAAAAATCTAAAACGTGCTATAATGTGTTTATCCACAAAAATATTAAAATTAATTTTCAAACCTATGCTCAAAAAACTTTTATTTTTCTCTCTACTGGCAATGATAATCTTTATGGCCAATGTGTTTTTGGTTTCTGAATCTCAAGCAGCCACTACAGTGGGCGCTAATATTAGCACTGACGGAACTTTGATAGTTGGTAGCAGTATCACGCCAACATCAACCCTGCAAGTGGTCGGTGGCAACGTGCATTTTCAGCCGACTTCCGGCGCCGAAGGCTTGTATTACAATGCCACCGATAATACTGTTAGTTTAGGTAGTGTGAGTAACGATTATTCAAGTTTTTATATTAATGTTGGTAATTCTGGTTCATATTATGACGCATTATCAGTATATTATACTTTGCAGCCCACTGGTGCTTATCCAATGTATTCTGGAATAGGGTCCGTTATTTATATTCCGGATGGGGAGTCTGCCAATGCCCATGTGGTTGAAAGTCTTTCGGGTAAAGTTTTTCATAGTGGTTCTGGCAAGATAAGTAATTTAAGTGCGGTTGACGGCGAGGTTTATGTTCAGGGAACAGGCAATGTTGCCGATTTAATGGCTTTTTATGGAACTATTAATCTTTACAGTAGCGAAGGTGTCGATACTGGTGATGTAACTAATGCTTATCTTTTTTATGGTTATTTAAGTAGTTACAACGATGCTGATATTACTAATAATTATGGTATTTATTTTGAACAACCATGGGCGGAAGCTCCTTCTACCATCACCAACAATTACGGCATCTATTTAGCCAACCAAATGTCTGGCACTACTCAAAATTATGCCATCTATACTGATGGCGGTGATTGGGTTTTGGATGCTGATGGCGGAGGTACAGCTGGTGGCACAACAGGTGGTGGAGACATTATTATTGGCGAAGGCCAGGATTTAGAATTTTATCATGATGGCACTAATTCTTACATCATGAATAACACTGGTGATTTATATGTTTCTGATGCTGGCACCGATGATGTAATTTTATCTCATAATGGTGGTCGAGTAGGTATTGCTACCACTACTCCAGGTGGTTATTTTGGTGAAAAATTAACAGTAGTGGGTAATACTTATACTCGTGGCACAGCCACAACAACAGGAGATTTTATTATCGGCGATGGTAATACTACAGCCACGACCACTGTCGAGATTGGTGATATAGACACCGCTGGGTGTATAAAAATTAGAGATGCTGACGCGGATGCTTGGACATATTGTTATACAGACGGTGGAACTTTAGTGTGTACTGCTACTAATGTTTGTGGTAAATAAAATTTAACATTAATTTAAAATAGTTTATTTTAAAAACCAGCCCTATTAATTTGGGGCTGGTTTTGTTGTGGATAACTCAGGGGTTGTTTATTTTTTAATTGTGTTATATAATAATATTAAAGTGTTAATAAGTGGTATAAAGTGGGGATAACTATTATGTTTATTGGTGAATATCAACACAATATTGATGATAAAAACAGGCTAGCTTTGCCAGCTAAATTTCGCGCAGAATTAAAAAACGGCGCTGTGGTTTCTGAAGGTTTGGATGGTTGTTTATTTGTTTTCACCAAAAGTGCCTGGTTAAAATTAGCTGAAAAATTAGCCAGTCAACCTATTGGCAATGCTGATGCTAGAGGATTTTCTCGTATTATGTTAGCTGGAGCCATGGATGTAAAATTAGATTCTTTGGGCAGAATTCTTTTGCCAGATTATTTAAAAAAAAATGCCGGCTTAGATAAAAAAGTTATTGTCGCTGGGCTTTATTCTAGATTAGAAATTTGGGATGAAACAAAATGGCAGAAATATAAAAATAAAATTGGCAGTGAAGCGGAAAAATTAGCCGAGACTATGGGAGCTCTTGGGGTCTAAGATAATGTCAAATTACTAATGTCTAATGACAAATCAAGCGCAAATGACAAAAAATAAAAACATTTTAATATAAAATAAAAACAAAATTGTCTATGTTAAGATGTTAAAATGCTAAAATGAATACAGTTCATATCCCTGTCTTATTAAACGAAGTTCTGGAATATTTAAATCCACAGTCTGGGCAAAATTTTATTGATGGAACCTTTGGTGGTGGTGGACACAGTTTAGCAATTTTAGAACGTATAAAACCAAACGGAAAGTTGCTGGCCATTGATGCTAATTTTGATGTTATTAAAAGTATTAAGGCTAATAAAAACATAATTTTTGTTCATAATAATTTTAGAAATTTGGATAAAATAGTTGCTAAAAATTTTCCTTATTCAGTCAATGGCATTTTACTTGATTTGGGCTTATCTTCTGACGAATTAGAAACTTCTGGTCGGGGCTTTAGCTTTCAAAAAGACGAACCTTTAGATATGCGTTTTGATATTAAGAAAGATTTAACTGCTGAAGAAATTATTAATACTTATTCTCTAGAAAATTTAATAAATATTTTTAAAAATTTTGGTGAATATACCTACAGTAAAAAATTAGCCCAGTTGCTAGTCCAAACCAGAAAACAATATAAAATTAAAACCACGAGTGATTTAGTAGCTTTGATTTTGCAAATTACACCGCATAAAAATCAAGAAAAAATTCATCCGGCTACCCAGATTTTTCAAGCTTTGCGTATGGCAGTTAATGACGAATTAAAGAGTTTAAAAATAGTTTTACCACAAACTGTAAAAATTTTAGCTCCTGGTGGAAGATTAGCCATTATTAGTTTTCATTCTTTGGAAGATGGAATAGTAAAAAATTATTTTCGCGATTTAAGCCGAGTTGATCAACCAGTGATTAAAATTCTGACCAAAAAACCTATTGGACCATCAGAGCAAGAAATTTTTGGAAACCCCAGATGTCGAAGTGCCAAGATGCGCATAATAGAAAAATTATAACTCTTTTGTGATTATTTATTTGCCTTGCTTAAAATCAAGTCAAATAAATAGACACAAAAAACGGCGTGTTTATTATCTCAAGCGCACCCAAATTAAATGTCCAAATTTTTTTCTATTTGCAACAAAAACAAAATTAACAATTCCCAATTAATCATGACTCAAAAAAAGAATAACCCACGCCATTCTTCTGGCCTTAGTTTAAAAATGCCTTTATTTTTAATGGCAGTTATAATTTCTGTTAGTCTGTTTTATATTTTTAATATTACAGCTAATAGTACTAATGGATTTAAAATTTCTGAATTGGAAGATAAAATAAATAATTTAAAATTAGTTAATCAAGACTTAAAAAACAAAATTAATTTATTGGATAATCCAGCCCTTTTAAAAGATAAAGCCGAATCTGCTGGATTAGTTGTCTCTGGTCAGGTAGAATATTTAAATGTTAAAGATGGGGAAGTGGCAATTAATAAATAATTTGGACTTATGATTGCTGATTTTAAAAAAAACAAAAAGAATCAAACGCAAAAATTTGATCGCATAACACTTCTCAGAGTGTTATTTTTTGTTTTAGCTTTTCTTATAATAGCCAGACTGGCTTATTTACAAATTTTTAGACATGAGTATTATCAAGCCTTGGCTAATAAAAGACACATTACCAATGAAAAAATAGAACCAGAAAGAGGTAAAATTTATACTAAAGATTTTAGTTCTGTATCAGATAAGCTTTATCCTTTGGCTATTAATCAAAAACTTTATTTACTTTATGGAGTGCCCGCAGTAATTGTTAATGCTTCTTCAACCGTAGAACAAATAGCCGGGGTTATTTCTTTAGAAGAGAAAGATAAAATAGAAATGGTTTTAAAATTACAAAAACAGGATCCCTATGAACCACTAAAACATTATTTAGAATTAGAACAAAAAGAAAAAATAGAAGCCTTAAAAATTAAAGGTTTAGGTTTTACAGAAGAAGTTAAAAGAATTTATCCCCAAAATAATTTATTTGCTCAGGTGTTGGGATTTGTTGGTTACAAGGAAGATAAAAGAGTGGGGCAGTATGGCTTAGAAGAACAGTATCAAAAATATTTAAGTGGTCAGGGCGGAGTTTTAAAACAAGAAAAAGATCCTCAGGGCCGAATTATGGCCATAGATAGTTTGGAAACCTCGCCAATTATTGATGGCAATGATTTGGTTTTAACATTAGATCCGGCGGTACAATTGCAAACTTGTAATACCTTAAAAAAATGGGTAGAAAAAATGGCCGCTACTGATGGCGTGGCCATTATTATAGAACCATTTTCTGGTAGTATTATGTCTATGTGTAATTATCCAGATTTTGATTTAAATAATTATAATCAAGTAGAAAATGTTAATATTTACACTAATTCTGCCGTTAGTGAATCTTATGAGCCGGGCTCAGTGTTTAAAGCTATAACCATGGCAGCAGCTCTTGATACAGAAAGTGTAACACCAGAAACCAGATATACAGACGAGGGTTTTGTAAAATTTGGTCCAGATATTATTAAAAACGCCAAAGATGCCAAATATGGTAATGTTGATATGACTAGTGTTTTGGAAAATTCTATTAATACAGGTGCTATTTTTGCAGCCTTAAAAACCGGCAAGGAAACATTTAAAAAATATGTAGAGAAATTTGGTTTTGGTTCATTAACTAATATTGATTTACCTCACGAAGCCAAGGGAGATTTAAAAAGTTTAGATAGTAATAAAGATATTTACACGGCCACTGCTTCATATGGTCAGGGTATTATGACTACACCTTTACAGATGATTATGGCTTATGGTGCTTTGGTTAACGGTGGTATGCTTATGCAACCACAAATAATTTTGGAAAAAAGATTTTTTAATGGTAAAATCGAACAGGTTTTGCCAACCGAAGTTCGTCGGGTTATTAGTTCCAAAACTTCTAATGTTATTAAAGCCATGTTGGCCTCGGTGGTAAAAAATGGTCATGCTAAGGGTGCACAAATACCAGGATTTTATGTCGGCGGAAAAACTGGTACAGCCAATATTGCTGGCCAGGGCGGTTATACCACAGATACCATTCATACTTTTATTGGATTTGCCCCATTAGAAAAACCAAAGTTCGTGGTTTTAGTTAAAATTACTAAACCCAGGAATGCTTTGTTTGCCGAAGGTTCAGTTGTGCCAGCATTTGCCGAAATTACTAAATTCTTGCTAAACTATTATCAGATTAAACCAGAGTATTAAACTAGATAATTTTTGAATGTTAAAATTATTTATTTATGTCAATACCTAAAAAAAATAATTCAACAATTAATATTAAAAGAACATGTCGTCCTGTTGTTTTGGCAATTCTTGATGGTTGGGGAATAAATAAAAAATATATTGGTAATGCGATAGAACTAGCTAAAAAACCTAATTTTAATTGGTTGTGGCAGAAATTTCCTCATACGAAATTACAGGCCTCTGGGAAATATGTCGGCCTGCCAGTTCATCAAGATGGTAATTCCGAAGCTGGGCACTTAAATTTGGGAGCTGGCAGAATTGTTGAACAAGATAGTGTTATTATTAGCAAAGCCATTAAATCTGGTGTATTTTTTAAAAATCCAGCTTTTCAAAGAGTTGTTGAACACGCTAAAAGACATAATTCTACCGTGCATTTGATGGGTTTATTGACCGGTTGGCAATCAGCTCACGCCGATCCAGACCATTTGTTAGCACTTTTAAAATTATTAAGAGAACATAAAATTAAAAAAGTTTGTTTGCATCTTTTTACAGATGGTCGAGATTCGTATAAATATGGCGCTTTAAAATTTTTAAAACAATTAGAAAATAAACTTCAACCCCATGAAAAAATTGCTACTATCGTCGGTCGATATTATGCCATGGACAGAAGAAAAGATTGGTTTAGAACTGAAAAAGCCTATGATGCCATTATTTTGGGTCAAGCAAAATATTACGCGCGTTCTGCTAAGGAAGCAATTGCCAGAGCCTATGATCGTGGCGAAACAGATGAATTTATTTTGCCAACTATTATTGTTAAAGATGGTCGGTGTGATAAAAAAGGCATTTGTTTTTCTGGTCAACCAATAGGTATAATTAAAGAAACAGATTCAATAATTTTTTTTAATTTAAGATCTGATAGATCTAGGCAATTGATAAAAACTTTTATTCAAGATAATTTTAATAAACAAAATCCAGGATCTTTTGTAAGAAAAAAAGTTATTCAAGATTTAGTTTTTGTGTCGATGACAGAAAGTGGTCCTGATTTGGATAGAGTTTTGGCAGCTTTTCCATCGGTTAATGTTAAAACTAGTCTACCTTTGGTTTTAAAAGAATTTACTCAACTTTACATTGCTGAAACAGAAAAATTTGCCCACGTCACCTATTTTTTTAATGGTGGCTACCCTCAAGCTATTAATGGCGAAGAAAGAATTATGGTGGCATCACCAGATGTAGCGACTTATGATTTAAAACCAGCTATGTCGGCTTTAGCCATTAATAAAATTATTTTAAAAAGTTTAAAAACAAAAAAATATAAATTTATTACCGTAAATTTTGCTAACCCGGATATGGTGGCCCACACTGGTAATTTGGCAGCTGGTATTAAAGCCGTGGAAATCGTGGATAAATGTTTGGGAAACTTAAAAGACGAATTAAAAAAACAAAAAGGAATTTTAATTGTAACAGCTGATCATGGCAATGCTGAAGAAATGATTGATGAAAAAACTGGTGAAATAGATACCCAACATTCCTCTTATCCAGTGCCTTTTATCTTAGCAGATTTTGGAAAAAATAAAAAATATAAATTAAATAAACAGGGTGTTTTGGCCAATGTGGCTGCAACTATTTTAGATTTGCTGAGTGTTGATAAACCCCAAGAGATGAATTGCGAGAGCTTGATAATAAAATAAAAAATTAAAAGTTAAAATGTAAAATTTAGGTAAAAATAAATTGTCCCGCGTCCGCGGGATTCCCTATTTTTGATGTTTAAATTTTAAATTTTTATGTCTGAATTAAATACTATTACTCGTCCAAAACCAGTAGCTTTAATAATTTTAGATGGTTGGGGAATTGGCCCTAATTCTTTGGCTAATGCCATTGAACAAGCTAAAAAAAATAATTTTGATACATATTGTCAAAAATATTTTTGTACTACTTTGGCTGCTTCTGGGGAAGCAGTAGGTTTGCCATATGGAGAAATGGGCAATTCCGAAGTGGGACATTTAAATATTGGTGCTGGGCGTATTGTTTATCAAGATCTACCTAAGATTAATAAAGCAATTTTGGATAAAACCTTTTTTAGTAATTCAGTTTTTTTAAAAAGCCTTGAACATGTTAAAAAAAATAATTCTAATTTGCATTTGGTTGGTCTTTTTTCCCGAGGTGGCGTGCATAGTTCTCTTGATCACCTGGAAGCTTTATTAGAGTTGGCGCGTGAACAACAAGTTGGTCAAATATATATTCACGCTATTTTGGATGGCCGAGATATGCCTTATAATTCTGGCCTTAATTTAATGAGCGAGATAATAGACAAAACATCACAAATGCCAGGTGTTAAAATCGCTACTATCTGTGGTAGGTTTTGGGCCATGGATAGAGATAATCATTGGGAACGTATTGCCAAAGCCTATCAGGCCATGGTTAATGGCCAAGCAGAAAAAATCGCAAGGGATCCTTTGGAAGCAATTAAAAAATCTTATGAAGAAAAAATTTATGATGAAGAATTAAACCCTACGATTATGGTGGATGCCAATAATAATCCCCTAACAACTATTAAGACAAATGATAGTGTTATTTTTTTTAATTTTCGAGCTGATCGTGCCAGACAATTAAGTAAAGCTTTTGTGATGCCTGTTTTTGAAAAATTTGATAGGGGAGAATATTTAAAAGATTTATATTTTGCAACTTTAACTAATTATGATAAAGATTTACCTTTAGAAGTGGCTTTTCCAGAAGAAACTATTAAAAATTCTTTAGCCAAAGTAATTAGTTTAGCTGGTTTAAAACAATTGCATATAGCTGAAACAGAAAAATATGCCCACGTCACTTATTTTTTAAATGGCGGTGTAGAAGAACCTTTCACTGGTGAAGATAATGTTTTAATCCCATCGCCAAGAGTAGAAAGTTATGCTCAAATGCCAGCTATGTCTGCTCAGGAAATTAAGAGTAGATTGTTAAAAAATATCGTTGATAATATTTATGATTTTTATGCCATTAATTTTGCTAATCCAGATATGGTGGCACACACCGGAGATCTTAAAGCATCAATTGCAGCTATCGAAGAGATAGATAAAATTTTAGGAGAAATTATTCCGGCTATTTTAGCTCACGATGGTGTTTTAGTAATCACCGCCGATCATGGTAATGCTGAGAAAATAATAAATTTGCAAACCGGAGAAATAGACAAAGAACATTCTTTAAGTCCAGTACCTTTTTTAATTATTGGTTCTAATTTTGAAATTAAGGAATTGGGTGCTGGCAAAATAGATTTAAATCTTTTAACTCCAGCTGGTTTTTTGGCCGATGTGGCGCCGACGATTTTAAAAATTATGAATTTAGAACAGCCAAAAGAGATGACTGGGAGAAGCCTAATATAACCTTTTGTTCGCTCCAGTCTCCCTGCCTCGTCGGCAGACAGGCTGACTGGAGCGTTAATGCTTCATTAAGTTAATTAAAATATAATAAAGAAGCATTGTGCCTCCAGTCAGGAGACATGGAGGCAACACAAAATAATAAGTATTTTTATGCCGGAACTGCCAGAAGTCGAAACTATTGCTAATCAATTAGAGCGCCAACTGAAACATAAACGAATTGTTTCAGTTGTTTTAAATTTACCCAAGCAATTAAAAACTAATAAAAATATTTTTTTAAAAAGAGTAATTAATTCTCAAATAAAAAAAGTTTGGCGTCGCGCTAAAATGTTAATTATGACCTTAGATAATAATTATTATTTAATTTTTCATCTAAAAATGACCGGCCAATTAGTTTATCAAAATAAAAAAGGAAAAAATTTTGGTGGCGGACATCCACTTAAAGAAACTAATTTGCCCCACAAACATTCACATATTATTTTTAATTTTAAAGATTCAGACCAACTATTTTTTAATGATATTCGTCAGTTTGGCTGGCTTAAATTAGTTAATAAAAAAGAATTAGAAAAAATATGGGTAGATTTTGGTCCAGAACCTTTGGCCAAAGATTTTACTTTTAAAAAATTCTTGGCTATTTTTGCCAATAAGAAAAAAGCCATCAAGCAGCTTTTGATGGAGCAAAATTTATTAAGTGGTGTGGGCAACATTTATGCCACAGAAGCCTGTTATTGTGCCCAGATATTGCCCACAAGGCCAGCTAACGAGATTAATGAGGCAGAATACAAAAAACTTTATCAATGTTTGAGAAGTCTTTTAAAATTAGCCATTAAGCATAAAGGCACTTCCTCGGAAAATTATGTGGATGCTTTTGGCAATCAAGGGCAAATGACCAGATATTTAAAAATTTATGGCAAAGCCGGCAAGAAATGTCCTCAATGCGATAGACTTATAAAAAACATCAAACAAGCTGGACGGACAACAAGTTATTGTCCAAAATGTCAAAAATAAAAAACCCGTGGTTAAGTACACAACGGGTTTTTTATTTTTCTACCCGCTTTTAGGCGGGGTTAGCGGACTTTAGTCCGCTTTTATTACATTTTCCACTTTTTTTTCTACTTCCGGCAATATTTTTTCATTTAAAATTTCTAATTCTTCTTTACTAAATTTACTTAAAACAAATTTATCAGCTGGGATTAATTCTTTTTTTTCATTACTAATACCAATTCTTAGGCGCCAAAAATTTTCTGTACCAAGATTTTCGATAATAGATTTAATGCCATTGTGTCCAGCCGATGAGCCACCAAGTTTTACCCGAATGATTTCAAAAGGCAAATCTAATTCGTCATAAATAATAATTAAATTTTCATTAGTGATATTATATTTTTTCATTAACGCCGTCACAGCTTGTCCAGAATTATTCATGTATGTTTGCGGTTTGGCGAGAATAAGATCATCGGTGTCATCCCGACGAAAGTCGGGATCCAGTTTTCTAGATTCCTGGTCAAGCCCGGAATGACAAAAAGAGATTAGTGATTTTAATTTTTTGTTTTCTTGCCAAACATTTTTTCCTGCCAAAAAATCCACAGCCAAAAACCCAGCATTATGGCGTGTTTTTTCGTATTTTTTATCTGGATTACCAAGACCTACTATAAGAAACATAAAATTGTGATTTTATCCCCGCCTTTTCAAGGCGGGGTCTCATGGCGATAGCCAGAGGGGGCGGTTACGGTATTAAGTACAATTAATTTTATTTTTAATGTTATAACCACCCCCTCTCCGATATCCATCGGAGTAGCCCCTCCTTTAAAAGGAGGGGATAGAATACCAGCAATTTATTGTGCTTCAAAATGTGGAGACTTCCACGCAATGTACTTTAGTGTTTTTTCTTTAACCTTAGCCAAAATATATGCTTGTGCATAACTGCCATTGACACATCTCTCTCTCTCTGCTATAATGGAAGCATAAAAAATTCTATTTCAAAAGGAGGTTGTTGTATGTCAAATATAAGTTATTTTTTATCAGGCTATTTTTTAAGTCTGGTAACAGCTGCATTATTGCAGTCGCTTGGGATTGATGTCAGTCCCAAGCAAAAAATTTATGCGGCAACGGTTTTCCTCATTTTGGTTCTTTTGCTAAAGTGAGGAAATTTTTTGTAGCGGGGTTTTGCACCACCCCGCTTTTTTATTTGTCCGAGCGGGTGTCATCCCCGCGCAGGCGGGGATCCAGGCGAGATGAATCAGTAATTTTGATAAAACTTTTTTATCTTTAATTATTTCCTATAACATTATTTTCTGGATTCCCGCTCTGCCTGCCTAATCGGCAAGGCCGGCGGGAATGACACAAAAATACTTATTTTTTCTTTAACCCCTAATTTATTTATTTCTCAATTTCTCAATTATTTTTATTTTTTTCCTTTTTCCTTTTACCATTTGCCTGCCCCGCATTTGCGGTGGCCATTTTTACATTCCTCTCAATAGCAATCTTTATCGGTGTGCCAGTAAATTTGTAGCGATTGCGCAAATTATTTTCCAAATATCTTAAATATGTTTCTGGAATTTTTATTTTATTATTCGTGTCAATAATAAAAATTGGGCGATCAGTTTTTTTCTGATAAATCTTGGTAATAAAAGCTCTTCTTTTCCTACCACCAAAAATTTTAGTTTGTTTTGGTGGCGGCATTTTTTTCATTAAATAATCCATAAATTCTTTAACTTCAGTATCTGGAATAATTTTTATTCTTTCTTTATAAACTTCCAATATTAATGATAATATTTTTTGGCAATTTCTACCAGACTTGGCCGAAGTGGCAATAATAGGCGCAAAATCAATAAACGGAAAAAAATTATGAATATAACTATTTAAAATTTTAATATTTTCTTCATCTTTCTCCAAAGTATCATATTTATTAGCTACAAAAATAACACTGACTCCAGAGTCCACAATTAATTGAGCCAATTCTGCGTCTTGGGCAGTAAAATTTTCAGAAACATCTAGAACAAAAAGTGCGACATGAGATTTTTTTAACATGGCCACACTCATATTAATACCTTGCGATTCCAAAGTTGGCACAGCTTTTCTGGATTTTAAAACTTTAGATTTTTTTCTAATGCCAGCTGTGTCAATTAATTCAATTGGCCGACCTTCAAATTCTAATAAAGTATTTTGTGGTTCGCGCGTGGTGTGGGGAGTTGAGGAAACAATGACTTTTTCCTCTCCCAAAATTTGATTTAGTAAAGAAGATTTGCCTACATTGGGTTTGCCAATAATACTAATTTTAATTGGTTTTATATTTTTGTTTTCTTGAATTATTGTGTTTTTATTTTTAGATGTTAAAATGTTAAAATGTTTTAATGTTTTTATGATTTTATCCAGCAAATCTCCAATACCTACGCCAGAAATAGCGGCTATGGATTGAGCTTCGTCTAGACCTAATTTTTTAAATTCGTGAGCATTAAATTTATTTTTATCGGTTTTATTAACCACGACCAAAACCGATTTTTTTGTTTGTTTAATAAATTGAGCAATTAATCTGTCTTTGGTGGTTAAGCCACTGTGGGCATCCACTACCATTAAAACCAAATCTGCTTGATCAATTATTTCTCTAGCTTTTTTCTCAACCTGATATTCAATTGAGTCATTTTGAATTTCTTCCAATATTTTACCTTTTGCCTTTTTACTTTTGATTTCAAATATTCCGCCGGTATCTATTACATTAAATTTTTTATGTTGCCATTCGGCAATACCAAAATTTAAGTCGCGAGTAGTGCCAGGAATTTCTGAAACCAAAGCCTTTCTTTGTTCAATTAATTTATTAAATAAAGTCGATTTGCCCACATTAACTCGGCCAATAATAGCCAGAGTAGGGAAGTTGTTTTTTTGGATTTTTATGGGTGTTTTAGGAACACACATTTGGCGGTTAATTAATTATGAAAAATATTAAATTCTTTTAATGTTTGATTGGGAGTTTTTCCGTTTAAAGCACAATGTTGCAAATCATTGTAATACATATTCCAAAGTTTAAGTTTGTATTTTAATTCTTCTAGAGAATGGAAAATGACATTATCATAAAAT
>Ga0209717_1001955_pt1 | contig 20852 bp, 22 predicted proteins | sample AD_UKC048_MetaG_FD_184418 | JGI IMG/M metagenome (GOLD analysis project Ga0209717, IMG submission 184418) | Active sludge microbial communities of municipal wastewater-treating anaerobic digesters from USA - AD_UKC048_MetaG (SPAdes) (version 2) | ecosystem: Engineered > Bioreactor > Anaerobic >... | reverse complement strand
ATTCAAGATGCTCTGTAATTCTGCCTGATCCAATCCTTTCTCGCCTATCTGAAAAAGGGAATCAGGGAGATTGGTGTTGAAAGCGTGCGCTGAACTGAGCGGTTGCGAGCCAGCCCAGAGAAGCAGCGCTTTAAGATGTTCGAAATCGTTAGAGATCTGAACCGAAGAACACCCACGAACATCTCGTGAAAATTTCAGGAACAACTAAACCTTGAGGTAGTTCTGCCGATCCAGCATTCCAAATCCCGCGATTGACAATCCCGCCGCAGTTGGGGCATTTGCCTTTCAGATGGCTCAGGTGGCCTTTGACAGCGCGAATTTCCGGATTTTGGATTTTAACGATGGTATTGCAGCGCATACAAAAACCTTCCCCCACTTGAAGCGGATGGGTAGGTTTCTTCCTGGCGTTCCGTTGACTGTCAACCCAGGCGGCAAATTGCTTGCCGTCAATCCAGATATGATTTGATTTGTCCCGGCTGTGGGGTGCGCCATGATTAAGCCAATCACGCAAGGTGGTTTCGGGAATGTCCAGGTCTTCGGCTATTTCACGCGGTGTATAAAGCATGGGCAGCAAACCGGGTGCTTTGATCAAGACATTCCTGGAAATCCGGCAATTTGAAGTATTTTGGTTTTCTGACATTCTTCTCCTTTGTTATTTTTTAGACTTTGCATCGAACAAACATACGCCAGCCATGCCAACCCCTTAAGGGAATGGCGTGGCTGGCGTATCCTCTTCCCACTGATAGGTGTTGAAAGATCCTCGTTTTGTAACTCTGATACGCGGATCATTGTTGAGTTTTGAAAATGCCCGTTCTATCGTCCTGGCGCTGCTATTGATTTGGAGTGCTGAGATGAGCTCATTCTTCTTAAATTCCTGCGCCGGAACGCTTTGCAGATATTCCAGGATATCCGCAAAGATCAATTCCGCCTGACCAGGAGCGCGCAGCAGTTCAGAAGCATTCGCTTCAGAAAATCGAAGAGCGATGCTATCTTCGGTCGATTCAATTTGAAACTGCAACTGCGCAGGTGGCAGGGATTCACGCACCTTTTGTGGAATGATCGTTCGATTCGAGTGTGCTGAATGCTGGTTTTCGTGCGCAACCACAATGGCGGTATCGACAGACCCTAAAATATCGGAGGAACCCCGGACGCGATAGGAAAGATCGGGATTTCCACCCTTATTGAGGTGATGAATCAGAATGAAAGTCGTACCGGTCTGGTTGGCAATTTCACGCAGGGTGTTCATCATCGGGGAAATTTCTGCGACTGAATTTTCATCAGCGCCAGGCATAAACTTGGCCATGACATCAAAAATGACGACAGAGGCATCCAATCGATGAATGCGCTGACGCAATGCCAGTACTTCGGAAGTAACTTTCAGATTAAGCGGAGAAAAATCGAAAATCAGGTTCGCAGGCGGTTGAATGCCTCGCGCATGGCTCAGTTTGAGAACGCGCGAGCGCATACCCCGGTAGCTGCCATCCAGGAAGTGATACAGCACTTTACCCTGGGTTACTGGCCGGTTATCCCATGCCAGCCCAGAAGAAGCCATGCCAATCGCCAGGTCAAGAGCGAGAAAACTCTTTCCGGCTGCCGGCATTCCGGCAATCAAGTTGATTCCACCAGCCATAATCCAGTCTTTGAGAATCCAGGTCAATTCACCCATCTCCGACAAACACAATTTCTCTGCGGTCATGACCATTCGCTCCGTGACTCCCGACAAGGCGGATGAGCTGACAAAGAATTCCTCCATTTGCTGCAGAGCATCAGAAAGCGGTTTATCTTGAATAGCATTTTGTGCAAGGTTTGTTGCAACCTCCAACGCTTTTCGCTTAAATGCTTTTTCACGCACGATCTTCGCATAAGACTCGGCGTGCATGGAAGTTGGAGTTGCATTGAGCAAACCTGTGATATACGCCGGCCCACCAATTTCCTTTAGTTTTCCGCTGGTATTCAAAGCATTACACAAGGTGACATGATCGATCTGTTGCTCAGATTCCAACAGGTGATTCATCGCTTCCCAGATCCAGCGGTGTGAGTTGCGATAAAAATATTCCGCTCTCACGATGGTGACCAAATCCTCAAATAAATAAGGTGCAATCATGATCGAACCGAGCAAGGCCTGTTCGGCATCAATATCTCTGGGCGGAATGGGATCTGGCATCAAAGGCTCCAAATGGTTTGATATTTACTCTTTACTTCAATAAGAAGGTCTCTGAGAAAACGAAAAGCGACCGGCATAACAAAGTTCTTTGTTATACGGCCGCTCCTATGATTTGATTGATGTCCAAGGAGATCAGCGACCCGAAACGATTACATTTTTATTCTACAAATAAATCAGGCATGATCCAAGGTGGTCAGGTCAATTCTTGTGTTCAGCGATTTGGACAGGTCGGAACTGACAACCATACGCTGCAGGTTTACCCAACATCGTCCAGGATAATCGCTCAACCGTTTTCCACCAGATATCCGGGATTTCATACCAGGCTGCGCCGGCAACATCCCGAGCAATATCCGGGTCCGGAGCGGTTCCCTTGGCCAATGCACTATCTGGATTAACCGCAACCGTTGTGTACACTACTGAATAGATTGGCCCAAGGGTTGCCAGCGAAAGCATCATTCCCCATCCGCATTGAGATGGTTTGACCGTTTTCGCAGCATCGATCCGATCTGCCATGAATTCGAAATAGGTCAATCCCTGTGGCGCTTGGGGAACGCTCATCGGCTGATTGCCCCGGTAAGCGATAAACAGAATGGTTGCAATCACCAACAGAAGCAAAGCGTTTTTGAAAATCTTGAAGACCAAATGAAATCCCTTCAACAGAAACATATCTTCCTCCAGAAAAATGATTATCCAAATACCAGACCCTGAATGGTCAGATCAAGATCATCCGTGATTGGGACGGATCCGGCTTTTAGTGAAACACCCCCCGCTCGTAAAGCGGCTTTCAAGGCTGCAGCTCGCCTCCGTTCGGGAATATCGGAAAAGAAGACGAGCAGATCATCATCTTCCCCTACTCGCAGGCTCAATGTGAAACGAATCTGATGAACCTGGCAATCCAGCTTTGGGCGACCGCGCTTTGAATGCATGTTTAGTTTTTTCGATTGTGGTTCTGAAATAAGGATAGTTTCCATAAACCCCTCGCAATCGATTGAACGGGATCATCCGCCAGGATGCCTTTACCATTGAAGAAATACGGCAATGAGTTCTTGAGTAGGATCGCCCCACCACCCACCAGGATCACAGCCGTGAAACGCCGCCAGGCTTTCCCCCACCGCTTTTCAATCTCTCCAGTGACCTCACGCTCCCAGATTGGCAGTGCCTGCGATATATCCAGTTTATTGGCGCGCAGGAGTGTGTCCAATTCGCCCAGGGAGTAAAGCTGTTGACCGTTGACCAGTTCCAAAAGCCGGCGCACACCAGTGGTTGAAGCACCCGTAAATCGTTGAACCGGAACTTTTTCGCGCACCACCAGCAATTCGGTGGTGTTCATGCCGATGGATACAATCCCGACCTCCTGGGTGTATGCGCTGCGTCGCTCAGGAACGATCTTGCCTTCATCATCCAGCACATAATCAAACAGAGCGCCAGCCGGCTGAGAAGTAACCCGAACCTCAACCACATTCAGGTGATATTCCTGATCATTGGCTTTCCAGGTGTGTTCTGCTTTCATCCAACGCTGAATGCTCTCCACCGTGGTTCGTGCTTCCTCTCCGGAGAGGGTATCCAATGGCAAACCACAGGTGATGCTGACCGGCTGAGAAATGTCACCTGACCGCTGAACCAGGCGAGTAAATGCCCCATAGAATAGTGCTAGCATTTCCGGTGAACCGGCAAAGCGATCCATGCTCAGGTTTTCTACTGGCCTTCCGCTGTCGTGTGCGCCACTATCGACAAAGAACGTGCTTCCCGATGGCAAAGCAATCCGCAGTGGCAGGCGGGAACTTCCCAATCCCAGCATGCGCCCCACCAGCGGACCATTATTAACTGCGACCTGAGAGATCAATTGAATGCTCTGCTGATTCCCGTGCAGCTTGAGCGCTCCCATTCCCAGATCAAGTCCAAAATTCATTGTTTCTGTCATGCAATCTCCTTTATTCTACAAGATACAAGTAAACATGGAGTATATTGAGGTAAAAAAATCAACCTCGTCGGTTGAATTTATTGTAGCATATTACTCCACGTTAATCAATATCTTGTAGTAATTATTCGGGGGATTACTTTTTATATGGCCGCCCCGAATCATCAAATGCCCATTTGCCCTGACCACTGTTTTGGCGATAGACTCTGGCGCAGTAAGCCACGTCCGCTTCATCCAGCAATGTCTTTCGACCCTCTTTGCCCAATTGGTGGATCAGCCCTCGCTGCATCCAGCGCGTGAGTGTGGAAGTGTTGAGCTTGTATTTCCGACCGGCTTCATTGATGCTGATAGGAACGCCTTTCAAGCCGGCATTGAGCTGATACTCAGGTAAGGCTTCCTTGGGCAGTAGATTATTCACGCTGATTTGACTGATACCAATACTCCCATCGGTCATCACGGCTGCCTGAAGTTTTCCCTCATCTGCCAGTTGGTAAATAGAATCCAAATCCATCCCAAGCTGTTTGGCGGCCTGTTCGGGAGTGATGTAATATTCCAAACGGGATTGATCGAGTTTCACGGACTGCTCACAGAATGCGATTTACTACAAGTTAATCATACAGTGAAAGTGAAGGATCGTCCAGCAATAGAGAATTATTGCATCTCCCCTGATATCTAGGTTAACTGATCTGAAGGTTAAATGACCTAAAATTCCTGATGACGTATCCTATTGTTTGGCTGATGATTTCAAAGTCCGGAAAAAGATAAATTTAAATATCGACAAAAAATTTAGGTCTGCGTCCTCGCTGACGTGCCGCAGACGCCTTGTTGACACGCCGCAGACGTTGACGCAGACCTTACCGCAGACGTTGATTGAACAGGAAGAGCGCTGAAGCGCCTTTTACCGTAAAGGGATATGGAAATACCATTTGATCTGGAATGACCTCTCTATCCCGAAAACTTGACTCTAAATGGGCATAAATTGCACCATCATACATAGGTCAAATGGAGAGTCTAGCAGATGAGAGACTGGAAATATTTGCACAAATAAATCGGCATATTTATTTGTGCAAGAAAATACCATCTTGATCCATGGGAACGGTGTGCACTTTGTTCCATCCACTTCGATCCCCTAGAGTCTTAAGGGGGAACGGGTCAACGGAGTGACACATCGTTCTCTGTTGGATGGTCTTTGATGGTTTTGAGAATATCACCCAACCGCCAGGGACGATACTCCCTGACCTCAACACTCAAATTAATATGGCTCGGTCCCAGATTCGAACCTTCAGGTGGCGGTGGAACATTATGAATATGGCCATGCAGGTTGATCCAACCGTCTTCAAGGGGGACGATCGGACGATGGGAAAAGATCAGTTTCATTTGATCGGATATCTCGGCATTCAAGGAATTTTTTATCAGAGTTACGCCGCGGGTTTCGCAATAAGATTTGCTGATCCGGTCATGGTTACCTTGGATTAAAAACAATCTTCCCCTTAACATACCAGACAGGAGGTCAAAATTGCTTTTGTTGCCTAACGCAAAATCACCCAGGTGCAGAATGGTTTCGTTTGGGGAAACCAGAGCATTCCAATTCTTGATAATTAAATCTTGCCAGTTTTCGGGACGGCTGCAATACCTTCCGATATTCTCATGGAAAAAATGCGTGTCGGAAATTATCCAGGTATCGAGAGTGATTTCGAGTGTGTTGTCAGTAACCATCCTTTAATTATATTTGGAGATTTTCATTTTTCTCCTGCCAGCCGGCTATTATTAGCAGGAACCGTTCCCGTAGAGTCTTAAAGGGAATGGAGCTATGTAAATAAAATCTCAAGGAAAATACTTTGTTATGTCAAAATCACATTTTCCAATCGTTCTTTTCGCTTTTTCCAATCCGGCATTAACACATCCAGCAAGTGATAAAACTTCGTACTATGGCCTTCATGCACTAGATGGCATAATTCATGAAGAACCACGTAATCAATACAATGAGTCGGTGCCTTGATTAGCTCCGTATTAAAAGTAATCACTCCGGAAGGTGTACAACTTCCCCAGCGTTTGTTCATCCTACGATACTTAATCTCAGGTGTTTTTGCGCTAAGCTCGATGAGGCGATCAACAAACAGCATTGCTCGATTCTGGATAAATACCCTGGCATGCCTGGTGTACCAGTCTTGTAAGATTTGTTGTTTTCTTTCCAGATTCTCTGGTTGGGTTGTAGTTAATACAAAAAATTTACCAATAAGCTTGACATCATTCTCACTGCCTGCCGTTACTTTTAACCGATACTGCCGGCCTAAGTAATAGTATGTTTCACCGCTTATATATTGGCGTTCAGGCAGTATTGGATGGTACTGATCAAAGTACTCCAATTGCCGAATCATCCAGGGGGCACGTTTTTCAAGTTTTGCTTGAACTTCCTCCATGGAGTGATCCAGAGGCGCTTTTGCGACAATGCTTTTATCTGGCTGAACCGTGACTCGTAACCGATTTCGCTCTTCAAACCATACTGTGACGGGAATCTGAAGGTTGGAATAAGATACGGTTATCATTTTTGGACTTTCGATAATCACCATTAATTGCCTCTGGATTACGGACATCTGACGCGGGCGACATCAATCGACTGATCTAAAATTCGATCGATTTCCTCAAAGGTTAGCTCAATCCCTTCCTGTTCTTTCCAGTCAAATAACATGTCTTCAATTTCGATGCGCATCCGGTTTTGAACGTCGATATTGTCCACCCAGTTAACAATGCGATTTCGTTCAACAATGTTTTCCACTTCCAGGGCAGCTTTGGCAAAGGCTTCGCTGCGGTCTTCTCCAGACTCGCCTGGTTGAATCGTCTCTTTCACAATCCCATAATAGGCTTTGGCAACTTCATGCCCATTCAACCGCACGGGCACATTATCTCCCGTTCGATTGAGGACTGCTTGCATGATCTCAGTGACCTGCGCCAGGTAATCCTTTTCACGGAGACGTTCATCCCGGTAGGCTTTAATCGCGTCTTTCAATATCTCAGAGAAACGTTTGTAAAATACCGGATCCTGCTCCATGCGCTCATAGATGGTTTTTTGGGTGCGGTGGGCAATCGTATCTGCTTTGGCAGCATCCGAATGCAACTTTTCTACCTCATCAGCGAAAGCTTTCTGATCAAAGATGTTCACCAGTGAGGTAATTTGCTCCACATCACCGGTACCAACATGGGTGTCCAACAGCTTCTGGATGCGCGGTTCGTATTGCGAAAAATCGACCACCTCGGCGTAGCGCCGCTGAACAGATGCTTTTAATTTGGAGAAGAATTTTAGATCGCTTCGGTACTGTTCGACCTTCTCAGGCGGAGTTTCTTCCAGGAATTTAACACTTGATAAGGCAATCGATAATGTTTTAGCGTATTTTGAAAGTCTTTCGTAAAACTTTTCTCGCAAGGCATCGTCCGCCAGCAGGATTTCATACGCTTCCGCGTCGCGGCGGTTCTTGACTTCTTTGAAGGTGTCCCACAACACCGAATGGGCTTGCGCCAGCTGCGAAACGGGCTCGCTGATATCGGTCAGGATGCCAACCAGATCATCCTTATCAAATTCAGGTAGCGAGTTATACAGGTCAAGCGCATGGCTTAAATTCTCCAGAACACCATAATAATCCAGAATGTAACCGAAATCTTTACCCTCGTACAGGCGATTAACCCGCGCTATTGCTTGCAAAAGGGTATGATCTTTGAGTTTGCGGGTCAGATAAAGTACTGTATCGCGGGGTGCGTCAAATCCGGTCAGCAGCTTATCCACCACAATGATAATTTCGGGTGTTTCTCCGTTCTTGAACGCGTTGATGATTTGTTTGTTGTATTCGCGCTCGCTGCCATACTTTTCCATCATCCCTTTCCAGAATCGCTGGACTGCAAGGACATTTTCTTGATACAAATCTTCCTCGCCTTCGCGTTCGTCTGGAGGCGATATGAGTACATCTGATGTCACCATGCCAAATTCATCCAGAAACTGCTTATACAAAAGAGCAGTGGCTTTATCTGTAGCAACCAACTGACCCTTGAACCCAGTGCCCTGCCAGTTGTCACGATAATGAACGCTGATATCCCAGGCGATCCGCTGGACTTTTTGGGCAGCTTTGTTGAGTTGATCCGTGGTGGAATATTTTACCTTCAGGTCTGCAATTTGCGGCTGGGTCAAATCCTGAGTGATGCGTTCAAACCAGGTATCAATTGCCTTATCATCCACTTTTTGATCCACATGCCGGCCTTCATACAATAAAGGCACCACGTTTTTATCTTCCACCGCACGGGTGATGGTATAGGTGTCGATTAAGCCGCCAAACTGCCGGACGGTATCGTGATCCTTTTTCATCACCGGTGTGCCGGTAAAACCGATGTAGCAGGCCTCGGGGAGCGCCTGGCGCATGCGGGCGTGCATGGAACCGTATTGAGTACGGTGACCTTCATCCACCAGGACAAAGATGTTCGGGTTGTCATTGCGCGCGTTTTGACGCCCAACCGCAGCGTCAAATTTGTCAATCACGGTGGTGATGATGCGCTGCTTGTTTTCGCGCAGCATTTCCGCCAGGTCTTTGCCAGTGCGAGCCTGTTCCACTTCTTTGCCACAGGCGTGGAACGTTTTGTAGATCTGATCGTCCAGATCCACCCGGTCGGTGACCAGCACGATTTTATAATCCGGGATATCGGGCCTCAGCGCAATGGCTTTTGCCAGGAAGACCATGGTGAGCGATTTGCCGCTGCCCTGGGTGTGCCAGACCACTCCGCCGGATCGCCTGCCTTCCGAATCCCGCTCGTAGATCCGGCGCATGATCTTCTTTACGCAGAAGTATTGCTGGTAGCGGGCGACTTTCTTTTCGCCGGCATCGAATAGGGTAAAACCATAAGCCAGTTCAAGCAATCGTTCCGGCCGGCAAAGCGAGTAAATGGCTCGATCCTGAGCGGTGACAACGCGCGGTAGGTTCAGGCTGTTGACCGCTTCCATGCGATGTTTGCCAGGGAAGGCGTCGTAAAGCGCCTGAATCTGATTGCGGCTCAATGGCTGATCCACAGCGGCTTTAACGGTTATTTCGTACTCGTCATTTTCTTCTTTCCAAACGCTCCAAAACTTGGCCGGTGTTCCGACCGTGGCATATTTGGCTTCATTACCTGAGACCGCCAGTAGAAGCTGTGCATATTGGAAAAGAGCGGGGATTTCATCTTCTTTCTGATTGCGTATCTGTTGTGAGATCGCCTGGGTCATGGGATCTTTGAGGTCGGTCGATTTACATTCGATCACGCAGAAGGGAATGCCGTTGACGAACAGCACCAGGTCAGGCCGGCGGGTTTCGTGACTACCGCGGCGTTCGACGGCGAATTCCTCCGCCACATGGTAAATATTCTGCTCGGGATGCTCCCAATCGATGTAACGCAGGCTGAAGCTCTTCAGGCTGCCGTTCACGGATTGCGGCAGGCTCTTGCCCAGGCTGAGCAGGTCGAAAATACTCTCGTTGGTGCGCAGCAGGCCAATGGAGAGAGTCTCTTTGAGGACCTGCACAGCGGTGTGAATATTGGCTTCGGAAAACGGGTAGCGTTGACCATGGTATTGGATTTCATTATTCCTGGCCAACCATTCGAGCAGAACACTTTCCAGTAAAACGGAATCAGCCCGCCCGCCGCGCAGTGCCAGCGCTTCGCGCGGGGAGAGGTAGGTGTAGCCCAGGTTTTGCAGCAGGTGCAGCGCCGGCAGCTGGGAGCGGGTGAGTTCTGAGAATTCAAGGGATGATTGATCTATCATATTCGCATTCATTTCCATCAAATCCATCCTATATCCGTTCAATAACTTCAAGCGTTTTTCGTACATGGGGAAGTAATTCGGATCGATCCATTTCTCGAAGCGGATCGATATCATGGTCTCCATGATGAACAGGGCTTGAAATTTCATTCAAATCTCGAAGGTCGTGCAATAAATCTGCAGGTAATTTATTCTGTTCTTGCAGAACATCACAAATTTTCCCTAGAGTTGATGCTCCACCTAAATACCGGAAATATTTGAACCGCAAACCCGCTTCGAGGCATAAACGAATATCACCCTGGATGGTTTTCACTTCACAAAAATCTTCATCCAGATACTTTATAAGCTTTTCAGTTATTTTTTGATGTTCGCTTTTACGTTCATTTTCAATATCGAATGGGATTATCGAACTTCCATTAGCATTGTCTTTCTTGAGTGAAAGTACCTGGACTGAATCAAGCTTTTCAGAAAGTAACAGCAGGAAATCTCGCTTATGAGTTAATACAATCATTTGTTTTGTTTGTGAAGAAAGATCACGAATTATATTCGCTGTAATTACCCGGCGGTAATCATCCATGCTGGATAACGGATCATCGAAAACAACGATCGTGTTCGAAAGATCCCCTTTTCGACGTAGCTGTGTGATGAAGAAAGCAAAGCTCAAAGTATTCTTTTCACCTTCACTAAGGGTGTTCTGAAAACATGGACAATCATCTTTTTCCTGTAAGGTTACTGGCAAGCCATTGATGATGATTTGGAACTCTGCAAAAGGCTGTTTCGCGCGTTTATCCACTTGCTCAACCAGGTTCTCAATCCTGAAACCAACTCCAAGGTCATCTAATACCTTGTTGATGCCTTGCTGATATGTCCTGAATATTTCAACCGAATATGCTGACAATTTGTCTGTTAAATCCTGACAACGGCTTGAAGCTGCCTGAAGGTCGCTTTCTAATTGTAGATATTCTGCGCACCAGGATTTCTCTTCTTGGGAAAAACGTTTTTTTACTTCAGACAATTGACCTTTTCGATTTTCCAGAGCCTGAACAGATTGTGTGTCAATGGCTTCCATCCGCTCTTTTGCGGATTGAGCGGCATTCTGATACAGATTATTCGCATTATCTATTTGCTGGTTTAATTCCTCTTTTGCTTTCTCGAAATCAATTAAGAACTGTAAATCAATTTCCTGATTTAGATTTGCCTCTTTTTTCGAGAGAGCATCAACAATCTGACCCTTTACATCCAGCGCGAGTTGTTGAAAACCATCAAAATCAATGGAGGGAACATTATTGGAGATATTCAGAGCTAAACGCGCATCAACCTTTTGGAGTGACACAGTGCATTGGTCAGAAACCCCTTTAGCTCTGAGGATATCCGCACTTGGATCCCATTTCGCCCAGGTGTTTCTTAAACCAGTGATTTTTTCGATTGCCTGGCTATGAGCCAGGTCAAATAGTTCCTGATAAGTGCGAATTAAGGCATCCGCACCTTCCAAACTCTGACCGCAAAACGGGCAATTATCCACAAGTTGTTCCAATCCTTGCCGGATAAATCCCTCGGCGGTATCAGGCTTTTTCAAATGGCTTTGAATGTGTTCATTGAAAAGGACTCGTGCATCTTCATGAATACTTTGGAGATTGATTTGGGCAGCACTTGAGACATCTGAAAAATCCCAACCCATGCTTGGAAGTGTTGAGAATTTTATTAATCCAGACAACTCATCTTTTTCCCGGCTTATCTGCAGCTTGTTTTCAATTTCCTGAAGTTCAGCAATCACTGCTGAATCTTCAGTATCTGAAATGATCAAATAATCCCTTCGGCCGGATCTGGTTAGCTTACCATTCAGTTCCTTCTTGCGTTCATCAAGCGTCTGTTTTAAGCTTTTCTCTGAAGCTTTGGCAATCGTTAAATCCTCGCTTATTTGGACGCCCTCATGTCCAATAATAATTCTATGAATGCTTTGTTTATGTTCCGATTCAACTTTTTCAACGAATAAATTATCGAACACGTATTGCTGGTCGAAAACTAAAATTTCTGGCTTTATAGCGGCTGGGTTATAAGACCATACATTATTTTGAAATACCATCGTCCCGTTTTCAACCCTGATAACAATCTGTTGTTCGATAGCACTTTGCTGCGTTGTTAAGGTTTGACGGGCTGTGATTTTCTGAGAATCAGTCACATGTGCGGATTTTAAGATGGTTGCGATTGTACTTTTACCGTAACCATTGTTTGCATAAAGAACAGTATTCCTTGATAAATCAACACCCATATTAGGTGATCGAAAATTTGAAAATGTGCCAACACCCTGAATGATTTGAAAACGTTTAAGCATGTTTGATATCCCTCCTAATCCACTTTCACCCGAATTTCACCTGTGAGCAGCTTCTGCATCAGACCTTTTTTCTGCTCTTTTAGCTTCTCCAGGTATTTTTTTAACAAGGCGATTTGTTCATCCATCCCGCCCAGCACGCCGGCGATCTTCTTCTGTTCTTCAATATCGGGAACGGCAACCGTAATCTTCAAGAAATCGCCTTTGTTCATCACCCGGTTGCGACCGGCACCTCCAGGGGAGATCAGATCCAGCTCATAGAAAAATCGGTCAGTTACCATTAGGTGCTTGAAATATTCCGGTAGCATCTTTGATGTATCGAAAACATAGGTCGGGAAGCGGTGCGAGACCAGAGCTCCATCACCGTCCGGACCCACCAGAGCAATCGCGCCTTCCCAGGCGAAGGTGATGTTGACGATCAGGTCATCCTTGCGGGCCTGGAATAGATGGGTCAACGCAATGGTTTCCGGGTCATCCACGACTGAAGTAAATGTACCCTTGCCGTGGCTGCGGATCCCGAGCCGCAAATAAGCCCCGGCAGGTTTCACGACCTTGCGGAATTTAGGGTGGAGGAAGGTGCCCAGCTTCACCTGCTCCCATTCATCCTGGAAGCCGAAGAAACGGATTTGTCCGGATAATAGTTGTGAGACTAATTTGGCTTTCTGCCTCTGCTTCGCCTCGATCAACCGCTGAACACGCTCGATGGCGCGGTCCCAGGTGGAGAGGATTCTTGCGATTTTATATTGCTCTTCTAGTGGGGGAACCGGAATTGCGGCGTTATTGATCACTGATAATGTCAACCCATAACGTGTAACACCATTCGCTTTTGTAACGAATTGATTGTGAACTCGATCATGCTGCAATGTTTTCGCAAGAAAAAAACTATCCATGCGTTCTTTGTCAGGTCGCAATATTGCCAGATGATAACCGCAGATCAGATTTTGTATTTCATTGGCCACAACTGCCGCACTGGCAATATCTGCAGCAGTCTCAGAATCCTTAGTTATAAGAACATCACCGCGTCGAAGTGAGAACTTGTTGATTTCCGCTTCAGACGCTGAACCACGCATGAATTCCAAATTGCTTGTAATGTACTCATTCTGATAAACATCCAGGTAGTTACAAAGAAATACAGGAGTCTCATTCCCTTCGAACTTTTTATCTACATTGCTTACAATTACTTGAGCAATATTGGAAAGCTTGGATAAATCCCAATCCCCAGGGATTCTTCCAATTTCTGTTTCAATGAGATCATTTGAATGCTGTCTACATTTCGACATTCGAATTTTCCCCCTCGTTGCCCTTGTTTTTACCCTTTAGTTTTCTTACCACCTGCTCAAAATCCTCATCCGGTTGATCAGCTTCCCGTTCCAGGCGGGCAGTATTGTACTTTTCATATTCCGTAAGCGCCAATGTCTTGGCCACCTCAGCCGATACCCGGCCGGCATCGCGAATTGTTTCATAATCTCTTCCAACCTGTAAGAATCGCTTACAAGTTGAGATTTGTTGAAGGTTCGGAATAATATCTGTTATACTTAATGTCATCAGAGTGATCCTTCTTTCGATTGCGGTTCTGTAAAGCAGCTTGACAAATTTCTATAAATGGCTATAATAACAAGTGGAGGCTTTCAACGCCCAGCGTTGCATTGCCTTTTTTATTTAATGGTCAATTAAAGCGATACTCCAGATATCAACAGGTTCTCGACGGATACTTGGCACGACTCTCTTGCTGAGTACCCGCATATTACACAGTGCAGATACTAAAGGTTGTAACTCAGTGCGAGCTGGTTTTGACATGCCTTTGATTCTGAATCCCCACGAGAGAATATAAGCAGCCAAATCAACGATTTGGACCCCCATGGTCAAATCACTATGAACAAAGAACGGCTCAGGAATAATCAAGCTCGATCGCTCCTGGCCTTTTCGGGTATTGATGAAATATTCGGTCATTTGCCCAAGCAATAGATGGCTTTTGACCTTATCCAATTCATCAAAAACGATCATCCCCATCTCATTTGTCCCAGAGTCCTCAAGAGAATAGAAAAACCGTTCAAACAGGTAGCTGTAGTCTTTGCGAAGAAAAGGCAATCCAGACACATCTCCTAACTCTGGCTGTGCAACGACTGCGTCATAGTCAATGATGCTGGCAAAGATTCGTCCGCCGGCATCTAGACATGCCTGAATAGCCTGGGTTGCATATAATATTTTTGCTTGAGACAAGGCTGTTAGTTGCAGTCTAGTCACATGTTCACCATTTGCCAGGCATTGTTGGGCTAAGGATGGCAATTCATCGGCATTTATCGGAGGCATTTGGCTTGCGAGACGAAAAGTTTTCGCCTTAAGCAGCTTTTTTGCTTTTAATTCAATCTTGTTTGTTGCATAAAAATCACCAAACAGGCGTCTTTCTATTGCCTTGACCTCTTGAATCAGATTCCAAAGATTGCGGTCTTTAACCGCAATTCCCGCGAGCACCTCGTAAGGCGATTCTTGGTGATCATTGCCGCTTTCATCAACAAACAAGAAAACTGTCATAAGCTACTCCTTTAAGCCTAGTTCGAACAAATGCTTCTTCATTTCAGCCTGCACCTGAATCAGTTCCGCTTCGATTTCTTCGATTTCCTTCTGCACGGCGGGGATATCGACTTCTTCTTCCTCTTCAAACGTATCCACGTAACGCGGGATGTTCAGGTTGTGATCCGCGGCTTGAATATCCGCCAGGGTTGCCAGTGCGGAGTATTTCTCAATCGGTTGAAAATCCAGGTAAGTCTGGAAGATGCGGTTGATGTCTTCCTCGCGCAGAACGTTTTGATTGGTGCCACTTTCAAAGTCGCTCGAAGCGTCAATAAACAGGATGTGCCGGTCGCGTTCAGTTTGCGCTTCAGCCCAGGGTTTGCGCGCCTTGTTGAATACCAGAATAGCGGCGGGGATAGGCGTGCCAAAGAATAGTTTCTCTGGCAGCCCGATGACGGCTTCCAGGATATTTTCGTCGATGAACTGCTTGCGAATGATGCCTTCCGCCGCACCACGGAAGAGCACGCCGTGCGGAACAATGACCCCTATGCGGCCTTCGCTTTCCAGTGCAATCTCCACCATGTGACTGATGAAGGCATAGTCGCCTTTGCTTGCCGGCGGCAGTCCGCGATGGAAGCGGTTGTAAGGATCGTTAGCGGCAAACTCAGCCCCCCATTTTTTCAGGGAGAAAGGTGGATTGGCAACCACAACGTTGAAGCGCATCAGCTCATCATGGTCGAGCAAGCGCGGGTTGGAAATCGTGTCGCACCACTCAATTTGTGCGCCGTCCATATCGTGCAAAAACATATTCATCCGGCACAGCGCCCAGGTCGAGCCGTTGGATTCCTGGCCGCCGAGGAAATAATTCTGGCTGCCGGTTTCCCTGGCAACACGAATCAACAAAGAACCCGATCCGCAAGCCGGGTCGCAAATGCGGTCGCCCGGTTTAGGCTGCACCAGCTTTGCCAGCAGAATGGATACTTCTGGCGGTGTGTAGAATTCACCGGCCTTTTTGCCGGCACCCGCTGCGAATTGACCGATCAGGTATTCATAAACATCCCCGATGACATCGCGATTGCCGATAACAGAGGGACGTAAGTCCAAACGGGGATCGGCGAAATCTTCCAGCAAATTCTTTAGCCGACGGTTGCGGTCTTTGGTTTGTCCAAGTGCGCCTTCGCTGTTAAAGTCGATGTTCCGAAAAACCCCTTCCAGTTTCGATTTGTTGGCATCCTCAATTTTTTCCAGGGCGATGTTGATAATTTCACCGACATTCGCCGCGTCACGCCGTTCGTAAAGATAATCAAATGTGCCTTCGTCGGGCATCACAAAGCGTTCCCGCTTCATAGCACGCTCCACACGGACCATATCGCCGTTGTAACGCTGAGTATAGTCCGCGAGGATATCCTTTCGTAAATCACTCAGGTATTTCACAAACAGCATGGTCAGGATATAGTTCTTATATTCTGAGGGATCCACAGCGCCGCGGAAGGTGTCGCAAGCTGCCCAAACAATTTGTCCAATTTCATTCTTACTCGCATGTGAGTTTGCCATATCTCTTCTTCTCCTATTCGATAATTGCATTCAGACAGACGGTTTGGATCAAAACCGATTTTTTTGACAGATATAAACCTAACAGATCCGCTTCCTTTTTTCGCAGCATCTCCAACTCGCCAATTTTCCTTTGTACCTCAATGAGTGGGATAGGTACCTCAAGACGCGATAACGCAGAAACGGAAAGGAAGGGGAGTGAGCTGCCGCTGCGGTTCAGTTTGATGTACTCCTTCGCGGGTGTTTGATTGAGCCACCAGGCCAGGTATTCAGGCAGAATCGTTGCCCGATCAGGCCGTAAGATATAAAATGAATTTGCTGCGAGGACATGATTGGTAACGCAGTTTATTGGGCAGGCAAAATTTTCCTGTCCTTTAGCCAGGAACAAGACATCACCCGGCTGGATTTCCGATTTGGTCGTAGAGCCAGCAGGGGTAAACCTGGTAAGGTTGGACCAATCTACCTGGTGCAGGTTGTTGAAATCTCGTGCCTGAAGTAAAAAGTGGCTACCATCCGGATGCGCACGGATCCCCTCCCGCGATTGATAGCCAACCTGAATTTCAGATATGTCGCCCAGGGAAGCACTCATAAGTCCTCGCTTATTTTAAACGCAGTAGATTTCATACTGTAAATTATAACAAGCATTTCGCGTTTGTCAAGTATTTATTGCAGTATATATTCTACTGCAAAAGAATCGTTAGCGAAAATATAATTTAATCAAGTTATTAAACAAACTCCATTCCTATTCCAGTGCATTTGGAATCATCAAAGGGGGATAATCTCAGGGTGGAAGTGAACATCTCTCTGCTAGGAAATTTGGATTATGATAATTAAGGTATCTTTATCGGATGTCATGCTTCACTTGACGAAATAATAAAAGTTTCTAAGAATTAGTAATTTTATGACTTATATGGGAGAAGGTGACTATGCCAGAGCCTAATAGCCAGAACACGGGTAAAGGAAAGAGCTTTCAGACAATTGCAGCGGAAGTGCTTGGCCAACATTTCCGGGTTTATTTCCAAACTGAACATTCGATACCGATTGGCAACCCACCAAAGAACCACAAATTTGATCTTGTTTCTGATGATGGCAATTACATAGGTGAGTGCAAGAATTACTCGTGGACTGAAGGCGGCAATGTTCCAAGCGCGAAGATTGGATTTATTAATGAAGCTGTCTTTTATTTACAGCATATATCAAGTGATAAATTCCGGTTTGTCGTCTTGCGTAGGGATGTAGATAACAAACACACCGAGACTCTTGCTGATTACTATTACCGGACGAACAAGCATCTACTCAACGGCGTCTTCGTAATTGAAATTGATGTTTTGACTAAATCAGTTCGAAGCCTTGGGGATCAAGACTTATCGTTGAAATGCTGAATAATCAGTTTTCAACCACCCGCCATCTTGCTCACGAAAACAGAAGGTTATCCCAGTTACTCTATTGATTAACACATCGGAAAAGAAAAAGCAAAACCAATCGGGAGAGTAGTTTCCTTTCTTATCCATCTTTATGTAGATAAAAGTTTACAAAATATGATTTTAATGCTATTATGTAAACTGAAAGAGAAAAGGAGATGACCATGACTATCGGAGGGCGTATCAAACAGGCTCGGAAAGCAGGCAATTTTTCCTTGCGAAAACTGGCGGATGAAATTGGGGTCAGCGCCATGGCAATCTCAAAATATGAGCGGGACCAGGATGTGCCCAGCTCTGGCGTATTGCTGCGGCTGTCTCAGGCTTTGCAGGTCAAGGTGGATTTCTTCTTTCGCCCGAGCACGGTCTCCGTTCAACTTCAAGCCTATCGAAAACACGCTGTGCTGGGTGTCAAAGAACAGGAAGCCATCCAGATGCGCATCCAGGATTGGGTGGAGCGTTATCTTGAGGTTGAAAGTCTTTTCCCTGAAGAACAACATGCGGCTAACCTCCCCCTGCGCAAAGTGACCTCACTGGATGAGATTGAAATCGCAGCTCTAGAATTACGCGATCACTGGAATCTGGGTTATGATGCAATTGAAAACCTGGTCCAGTTGTTGGAGGACCGGGGAATCAAGGTGGGGATCATCTCCGGTTTCGAGCATTTTGACGCCTGCACCTTCAAGGCCGATGGCGATCCGGTCATTGTAACCAAAGGCGAATTATCAGGCGATCGGCAGCGATTCAATTTAGGGCACGAACTGGGACACCTGATCCTGGATGTTCAGGGCGACCTCAAGCCAGAACAGGTGGCCAACCGGTTTGTCGGGGCTTTCCTCGTTCCGGCTGCAACGGCTCGCTTTGAACTGGGCTCCAACCGAACGGACCTCAACATCAACGAGTTGCACATGCTTAAACACAAATATGGTTTGAGCATGCAAGCCTGGATTTACCGCGCCAAGGATCTTTCAATTATTTCTGAAAACACTGCAGCGCGTTTATTCCAGCAGTTTCGCGTCAATGATTGGCATCGCCAGGAACCAGGAAAACCTTATCCATCTGAAACGCCCTTGCGGATGGAACGATTAATTTATCGCGCTTTGGCTGAGGATTTGATCTCACGGTCCAGGGCACAGGAGTTGTTAGGCAAGCCACTACAACTAGGGTGGGAGATGGAGGCACTGCAGCAAAATGACCTTGCCATCCGTTCTGGTAACTGATACGAATATTTGGATCGACCTCGAGAACGGCAAGATTTTGCCCGATGTTTTCCGTCTTCCATACCAATTCTTCACCACCGATTTTGCGGTCGGAGAGTTTATACATCCCGGGTGGGAAACGCTTCGAGATCTTGGATTACAAACCCATGGTCTTGAACCTGATAATGTGCTCGAATTAGTCCGGTTAAGGCAAATCCATCGTCAATTATCAGCCATCGACTTGGCTGCTTTATTACTTACCAGGGCATTGGATGCAAGTTTGGTGACCGGCGACCGAAGACTTAACGAACTTGCCAAAGCGCAGGGGGTACCGGTTCACGGGGTGCTATGGATATTGGATGAAATGGTGATTCACCAAGTTCTTACAGAAAACCAGGCAGTTATTGCCCTCCGGGAAATGCTCGATCAAGGGGCAAGGCTGCCAGATGGTGAATGTCAAAAGCGTTTTGATCGATGGTCATCTTGACCAGAAAGGATATTCGAATGAGTAAACCCAAAGGTACTGTGCATAAGCCGGGTCAGAAGGCTCCGGAATCTGGACAATACGGCGTAGTTGGTCCAAAAGGTGGAAAAACCGGGACTGAAGTCACCGTTACCAAAGGCGAAACCTTGCCGCCAACGCCAAAGCCCGGCCAGGGATTTATCCTGGTGGACAAGACCAAACACAAAGATGACAAATGATTTTGCCAAGGATGACGCCAGCCAAGGCTTATTACGGATGAGTACCTTTGATGTTGTCTTCAGGCAGCGGCTATTTTCATAAATGAGAACACATCCAATGTTATTATCATTTCAGTCTGAAAATGATAATAACAAAGCGCTTACTGCGACTGGAACTGATGCAAGAAATAAAGAAACCTGGATTATGATAATTTAGATTTCTTTAGCTCCAGATCTGATTAATATAGACGGAATAGTTCTTGCGAACATTGATCATCTGGACCTGAAAAATCCAAAGGATATGGAATGGAAGGAAGTATATTGCCTAAATTTGAAGATTGGGAGGCTGAAAAGATTAAAGCCCCGGATTTCCTGGCTGCTGCCGAGAAATTAGAACCCGGCTACCAGGTCGCCAGGCTCCGCATGTTAAGGGGTTTAACTCAGGTTCAACTTGCTGAGATGGTTGGCACCCAGCAGCCTTGCATCGCTAGATTGGAAAATGGCACCAGCGCTCCTAGTTTATCCTTCCTAAGCAAGATCGCTGAAGCGTTAGGCGCAAAGATAGAATTTAAGTTAATTCCCGATACAAAATGACCTTATGCGGGTTTAGATTGCCAGAAAGTTTGCCAGGCAGGACTTATTATGGCTAAACCTGGTTATAATCAATCCAACAGTACCCACCACGCCTCTGCAATGCAAGCGCACCGAGGTGGGTCATTTTTTATTAAACCAAACCGTCAACAAGTGATGCCCTTTGAATTGCATAGCATTACGTGTGATCAGACGGTTAGTGTAAAATTCAAATGGGTACTAAAATTCTCATTATGTAAATAACTAAAAAAGATACCCGCCTTCACAGTTATCACTCAAAATAATAAAAAGGATTACTTCCAATGATGAAACCTCATAATATTTTGATAACCGTTTTGCTGACCATAAATCTTGCAGCCTGCAGCACGCCCGCTGTGACAACGACCCCATCAAACCCAGTTGCTGAGGTCACGACGACCTCGTCTCCAGTTGAGACATCTGCGCCCGTCGTCGTAACATTTGCTGATCCAGTGTTGGAAGCAATGATACGCAGCGCGATGGGCAAACCTGAAGGCGAAATCACCTTCGCGGAAGCCCAGGGCGTCACCCGCATGGATCTCACCGACTCTTTGCAGCGACAGCTCTCCGAATTCACCCCAATCACCAACCTCGACGGCTTGGAAGCCTTTACCAACCTCGAAAGCCTCGACCTGTCTCAAAACGCCGTGACCGACATCTCCCCTCTGGCCGGGCTCACCAAACTAACCGCCTTATCCCTGG
>Ga0209717_1001952_pt1 | contig 20860 bp, 8 predicted proteins | sample AD_UKC048_MetaG_FD_184418 | JGI IMG/M metagenome (GOLD analysis project Ga0209717, IMG submission 184418) | Active sludge microbial communities of municipal wastewater-treating anaerobic digesters from USA - AD_UKC048_MetaG (SPAdes) (version 2) | ecosystem: Engineered > Bioreactor > Anaerobic >... | reverse complement strand
GCACAAAGGACACAACGCGTAGATTACACTTTCTCCCATTTAGAGATGACGATTGTGTAATCTACGCGTTGTGTCCTTTGTGCCTCCGTGGTTAAAAACAAAACCTGAATGGCCGCAAGGCCATAAAAATCCGCGTTTATCCGCAAAAATCCGCGTCGTCCGCGTAGCCATTATTCCTCCGAGGGGCGTAGCCGCACACTCCCAAAAGGTTTTACCGCACAACACACTCTTAAAACAAATTATCGGAAAAAATAAAAACAAATTGTAGTTTTTTTCGTTAAACGACTATGAACTACGATCGCATTACCCAGAAACTTTCCATCCTTGCCGACGCGGCCAAATACGACGTTTCCTGCGCCTCCAGCGGCAGCAAAAGGGACAATAAAGAGAAAAAACTGGGCAATACGACCGGCATGGGCATCTGCCATTCCTACACGGAAGACGGGCGTTGCGTGTCGCTGCTGAAAATCCTGCTCACCAATTACTGTATTTTCGACTGCGCTTACTGCGTGTCCCGGCGCAGCAACGATATCCAGCGGGCCGCTTTCACCGTAGAAGAGGTTGTGGATCTGACCATCAATTTTTACCGGCGCAACTACATCGAAGGCCTGTTCCTGAGTTCCGGGATTTTTAAAAATGCCGATTACACCATGGAACGCCTCATCCGGATCGCCAAAACCCTGCGGGAGGATCATCGTTTCAACGGGTACATCCACCTGAAAACCATTCCCGGCGCCAGCGAAGAACTGATCCGGGAAGCAGGCCTGTACGCCGACCGCCTGAGTGTCAATATCGAAATTCCCACCGAAGAAGGACTGAAAAAACTCGCGCCCGAAAAAAAGCGTGTCGACATGACCACGCCCATGCGCCACATCAGCACCGGCATCGTGGCCAGCAAGGAAGAACGCAAAACGCTTAAAAGCGCGCCCGTTTTTTCGCCCGCCGGACTGAGCAGCCAGATGGTGATCGGCGCTACCGGCGAATCCGACTGGGACATTATGCAAACGGCCGATGCGCTGTACAAACATTTCCACCTGAAACGCGTGCATTATTCCGGCTACGTGCCCATCAGCAACGACAGCCGCCTGCCCGGAATCGGCGCGCCGGTACCCATGCTGCGCGAACACCGCCTGTACCAGACCGACTGGCTGATCCGCGTGTACGGTTTCGATATGAAGGAGATCCTGAACGCCGGCAACAAACACCTCGACCTTGATCTGGACCCGAAAGCGGGCTGGGCACTGCGCAACCTGCACCTTTTTCCCGTCGACGTGAACAAAGCCGACCGCGAAATGCTCCTGCGCGTACCCGGTATGGGCCACAAATCGGTGGATAAAATCGTGGAAGCCCGGCGTTTTCGGCCGCTCACGTTCGATCACCTGAAACAAATGGGTGTCATCCTCTCCCGTGCCCGTTATTTTCTGACCTGCCACGAAAAGAACGCCGCGCTCCGTCAAACACAGTCGGGTAGCGCGCAACTGCGCAAAATCCTGCTCCAACAAACCCACAGCAAATACCAGGCGGTGTGGACACCGCAATTGTCGCTGTTTCAGGACGCCCCTGTAGTGGCTGCTCCACCCGCAAACGCCGCCGATCTGCAAACCTTGTTCGCCACGGCATTATGACGATCCTGCACTACGACGGTTCCTTCGAAGGTTTTCTGACGGCGGTGTTCGAATGTTACGCCCTGCGCCGAAACGACGTGCGCATTCGGAAACAGGAAGACGGGGAAAGTACGCTGTTCGGCGACACGTTATTCATACCGACCGACGCCGCAAAAGCCGCCCGCGTCTGGAATGGTTTGAAAACCAGAACCAGCCCGGAAGCCGCCCGCCAGTTTTACCACAGTTATCTGTCGGAACTGCCGCTCTCGGAAGACCACATGCTCGAATACCTGCGCTACGTCATGGCATCCGACCGGGACGTGAGCCGCGATTTCAGTCATCCTGCCGTGCTGCGTGTCGCCCAGGTATCGCGGATGATCGGCCGGGAAAAGCACCGCATGGAAGCCTTTGTGCGGTTCCAACTTACAGCAGATCATATTTTTCATGCCGTCATCGAGCCGGACCATAACGTGTTGCCGCTCATTGCCGAGCATTTCAAAAACCGCTACGCCGACCAGCGCTGGGTGATCTGGGACGCGCGGCGTCAATACGGCCTTTATTATGATCTGGAAAAGGTGGACTTAGTGCAAGAGGCTGCTCCCGAAGCGCTTGCCGAAACCGCGAACTCCGACTATGCGCAACTCTGGAAGACGTATTTTACGAGTACGAATATTGTGGAACGGAAAAACATGAAACTGCATTTGCAGCATGTGCCGTATCGGTATTGGAAGTATTTGTGTGAGAAAAGCCCATAGTCAGTGCGAAGTGCGAAGTCGGCAGTGCGAAGTCCATAGCGAGTGCGAAGTGCGAAGTCGTCAGTGCGAAGCCCGTTTCAGGCTTGGGTTTTGGAAGATCGTGGCCTGTTGATTATTTTTTTATACAAAGACGGCCATAAATGGCCTTTTCCTGAGGGCCTGAAGGGCAATGTTGTTGACTTTAGAGAAAATGCATCTTAAGCGATTGTTTTATCTTTCCAAAGTGACGGCCCCTCCCCTTGTCATTCTGTCGGAACCCGTCCGCTCTACGGCGGGTCTGCACATTTTTACCCTCGTAGAACGGACGGGTTCCGACAGAATGACAAACCGGCATCTGTTCCGTAGCCAGCCGAAAAATCCGTAATGTTCATCTGGTAATTGCTGTCGCCCTTAAGTCAATGGCATTGCCCTGAAGCCGTGCTAACCACAGGTTACAACTTGAGTTAGTTAGTGGTTAATCCAGGATTCGAATGAGTAGGTAGGAGTTTTCACGCGGCCGCAACGGGCGTCACTGAGAAACCGCGCAAACGCAATTGTTCGATCAATCCCTGTTTGTAAAACAAATGCCGCAGTCCGATGGCCACAAAACAATTGCGGGTTTGCATGGCTGTTTCCAGCGTGGCGGTCCATTGGTTGTTACGTTCGATCAACAGCGGAGATATATTTCCGGTTGTTGTCAGGTCTGTATCTAATTGATAATCAACCTCGAATCGTTTGTATTTATCCATCAGGGCGCAGTCTTTCGTGTCGTCTTGCAGCATTTTTTGCATGACGTCGACGCAAAATCCGGCGTACATCGAATCCTGCGTAGCAGACCTCGTGGCGGCCGCCTGCTGGAGCAAATCGCCCTGGTTGCGGTCGAGGCTGTTCACCGGCTTCCCGTGCTGTCGGGCCCGTCGTTCGATGTAGGTGTCCATCAGTTCATACGATTGGCGGCCGGAGGAAGGGCAAAATTCGAGAAAATACATGCCTGAAACGCCGCGGTTCAGCACCAGCGGCGGGAGTTTGTAAAAATCGGGGCGTTCGGCTCTGCTGATAAAATCCCGGAAAACGGTTTGTTGCGCCGGCGTCAGCAGCGAATCCCACCGGGCCTGGTTCCAGGTTCCGAGTTTGGAGAACAATGCCGGGGAAGGAGCCGCCTGAACGCTGCTTTCTTCCACATACAACACATCGGCGGATGCCAGTTTATCAGTTGTATTGTTCAGCGTGGCAAAAAACGAAGGCTCTACTTCATGGAACGTACCAAACAGATAGGATTTGAACGGGCTGCCCTGCCGCGACACTTCCCACAACAGGGTGCCGGGCGTGTTTTGGGCCCGAAGGCCGGTGCAGAGCAGGAGCAGGGCGATGAGTGGTTTCATAGCATTTCAAAAGTAGATTGAACTATAGAGTAAGCCACAATATAGACTGTTTCCGTTACGGAAAAAACACATGCTCACAAAAGTAAAAAGGCTCTTTTAGCCCGACACTTTTGATTTCACTCCCCGCCGGACTCACTCCCCGCCGCTCGTTCCAAACACGTTCCCATTCCGCCACTTTTTCTTATAATTTGGGTTCTCCAGGGGAGTTTTGGGTTCCCAAGCCAAATTTTCAGGTCGGCAACCCGAAAATTTTCCTCGGGAACCCAAGCGCTTCTCAAAAAAAAACAAACACTTCTCAAAAGAACGGGATCGCCGGTGTTTGGAACCCAAACGCTTTTCAAAACCACCCAAACCACCCGTTTTCAATGCCTGAATTGGATGAGCAGTCTAAACACTAAACACAAAAAACGAAACACCTTTTAAACTTCCTTACCTTCGCCGCCGCTTTTTTGCAGTGCAGCCATCATCATTACAACACATGGATAACCCACACATGGATAACCCGCATTCATTTGTAGACAAGAGTTATACCCTTCATCAGAACCACCTTGCTAACCAGGATCAGCAAGGAAAAGACCCGTTGGAGCGACTGAAGTTAAAGGGAAGTATCAATTACTGGCGACATGAGCGCATGTATCTGCCGCTGCTCCCCCTGGTGAATCGCAATGAAAAATGGATCACGATTGGCGACGGCATAGGAACGGATGCGCACTGGCTCACCGAACAAGGGGTGGATGTGCTGGCTACGGACATCGGCGATGCGGTATTGAAAAAAGCCTTCGACGAAGGATTTATCAAAAAATACGACCAGCAAAACGCCGAGAAAATCGGTTTCGATGCCAATTCTTTCGATTATTCCCTGTGCAAAGAGGCCTACCACCATTTTCCACGGCCTTACCTGGCGGTGTATGAAATGCTGCGTATCTCCAGAAAAGGCGTGATTCTCATCGAACCGCAGGACCCGATCATGCAGGTGCCGCTGTTGCTGTTTATCAAAAACATCCTGTACAAATTCAACCCCGGGCTGCTTTCCAAAATCTGGAAAAACCAGTACTCCTTCGAAGAAGTGGGCAACTACGTGTACAAGGTTTCCGAAAGGGAAATTGAAAAAATCGCCATGGGCATCGGGCTGCCGGCCATTGCCTTCAAAGGTATCAACGACTATTACGACGGCTCCGCTAAAATGAATCAGATCCCGCCGGATGCCGGTTATTTTAATAAAGTGAAACGGAAAATATCGTTTCGCGACCGCTTGTGCAAATGGGGCATCATTCCTTATCGGCTGCTCGTTTGTGTTATTTTTAAAGAAGCGGTAAGCCCGGAACAACTCAAGGCTTTGGAACAGGCTGGATACCAGTATATTCAGTTGCCGCCGAATCCGTATGCTTAGTGGTGGCATGAATTTGTAAACATGAAGGGGTTTGTATTTCGGACGAAATACAAACCCCTTCATGTTTACAAACCCACTTGATAAGTTCGAATCAGTGCGTTACACCTTCTCAAACTTGATCGTCCTTTTTACTTTCTGATCTTTGGAAGTAATCACGACAAAGTACGTGCCTGCCGGAAGCAAACGGGTATTGATGACAGAACGAACGTCCTTCACTTTCGTGGTGGAAATGACCTGCTGGCCAAGGCTGTTCACTACGCGGTAGGATACGTCGGCGCCGTCAATAATATCCTGATTCTGAGCCGTTAATACAACTTCTCCGCTTGCAGGGTTCGGGGAAAGGGTAAACGGCTGAATAGCGGTCGCGTCGTCTGTCCACTCTTCATGTGTGGGAGACATCTCAGGAGCAAAAGTGACCAATAGTTTCGGATGCCTGGATATATCCGCATTCTCCTTGCTGCACAGCAAAATGGCATTATAGGGAAATTCACTTTCCAAAGTGAGCATGAAACCGCCATTGACGCCGTTGGGGTCATTGCGGATATCGTTCACGATGTCCGTTACGTCGATGACAAAGTTTTGTTCATTATAGGTAGGGAACGGTACATACACCTGGTTGTCCGTGGTCGTTTCAGGCTGATTGTTCCAGGTTACGCCCAGTTCTTCCCAGGGTTCGACGATCCGGTTTACATAAAAACCGCTGTTGCCCATGTGAGATGGTTGGGCGGTGATAGAAAAAGGGTCGAAGTACACGACCAGTTTGGCATCCAGCACTTCACCGTTTTGCGGAATGAGCGAAAAATCGAACTGAACCAGCGCCCTCGTATTATTGACGGATCCTGCTTGTGTCCAGGAATAAGCATTCAAACCTGGTACATATCCTCTGTTCTCATCTGGAATAATACTGCCTATGATGGCATCTTGTACGGTTGTATTAAAAGGAGACAGGATGATCTTGGATTCCTGCTGTCCAAAAATACTGCTGAGGCAAATGGCAGGCAGGAATGCCAATAAAAAGGTTACTTTTTTTAACATGGTATAAAGTTTTAATTTGAAATTATATCTGTGGAAGCGGAAGACAAAGATAAAACGTGTAAGTAGTTGTCTGTTATTAGTTATCAGTTATCTGTGTTGATAATCAAACATTTGTATAAAATTAAGCAAAACTAATTTTACAAACCTACCTGGCAGGTTTTAACACCGGGGGAGGGCAAGCATAGAACCAATTATTTGTACGTGCGTATTTGGTTTTATGTGTATAGTGTTTAGCAAAGGTTGGTGACGGCTGCCCGATAAGAGGAAATTGACTGTTTTCATCTTATGTCTGCAAAAGCCAAGGGCAGCGTGTCCTCCTGAGCGCAGCGAAGGATCCAACTTTACCAGGAATATTGGAGAAAAGTTAGATCCTTCGCTGTGCTCAGGAGGACACGCTGCCCTTGGCTTTTGCAGACATAAAATGAAGGAATCGCATATAAAACAAAGATTTTGGCTGCTTGAAAGACCAATTCTTCATTTCCCGAGCGGCTGAATATCAACCTTATAAACCCTCATCAACCCTTATCAACATCATCAACACCTCCAACCTACCCCAGCCGCTCCACCGCCGCTTCCCATTCCGCGTACACCGTTTCCAGTTCCGCTTTCAGGTTGTTGTATTTCTTCAGTTTATCGTTGGATTCCGGGCGGGTGTAAAATTCCGGGTCTTCCATCTGTTTTTCGTAGGTGCCGAGTTCTGATTCGAGGTCGGCGATACGTTTTTCGTGTTTGTGCACCGTGCGCTGGAGGGTTTTCTTCTCTTCGGAACCGAGCACCACCACACCTTGGTCGCTGGAGGCGTTGCCGTCGGTTTTGGTGCGTTTTTCCACGTCGCGCATGTTGTCCAGTTTCCTTTTATCGAGGAAATAGTTGATGTCGCCGAGGTTTTCGTACAGGTGCTGGTCGCGGAATTCGATGGTGCGGTGCGTCAGGTCGGACAGGAACTCCCGGTCGTGGCTTACCACGAGCAACGTGCCGTCGTAATCCAGCAGGGCCTGCTTGAGCACGTCTTTCGAGAGCATGTCCAGGTGGTTCGTCGGTTCGTCGAGCAGCAGCAGGTTGAACGGGCGCAGCAGCATGCAGGCGAGGGCCAGACGGGCGCGTTCGCCGCCGGAGAGGGCCGACACCTTTTTATCTACATCCTGGCCGCTGAACAGGAAAGCGCCGAGGATGGAGCGCAGTTTGGTGCGCATTTCTTCGGGCGAGTTGTTTTCCATGGTTTGCAGCAGCGTCAGTTTCGGGTCGAGGGTTTCGGCCTGGTTCTGAGCGTAGTAGCCCACTTTGACGTTGTGGCCCAGCGTGGCTTTACCGGAAGTGGCGGGTTCGACGCCGACGAGCATTTTGGCGAGCGTGGTTTTGCCCTGGCCGTTCTGGCCGACAAAAGCGACACGTTCGCCGCGCAGCAGTTTGAAACTGACGTTTTCCAGCACCTTCACATTGCCGTAGCGTTTGGTGAGGTGCTCGGCTTCGGCTACTACCTCGCCGCTGCGGGGCGCTTCGGGGAAGCGCAGGCGCATGGTGGAAGTGTCCACGTCGTCGATTTCGATACGCTCCAGTTTGTCGAGTTGCTTTTGCATCGACTGCGCCATCTTGGTTTTGGTGGCTTTGGCCATAAACCGGTTGATGGTGCGTTCGCGGTCGGCAATAACGCGCTGCTGGTTTTCGTAGGCGTTTTGCATTTGCTCGCGCCGGTCGGCGCTGAGCTCCACGTATTTGGAATAGGGCGCTTTGTAGTCGTGTATTTTGCCGAGCACGATTTCGGCCGTGCGGTTGGTCACGTTATCGAGGAAACGCCGGTCGTGGCTGATCACGATGACCATGCCGGGGTAATTGACGAGCCAGTTTTCCAGCCAGAGGATACTTTCGATGTCCAGGTGGTTGGTCGGTTCGTCGAGCAGCAGCAGGTCGGGACGACGGAGCAGCATTTTAGCCAGTTCGATCCGCATTTTCCAGCCGCCGCTGAATTCGTCGGTGAGGCGCGTTACGTCGGAAGGTTTGAAACCCAGGCCGCCCAGCACCTTTTCGGCGTCGGCCTGCGTGGTAGCGCTGCCCATGTGGTGCAGGTGTTCCGTGAGGTCGCCCATCCGTTCGATGAGTTTGGAATAATCGTCGGTATCGTAGTCTTCGCGGACGGTCAGTTCCTGCCCGATATGGTGCAGTTCCTTTTCCAGTTCCAGAATTTCTGAAAATGCGGTCATCGTTTCGTCGATGACGGTTTTTCCCATAGGCACCAGCATGTCCTGGTGCAGGTATCCGAGGGTAAAGTGTGCCGGGGCGACTACATTGCCTTCGTGGGGCGACATTTCCCCTGCGATGATCTTGAGCAGGGTCGATTTACCGGCGCCGTTGCGGCCTACGAGGCCCACGCGTTCACCTGGTTTGAGCACAAAATTGACACCGTCGAGCAGGATTCTGTTGCCGTACTGGACGTAAATATTGGAGAGACTGAGCATAGCGGGCGCAAAGGTAGTCAGTTATTGGTTATTAGTTATTGGTTATTAGTTATTAGGGGTGTTAACCCTTGGCTTCTGTAAAACAAAAGACAAGGGTTAACACCCCTAATAACGAATAACCAATAACCAATAACTCACCCCAGATAAGAACGAAGCACCTCCCTGTTATACGACTTCCGCAACCGGCGGATGGCGCGCTCCTTGATCTGGCGGACCCGTTCGCGGGTGAGGCCGTAGAGTTCGGCGATCTCTTCGAGCGTGAGCGGTTTGTAGCCGTTCAGGCCATAGTAGGAGGCAATGACCTCCACTTCGCGGGGGGAAAGGATACTCATGCCCTGGGCAACTTCATCTTTGAGCGACTCGGCCATGAGGTCGAAATCGGGATCGTCGGCATTTTCGGGCACCATCACGTCGAGCATGGTCGAGTCGCCATCTTCGCTGGTAGACAGCGGGGCGTCGAGCGATACGTGGCGGATGGTACTGCGCATCATGGTTTGCACCTCGCGGGGCGTCATTTCGAGCAGTTCGGCGAGTTCTTCGTCGGAGGGTTCGCGTTCGAATTGCTGCACGAAGTGAATATAAGCCTCGTTGACTTTATTGTAGGAGCCGACCTTGTTGAGCGGCATCCGCACGATGCGGCTGTTCTCGACAATAGCCTGCAGGATGCTCTGGCGGATCCACCAGACGGCATAGGAAATGAATTTGAAGCCTTTGGTTTCGTCGAAACGGCGGGCGGCCTTGATGAGGCCGACGTTGCCCTCATTGATCAGGTCGGACAGGCTAAGACCCTGATTCTGATACTGTTTGGCGACGGACACGACAAATCGCAGGTTGCCCCTGGTCATATCATCCAGGGCATCCTGATCGCCTTCACGGATGCGTTGGGCCAGCCGGACCTCTTCCTCGGGGGTGAGCATCGGGATTTTCCCGATGTCGTTGAGGTATTTGTCCAGCGCAAGGCTTTCGCGCGTGGTTATTTTATGGGCAATTTTTAACTGACGCATAGTGCAGTGTAGAGGTATAATGGAACACGGACGAGCAAAATGTACGCCAAATCCGGTGTTTTTATCAGTTTAATACGCTTTTCAAGATGCCGCGGTTTTCAAAAGGGTTGTTTTGGCAGGCGAAAAATACGGTTTTTACCATGGAAAAAAATATCAACTTGTTGTAAAACGGTTTTGATGCAGAAAGTTTCCGTTTCGGCGGTTTTTTTAAGTAAAAAATGCGTTATTTTTTATAAATGCCGAAAGCAATTTAATGCAGCGGTCGCTGGCAGGTTAAATGTGGATTATTTTTCGACGGAAAGGCGGCGGAAGGGTAGGCGAAATGCCCGGGTATACTTACATTTGCTGGAATTTTCTTTTAATCTACGTTTTAATATAATCTCATGACTGCTTTGGCGGCGCCGCACTTCGGCTTGCCCACTATAATGACCTGCATAGATCCGGTGCATTGCATGCCTGGTTTCGCGCATACTGACAGGTCCTTTTTCCAAAGAAGTCATATCCGTTTTTAAAGTCGCTTGTTTCGGTGTCGAAACAGCGCCCTGGCTGTTTGGAATTCCGATTTTTCGATATATTTCCTTTATAATCAACGCTTTAATAATTTCTCATGAAAAGATTTTACTCGATCCTTCCGGGCCGTATTAGTGCGAGCACCCTCGTTGCAAGCGTATATACCTGTCTGATTTTTGCAGCCCTGGCCCTTTTGCCTGGTGTTTTACATGCACAATTCACCGCAGGCAATGTCGTGGTATTACAGGCCGGCGACGGTAGCATTCCGCTTGCCAATACAGGCAATGCCGTTATTCTGAAAGAGTTTACCCCTGTAGGGGGCGCAGGTATTACCGTAACTGTTCCTTCCACGGGAGGCACATCTTTAATTGTGGCGGGAAATGCCACTTCGGAAGGTTTGATGACCCGCTCCGCAAACGGTTCTGCCCTCATTTTTGCAGGATATGCTGCAGCGATTCCTACAGGAACGAATATTACCACCTCTGCATCTGCCACGATCAATCGTGCCATCGGGAGCGTTAATGCATCCGGCACTTTTACACGCGTTGCTACGAGTGCTACTTTTCATACCGGAGGTAATATCCGGTCTGCTGCCTCGGATGGCGCTAACAATTACTGGTCGTCCGGATCGAATGAGGGTACCAACTATTTCGGTATTGCTTCCGCCGCTACGAATGTGCAGAACAACAAAGTCAACAACCGTGGTACGGCGGTTTTTAACAATAAACTCTATTTTTCCTCGCAAGTTGCCACTTCTTCAGGGCCTGCGCAGCCCAACCTTGGAATTTACCAGGTAGGAACAGGACTTCCGGTGACAGCCGGGCAAACAATCGTAAATGTTATTAACACCGGCACGGGCTCACAGCCTGCCGGGTTCTTTTTTAACAGTGCAGGCGACGTATGCTACATCGCAGACGGCCGCACGATTGTAAACGGCGGCGGCATTCAGAAATGGACGTTTAACGGGTCCGCCTGGACGCTGGCATATACCCTTGGAACAGGCGCCGGTTCTACCTTCGGTGCATATGGGATCGCTGTTGATTTTTCAGGCGCAAATCCTGTGATTTATGCTACGACAACGGAAACTACCCTGAACCGGGTGATCAAGGTGACAGATACAGGTGTAGGCGCTATTGCCACCACCCTGTCGACAGCCACCACGAATACCATTTATCGCGGCATTGCCCTGGCGCCGGGTGCTGTTTGCCCACCGATTTCCGCTACTATCATCGGCGCCGGTAATTTCTGCCTTTCCGGAAATACCGCGACCGCAGCAACACCGCTGTCAGTGACGATCACCGGTGGTACAGGCCCATACACCATCGATCATACAGACGGACTCGCTACGGACTATCCTGCCATTTCAAACTATGTAAGTGGCACGGCTATTCCGCATCTTATAACCTTTTCCACCACCTATTCACTGGTGTCGGTGATGGATGCCAACGGTTGCCCGGCCGCTACGCTGACCGGGGCGCCTACCTTTTTTGTGTCGCAATCCGTGCCAACGGTCGCTACTTCCACGCAATCCGATCCAACTACTTGCGGCGGTACGAACGGCAGCATCGTTATTACGAGTACTTCCGGTGGAATGGGATCTTACACGTATAGTTGGACCACGATGGGCGGCAGCGGTATCGTTGCAGGCAGCGCCAGCCAGACGACACTCAGCGCCGGCACCTATACACTGGTCATCACCGATGCCAACGGATGCCAGAGCGCGCCGATCGATTTTACCCTGAACAATCCGGTTGGTTGTAACGTCTGCAACCTGGCCTCCGCCGGACTGGCGGACGTGCATTGTGAAAACAACGCGGAAACGGGCTCTCCTACGGACGATTATATCTGGTTCCAATTGCAGCCTACGGGTACGAACCTGGGCTCGGGTTACAACGTAACCGTGAGTTCGGGCAGCGTTACGCTGGGCAGCAGCTCGCCTGCCACCAATGTGCCTTACGGTTCTTCGCAGTTTTTTCGCCTTCAGGCGGGCTCGGCGGGTGCGGGCAACGTAACCGTCACGATTACGGATGCGGCCAGTCAATCCTGCACGGTGCAGGTACTGGTAACCGACCCGGGCAGTTGCTCTCAGGCATTGGCCTGCAATCTAACCGAAGCCAATCTTGCCGGCCTTACTTGTAATGACAATGGTACGCCTGCCAATCCGGCAGATGATTACCTCGTTTTCTCTTTGTTGCCCTTCGGTGATAATTTGGGTGGCACTTACAGCCTTACCGTTAGCAGCGGTACGGTAACCCTGCTGAATGGTAGTCCGGCAACGGGTGTTTTATACAATGGAGTTGCAACGGATTTCCGCCTGCAAAACGGCTCAGCCGGCGCAGGTGATGTAATTGTCACCATCTCCGACGATGACAATGCGCCGGATTGCACCCTGGCGGTACCCATCGACGATCCGGGCGCCTGTTCGTTCGTTTGCCCAACTTTCGGAGGCAGCAGCAACGCTCTTTTGGTATGCCCCAACGGCAACCTGTCCCTGAGCGTAACCGGCCTGAGCAATATGGCACAGGTGGCCAATGGCCAGACGGATTTCGGGATCACATTTGTGACTTTCCCTGCTCCCGTAGCGGATCCGTATACGGCGCCGGGCGGAACGGTATTGGGAACAGTACCATTCGCCAGCCTCGGCGGTGGCGGCACTTCTGCCACACTGAATATTCCAAATCCTTTTTCGCCGGGCCCTCAAGTGGTATACGCCATTTTGAGTCCGACGCCGAACAGTGTCTCCTGCCGACCCACCATCACGTACAACTTTCAGGTTGTTCCTGCGATCACGGTATTTAACGTAAACGGCGGCGGCACTATCTGCGAAAACGATCCGGCAGGTTTACCTATCGGTTTGTCCGGTTCTCAAAGCGGAAATATTTACCGCCTGTATCGCGATGGTGTAAACCTGGTTAATACCGTCAACGGTACAGGCAATGCACTGAATCTGGGCAACTATAGCACTCCGGGTACGTATACCGTTACCTCCAGCGACGTATCGGGCGCCAGTTGCACGGCAACCATGAACGGCAGCGCAACCATCACAGCCCTGCCCGAATCGCCGGTACCAACTGTAACGACTCCGGTTGTATATTGCCAGAACGATATGGCGACTCCGCTTACGGCGAATGGCGTGAATCTGCTGTGGTATACTTCCCTGGCTGACCCGACGGGTGATGCGGTAGCGCCGACGCCTTCGACGGCTGCGGTGGGCAATACCTCTTATTATGTATCGCAAACCACGAGCGGCGCAGCGCAGGTAAGCACCCTGGCTCCTGGCGATATCGCCATTATCGGGTTTATAGACAATGTAGTGATCGGTGGACCTGACATATTTGCATTTGTTCCTTTCGTCAACCTGGCCGCAGGTACGGTTATCTATTTCACAGAAAACGGCTGGGATGCGACCCTGAACGCCGGAGCGGGCGGTTTCCGCAATGTTACGGCAGTTACAGGTGGGGGAACCGAAGGTTTTGTGCGTTATACAGCTCCTGCGGGCGGTGTCACCGCAGGTACGGTGATTTACAGCAACAGCGCCGCTTTCACGAGTTCGGGCGCCATTCCTCCGGGAGGCAACGGCAATTTTTTAGGTTTCGACCTGACTGGTGCAGGTGACCAGATCTATGCCTTTCAGAACAGCAACCCGAATAACCCGATGTTTAACACGGGTACGATTACCCATTTGTTCGTACTGGACGATACCGGCGCGTTCGAAAATGCTACATCTACGGCGACGGGAAATATACCTCCGGGCTTAACTTCCGGCGTCACCGCCAATACATTTCCGTTTGGTAGTACCTCTAACATGGTGGCCCTGAACCCGGACGCCACGCCGCGTACGGCCGCTGACTGGCTCACCTTTATTGGTAATAGCATGAAATATACTCTTACGACAGGTGCAACAGGTACGCTGACTCTGAGTATTCCCAACCTGAACGTAATACTTGCCGGATCTTCGCTTTGCGAAAGTGACCGCGCCCAAATTGTAGTGACAATAAATGCACCCGCTATTGCCACCATTCCGGCTGTAGCACCTGTATGTATTAACCAGCCGATCAACCTTTCCGTTACATTGAGCGGCAGCGCGACAAATGGCACATGGACGGCCAGTATCATGGGCGGTGCTTTTGCGCCCAACAACACGGCGAATAACGTGACGTATACACCACCGTTGAACTTTACGGGTACGATCACTTTTACCTTTACTACGAATGATCCCGCAGGACCCTGTCCGACTACCGTGGCTACACGCATGGTGGATGTTCAGACGGGCGGCGTAAACGCAGGTGCGGATCAGAGCATTTGTGCGGGAACGGCAGCCTCTCTGACCGGCGTACTTTCCGCAGGCGCTACCACACCTGTTATCTGGTCGGCTTCCGTTGCAGGAGGATCCTTTGGCAATGCAGCCAGCCTTTCCACTACGTACACGCCTCCGGTTGGTTTTACCGGAAACATCACCCTGACACTCAATGCTACAAGTGCAGGTCCTTGCCCGAATCCGCAGGATCAACTGACCCTGTCGGTGAACCCCCTTCCGGTAGCGCCGACGGTGACTACTCCGGTCGTGTATTGCCAGAATGCGCCTGCTGTTCCGCTGACTGCTACGGGCACCAACTTGCTTTGGTATACGGCTCCGGGCGATTTGACCGGCGATCCGGTAGCTCCGACACCTTCGACGGCTGTGGTGGGTAATACCTCGTATTATGTGACACAAACAGCAAATACTTCACCGGCGGTGAGCGTACTGGCGCCCGGCGATTTGGCAATTATTGCATTTAAAGATGATCCGGACAATTTTGCCTTTGTACCTTTTGTAAACCTGGCTGCTGGAACGGTGATTTATTTTACTGATAACGGATGGACGGGTACTGATTTTCGTGGAACAAATGCTACAACAGGTAGTGGTAATGAGCAATTTATGAGGTATATTGTTCCATCTGGAGGCGTAATGGCCGGAACGGTTATCCTGATGAATAATGGCTTGAGTTTGAGTCCAGGTTTTGACCTGGATGGTACACCTATTCCTGGAACAAGTGGATCATTCCCGAATCAATTTCATCCACTACAGTTCAATGCCACTAACGGAGATCAGATTTACGCATTCCAGAATACCAATTCCAACAACCCTTTATTCAACGTTGCTACCCAAACACATTTGTTTTTATATGACGAAACCAATGGGTTTGAACCATGTATAAGTGCAAGTACAGGCGATGTAACACCAGGATTAACGCCAGGAGTAACGGCCAATACCTTCAATTTTGTCACCAACAATGTCAGCCAACTGATCAATGACGGTGCTACTCGCACACCCGCTCAATGGCTTGCATATATTGCAAATGCTGCCAATTATGCAAATTCTACAAATGTAGCAACCACGATCAGTATCGCCGACCTCAATCTCCCCGGCGACTGCGAAAGCCCCCGTGCTACCATCGTCGTCACGGTCAATCCTTCCCCCGCCATCTTCAACGTAACCGGCGGCGGCGAGGTTTGTACAACTGACAATGTCGGTGTAGCAGTCGGTTTGAGCGGATCGGAACTGAACGTCAACTACCAATTACTACTGAACAATGCTCCTGTCGGCGCTCCGGTGGCCGGCACGGGCAATCCGATCAGTTTCGGTCCGCAACTCGCCGTGGGTACGTACACCGTAACTGCTACTGCGGTTCAGGGCAACTGCACAGCTCCGATGAATGGCTCGGCAGTTGTTACCAATTTCGACTGTACGATTGAAATTTCCGACCCCTGCGTGTGTCTGAACAACGCCACCACGCTTACCAATGGTCAGTTCGGAGAACAAATAAAAGTAAATGCGCCGGGAACACAAATCTGGACGGTTACGGCTGTGAGCGGCTTGTACAGCCCGCTCAGCGCGAATCCGCCTGCTGCACCCAACCCGATAACGGTTGGTACCGTTTTGGTCAACATCGGCGGAAATATGTTTACCCTGGATGGCCGCCACGTGGATGCCATCGGTTACACCATCACGGTGAGCAACGGACTAGGCACCAGCCTGAGTATCGGCAATTCCTGCCAGTACCCGAACCCTGTCATTACATCCGATCTGACGGGTCCGTTCTGCCTGTACTCCGATATCGTTGCGCTGACCGGAACACCCGGCGACGCCAACATCGTTTCGCAGGGCTTTACCATCAACGGCGTTCCGGCAACGGAATTTGACCCGGGAGCAGGCATTGGCACGTACGTTATTACTTATACGGTAAACGGCGGTGTGCCGAAAGCGGCCGGTCCGGATGATCCGGGTTGTATCCAGTCCGTTTCCCAAACCGTTCAGGTCGTTACCACGCCAGCCAACCTGGCTTGCAACAACCTGGTAACCGTTTCGCTGGAAGCCGATTGTACTACGGAACTGCTGCCGGACATGATCCTGGAAGGCTCCTACGTTTGTTACGACGACTACATTGTAGAAATAGACCGCACGCTTCCGCTGGGCAACGGCCCATGGCAGCCGGGTATCGTGAACGAACTCGACATCAACCACACGTATGCCGTTCGCGTCGTGCACCTGGTTTCGGGCAACAGTTGCTGGGGACAACTCAAAGTGGAAGATAAAATTCCACCGGTATTGACCTGCACCGACTTTAACCTGAACTGCAACGTGCCGAGCATCGATCCGGATTACCTGTTGGCAAACAACCTGGTAGCGCCTCCCGCTCAGGTTTACCCGATCGTAACGGATTGCCAGGCATTTACCCTGACATATAAAGACGTAGTAACGGAAGAGGACTGTGCAAGCGGATTTACCAAAACCATTGTACGCACCTGGACGGCTGTGGATGCCAGCGGCAACAAGGCCTCCTGCTCCCAAACGATCCATTTCCTGCGCCCGACGCTGGCAGATGTGAACCTGCCAGATAATTACGACGGACTACAGGCGCCTTTCTTCGCCTGCGGCATTCCATATCCGACACCGGAATTTATCAACGGCGTTGGCCTGGAAGGAACGCCGACCGTATTCGGACAACCCGACGGCTGCAACATCGGCTGGGGATACACGGATGAACGCATCGACGTTTGTGAAGGCACTTATAAAGTAATTCGCCACTGGACAATCATCGACTGGTGCACGAACCAGCACCAGTTGTATACGCAGTTGATCAAGGTGATCGACGACGACGGCCCTGTTTTTGACGCGGTGCCCAACATGGTCGCTTCGACCAACCCGTCGCAATGCTGCGCCAACGTGAACCTGCCGGACGTTATTATCACCGACAACTGTTCGCGGATCAGCAATATCTCCGCCATGGTCACCGTGTACGATCAATACCTGACTGATCAGGTGATCGGCACGTACACTATCTCCGGAAATACCCTGACGACGTTCGCAGGCAACAACTTCTGGGATCGCGATACGCTGGGTAACTTCGGGACGACGCCTTGCCTGCCGATCGGCGTGCACCAGGTGATGTACCGGGCTGAAGATGCCTGCGGCAATACGACAACGGTAAGTTTCCAGTTGACCGTACGTGATGAAACGCCGCCGGTAGCCACCTGCACACAATTTACTACCGTGGCCATCGATACGGATGACCCGACCGACTGCTACGAACCCAACCCCGGCTGCGAATTCGCAGGCGTGGCGTGGGTACCGGCTTCGGCCTTCAACCAGGGTTCGCACGATAATTGCAACGGTATGGAATTCACCATCCAGCGCATGTCGGCCAACGGTTCTTACGGCGATTGTATCGACGGACTGAGTTCGTTGTGCGATGGAAACGAATACTTTGCCGCAACGACGGAAAACGATTCCATCAAATTCTATTGCTGTGAAGTCGGTACCACGCAGACCGTTATTTTCCGCGTATACCAACTCGACATCAACGGCGAACGCGACTACTATCGCAATCCTGACGGTACGCCGCTGATTCTGCCCGGAACCGGCATTCAGTACATCTACAACCAATGCATGATTCAGGTGGAAGTGCAGGACAAGATCAAACCGACCTGCGTACCGCCGGCCAACGTGACGATCAACTGCGAAAACTTCGACCCGACCCTGTGGGCCTACGGCTACCCGGAATCGGTCGACAACTGCTGCCTGGATCAAACGCCTCCTACGAGCGCCGACCCGCAGGGGCAAGTGGGTATTCCGGCAGGCACCTTCGCCATCCCGGACGAATGCGGCCTGACGCAGAAAACATACTACAATAATTTCCTGAACGCGAACTTCGATACGACCTGTAACCGCGGAATCATTATTCGCCGCTTTACGGCATGGGACTGCCAGGGGCTGAGTTCTTCCTGCACCCAGCGCATTCAGGTGGACTACAACCAGAATTATTTCCTGAAACTGCCTGACGACAAAACGGTGTATGCCTGCGACGGCGCGCCGAACAGTTTCGGTTACCCGACGTTCTACGGAGAAGATTGTGAGTTGCTCGGCGTTTCCTACAACGACGTAATTTTCACCGTCGTGCCGGATGCCTGCTACAAGATCGAGCGCACCTGGACCATCATTAACTGGTGTACCTACAACCCGGATCAACCTTGCATCCTGGTACCGAATCCGAATCCGAGCTTTATTACCAACGATCCGGCCAACGTACGCGCACCGATCCTGTCGCCTCCGGGTACACCGGCTCCATGGGCGCCGACCATTATAAAAGTGTATCCGACCGACCCGGCGCCGACCAATTACGGTACCATCTGGCAGGCGGGCGCGAACTGCTACAAATACAAGCAGATCGTGAAGGTGCTCGATACGCAGGATCCTGTTTTTGAGGATTGCCCGGATACCCTTGTAACGCTTTGCGATTTCACGACCAACGATGCGTTGCTCTGGAACCAGGATTACTGGTGGGATAACACCCTGCAAACGCACGACTTGTGCGAAGGCCCGGCCGATCTGAGCGTGTCCGCACTGGATTCGTGCTCGGGTACCAACCTGCGTTTCCGCTTCCTGTTGTGGCTCGACCTCGACAACGACGGTGAAGTAGAATCGGTGGTTAGCAGCGCCAATCCGCCGGAACCCGGAACGATCCATTACAACAACATCAATACGCCCGACTACGAAGGCGGTGAAGTACGTCAGTTCCAGCCGAACCTGCCTTTGAATCAGCGCAGCCGTTTCGTCATCCTGGAAAATTACTCGCCGGATGCCACGCATCTGTACGGGCACCTGCGGTTCAATACGATCCAGTCGCCGACGGTGTATACGATCCCGCAACTGCCGCATGGCCAACACTTCATCGAATGGATTGCGGAAGATTTGTGTGGAAACGAAACCGTTTGCAAATACGATTTCGAAATCAAGGACTGCAAACCGCCGGTAGTAGCCTGCGCCAACGTGAACATCAACCTCATGGTAGGTGGTATGGCAACGCTGTGGGCAACGGATTTCTTCCTCTACGGAGAAGACAACTGCACGCCGACGAACATCCTCAACCAGAGCCTGGTCATTATTCGTGCCGATGAAAACCCGGGCAATACTTACCCGGGCGGTTCGCCGGCCAACCAGAGCGTGATCGTTACCTGCCTCGACGAAGGCCAGGACGTGCCTGTTCAGGTGTGGCTGCAGGATGCGGCAGGTAATTATGATTTCTGCATTGCCTATGTGAATGTACAGGCCAATGTAGTGGGCTGCGAAAACTTCTCGCCATCCGCCGCTGTGGCAGGTAAACTGGCCGCCGACGGACAAGGTGTGGAACTGGCCAACGTACAACTGACCGGTACTCCGAATATCAACGCCGTGCAGACAACCGGCGATAACGGCACTTATCACTTTGCCGCTATCCCGCTGGCTTCCGATCTGACCATCACCCCGACGAAAGACGACAACCCGCTCAACGGTGTATCTACCTACGACCTGGTGCTGATCTCGAAACATATCCTGGGTCTGGAACCGCTGACAACGCCGTACAAAATGATCGCTGCCGACGCTAACCGCTCCGGTTCGATCACGACGTTCGATATTGTCGAGTTCCGCAAACTGATCCTGGGTATCTACAACGAACTTCCGAACAACACCTCGTGGAGATTCGTGGAGAAAGCCTACACGTTCCCGACGCCTGCCAATCCGTTCCAGAGTGTATTCCCGGAAAATATTTCCGTGGATAACCTGTCCGGAAATATGCTGGCAAACGACTTCGAAGCCGTAAAAATCGGTGACGTGAATGCTACGGCTATTGCAAACAGTTTGCAATCGGCAGAAGAGCGCAGCTCGGCGACAATGCTGTTCGACGTGGATGACCGCACGGTGAAAGCCGGCGAGGTATTTACCGTCAACTTCAAAGGCGCTGAACGTGTACAAGGCTACCAGTTCACGATGAACCTGTCGGGTCTTGAAGTCATGGACATCGCCGGCACAGGTGACATCAAAGCAGAGAACTTCGGAGTGTTCGAAGGCGCGCTGACTACTTCGGTAGACGGCACGGACAATGAATTTGCCGTAACCTTCCGCGCTTCGAAAGCAGGTCAACTGTCTAACATGCTGGGCGTATCCAGCCGCATCACGAAAGCGGAAGGTTATAGCCTGAGTGGCAATCGCCTGGACGTGGCGTTCCGTTTCAACAACGGCAACACGAGCACGATCAGCGGTGTTGGTTTCGAACTGTACCAAAACCAGCCTAACCCGTTTGTGAACAAAACATTCATCGGATTCCATTTGCCTGAAGGCGCCGAAGCGACGCTTCGTATCTTCGACGAAACGGGCCGTATGGTGTTCTCGCAAAACGGAGCGTTCGCGAAAGGTTACAACACGATCTCGCTGGACCGCGCACTGCTGA
>Ga0209717_1001951_pt1 | contig 20870 bp, 26 predicted proteins | sample AD_UKC048_MetaG_FD_184418 | JGI IMG/M metagenome (GOLD analysis project Ga0209717, IMG submission 184418) | Active sludge microbial communities of municipal wastewater-treating anaerobic digesters from USA - AD_UKC048_MetaG (SPAdes) (version 2) | ecosystem: Engineered > Bioreactor > Anaerobic >... | reverse complement strand
CAATTCATTACGACCTTCATGGGTCTGAAGCGAATCCGCAAGATTTAATCTCCCGAATTGATTCAGTCATCCTACAAGGAGAAAACTGGTTCACGTTTGAAGAAAAGGAGTTACTGGAAAATTGAAATATATTTATCAGTCTATTATTCTCATGTTTCCTGGCACCCATCCCTTTTGGTTGGATACTTTTAGTACTGGTAAAGGGCGTGGATATCCGGAAAATGAGCAGTGCAAGAACGGGAGACACGACCACACGCGGGTCAGTGTTGAGAATTTTCACTCCGGCCTGTCTGCTGATGACTTCAGCGAGCGGACTTACTCCAATCAAAGCATGTTACGGAACGCAGCATGCGTTGGCGATCGAGCAAGAATTCTAAGCACATCTAATTGAGGAAGGACTAGACGATGAAAAACCAGAAAGTTGCAATTGTCACAGATGGGGCATGTTCTTTATCGCCGGCACGCGGAGAGGAATTAGGAATTCATATTGCACCTGTTTATGTCACATTTGGAGATAAAACCTACCGCGCCGGAATTGATTTGGATGATGCTGAATTTTACAAACTCCTCGGCGTCAGTAAAAAATTACCCACTACTGCGCAGCCCACTGCTGCGGATTTTGTCAATATATACAACAAGTTGGCAGATGAGGTCGACGAAATTATCACCATCGTGATTTCTCATCACATGAGTGCGACCATTCAATCCGCTGAAATGGCCAACGAACAATTTAATAAAATTCCCGTTCATATTGTTAATTCTGAATCGGTCTCCCTGGGGCTGGGAATGATATCGCTTGCTGCTGCCAGAGCGGCGGGACAGGGTCAGGATGCCCAAAGCATTTTAAAGTTGGTTGACGACATTAAAAAGCGTCTAAATGTAATTTTCACGGTAAAAACGCTGGAATACTTACATAAAGGCGGAAGAATTGGGGGAGGTACGGCATTTTTAGGATCAGCCCTCGATATCAAACCCATTTTGTACCTTAGTAACGGAAGGATAGAACCCTTAGAGAAACAGCGTACGCGTGCTCGCTCGCTTTCCCGGTTAATAGAGTTGATGAAGGAAAAGGTGGGCGATCAACCCGTCCATGTAGCAATCCTGCATGGTAACATTCCCGAAGAAGCACAACAATTTGAACATTCAATCAGAGATCAATTCAACTGTATCGAAATGATTACCTCCGATATGGGACCAGTCATCGGCGTCCATGCAGGACCTGGTACATTGGGATTGGTTTTTTATACAGCAAAATAAAATTGAAAAGGTCAATTAGGTATGTCCTTAATCACACAATTGATTGGTTTGATTGGCATTGGATTGCTGACGGGAAGTGTTGTTGGCTTAACCGGTGCAAGCGGCGTGGTGGTGGTTGTTCCGCTCTTGACTGTTTTATCGGGCTTCTCCATGCACACAGCAATCGGGACCAGCTTGTTTGTCGATGTCATCACACCTCTATTTGTCGCCTGGTCCTATTATAAAAACGGGAATGTGAATATAAAATCGGGCTTATGGCTCGCTCTTGGTGCCATTATAGGGGCTCAAATAGGTTCCTCACTCGCAAATCAATCTCTATCTGGCGGCCAAATGGGAGTCGGGTTTATCGTGATGATTTTCATCATGGCCATCGCCATGTGGAGAAAATCAATGCTTCCCTCTAAACCCAGGCTAGATGTTGGGAATATACAGCCGCTTAATCCCAAAAAAATATTGGCTTCGATTGGGATTGGGCTACTACTTGGCGGGATGAGTGGTATGGTGGGGGCCGGGGGCGGGATGGCATTTCTGCTTGTTCTCATCCTTGTTCTTAAGTACCCCATACACAAGGCCATTGGTACTTCATCACTGATTATGGCCTTAACCGCTGCATCAGGAACGGTTGGGTATGCTCTTCATGGGAATGTAAATTTCCTATCAGGATTAATCGTCGCGGTCGGATCGATTATAGGTGGTTTGCTTACATCCAAATTGGCGAATAAGGTGAGTGAGAAAACGCTCGAAAAAATAGTCAGCGGTGTATTTGCTTGCCTGGGTGTTCTGATGATTTTTACATCGGATTTCTAATGAAAATGGTTTAAAGATTACGATCCTTACGAAGGGAAAGATACTATAAAGAGATTTCTTATCACGCTAATTCTTTTTATTGCCGTGTTATTTGTCCTGACTCAAATTTCTGAAGTTTCGGAGATGAAAAAGATTTTAGGTCAGGCGGAATCTTTATACATTTTCATTGCTTTCATCCTTGTACTTTTGTGGATGGCTACAATGGGATTTTCATATTGTGTGATCTACGGACTTGTTGGTATCAAGGAATCCTATTTGCATATGGTTACATTAAGTTCTGCTGCAGTAAACTTTGTGAGGATCATTACCCCTTCAGCAGGAATTTCTACGCTATTGCTGTTCATATCGGATGCAAAAGAAAAGGGCATTTCAAGCGCACGGGTAACATTTGCTAGCATGCTTTATCTCTTGTTTGATGACCTTGCGTTGTTTATTACTTCTCTTGTTGGTCTTCTTATTTTGCGGGCGCACCAACCGCTAACCTGGTTTGAAATAGCTGCCACATGCCTGTTGGGAGGGATCATCAGTGGATTAATTTTGATAATATTCTTAAGTAGTAAACACATTGATTTATTGAAAACAATCCTGGGCGTAATCTTTCAGACGCTTAACCGGATTATTCGTATTTTTTTCAAAAAGATCAGTATAAGCGATGAACAGATCATCCATTTCTCAGAAGAAATTCATATTGGAGCCCAAACGATCCATAATAATATTCGGCTGTTGTTTCTGCCACTCGGTCTTGCGTTTGTGAATAAAGCAATTCTGATCTCTATACTTTCCTTACTTTTTCTTGCATTTGGACTCAAATTTGATCTGGGAGTTGTAGTAAGTGGCTTTACTTTGGGTTACCTATTTACGATTATCTCACCTACCCCCTCTGGGATTGGGGTCATGGAAGGCATGATGACCCTGGCGCTAAATTCTTTGGGAGTTGAACTCGAATCTGCCGCCATTCTCACTCTTGCATTTCGAGCGATCACTTTTTGGGTTCCATTTTTTTTGGGAATGGCCGCATTTCGTGCACTTCTACATAAACAAAAGGAATCTGCCTTCTAAATTTCTTTTACGCTTTAAGATTCTTGATCCTTACTAAATCGGAGAAAAAATGGAAAAGAAGAATCACATCCGCATTAACAACACAATCCTTGGACCTTTGGAACGCCCCGCACTAAATTGGCTTGCGGAACATTTACCTGCCTGGGTCACCCCTGACCATTTGACTGGTCTGGGATTGTTTGCATCCTTTCTAATTTTTATATCCTATTGTGCAACGAATATAAATATAAATTTTCTTTGGCTCGCGAGTTTCGGATTTTTGCTGAACTGGTTTGGAGATAGCCTGGATGGAACCCTGGCACGCAAACGTAAGATTGAGCGACCTTTATATGGGTTCTTTATCGACCATATAATTGACGCCATCAGTATTTTATTGATTTTTTTGGGATTAGGGTTCTCACCCTATTTAAGTATGGAATTGGCTTTGATTGCATTGATTGGATATCTGCTACTTTCAATTTATACTTATCTATCCACATATACCAATAATGTTTTTCAAATATCCTTTGGTGAATTAGGGCCAACTGAAATTCGCGCTTTGGCAATAATTCTAAATATTGTGATCTATTTCATGAAAGATCCTAAAGCTAAATTTTATATTGGGAATATAACTCCTCTAACTTTCTTAGACATTGCCGTTGTGGTTGTTGCGCTTATTTTGTATTCAATGTTCCTCATTTTTTCTATTAGCAGTGCCAGATCATTGAGGAAAATCGATAATGAGAGGTTGATCAACGAGTCGTGTCATCAAACCGACCATAAAAACTTGAAATAATATCTGCGAATAAACAATAAATGAAAAATTAAAATCACCTCTCAAATCTCGAAATAAATACGGCGATTAATTTGCGTTTTATGTTATATGAAATTATGATAGTTAATTGATAAAAGTATTGAATATTGACTTACTATCCGTTCATTGTGTGCAGGATGAGGTCAGATTATGTAATGTGAGGTTCATATGGAAAATGAAGATTTGGCGATTACTATTAGTCATCTAATCGGTAGTGGCGGGGCATATGTCGGAGAAAAATTAGCCGACAGATTAGGAATCCCGTTCTTAGATCGAGAGATAATTCAAAGTGTAGCTCAACAACTGAATATTTTGGAAAGTGAAGTGGAAAGGAGGGAGGAGCGATTAACCACTTTTTGGGATAATTTTAATCGCTCGATGATTGGATTGAGCCCTATAATTATTGCTGAATTTCCCCAACTCGCTCCATCTGATTCTGAATTATTTAAGACAGAATGCGAAACCATTCAAAAAATAGCCTCAAAAAGCTCAGCAATATTTTTAGGCCGCTGCGGTTGGGATATTCTTAAGAATCACCCCAATCATGTTTCAATTCTCCTGACCGCAAATCACTCAGATCGAGTAAAGCGTTTGTGTACGCTCTATGAATTGACAGAACAGGATGCTCGAAAACTTATTAAGACAAATGACCAAGAGCGGGATGCTTACAATAAAAAATTTACGCAAAAAAACTGGGTCGATGCACGATATTACGATTTGTGTGTGAATACCTCATCAACCGGCTGGGATGGTGCCGTAGAAATCGCTGAAAAGTGCATTTTGGCGAAAATAAAAAAGTGAAATAACCGATTGCCTGCCATCAAGTAGGCGCGCAATTTAATTGACACAAGTTGCTGCTGCAGGGCAAATGGACTGTCATTCTGAACCACTGCGACTGCGGAGAAAGAATCCTCCAAGGAGGTGCTTTTGCCGCTCAGGAACAAGATCATGCGCCGCTTCGCTTTTCCGGAGCACAAGGCAGCGCCCAGGGATAGATTAATCCGGCTTTCTATTCATTTGCAAGTTGCTTTTCCAACCATTTACGCACCGCCGCCAGAGATTCTGCGGTGATAGTGTGGCCCATGTGGAAGTTGTGATATTCCACATCCAGGCCATGATTCATCAGGTAATCACGGGACTGTTGCGACCAATCCAGCGGCATGCTCGCGTCCTCGAAACCGTGGGTCATCACAACCGGCTTACCTTTGATCCCCGCCAGGTTAATCGCTAGATTAGACTGCATGGGCACGTAACCAGACTGGGCAATGACGCCAGTAATTCGATCAGGATGGGTTAGCAAAAATGACATTGAAATCATGCTGCCCTGACTGAAGCCCATCAAAAAGACTTTCTTAGGGTCAATGGGGTAATTTTCTAAAAGTTCACCGATGAATTGATCTATTGTTCCCAACGCTTGCTCAAGCAAATTGGGGTCGGGGCGGCCGAAATGCGTGACGGGATACCAGTCGTAAGCACCGGGAGCAAAAACCACCGGTCCCCGCCCGCTGACCCATAGCAGGTTTTCAGGCAAATCAGGCGCCAGCCCAATCAGGTCGCGTTCGCTGCCGCCATGCCCATGCAGGGCCAGGATAGCGGGGTATCGGGTTAGCCCATTCCCGGGAAAGTAGGTCCTGGGAAACTGGATCAGATGGTAAATGGATAAGTTCATGCGGCTTTCTATATTGTTCATTCTAATTTACCTGTGATTAGCAATAGATGGATCGTAAATCTCCGCTCCTCGAAGATAACCGCATTCATAACAGGTTTCGAGGTTTGAATTTATGGGATCAGATTTCTCTTTCTAAACCTTCCACAAACGCTAGCAATTCGCGACTCTCCCGCAGCCATTCCATTGGATTGGTGGCGCGTTTGATATAACGGATTCTGCCTTCTCGATCCACAATCACCGAGGCGGTGCGCTGGATGACGAAGGCTACCCGGTCCAGGTCATAGGCACGATAAACCGTGCGCTCGGGATCAGCCAGAACGGGGAAGGGTGCTTTGAGCTGCTCAGCATATTTGGCTGCACGCTCCAGGGAGTCTCCCAGGACAATGAGCACTTCAGCGCCTGCATTCCCGAATCCCTGCCGCATACGCCCCAACTGGGCGACATGTGTTCGGCATTGCATTCAATTTAACTCGCGGACGAAGAACAATACCACGCGCGATCGACCGCGGTAATCGGCGAGTTCGATTTTGCCACCTCCACTGGAGGACAGCCTGAAATCAGGCGCAGGCGATCCAACCTTCAATTCACCGTTCGTCATGGGTCACTTATTCTCCTTCACCAGTTCGGTGGTTGTTAAGAGCAGAGAATTTTGGGAAGGGTCACGTAAGAATAAGCCGTCAGCAAGGTGCTCATATTCCACCCCCGCTTCCCGAAGCACCTCATCCACGCGGTTGAGCTCCTCAGCATCCGGCAGGTTGAAAGTGAAATATTTCAATCCCAAACCATCAGAGAGTGGCGCCGGAGCACCCTCCCCTTGCCACGTATTAAATCCAATGTGATGATGATACCCCCCGGCAGATACCATGCCCATCCGGAAGGTTCGCGCAATGCCCATATCGTCGAATCCGAGCAATTCATGATAGAAATGCCGGGTTGCATTCAGGTTTGCTACATAGAGGTGGAAATGTCCCATGCGTGTTTCTATCGGTACAGGCACATCCAGGGGATCATCTTTGTTAAGATTGGAGAACAACGCATCGAGATCAAGTGGCTCACGCCCATCACTGGGCGTGCCGTCTGAATGGCGGGCAATGAACTCGCCATTGATAACTTCAGAAATCCCATCCTCTGGCGACTCGCAATATAACTCGATGTTGTTCCCTTCCGGATCATCCAGGTAAGTGGTTTTGGTCATCACATGATCCGTTGGGTAATTGGGCCAGCGCAGGGTGAAAAGGCGGGCAACCACCCGGGCCAGTTCGCGGCGGTTGGGAAAAAGGATGGCAAAATGATAGATACCGGTCACACCGCGATATCGCCGGCCGTTGGGAATCTCGGTCATCCGGACGATATCTTCTCCTGCCACGCCCAACCCGGCGCTTTTTTGGTTCCGCCAGTTCAACCTCAAACCCAGCACATTTTGATAAAAAGCGAGCTGACGTTCGATATCGGCCACCTTGAGATGGACATAGCCAGGCCGGGTATTCGGGTGGATCCGGTGAGAAGCGATAGCAATCGGCTGAGGAACAATCATGGATTACTCCTTCGAACTTGTTGGAGAGCATTTTCCGGCTGAAAAGAATTACCGGTAACAAAGGTATATGATTCAACGATCAACTGAAAAACTACCTCCAGCTCTTCTTGATCTAATGGGGTATAAAGCATGACCATCCCATCGATGCCGATATAATTGGCGATCGGATGGGGTTCAGCCCAGCCTTTTTCTACAGCTTCACGAGCGCGTTCTGGTGGCAGCGAAAGATGCAGGCTGCCATCGGGATGGATGTGGGCAAACTCGCGCCCACGCGCGATAACTTCAGGGTGAGCCAGAGGAAAACCCTCATCCAACCATAACGCGCGCGCTCCCGGGACTGAGATGACCGTGGGACGGTTCTGAACCATAGGCAAAGAGAAAGACCGCCGGAACAGTTCATCGTTAATCGCCGCTATGGGTCGGATGCCGATTTGAGCGTGTGGCATACCCTGACTGGTTGCCGGCCTGGATCGTTTACGTTCGGGGAATGAAGTTGGGTTGTTAGAATTCATTTTTGTCTCCTACTTTCAGTTTTCGTTCAATCAGTCGTTTTAAAGCCTTTTCAAACATCTCATAAGGTTGGGTACCGACTATGGCATAGCAGTCATTCAGGACAAATTTGCATACAGGGGCAATTGCGGTCGTCACGAGAGCTTGAAAGTATTTGAGCCTTTGTTTCATCCTGGTGATGGATGGCTGCATATTTCATTTCAGAAACCCAGTTTCTCCTTCACCAGGATTATGGTGGTCCGCCCGGGGATGACTTCCTTATGGATAATAAGCATTTTGTTAACGCTACTGCGCATCCCATATTCTTTCATCAGTCGGGCATCTTCCAGCGGGAGTGCATACTGGTACACACGTTCAAAACCCTCCTCAAGTGTTCGAACAATCTTTTGCGAACCGACCACCCAGATGACATGAGCTGCAGATGCTGCATAAGGTGCCAGTTGGCTGCCTGTGTTGGAAGCGATAACCACGCTCCCGTCTTCGGTCACAGCTTGAACGCTTCCGATGATGTATTCTGGCACTGCACCCATTTTAATCATCTCACGGTTCTGAGTGCTGCTGTCCATTTTGGCCAGTCGAACGCGGACTGAATTGAAGCGCTCCGAGTTGTCAACTATTTCTTTCAATCCGAGTTCTTTCACTGTGTCGGAACTACCAAGAAAAACTTCCGCCCCCTCCGGTAATAGTTCCAGCAGTTTCGTTCGAGTTTCCTCGCCATTCGCAGCGATGATAGCATGGATGCCGTGAGCCTCTAGGGATTGAGCGGTGCGCATGATTTGGGTGTCATTAGCCAACCGCGAATACTGTTCATTTGGGGCGACGGTGTTATTTTCAATTTGAGATGTCATCCGATAAGCTCCTTAAGTCTGTTACAGTAAATTTTTGAAGCTGGGAGTGGGCTGGCACGGACACGAGGCGAACATCTTCCCATTGTTGTGACCGATTGGTTGCTTTCATGAGAAACAGGGCTACAACAAAGCTGAACGTGGCGGCCAGTAATTCTAAAGTGATTTGTAAAATATCTTCCATATTGACACTCCGTTAAGTTTATAGTAAACTACATTAGTTGTTAATACAACATATGTTGTTTATTAAACAAGTATTGTTAATTTTTGTCAATCACCAAAATACGAAATTTGTTGGATAAACGACGAAGGAGTTAATATGTCGTCAAGTCTAGTAATTGAGGATAAAATCGATCCCAGAATCAAACGCACTCGACTACTTTTGGAAGGTGCTTTCTCGGATCTTCTTCATGAAAAGGATTTCCAATCCATTTCAGTCCAGGACATTACCGAACGAGCTGGAATTAATCGGGCCACGTTTTATGCTCATTTTTCGGATAAATATGCCCTATTCGAATTCAAAATCCGCCAGGAATTCAGGGCGGAAATCGAAAAACGCACACTGAATGCCTGCCACTATAGCGAAGACAATTTGCGCGCCTTAATTCAAGTGGTATGCGAATTCATTCGTGAAGCAAGCGGTCAATGTAAATCGCCGCGTGGTCAGTTTGAACCGCTTATGGAAGCTCAGGTAAAGGAACAAATAAAAGATCTGTTCATGGCCTGGCTTAATCAAACCGAATCAAATATTCCTGCTGAGATCGCAGCAACAGCTGCGAGTTGGTCGATCTATGGACTCGCGCAATACTGGAATCACGCAAAGGAAAGAATGCCGCTATCTACATTCATGGAACTGATCCTTCCATTAGTCAATGCAAATTTGCTGCAAAATGAGGAAGAGCTTAAATCCCATCAAGGAAAAGCATGATAAGGTAATTTACCATGAATTGGAATTTGCCAATATCCGTCCGCGACGGTTGGTAAATCTAGTTGGAGGCTTCCTCAGTTTTAATGCATAAATGGTTTTCGCATAAAATGGCAAAGCCAGAAATCTTACAATCACGAGTACAATTTCCTCGCCCCAGGGCTAAAGAAATTATAGAATAACGAATCGCCAACTCCTCTCCTCGTTTTAACACTTAGCAATTGTTATAGTAGGGACTCTTGTTGGAAAAATTGTATATCCACACAGTTGTTGATTTATTATATTGAAGATACTTAACACATTAATTCTGTGAACAATTCGCTCGTCTCATTACTCGTAGCGCCAAGAAAGTCAACCACGGTGATGGCAATTTCTTTTGACCAAAATCCCATTCTTTCCAGGGGGTCCAAACTGATTCGGACGTAAATTGACCATATGTATCTGATTTTTTGCTTACAATAACTAGCATTTCTTGTAAGCGAGGGTCTGCTACCGCACAAGGAAACTGAGTTAGTACATCTAAGGTGTGTAAAATATCGAACCAAATTAAGGGAGCCTTGAGTTTCTTAAAATCCGTTCCCATCGCAAAAAGGTAATGTTTTTGTTCCCTTCTCTTCTCCCACATTCCTAAAATCATATCAATGCCTGTTCGGACAATGTTTGGCTCAACATTCGGGACCAAAGCCAAAACCTTCAACATTTCCAACGTGGCTAAGGGGCAGGGGTCCGCTTTACGACCCGGACCCCTAAAATTTCCCAAATCCGGGGCCACTGAGCACGGCCAGCCATTCTCCCGGACCAAACTCAATAGATAATCTTTGGCATTACGAATTCGTTCATCATCGCAACTCATGCCAAATTTTAATAGAGTGTAAAGCACAAGCGGGGCATCGCATATCATCCATGACCATTGATCCTCACCCGTCCCCCCATAAGTAGGATTGATATTCACCAATACCTGAAATTGCCCTTCTTGTGATTGATGGCTCAGAATTCTTTCCACAATAAAACCGATCTCAGGGTCTCCTAAGCGCAAGCCTATATCAGCCAGAAAGACCAATTTGTGCAGACAATGGCTGGCATCTTTATGGTTTTTCAGGATATTGCCCGGCCAATTTACCACCTCATTTAGTAGAGTCTGAATTTGAGGGTGTGCGATCATCTTACGGCGTGCCGCAAGTACATTTGAATCATCTGGAGACTGGTTAAGCAATTCAAGGCGTGTATTGTATTCCGTATATGGAGAAGAACTCAATAACCATGATGATAATTTGTTTATTTCCATTTTTATCCTTCAGTCTTTCGCAGATTGAAATTGTAGTAATTCGCTATTACAAATTCAATAGATAAATATGCCAGAAAAAGCTTTATCTTTTTTTGGTAAATCAATTCTCAAGTCATAAAAATTTCTTGCATGTTAATAATAACAAATTGAGTACAAAAATCCTAACAAACTGACACCTGGAGTTCAATTGCTTATCGCCTGTTTTTATTAGAATATCCTGTTAAACATTTCTATTTTTGAGTCTCCATATGCCAATTCTGCTATTAAATTCGATAGTCACCCTAACGATTTTAATAGGTTGTTTGAAATAAATTATCCGGTTATCCTCTCATTATCCAATGAAATTTGGGATTTTTAAAAATGCCTTAGTTCTATTAATTTTTGATTTCTCAGTCATGGGTGTTCCACAATTTCATTAAGCCTGCATAAGGTCAGGGCTAATCCTTTTCCCCTGCCATTCTATTTGCGCACCTGTTTGCCGGCTTATTTTATTAGGTTCGGAGAGCCAATCAAGATGCCAGATAAAGACTTAGATTTTTATATTACTCAAGATAGAAAGAACCCCGTTGAACTTCGAGGTTACGTGTGGAAAGTCATTATGGATCCAACCAGGGTAGATGATGATCCAGGAATGTTCTTTGGGAGATTATTTCGAATGATCGATATCCGCCTCAACCGGGACGAGAAATCAACCTGGCCGGAAGGAATCGTATTTGAACACATCACCACAGGATGCCGCCTTACTTATAAAGATGGCTTGTTGTTGGATCTGACAAATTCCAAAGTGATTCAGAAGAAGCCAAGAATCCGTAACCGGAGCCGGCGAACAAACTGCAAAACCCAAACGAAAGGTGAAGGCATGGCTCGAAAACAAAAACCTATTTCATCAAACCGTCAGATGCGTCGATTTGTGTTGATTCGAGCGGAAGACCTCACCGGTGTTTCAGGGACTGGTGAGGTAGCAGAAGGTACTGTATTTAGCAGTGGCTTGGCAGTCATTCACTGGCTCAGGGAACCTTACGCCATGGGAGTTTATCAGACTCTCGAAGATGTCATTTCTGTTCATGGTCATGAAGGCCGAACGCAGATGCAATTTATCGATTAAGGAGAAATCAAATGGCCACAAAAATCATCACCATCTCGAACCAGAAAGGTGGGGTAGGAAAGACAACCACCGCTGTAAATCTGGCACATGCTCTCACGCTGAATAATAAGCAAGTGTTGTTGATTGACCTTGACCCACAAGGACAATGCGCAACCAAGTTGGGTATGGATAGCCAAATGGGAACGTATTATTTTCTGACAACCCAACCAGGCTCTCCCAGTGAAATAACATTTATTCGCCAATGGGTCCGTGATACAGGCCGTGATTTCTTACAGTTGATTCCAGGCAACTCAATGACCTCCGCTGCGCAAATGATGTTGGGTGTCCAGGATCAGCCGATCTCCTACATAAAAGGGCTGCTGAAAACATTCACTAAAGATCGGTTTGACTACATCATTTTCGATACATCCCCATCTGTGGGGGGCTTACAGGAGCGTGCAATCTGGGCGGCTGACCTGGTAATTGTTCCTACTGCAACAGAATTCGCATCGCTGGATTCGTTAGCAAAGACAGTCACGACCATCCAAACCTTGAGGGACAAAAAGAATTGGCAAGGTGGATTGCTGGGAATATTACCTACCTTTTTTGATAGTACCAACGAGTCGCGCGACTCACTTCAGGATTTGCAGGCAACATTTAACGACAAGGTGCTTTCCTCCATTCATCGGGCGACTGTCTTGCGTGAATGTTGGTCTGAGGCAAAGACCATTTTTGAGTATGCACCGGAAACGCGGGCAGCTGAGGAATATAAATCTTTAGCAGCTCTCGTGTTGAAATATTAGAGGACATCATGGCAAGGCGCGACGCATTTACAGGACTACGCGATCCTAATCCGATGATCGAGGTTGAGGAGGATCAACATCAGCCAACCACGATACTCCAGCGACAGCCCTTGGATTTAATTCCCACGGCAGATCTCAGGAAGAAAAGATCACGTAAGTGGGAACAGGAACATCGGCTCGAAACTGCGACGTACCGGGGAATTCCTCGGCAGGTTGTAGATTTGATTATCAAAGATGCTCAGCCGCTTTCAGTTCCTAGAGATGAAGTCTTCAGGGCGTACCTTGAATATGGCGCAAGGCTTTACCGCAATGGAGAGATCAAACTTTTAGCGTACCCCAAAGCGCAGCGAATGACTCTGTACTCTGAAGGCGATAAAGGAAGCACCATCTTGCCTGCTCGAAAACCGACAAACCATAAATGGTTAGCCGATGCATTCCCAGTTCCGGAAAAGAAAACTGGCGGGACCCAAAAGAAGAAATCCAAGAAAGACCAAGAAGCCATCCCCCAATGGGAAATAAGAGCGACATTTCGAATTCCAACTTTATTAAAGGAAGAAGTTCGGTCGATCGCGCGGGAGCATACTTTACCGGTCGGAGAAGTTGTCTGTTTCTTCGTTATAGAAGGCTCACAGGCTTTTCACAATGGAAGCTTGATCCTGCAACCATCTCCAAAGACAATAGGAAAGACATTATTTCTGGAGTGATGCTAATGGCCTCTGACCTTTCCTGGAAAATCAACAGTTTCATTTTCACTCCAAAAATCACGTCTGCGTCCATGCTGACGTGCCGCAGACGTGTTGCTGACATGCCGCAGACGTTGACGCAGACGGAGTTGCTGACGTTGAAACCACAGGGAGCCCGTAAAGAGGTCTTTTCTGGAAGAAATGGGATAACCATCGTCCTTTCAAAAATGGCTGAAATTGTGCCTTTATTTCGCTTTATTTGATATTGATTTCTTTATCAATAGGGATTTCTTTTATGAGTGCAGTCGTTGAATTTTCACCGGAGAAAGCCTGGCAAGCGGCAATTGCTAACCTCGAAATGGATATATCGCGGGCGGCTTTTAGTACCTGGGTGAAGCCAACCCATCTGGTGGATTTTTCAGATGACACCTTTGTGATCGGTTGCATGAATTCGTATGGCCGTGAGTGGTTAGAAAACCGTCTAACGACCACCTTACAGCGATTCCTTATGGGGGTGATGAACAGAGAAGTAAAGGTTCGTTTTGTCGTCAGTGATCAGGAAATTGATGAAGGGAATGATCTCTTTCAGGAAGAGGATCCAGGCCAAGAAGATTCTGAGGACAATGCCATTGCGTTGGACATCCACTTCAGTTCCATACGGAATTTCCTAATTGAGCCAAGCCGGGTAGTTCGCCTGCCGGTTTATTATCTGCGTTGGCTGCCGTACGTTGGTTCGCAAGCCATTTTCTTGATCATGGCATTATGGCAGGAATATTACCTGTCGAATGGTGGAAAGACGCGAAAAGGGAGCTACAAAGTTGCCGTTCGGGCTGAGCGTATTTGCCAATGGGCTGGGATCAGCCGGGCTCAGTTCTTTCGCTTACTGCAACCTAGCAGTAGTCTGGGATGGTTTGCAAGAAAAATTGACACCGATCATGAAATAGATAAGCGCTCAGGCAGAGCCAAAAAATCCTCCAACAAATATGAACTTTTCGAATCCCCACTGACACCCGGGGACGCCGAAGACTTGAAGACTTTTTTACTGGCTCATGGAATCCAGGATTCCCCTGAGTCCGCGTTGAAATTCGCAATCAACACGAATCCAAAGGACATCTTGCATTATCCGGTGCGGCTGCCTCAGGAAGATTTCAGCAAAATGATTCCACACTATCTAACCGTTCAGGATGTCATCCGGGAATTGATTGGGCACCGGCTCGATGGAGAACTTGTGACTCTGGTAGATCAGCTTGCTGACCGATTGTTAGGTCAGGGGGATTTCATCCTGATTACCTGGTATTTCCTCAAGAACTGGTTACCGGTTCTCGGTGCAGATGCTGCCATGTTTATCCTGGTTCTGCGCAATCTGTGCTACTTCAATGATGAGACAGGTGAGATCCGAAATGCAGTCTGGATTGAGGGTGGATATCAAGCTATCGCAAATCGTCTAGGGATCAATAACGCTCGGATTGTGGCAAACTGGCTTCCAGCCTGGATTGAGAGAGGAAAACGTAAGGATGAATTAAGTGATCGTACCGTTGATGAATTTTCTCGCCGGCAACGTCTCCAGGATCTATTAGCCCTTTTTGTTGAGCGCATCGATCATCGGATCAATTCTGAGGGCAGCTATAGTTGGAAATTCAAGGTACAGAGGATTGATCCACTTACCCCACAACATCAAGCCATCCAAAAGGCTGTTTCGTCCCTTCTTGTGAAATCAGAAGATCATTGTGTTCAAGACGAATTAGATTCTTGGATCACTTTATTGGGCAATGGTTGCGCGCAGCGTCCCCGAGCGGAGCGAGTGGGATCTGAGACTGTCAAAACAGAACCAAAGATTGTTTTGAGACTCTCAGATTTAACCAAGGATTGTTCTGAGACTTTCAAAGGCATCCTCAATGATTGTTTTTCGATGCTCGACCCGGAAGCCAAGGGTTGTTTTGAGACCCTTTTAAAGATTCTCAAAAGCTTTAAAGATTCCCCAAAAGAAAAAGATCCCTCCTCTACCCAAGATACATCGATTTTGCTGAACGATCCAACCAGTCAATCGGTGGCGGTAGTGACTGATTCGAGTGGAAATTGGTCATTGGATAAATTATTGGTGCGCGCAGACAAGAAAAATCGGCAGGCTTTACTCGATCAGGAAAAGAATGCTTTACCTTTTGTTACTTGGATTATTCATGGCGCTTCCCAACCCAACATCCAGAATCCGTTCAGCCTGGCCATCGCCAAGCTAAAAGAAAATCCTGGAGTCGGAGCCGGCGGAGCGAGTGAACGCCTGGCTGCATTACAGCCGCGAAATCTTGCCCGCCTGATTGAGCAGTCGTTCACCTTTTGTTCCCCAACAGACCAAAATTGGCGACGGCTTTTTGCAGAGGTGAAAAAGGATCGTATCCGGCTTTTAGCGGATGCGCTGGGATTGGTTCTGGATATCGAGGAGGAAACAGGTTGGATGAGTAATTAAGCCAGACGCACTTTGTGGGCTACCGATTTCAAACAAACATTCATAAAAGGAGACAACGAATTATGGCGCAAGGAAATCTTACGTGGCAACGGGGCGACATCACTGGGGATATCTATTTTGATTATCTGCGTCCCCAGAATCAGGACCCTATCCCTTATGTTCGCCTGTACCTGATGATTGACGGCAGCCCGGAATCAAAACCGGTGAAGGGATTAAGAGTGCTGGTTTATGGCACCCTGGCTGAATTGGTGTACGGGCATGTTCAGAAAGGCAGCCGGATTGGTGTTGAAGGGCATATTCAACTACGCTACCGGCCAAACACGACGACTCCTGTTTTTGAAGTCGTTGCCGAACGAGTTGAATTTATCCGCAATATTGATTATGAACGCGGAAAACAAGTGATCGCAGATTTAAAACAGCGTGGAAAACGAAATTCCGTAACCGATCTGGAAATCATCACACAAATCCTAGAAGTTGGAGAATTGGGTCATGACAGTGAATAAACCTACTGAACCGGAAATCCAGATCTCTGAAGAAAAACTACAAAAGCTTGGTTGGATACTGTTTGGCCTTGCGGTGTTTTTTACCATTATTGGTGCCTTTGTCTCCCCTTTGGATGACCAGGGAAAACCAGTCCTTCTCCTGCCAGAGGTAAAAGCAGTAGAAGATTACAGAAAGGCAGCACAAACATGGATATCTGAGTTGAACATTTTGGATGGCGAGATTACTCACATTATTGCGGCCGACCAACAAGGCGACCTCTTTTCACAGTCCAGATCTGCACAACAGACTCTCCAGCATGCAGTTGAGCTCGCGCAACAGGTTGATCGGACCCGAGTACCCCCAATAGGCATGGGGATGCATGAGCAAATGCTCTCGACAACACTGAGTTATCTTGAAGCTGCACGCAGCGCTTTACAGTGGGTCAGCGCGCCAGAGCAAGAAAATCAGGACCAGGCTATCCAATTGCTCGAAGATGCTCGGCAGAAGAAGTCGGAATTGGAGAAAAACAAGTGGTTGATCTCACGTTAGAAGAATTCCAACGAAATCAGTCTACCCGGATCTCAAGAGAAATCATCGGGCAAAGCGAGGAGCACGAACAAAAAATGCAAGCCAATGCTCAGAAATTGTGGGAAAATGCCCACAAGCATCTTGTCGCACTTTTGAGGTTTCTGGATCAGGATTACGATGAATCCTGCGAAAAAGCGACCCGACCCCTGGAATCGTTTAGCGATGGTGACCTGGCCTATCTGATTCATGTTCGGCTGCGAGCGTTGCAAGGGTCAGCATCAATGAAAATTGAGCCAGTGGAAATAAATGAAATAAAACAGCGTTTGATAGAACTCAATCAGAAAAATACAGATCTGGAACAAGAGCTCATTGCCACACAGGAATCAAAAAAGAACATACAGGCAGAGAAGGCGGCACTGGAAGCCCACTTAGCTGCCCTTCGACAGATCCAGAAAGATGAGGTTGCTCAGGACATTCAATCCCCAAAATCGGGTACTGAAGAATCGATGGACCTTACGCCTGTTCCAGGTTGGGTAAAAACCTGGCAGTCTACCAAGAACTATGAAAAAACATCAGCTGCAATTATAGTGATGGGCGAAATGGGGATTTCTTTACGACCATCCATCATAAAGCAGATGGCAAAACGCCTTTCCTTATCAGCTGCCAACAAAAACCTGGATGAAGCCTTGAATTGGTTAATGTCACCGGAAGGAAATGAATTCCCAATCTTGGTTGAACTAATTAGTGGTGTTGTTGAGCAAGGATCTAGTTCTGGTGGAAATCAGCCTGCAGTGCTGCATTTGACTCGCGATGGTCAAGTTGCATACCAGGTATTAACTGGCAAAATTCCCAAGGAAAATGAATTTGATACCCTAATAAGACACCACTCTTCACCGGAACATACCATTCTGAATATTCAGGCCGGGGAAATCCTGGTAGATGAAGGTTACAGAATTCAAGGACGGGCACAAGCAATTAGTTTATCCAATGGTGAAACTTATATCCCGGATGTCGTTGCTATTAATCCAAAAACAGGCGAGGTAATATTCGTCGAAGTAGAGCGGGATGTGAGTAAGGATCAAGTTTCCAGGAAAACGAAATGGATGAAGTTTTATGAAGCTTCAAATGGAAACCTGTATGTTTTTTGTGATAATCTGAACTGTCAGAGAGCTATTCAGGGAGAAATAAACCTTGCTTTAAGTGGGTTAAATTACAACTCTTTCCTGACGAATCTCCACGGATTACGAAATGGGAAGCGAGCAGGCAAGGATGGCAGCATCTGGTTTTCTCAAAGAAGATCAAATGAAAAATAGAACGGTGTGCACACCGTTCTATCCGCATCGTTCCTCTAGAGTCTTAAGGGGGAAGAGTGTGCTGAATGGAAACTTAGACCAAATAGGAACGCCAATCATCCGGAAAACCGTAATCTCTCAAATGAAAGAATGAACCCGTTTTTTCCCTATCACCGATCTCCTGGATGAATTCATTCCAAGGGGCTTTTTCAGAAACCCGGCGCATGACTAAAAAAGTTGCAAAAAGCCTATTGTTTTTTGAAGAGTCCCATCCAAACTCTGTAGCCATTTTTGGACGCAAGGGATACTCACGGCGATAAAGATACCCATAATGGGCACAGATATTTCGGAGAACGCTCAACACGTGCAACCATTGGCCTAGAAAAAAATCATTTACATGATAACTATTTCTAGCTATGGTCTTTTTATCCTTTTCTTGAAGATTGCCATAATATTTTGAAAGGGTATTGAACGATAAAAACTCAATCACTACCCATATTGGAAAGTAACCGCCATAATTTGTTTTGTGGTGTTTTATTACTGGGTCTTTAGAATTACGAGATATTTCGTTTGTAAAATTATCCAAAATGACCTGGTAGATCGCCTCATCTTTGCAAATTGCTTTTTGATAAAATGCATCTGATCCATATGTAATTCCCAAGTAATGAGAAATCTGAGTTCGTGTTTTAATCTCTATTGGCTCCAAGATAGTTAATAATCTATTCCTAAGCCAACTATCATTATTATAAATAGCCATAACCTGAGAAAATCGCGTTCCATCACGAAAATGATCCGGTGAATTCATCAGCTTATGGAAATATATGTTAAGGCGATAATGTGATTGGATGAGAGGAAAGTTGAGGCAGTTGAATCGCTGTCGATTATCATTCCCCTCTTACGTAATAGATCAATTTGGTTTTGAATTGTTAAAGCTGGTTTAAGCGACATGACAGTTATCTACCTGGAAAAAAATGACCCACCTCGGTGCGCATGCAAAGCAGAGGCGTGGTGGGTTCTGTTGACAATATTATACTCGAATCCCATACAATTACAACACTGGGATAGGGACCCATTTTTTCAGGATTAGGCATAATCCGAAAACTAGTTTTTTGCATATTGTACCGGCCTAAACTTACATCCATAAGCTGCCTTCTTTCCCACCATCGTCCAGGATAATCTTTCAACTGTATTCCACCAAATCCCTGGCACTTCGTACCATTGCGCACCAATTACATCCTTTGGGATATCTGGATCTGGGGCGGTGCCTCGCGCAAGGGCTCCATCGGGGTGGATGCCAACTTCAGTATAAACAAATGAATAAATTGGGCCTAAAGTGGCTAAAGACAACATCATACCCCACCCGCACCGGGAAGGTTCAACCGTTTTTGCGGCATCTATCCGGTCAGCAACGAATTCGAAGTAGGTCATCCCTTTTGGAGCTTCAGGCACCTGCATAGGCTGGTTTCCCTTGTAGGCAACGAATAAAATACTGGAGCAAATCGCCAGGATGACAGTAGTTTTGACAACCCATCCAATCAACTTAAGAATCACTACGATGAATTTCATTTTCTCCTTCATTCTTTTTATCTGTCTGATACTGATCTTCTGGTCGGGTACCTTCTCGTAAGACCCGGTTATAACGAATCTCCTCGCGATACATTCGATCTAGAGCAACCTCAATCACATCGCTTTCACTCCGTCCCATAACGCTTGCCATCGCTCTTAATTGACTCACGCCTTCTGGGCTTATTCGAAAAGATCGTACTGGTTTACTCGCAGAATTTGTTTTCGGCATGCTCGTTTTCCTTATCGGTTAGGTTATTAATAATGTAATACTCTAGTATTGCTTTGTCAAGTTAATTTCCGCATTTTTCCTAATTTATTCAAATATGTCCCCCTAGGATAGGTGCTTTCTTCTTGCTATGATTAGAGTCACAACCAAATATCTGTTCGGTCGCTGATAATCATCAGCTGTTCCAAAGAATCCTTGGAGCGACCATCAGCTTCTTCCCTGTCTACGCAACTTGCGTGCGTGTAAATAGGTGTTGAGATCTGAATGGTCGCTTTTGTTTTAACTTACTTTCGAATCCGTTAACCGGAAAAGGAGAAAAAATTGAAAGAAATTCCAGTCTCAAAACGCAATCTGATCATTGCCGTCATCCTGGCAGTTGTCATTGCTGTCGGTATCCTGGTGATCGAAAACTGGCCACTTCGTACGGAGCAGAGTTCAGCAGCATCAACCAATGAAGATAGTCTGGTTTCTACTGCAGCGGTCAATGCCATCGACCAGGTCTTCCTGGTGAACTATCAGGAAGGAAAAGAAGCCTGGCTTGAGCGTATCTGCGAGGTAAGCACTCCCGCTGGATGCGAGCTGTTTTCGGCCGGCGCAGACCGTATGTGGGAAAAATACGTGGATGCCAAATCTGTGGTCACAGCTGCCTCTCAGGCAGCAGAAAAAGTAGCAGACAATGGTTCCGAGCAAGTCTGGCAGATGACCATCACGCTATCTTCTCCCTTACCAGGTAGCAATAAAACCCAGGATACAGCATATGTTGTTCTCGCGAAAACAGAAAATGGTTGGAAGTTTGATCGTTTCTTGATGGAAGAAGAAATCAATGCCATTCTCGCTCGGGGAAAAACTCCCACCACAACTGAAGAAGAAGGAAAGAAGTAGTGAAAAGAATTTTCCTGATCATTGTCGTTATGACCTTGCTCATTCCAACGGGTGTTTATGCCCAGGGCACTGATCCCTGGTCAGAAGTTTTTCAGCCGGATGGAAATCTGAATCCTGATTTGATTGATCTGGGAGTTACCACAGATCACCCCGATTGGATGTCAATTGAACTGCCCTT
>Ga0209717_1001948_pt1 | contig 20883 bp, 15 predicted proteins | sample AD_UKC048_MetaG_FD_184418 | JGI IMG/M metagenome (GOLD analysis project Ga0209717, IMG submission 184418) | Active sludge microbial communities of municipal wastewater-treating anaerobic digesters from USA - AD_UKC048_MetaG (SPAdes) (version 2) | ecosystem: Engineered > Bioreactor > Anaerobic >... | reverse complement strand
AGTTGAGTTTATATATCCTCCTGCCGTCGGCAAAAACTATGTAATAATGAATGTTCACAAAGCAGTAAGCACAGGAGAAGATGCCGGACCGGAAGACATTCTCTATGCGAATGTCAATGACTGGAATTTTAAGAAACTCGGGACAGGAACGATTCTTTATCCTCAGATATTTGATAACAAAGCCATATTTGTGCAAAATTCGACAGTATGGTCATGTGATCTGAGCAAGTCTCCATCCAATATTAAAACTGATTGCCTGAGGGTTAACCAGGAAGGATCGAAAGCAACCGCACCAGTTGTAAATAAACAGGATCACAGTAAAATAATATATTCATATGGTGAAGGGTACTATCAGCTTTATATGGCAGATCTAAGCGGAGAAACAATTAATTACAGCAAACTTGAAATTGAAATGTCACCGGATCTTGTTTCCTATGCACCCAGCCAGTGGGATGGAGACATTTTTGTGCTTGAGGAAATGTATGCCTATTCAGAAGTTCAAATGGATTTCCGGATCTGTTATTATTCCTTCAGTAAAAACAGAAAAGTGTGTTTTCCCAATCCTGATGGCACAAACACCATGATTCGCAGTATCTATGGAGGAGTTGAGGGGAAATATATAATTTGGAAAACGGTTGGTGGAACAACATTAAGAGATATGGAGTGTTACTGCAAAGAATATCCTGATAAGTGCCTATATGATGAGTTTATGCCTGATGAGACCCCTGATGGTGATGTCAGTCCGGTGTTTGTCTATTAAATCGCTTTTTTCCCACCATTGTCTTTTTTCCATTTGTGTCTATATAATTTTGAGCTGAATTTGTTTTGTACTGGAGGTTTAAATGTACAATCTGTTTAAGAGCGGGATGCTGATAATTTTAATGACTCTGCTGATGATATTTATCGGCGGAGCTGTTGGCGGCAGGGACGGAGCTTTGATTTTCTTTTTTATTTCAATGGTTTTTAATGTGTTCAGTTATCTGTTCAGTGACAAGATCGTGATTGCGATGTACAGGGCGAAAAGGGCTGATCCGAGTCAATACCGGGAGCTTTATTCGATGCTGGAAGATTTGTCAAACAGAGCTGAACTTCCAAAAATTCCGGATCTTTATATTGTTCCGATGGATGTTCCTAACGCTTTTGCAACGGGTAGAAGCCCGAAAAAAGCTGTTGTTGCAGTAACTACAGGACTTTTGAACACCTTAAGGAAAGACGAGATAGCGGCTGTCATTGCCCACGAGCTTGGTCACATAAAACACTGGGACATGCTTATCCAGACTATTGTTGCTTCAATGGCTTCGGCAATAATGTGGATGAGTTACATTGCAAGATGGGGAGCGATTTTCGGAGGTGGAAGAAGCAGTGATGATGATAACGGCGGAGCATTGGGAATGATTTTTGTTGCGATAATTGCTCCTCTTGCCGCAACTCTTGTTCAACTCGGAGTAAGCAGATCTAGAGAATATATGGCGGATGATTACAGTGCAAAGATCATTGGTTCGGGAGAACCGCTTGTAAGTGCTTTGATGGCTCTTCATGGTGAATCAAGATATCACCGTGAAAGTGAAGAAATATCTCCGGCAACAGCCCACATGTTCATCTTCCCGTCAGGTTTCGGCGGTGGACTGATGAAGCTTTTCTCAACACATCCTTCACTTGAAGAGAGAATAAAAAATCTCAGAAAATGACTCGTTTTACAAATAAGAAAACTTGATATTTCACTAAAATACAATAATACATTCATGTTAATGTATTAATTTTCAAAAGAGAGGATTTTATGATGATTTGTGTAAGACATCTGATGACAGTTGTGTTGTTCCTTATGTTTTCGGGTTGTATGGAAGATGTTGTCAACGAACATGCCGAGCTGAATTCTAAGATCGCAAAGATAAAATGCGAAAAGGAATTTGAGTGCTGTATCGATTCAACTATGCCCAGACACTATAAAACTGTCGAAGAATGTGTAAGATATAATGAGATCCTCTCAGCACAGAAAGTGGCGCATCTTCCATTCTCAAATTTCAAATGGAATAAAGAGAATGCTGACAAATGTCTTGAATACTGGAATACATATTCACTTTACAGTCTAACCTGTGATGAAGATCTTTTTATTGATCCTGAAGAGTTGAGCGAAAGCGAACAGGAAAGGGTCCTTGAGCTTAAGTCTTCATGCGATTCTCTGATCGAAGGATCATCAGAACTTGGTGAAAAATGTTACCCTGATATTAAGGAAGGTAACGGCTGTGCAGAGGGTCTGACTTGTTATGAAGGAACTTATGCATGTGAAAAGATCCCGTTGATCAATGAAAGCTGTGTAGTGATCGACCAGTGCTATACTGATGAGGGAAAAGAAATATATTGCGACAAGATCTACAAAAAAAACAAAGAGGGTGATATAGAAACAGACGAAAATGGCAAATATATCGTAGAATCAGCAACCTGTAAATATGCGCCTGTTGTCGGTGAAGACTGTTCAAGCTATAAGAAATGTGACAGCAATCTTGAAGATGTTTTTTGTGAGATCATTTATAAAAAAGATTCTGAAGGGGAATACGAGTATGATGAAGATTCAGGAGACAAAATAATTGATTCTGCAACTTGTAAAAAATTACCGGAAAAAGGCAAAAGCTGTGAATTGAGCAAACACTGTTATAAAGAGGATGAAGGTGAGCTTTACTGTGCAAAGGAAAAAGATGAAGAAGGAAATTCAGAATATTTCTGCAGAGAGCTTCCCAAAGCTAATATGCCTTGTAGCGAGTATGGTGAGTGCGCTAAAGGTCTGATATGCAAATATGAAGAAGATGAAGAAGGTGACTTTTCTGAAATCTGCCGTGCAAAATCAAAAGAAGGGGCAAAATGCTCAAATACATATGAATGTGAAGATGATCTTTTCTGCATGATAGGTGAAGAAGTCGATGAAGGCAAATGTACGAAAAAACTTCCAGGCGGCTCTGCATGTCTTGAAGATGATCACTGTCTTTCAGGAGAATGTCTTTTTAATGACGAAACAATTGGATCGTGCATGGGAACAAAGGTTTCCGACCAGATGTGTATTCAGTATGATTACGGTGATGATTACATTTTCTAAGTTTCGTAACTTTTTTCCTTAAACATCTGTCTAAAATCTGAGTTTTTGAGTTTTTTTGGAGTTTAATATGACAAAATCCATTTTACTGATTCTTTTTGCGTTAATGATAACTGGCTGTGAAGAGTCAAAGATCCAGCCGGTCACCGATACAGATGCTGAAGACAATGACACAGTAATCGAATCTGATGAAACGGTGGATATTGCTGCCGACAATGATCCTCATAAAGAAGTTGACGATGAGAATATTATCGATGATGTCGATGTTTATAATGATCCTGACATGGTTTTTGATGATTTCATCCCTGATGAAAACGATGAAATTCCTGATATTGACGATGCGAGCAATGAGCCGTGCACCTATCTTTTCGGCAGACCCAATGAAAACACTGGGCTTTCTTGGGACCAGTGCAAAGATTTTTATAACTGTGAAGGGGTGAAATTTACAGCACCGGTATATACTGAATCTGATATCGCAATACTGAATTCCAAGATACACCTTAACGCTCTGCCGGTGCTTACCTCAGACCCTTATGAAACACCTGAACTTTATCCGCTCGAAGAAGAAAAAGCATGCGGACTGATATGGGATACGCTCAATCCTGATGCATATACGCTTGAAACTTTTGATAGTATTATTGAGGCGGAACTTGCCGGAGCGAGAGTTACACATACCGGGGCGTGCGGTCACTGTTCATCTCTGCAGAGCTTAGCGGTTTATATTTATCAGGGAGATCTTGCAACACCTGTAAAGAAATGCACTCTTGACAGCATTCTTATGGGGGATGATTATCTTATGGAGTGTCTGCAGAAACTGGGGTTTGACGAGAACTGTGCAAAAATATGGATGTATAACGGAAAAAATACAAAAAAAGAGTGTATGACCACCTGTCTCCCTCTTCAAAATGCGGTTTATCACAAATCTGACGGATCGCTTAATGACTGTATCCAGTGTGACGAAGACAAAAGCGGACCGGTGTTTCAGGCGGTTTCAGGGAGAACCCGTCGCAACTCAGGACTGCCGACAGCTCTTTGCAGACCGTGCAACACAATATCTCCGATAGACCATCACTATTAACATTGCAACATCCCTTTTCACAGATATAATCCCTCCGGTTTTTTGTTTTTGAGGACTATGAATAGAAAAGCATATATTATCGGTGGCGGGCTTTCGGGATTGTCTGTTGCGTTTTATCTTATAAAAGATGGCGGATTTAAAGGAAATGACATTACTCTTTTTGAAGAGAACGATATTGCAGGCGGAGCGCTTGATGCCGTTATACATCCTGAACATGACGGTTATTTCATGCGCGGATTCAGAATGCTTGAACAGTTTGTATACTCGGCTGTTTTTGATCTGATGGGTGATCTTCCGTCTCTTGATGATCCGCATAAAACTGTTCTTGAAGAGTTTAATGAGTTTAATGAAAAAGTAAAAACGCTGGCGCTTTCACGACTTGTAAAAAATGGAGCTGCAATCAATGCCCGCCCTTTCGGAATGACTTTCTCAGACAGAATGAGAGTGCTCAAACTTCTTGTCACCGATGAATCAAAACTTGAGAAAGTCCGTATTGATGAATATTTTTCGGGTTCTTTTTTTAAGAGCAATCTCTGGTATGAATTTTCAACTACTTTTTCATTCCAGCCGTGGCATTCAGTTGTCGAAATGAAGCGGTATATATTAAGGTTCATTCAGGATGCACACCAGATGGACACTTCGGAATGTATCAGAAGTACTCCTCTTAATCAGTTTGAATCGATAGTGTTGCCGCTTAAAACAGTGCTTAAAAGTAAAGGGGTGGTGTTTAAAAGAAACTGTTCAGTAAGCGACATATATCTTGAGAAAAAAGAAGAAAGACAAAGAGTTTCAAAGATTTTTATTGTCAACGGAAACCCCGAAGCTATCGAGGTTTCAGAAGAGGATGCCGTTTTCATTTCTGTTGGATCAATGACGGCCGGTTTTACTGCCGGATCAATGGATAAAGCTCCCGAAAAGGTTGCAGAAAAGAAAGAGAGTTCATGGGCTCTTTGGGAAAAACTTGCAAAAATTTCGCCCGAATTCGGAAAGCCGTCAGTTTTCAATGGTGATGTTGATAGATCAAAATGGGTTTCATTTACTGTTACTCTTAAAGATCCGCTTTTTTTACAACTGCTTGAAAAGATCACAAAAAGAAAAGCGGGAACAGAAGGACCTGTTACAATAACAGATTCAAACTGGCTAGTCTCTTTTGCTCTTCCGAATCATCCCCATTTCAAAGAACAGCCGGAGAATGTCAATCTCTTGTGGGGATACGGACTTCGACCGGATGAATCAGGAAATTTTGTAAAAAAGAAAATGAGTGAATGCACAGGAAGAGAAATACTCACAGAACTTCTTCATCACCTGAAATTTGAAGAACACCTTGAAAAAATTATCAATTCATCTGTCTGTATTCCATGTCTGATGCCTTATATCACAAGCCAGTTCATGCCTCGCAAAATTGGTGACAGACCTTTTGTAGTGCCGGAAAATTCAGAAAATTTCGCGTTTATCGGACAATACTGCGAAATGCCTGATGACATTGTGTTCACACTCGATTACTCGGTGAGATCAGCACAGACCGCAGTCTATAAACTCTTGAAAATCAATAAATTGCCCACACCCATCTACAAAGGACACCACAACCCGCTCATCGTTTTAAGAACGATAAAGACTGTGTTTAGATAGCAAATTTATTTTTTCACGAACCATTCCAGATAGTTTTCGAGTTCTTCGGCAAGATACCACGGGAGATTCAGAAGTTTGTATTCTGTGCCTTTGATGGTGACGGCGTTTTCAATTGAAACAGTTGCGTTGCAGAATCTGACTGCGTATTGATGCGGTGACTGATCTACAAACTGATGCAGTGAGCGGAGTTTCCCTGTTGCTCCTGATTTAACCTCAATCGGAATGACTTTTCCTTTGAACTGATATACGAAATCAACTTCAGCGTTGCTCTGTTTTTTTTCTCTTGCCCAGAAATTTAATCCGGCAGAAGGATTGGAAAACCCTGAATATATCATAACGCCGACGATGTGTTCAACAAGTCTTCCGAAAGCTACCGATTCAGGATCTTCGGAAATAAAAAGTTCACTTTGAAGACCTGACTGATAATGAAGCAGTCCGCTGTCCAGAAGCATCAGTTTGGGTGATTTTTTCAGATCAGGTTCAATTGGAATTTTCACTGAACTTGTGGGATAAACGAGCTTCATAAGCATTGCCTTTTCAAGCAGATCAAATGATTCACTTATATCTTTTGACGAATAAGTTGACTTCCCGAAACCCTGAAATTTTATTCTGCTGCCGACTTCAGCAAACGCTGATTTTATAATGTGACGGACAACTCTGACAAATCCGTTCTTCGCATATTTTTCAACATCATCAACAAAAGATGTTAAAAGATTTTCATACACTGAATTTACATATATCATATCCTGTGTTTTTGCATAAACATCGACTGCTTCAGGCATTCCGCCTATGAGCATATATTTCTTAAAAACATTCATCGCTTTATCATGAGCATAGGCAGGTAGAGGGACTTTTTCTAAAATAGAAGCCAGCTCTGTTTCTCCTGTTGCAATGCAGAACTCCTTAAAAGAGCAGGGATGCATAATGAGATATTCAACTCTTCCGACAGGGAAATTCGCCTTAAGGTCAATTGCCGCCTCAAGAAGCGAACCTGCGGCAATAACAAAAATATGCGGAGTTGTCTCATAAAAATATCGTAAAGTTGCAACTGCCGAAGGTTCTGATTGGATCTCGTCAATAAAAACGAGTATATCATCTGCATCTTTTGGAATAGATCCATGAAGAAGAACAGCGTCGATCCGCTCTTCAAAAGATAATGATTCTTTAAAAAGTTGTCGATGGTGCGGGTCTTCCATGTTTAGAAAAATAGAGTGTTTAAACTGGCGGGCGAACATCTTTACAACAGTTGTTTTTCCAACCTGACGGGCACCTCTCAGAATTAACGGTTTTCTATTTGGTTTGTTCCGCCATTCATTAAGGTTAATTATAATAGATCTTTCAAACACTTACGCCTCCAAAATTCCTAAAGTCAGCCATAATTCTCATCTTTTTTTTCCTAAAGTCAACCATAATTTTGGCATAATTCTCCCTAAAGTCAGGGATAAATGAAGAAAAGTTAGTGTTTATAAAAAAATATTTGGTTATTTAAGGGTTAAAAAGTTGAACTATTTTTTTGTGGCTTTTTTTGGAGCGGCTTTTTTAGCAACAGGTTTTTTAGCAACAGGTTTCTTTGCTACTGGTTTTTTAGCAACAGGTTTCTTTGCTACAGGTTTTTTAGCAACAGGTTTCTTAGCTACTGCTTTTTTTACAACAGGTTTTTTAGCTACTGCTTTTTTAGCAACCGGTTTTTTAGCAACAGGTTTCTTTGCTACAGCTTTTTTAGCAACTGGCTTTTTAGCTACTGCTTTTTTAGCAACTGGCTTTTTAGCTACTGCTTTTTTAGCAACAGGTTTCTTTGCTACTGCTTTTTTAGCAACTGGTTTCTTAGCTACTGCTTTTTTTTCTGCCATTTTTTTCTCTCCACAAAAAAATGAATAAAACACACGCTGTATAAAACGCATTTGTTTATAATTTAAACTAAACTATTTCCATAGTCAACGAAAATGATACAAAATACTTAAAAAAATTGCGGAGATATTTTTTTGTCCGGAAAAAGTTGCAGAAAATTTTTTTGAAAAATATCAGAGAGCCACTACTGAGCAGCCCGTTGATGTTCCGTCACTTTTTTCATTTGGTGTGTCATCTTCAAGATTAGATCCGGCTCCTTCTTCATTGTCAGTATTGCCGCTGTCGCTTGTATCACCTGAATCACCCGTGTTGCCTTTGTCTTCTTCATCAACAACTTCTTCATACTGTTCGTAACATTCTTCACAGCTTTTTGTTTCAAGACACTTGAGCATGTCATCAATAAAAGGTTTTGCAGATTCATAATCTCTGCAGCAGTCTGCAATATCTCTACCGTATTCGTTCCATTTTCCTTCTTCAAGCTCTTTGATCTTGTCAGCAGGAATTTCAACCCCTTCACATTTATCCATTATGGTTGTGTAAGCATCTGAGCAATACGGAAATGATTTGTCATCACATATGTTGTTGATGTCCGGAGCTTCTGTTCCGCATGTTTCAACAAGAACTTCAGCGCAAACCGGTTTTTCAACATTTTCATAATCGAACTGGCACCAGCCGTCAACACAGATGAATTTTTCAGGACAGTCCTCATCCGCTACACATTCTTCTGTAGGATACTCGTCAGGAACTTCTTCATCTTCATCAACCGGCTGTGGCTCAGTGCTGTCTTCACCGTCTACTTCGGGAGATACACCGGGATCGCCGGGTTCGCTTTCTCCGCCGCCTGATCCGCCATAGCTTCCGTCTTCACACTTGCAGTCGTAATATCCTTCAGCATAGACAATGCAATGTCCTGCAGGATTTTCACAAGTCTCAGCCCCTTCCGGAAGTCCGCACATGTCATCAACCCATTCAAGGCATTCTTCAGCAGTCGGCATTTCAACTTCTTCTTCCGATGGACTTCCTGCGACACCGTCTCCGCCCCAGCCGGAGTTGTCTGAGCATTCACAGGTAAAGCTTCCGTCATCCATAAATTCACAACTTCCATTCTCGTTTTCGCATTTTACACTTTCAGCAAACATTATTGATGCTGAAAAAACAACAATCATAAAGATCAGCTTTTTCATTATCCCCTCCTGTGGGTAAAAATTACGGTGATTTAGTTCACAATCCCGGACAATTTTATTTAGAAAAAAAATTTTTTCACGAAAAAAATGCCTCCCGATTGACTATATATAATTGATATGATATTAATTCAGGTTCTTTGAAACATTAAAAACAATACGAGGAAAAAATGAAAGATTACAAAGTCAGGGACATTTCACTTGCTGATTTCGGACACAAAGAAATAGCTCTTGCAGAAATAGAGATGCCGGGATTGATGGCACTTATTGAAAAATACGGACAGGAAAAACCGCTCAAGGGTGCAAGGATAACAGGAAGTCTGCATATGACAATTCAGACTGCGGTACTAATCAAGACATTGAAAGCTCTCGGTGCCGATGTAAGATGGGCGAGCTGCAACATTTTTTCAACTCAGGACCATGCTGCCGCTGCCATTGCAGATCTCGGCGTTCCTGTTTTTGCATGGAAAGGAGAGACTCTTGAAGAATACTGGGACTGCACACTCAGGGCGCTCACCTTTCCGGAAGGGCTAGGGCCACAGATGATCGTTGATGACGGAGGAGATGCGACACTTCTAATACACAAAGGGTTCCAGTATGAAAATGACAATTCTATATTTGACGGAAAGATCGATAGCAACGAAATGAAAATAATAGTTGATCTTATAAAGAGAGAATATCTTTCAGACAATAATAAATGGCATCGCATGGCAGGAGACATCAAAGGGGTAAGCGAAGAGACGACAACAGGTGTACATCGTCTCTATCAGATGCTTGAAGCCGGCGAACTTCTTTTTCCTGCAATAAATGTCAACGATTCGGTTACAAAGTCGAAGTTTGACAATCTCTACGGCTGCAGAGAGTCGCTGGCGGACGGTCTTAAAAGAGGTACCGACATAATGGTTGCCGGTAAAACCGTTGTTGTCTGCGGTTACGGTGATGTAGGGAAAGGATGTGCAAGGTCGATGGCGGGATTCGGTGCAAGGGTTGTTGTTACTGAGATCGATCCGATCTGTGCTCTTCAGGCGGCTATGGAGGGATTTGAGGTAAGGATCATTGAAGAGGTCATTTCGTCGGGAGACATTTTTGTAACTGCGACAGGCAACTGTGATGTTATAAGAACAGATCATATGGAAAAGATGAAAAACATGGCGATAGTGTGCAACATCGGCCATTTTGATAACGAAATTCAGGTCGATGCCCTTTATAATCTGCCTGGTGTAAAGAAGATAAATATCAAACCGCAGGTTGACAGGATCGAGTTTGCTGACGGTCATTCGATAATACTTCTGAGCGAAGGACGGCTTGTTAATCTTGGAAATGCAACGGGGCATCCGAGTTTCGTAATGAGCAATTCATTTACAAATCAGGTTCTTGCACAGATCGAACTCTGGAAAGGAAACCATGAACTCGGCGTTTACCGTCTTCCCAAGCATCTTGATGAGGAAGTTGCAAGACTTCATCTTGAAAAACTGGGAGTCTCGCTGACAAAACTTTCCGAAAAGCAGGCAAAGTATATAGGTGTCTGTCCAAAAGGCCCTTTTAAGCCCGACCATTACAGGTATTAACTTGACTTTTTTACGATAAAAATGTATTTTTTCCTGAATTGTTAAGAGGTTTGCAGTGAGTATTCTATCCTGGATCGAATTAAGTTATAAGAACGGTGAGCTGTTCTTTTACATCATTCCCGCCTTTCTTCTGATAATGCTTCTAATCGTCTTATTGATCCCTGACAAAAAGAAAGAAGAAATTAAGCCACCAATAACGCCTGAAGTTAAAGCACAAAGAGTCCCGTTGAAAACGATCGATCTTACAAGAGGTTCCGGTCCGTTCAAAACCATTGAAATAAAACTTGAAGATCAACCGAAGGAACATGTTTCTGAATCAAAGCATGCAACGATGGAAGACGGACTCTCAAAAACGAAAGACGGCTTTATTTCAAAGCTCAAAAATCTTTTCAAGACCTCAGTGGTTGATGCATCGCTTATCGATGAACTTGAAGAGATCCTCTACACATCCGACATGGGTGTTGAAACAGTTTCCTGGCTTATGAGTGAGGTCAATCAGAACCGGTCCTCATTCCAGAGCGGAGATGATGTTAAAGGTTTCATAAAGGAAAAGATAAGGGATGTGCTTGCCGGGACACACAGAGAGTTTCAGAATCGTGATCTGAAGCCGGCTGTTTTTTTGATGGTAGGCGTAAACGGAGCAGGAAAGACGACTACGATAGGAAAGCTTGCAAGCAAATTTACTGGTGAAGGGAAACAGTGTGTTCTTGCCGCTGCGGACACATTCAGAGCGGCGGCGGTAGAGCAGTTGACGGTCTGGGGTGAGAGAACCGGATGTCAGGTAATAAGCGATAAAGAAGGTGCAGATCCTGCATCGGTGGCTTTCAATGCAATAAACAGTGGAAAGAGCAGAGGATCAGATGTTGTTATAATAGATACGGCAGGTCGTCTTCAGAACAGAGTGAACCTGATGGACGAGCTTTCAAAAATTAATAGAGTGGCAGGCAAGGCCCTTGAAGGTGCTCCGCATGAAACCATTCTTGTCATAGACGCAAATAACGGACAGAACGCACTTTCCCAGGCAAAGCAGTTCGGTGAGGCGGTAAATGTGACGGGAATAATAGTGACAAAGCTTGATGGTACTGCAAAAGGGGGTGTTCTGATAGGAATAGCCAAAGAATTATCGCTCCCTGTATATTTTGTAGGCATAGGTGAGAAAGTTGAAGATATGAGACCTTTTGATCCTGAAGAATATACGGAGGCGCTGTTTTCATGAACAAGATAACTATCGTTGTCAGAACACTTGAAGATTTCAAGGAGACATTCATTAAAAACGACGAGGGAAAAGAGATAACCCTTCCGCTTAAGTATATTGAAAGTCCTTCCGAAGTTTCTGTCGGCGATACAGTTGAAATGACCCTTCAGATAAGAAATGTTCAAAGGACTCTTGATCTTGCAGGCGAAGTAAGATGGAAGCGGCTAAAGGATATCAACCTGCCTGGAAGAAGGATAAGCGCAGGTCTTGGTATAGAATTTGATGAAGTTTCCATAGAACTTCTGAAGCTTCACTTCAAGGAACTGTTCAAGGAACTGAGCAACATAGATGAGAACATGATAGGCGGGAACTACATCAAGGTCAGAACTGATATTGCTGAAAAATACAACATTGAAAGCAGGAAGGCGTCGGACTTCAGCGAAAAAAGGGCAAATCCAAGAATAACAATAATGATCCCTATTGAAATATTTATCAAGAACCAGACAAAAAAGCTCAACACGGTTGATATTTCTCTGAACGGAATGTGTGTTACAACCACTGAAAAACTTCCTGTCGGTGAAGAAGTTCTCGTGGTGTTTGAAGATAAGTCCATCCGTAAGCAGTTCCTTGTAAAAGCTGTTATTCTCAGAAATGTGCCGGAAAAAGATGATAGTGCTTCAAGTTATGCAGTAGGATTTAAATTCATTTTTGAAGATGACAGACAAAAGAAGGAGCTGATGAAATTCATCATTAAGCGGGCATGATATATCTTGTAAGAGAATCCCTTAATATAGTTGACGGTTTTATTTCTGTTTCAGATGATGAAGCAAAGTATCTGCTTAAAGTAAGACGCCTTAAAAAAGGTGATGCTGTCCATTTTTCAACTTCGGGGGTCGTCTATGAAACCGTTCTTGATCTTGATGGCAGAAAACCGGTTTTTAAAATAATCAGAAAAACGATAGGAAGCCATTCTTCATCCAGACTTTTTGTTGCTGTTGCATCAGGAGACATTAGTGCTGTAGAGGAATCGGTAAGGAATGGCGTTGAAGCAGGTGCTGATGAATTTTTCATCTTCAGATCGGAGTTTTCCAATACAGATCTTTCTGTTGTTGAAAAAAGAATGAAAAGACTGAAAACCATTGTTGTTTCAGCCGCCAGTCAGTCAAGGAGAGGGCATCTTCCCGAAATTAATTTTTCGACAATGGAGGAAATTGCCGGAATAGATTGTGAGCATATTGTGTTTCACCCTTATTCACCGGAAAACATCTTAAGTTATCAGCCGGTGGACAAAAGAGAGAAAATGCTCTGGATAGGTCCGGAAGGGGGATTTTCAGAAAAAGAGACGGCGTTCTTTAAGAAGGCGGGATTTAAATCGTTCTCACTAAAAACACCGATCCTCAGAATGGAAAATGCAGTTACATTTATAACGGCGTTCATTAAAAACATAATCTGACAAAGGAGATCACGATGAAAGATTCTGCAAAACTTAAGATCATTGAAAAGGCGAGAGACATGCTTTTCACCCGCAACGAGGAAGAGATAACGATGATAGATGTTGCGAACGAGCTCGGGATAACAGCCCCGACACTGTATCATTATTTTTCAGGCAAAGATGAGCTTCTTGCGGCCGGGAACAGTCTGATAACGAAAGAAATAACAGCCATAGCATTCATAAAATTTCCCTCATCCATGCCTGCAAAAATGAGAATTGTTACGGTTGCCAGCATAGTTGCAGAATATTTTATCAATTCAGGTCTGCCTGTTTCATATCTTGTCGAAGATCCCAAGGACAGGCCGGTAGTTCTGAAAGATTTCAGAGACAGGATAACATCTCTGTTCGCTGAATATCTTAAAAATAAAAAGGCGAAACACACCCCTGAAAAAATGGCATACAGATTCCTTTCAGCGCTTCAGTCGGACATGTTGCTTTTAAGAAAGAACAAAGAAAAGCTTGAAGATGATCTTGCTGAAAAAGTTTTTGAAGATGTTGTCTGATAATTTTATATTTCCGGAAAAAGAGCAATAAATCAATTACAGATATCAGCCGGTATTTTTCTTAATTGATATCCGTCTTTTTCGTCGTAACTTTTTACAATTATGTCATCAGTGTCAGTAAAAAAGATTGCATTAATTGAGGAAGAATCGGGACCTTTAAATAAGTCGAAGACCATATATGTTCCGTCCGTAGTGCCGTCAGTTCTCCAGAGCTCATTTCCATGTGTTCCGTCAGACGCAGTAAAATAAAGGATGTTTTTGTGTTCAAGAAAAATTTTCGGATTTGATTGACCTTGCCCCGGCATAATGTCTTTTACCATTTTTGTTCCGGTTTCAGTGCCGTCGCTTATCCATAATTCATCTCCATGAGTTCCATCAGAGATTGAAAAAAACACTTGACCGCCTGAATTAAACATATAGTTTTTATAATTATATGTTTTTGCGAGATCTTGAAAAAGACTTTTAATCTTTTTGGTCCCAGTTGCCGTTCCATCTGTTATCCACAATTCATACTGCCTTCCAGGACTGTTTAGTTGAACAAGAAATAGAACCTTATTGTCAATTCTGGCGAATGCTTCCTGCCAAACGAATCTTGCTGGGATCGATGATGTTTTCTTGAACTCAGTAGTCTTGTGGTCGATTGAATATACTGAAACTTCCTGATAATTGCTTGTTATTATGACAACTTTGTCCTTTAACGGTTCCATAATTCTCACAAACCCTTCGGTTGACATGACAATATCTGCAAGCAGTTCAGTATTGTTCCCATCAGTTCTATAAATCCTGGAAAAGTCTGCTGTCTGATCGTATGGAACAAAATAAAAATAATCATCAAGCACTTTCATAAGGAACATATCTGAAGAATCCCATCCTTCCAAAGCATCTACAAGAAGTTTTGTATTCTCAGGAGTTCCGTCAGTAAAATATGGTTCCCATCCTGTTTCTTCGCTGTTTTTTGCTCTGAAAAGCATTTTATTCTCAATGGCTTTGAAATCTTCCGGCGGAAAACTTCCTTCTTCACCTGGAAAGATGTCTTTGAAAAACTCTGTTCCTTTTTCAGTTCCGTCAGTTTTCCAGAGTTCATATCCGTGTAAAGAGTCGCTTGAACTGAATAAGATGAAGTCCTTAAGAGGAAATATGGAAATTGCCCGACCTGCTACATAGGTAAAAACAGATTCCGATGTATGATCCACCAGAAACATTGCGTCTGTTGAATTTACATACAAGTTTTCTTGGAAAATGATATAATCAGTAACACCGATATCAACAGTCTTTTCCTTGCGGTTGGCTCCGTGATCAGTCATATTCAATTCGGGGTATCCGCTGGAAACATTAGGAGTGCTGTAATAGAGAATATTGTCATAAAAGAACGGACTGTAAACGGCATAATAATCTGAAAGCACTTCATGATTTATATTTTTTAACAATTCGGCTTCTGCAGATGCTTCTTTTATTATTTTTGGCTCGTTTCCCACATGGTACCAGCTGTTGGAAGTTGGAATTATTATTTCATTACCGCCAAAAAAGATGTCGTTTCCGATGAAGTCAAAATTTTTGGGACGATCTCTGTATGATATGTCTTCTTCCCAGAAAAAAGGGCTGTTTAATTTGATCTCATGAGTTTTATCTTCATCTACATTGTAGATGTTTAAAACATCAGTATATGACTGATACGATGAGAAAACCCTGTATTTTTCGTTGTCTACAAAGCACAGAGTATTATCCTTCTTAAAAAAGAGCGGAAGCATGCTATAGTCATTTTCTGGTTCATTTAATTTATGAAATGAGACAAAATCGCCGGTTTTCTCGTCAAATTTCAATATTTCAAAAATATCATTTATTGAAACAAGGAGGAAAACAGAATCCCCAAAAGCTATCATGTCATAAATACTTGCGGAAAAGTCGTTGCCGAGATCTGCAATTTGCTCAAGTTCTCCGGTTGAGGGATCAAAATGGAAAAATTTGCCACCGTATTCAGATACATAGAGGTTTTTATCAGTTGCTTCAATTTTAACGAATCCTCTACTTTCATAGATTTTATCAAAGATCACGGTTCCGGTAACAGCGCCGTCAGTTACAACAAATTTGAAATCATCCCCGTAATCACTTGTGCTTATTATGAAAACAAAGTTCTCTTTCACAGCCATATCTATCACATACCATTGATCGGTTTCGTTAAAAGGTGAAATTTCAACTACAGGCGCAGTGTTTTCTTTAGTTCCGTCACTTGACCATAAGTGAAGTTTGTCGTCATTATTGCCAGCCAGAAAAAATATTTTACCGTTTTTTGTTCCGAGTATCTTTTGAAATAGATTAACTTCAGCAAATTTTGTAAAAGTTTTCAATTCTTTATCTATTATAATTATTTCCCATCGGGGATTTTCATATACAGAGCTGTCATGAACAGGAATGGATGCAAATACTTTTTCTTGGAACTGTATGCTTTCGAGAAGAGGTTCAGGTTCGTTGATGGCAAAAAAGGAAAGAGATTCGTCCTCTGAGTTGCTTACTACAGTCGTTCCTTCAAAGGTTCCGTCAGATGCCCAGATCAGACCGCAAGCATAGAAAATTGTCTGAACACCATCGCTGTTTATCAGTCTTGAATATGAATCCATTTTTCCAGGGCAGGTGTCAAACAATATTTTTGTTCCTGTTTCAGTACCATCAGTGATCCATGGTTCAATTCCTGTTGCATCGTTAGTGGCAAAAAAGAGGATGCCGTTTTCTGTTTTTGTAAAAGAATATGGGTAGGAAGGCTTATCCGGAACCACATTAGAGGGGATTTTTGAAATTGTTATAACCCCGGAAGAGTCATCATCAGACTTTTCATCTTTGTCAGTATCTTCATCAGCTTCAGAGTCGTAAAGATCACTCTCTTCAACGGCATCATTAAGGTTGTCTGAATCGATTCCGGTTTCGTCAAAATCATTTTCGGACGAATTCTTTTCGCTATGACATGAAAAGAAAATAAAAACCAGGATAAAAAACATCATGTAAATTTTTTTCATGATTTGTTTATCTCTCTAATATTTTTTAAAAAACCAGTAGTAATGTCTTCAGCAGTCTTATTTGATATTCTCACATATTTTTACAGCTACTGCCGCAGCAAGTCCGATATCTTCGAGGGCGACGAATTCTTTTTGAGAGTGGAAGTTGACCCCTCCTGCAAAAATGTTGGGGCAGGGAAGTCCCATGAATGAAAGGCGTGCACCGTCGGTTCCGCCTCTTATCGGGTGAATGTCGGGTGTCGCACCGAGATCTTCGATCGCTTTTTTGACATAATCATATACATACATCTTGTCTTTCATGATTTCGTACATGTTGAGATAGCTTTCCTTGAATTCAGCTTTGACCTCAAGCCGCGGTTCTTCTGCTTTAAGAACTTCGATGATGTTAAGAATTATCTGTTTTTCGCGGTCGATGTCCTCAGGAACAAAACTTCTAAGTATCATGGAAACTGAAACTTCTTCGCTTCCTCCTGTCACATTCACAGGATGGATGAAAGGTTCGCGGTTGTGAGTTCTTTCAGGTGACATCGTTTTCGGGAGCATGTCTATGAATTTTCCTGCGTATCTTATTGCATTGACCATTTTATCTTTTGCATATCCCGGATGTATTGAAACACCTTTTATTGTCACTTTTCCGCCGTATGCGTTAAAATTTTCGTAGTTAACCTCATAAGGTGTTCCGCCGTCAAGAGTGTATGCAAATTCGGCATCAACTTTCTTAAGGTCTATGAAATCGACACCTCTGCCGATCTCTTCGTCAGGAGTGAAACAAACTCTAATTTCAGGTCTTTTGATGTCCGGATGTTTCTTGAGATATTCGATCATTGACATAATAGCGGCAACACCCGCCTTGTCATCAGCACCCAGAAGTGTAGTTCCGTCAGAAGTTATAACAGTGTCGCCTATCAGATTTTTAAGATGTTCGGAATCATCGGGATCTATAACTGTTCCGCCGTTGAGCTTAATTACAGAGCCGTCATATTTTTCATGAATTACCGGCTTAACTCCTTCACCCGCACAGTCTGTAGCGACATCCATGTGGGCAATGAAAGCAACTTTTTTTGTAACGCCGCAGTTTGATTCCCATTTTGCATAAACATAGCCGTTCTCATCCATTTCAGCGTTGTCGATTCCAAGCCCTTTAAGCTCTTCAACAAGTTTTGCACCGAGATTCTTTTCTTTCATTGAAGAAGGGAAAGTTTCGCTTCCAGGAACCGCCTGAGTGTCTTCTTTAACATATTCAAGAAAACGGTCTAACATTCTGGTTTCCTTAATGATGTCGGCTGCCAATTGATGTCTTTTCATGATACCCTCCAAATATTGATAAAAACTCAACGGCTCATTATAACAGACAATAAATTCATTGCAATTTTAGAGGAAGCCAGTTATCGGACAACTATTCTACTGTTGTAAAAAGTCCTTCTGAAGTTATTGAAATGGTGATATTTATCGATATTTCAGGATCTTTTTTTGAATAGCACTGCTCAAGCAGAGGGCTTTCAAAATGTCTTCCGACGGCTCTTTTGACGGCACGGGCACCCATCATTTTATCTTTCGAGCTCATTTTGGCAACAATGTAAGCCGATGCTTCATCTCTATTTTCAAGTGTTACAAAGCATTGTTCATTCACACTGGCTCTATAGATCACTTCATCAATATAATTCTTTGCAAGGGAATTAAGTTCGTTATCTGAAAATGGTCTGAAAACAACTACATCGTCAACTCTGTTTAAAAGCTCAGGGGACAGAAACTGTTCGATCTTATTGGAAATATCTTCATCTTTGACCCCTGCCGGTCCGGAATCGCCGAAACCCACTTTGGAAATAGAGAAAAGTTCCGCTCCGAGATTGCTTGTCATGATAACAATTGACTCAGTCATGTCTGCTGTAAAGCCGCGTGTGTCTGTAATTCTTCCTTCTTCAAGTATCTGGAGAAATATAGAAAGAACTTTAGGATGCGCCTTTTCAATCTCATCAAGAAGAAGAAGCTGATAAGGTTCCCGCCTGAACGATTCGGTGAGCTTTCCGCCGTCTTCAAACCCTGTGTATCCCGGAGGTGCACCGATAAGCTTTGAAACGGAGTGAAGTTCCTGAAATTCGCTCATATCAAAAACGACAAGCCGTTCTTCGTGTCCAAACAGAAAAGATGCAAGTTTTTTTGCCATTTCCGTTTTGCCTGTGCCTGTCGGACCTGCAAATATCATTGAGGCAAGAGGTTTGCCGTTTGCCCTGTTACCGAAACGCCTTGCAAGGAGCCGGATTATTTTTTCCTTTGCACTCACCTGACCGATTATCGACCTGTCAAGTATCACAGGAAGTGCTTTTACTATCCTTGAAGTGTCAACGAGGAGACTTTCGACCGGAATTCCTGTCATGTCACTTACAAGCGACATCAGATCTTCCACAGATGGTTCTGCACGCCGCTCTCTTTTCAAGACACTTCCCACTGTATCAAGAAGTGAAAGAACTTTGTCCGGCTGACTTTTTCCTGAAATATAACGGTTGCTCAAACTTATTGCGCTTCTGACGATATCTTCACTGTTCATGCTGACACCATGATATTTGCTGAGTGTCGCCGCTGCATGGATGACAATTCTGTAAAGGTCTTCGCCTTTCGGTTCTTCAACTTTTACAAGAGTGAACCTTCTTTCCATTGCCGGATCTTTGGCAATGTGCTTATTAAATTCAGCTGTTGTTGTCGCTCCGATAAGTGGAAATGTTCCACGGGAAAGTGCCGGCTTAAGCATGTTCGCAACTACATCGTTGCCCGAAGAGAAAAGAAGATGCAGCTCATCAATGAAAACTATTATCCTTTCGCAGTTTTTCTCAACAAATTCAATCAGATCTCCAATCCTTTTTTCAAGAGAGCCGCGATATTCCGTTCCACCGACAAGAGAGGAAAGATTGAGCTCCCATATCTCTTTTTCAGGCAGAAGCCCTTCTGTCTGCTTCAGCGCGACTGCTTCTACAACTGCGGTCTTTCCGCTTCCGGCAGGGCCGATTATTAGAGGATTGTTGTTCCTTTTTCTTCCGAGAATATCAACGATCGATTCTATTTCGCGGCTTCTTCCGTAAACAGGATCAATTGAACCGTTCTTTGCAAGAGCTGTGAGGTTTCTGCCGAACATTGCAAGAATTTCGTCATCCCTTTTTTCTGATCTGCCGTTTGATGCTGTGCCAGTTTCAGTTGTGTTCTCGGCTGTTTTTTCTTTTTCCTTTTTTGCGTTTGCAGGAACGACTCTTGTCGATTCTCTCCGCATCTCCTCGGCACGCTCTTTTATTCTTTTTGCCGGCTCATCTATCAGTTTCATTGCGGCAAGCCGGATGTCGGTAAGTATTTCAAGTTTGTGCAGAACTCTGTAAGCTATTGAATTTCTTGCAGTTGTCATTGAGGCAAGAAAATGTACCGCCGAAACTTTCTGCCCTTTATTGAGTAGTTTTTTCAAAGAGCTTTCCTCAAGAGTTTTTACAGTATCGACCGGCTCTTTTAAAGCGCTTCCGGAATGTCTTGCCATTTTCACCATTTCGTTGTAGCAGTCAACGATCTCTTTATAACTTGTGCCCTTTTCCTCAAAAATTACAGCCGCTTCGCTCGGAGCTGAAAAATATGCAAGAAGAAAGTGCATACTTGTAAGCTGTCTGCTTTTCATCCTTTCGGCAAAATCGAGTGCTTCGCCGTAAAGAGAAACCAATGATTCGTCAAAATTTTCCTGCAACGATCTCTCCCGATACTCCTCAAAATAAGCGGACAAGATTAAACCAACCCGACATTTTTTGCAATAAATTAATTCGATATATTTCACTCAGATCTATAAATGAACATTTGAACAACCGTTCAAGTAAGTGCTTATGCTATTTGACTAAAACTGGGTTTTGAGATAATCTTCCAGTGTTTTTAAATGATTTTGTTTGAGGTTTTATGAAGAATTTTGCAGTAATTATCTTAATTTTCTGGTCATGCACGGCATGTAACAGCGGAGAGAATGCGGACAGCGACAAAGAGACAGTTCCGGATAAAGATTCCACTGCAAATGTTGACACTGACTTATCCGACGACCTGTCCGACGAAATTTCAACGGAGTCGGAAGTTTTGACAGACACAGATGGAATCAATACAGATATCGATTCACCGAAACAGGATCATGATGTTGCTGACAAAGACACCCAACCGGATGAATCTAACGACACTGAGCTTCCTGATTACGATTATCCTGCAGGGAAAGATGGAGATCCCGACTGTCCGAGTTTACTGAATGCAGGATTCCCGTATAAAGACGGTGATGGTAAAATAACATTC
>Ga0209717_1001945_pt1 | contig 20900 bp, 14 predicted proteins | sample AD_UKC048_MetaG_FD_184418 | JGI IMG/M metagenome (GOLD analysis project Ga0209717, IMG submission 184418) | Active sludge microbial communities of municipal wastewater-treating anaerobic digesters from USA - AD_UKC048_MetaG (SPAdes) (version 2) | ecosystem: Engineered > Bioreactor > Anaerobic >... | reverse complement strand
AACGGAGATACAACGCAACGCCTTTCCATAATTGTGCTCGGAACCATATTCAGGGATGCTATTCGTGAAGAAGTAATTCCCGAAACTATGTTTCCATTTAGCAAAATAACCCTCAAAATCAGCTCTTCTAAAAGATTATTTCTTAATAAAGTACAGATTGATAATTTAACCAATTTAAAGCTCATAGAAGGCAAAAAAGCTATGATGTGGAGAGATTTATTCCTTTTCTCTATTTATGCCGGAGGATTGCGTTTTAGTGATGTTATCGAAATGCAATATTCTAATTACAATGAAGCAGAGCATAAAATCAACAAACACATTCGTAAAACTGGAAGAGTACACCAGTTCAAAATTGGAAAAGTGGCTATCGATATTTTAGAAAAATACAAAAAAGTAAATGCCAATCACGATGATTTTATCTTTCCTATTATTATGGACAAAGAAGGCTATTTGAACAGCGAAGCAAAACGTTATTTTCAAACAGCAGCTTTCAATAAATTGGCAAATTGGCATCTAAAAAAATTGGGTACAAAAATAAAACTTCCTTTCGACCTTTCTTTCCATTTATCAAGACACAGTTTTGCAACCAATGCGTTAAATAATGGAATGAGAATTGAGCACGTTTCTAAACTTATGGACCACCGAGACATTAGCACAACTCAAGTATATGCCAAAATCATCAGCGAAGAACTGGACAAAGCTGTGGACAACTATATTTTCTAAAACACAACGAAGGTAAAATTTACCTTCCAAATTTAAACGAGGGTAAAAAAACAGTTTTTTTACTCTCGTATTAAAAAACACTAGTAAAATAAGGAAAAATCAAAGTTGTTAATAACTCATTTGAAATCCTTTAACAAGGATTTTTTTTAATTTATAATTTTACAAAAGAGAAAACAAGTAATTTTTAAAGCATTCGAAACGAGTGATAAACGAACACTAGTTGAAAACACTAGGACTTCCAAAAAGCAACCAATTTAAAACCGCTTTTAATTACCTTTCAATACCAAATGAATACCAAAAAAAACATATTAAAATTTGAACTCAAAGGATCAAAATATGCAAACAGCTCCGTTTGTAGAATTATTGGCAGTGCCTGCGGCTCTAGCCAAAAATCCTTTATTTGATATAATCGTTGAAGACAAAATCACTATTCAAAACTATTGCAATGCTTTAATTGCAAAAATTCTAGAACTCAAACAATCTCAATTTCCTGCATTTATCGATTATCAATTCAACCAGGTGAAGAACCCGGAAATATGGATTTGTAAATTAGAAAAATTATTAGCCAACAATGAAGCCTTTTTCAGCTCCAAAACGGCTATGAGTAGATACAATAAATTGTATTTTTTAATCGAGAAAAAACGAACTGAGCTGCAATCTTTGAGAGTAAAAGAACCAGTTGCAAAAACTCCTAAAAAGTTCATTAATGCCGAAAGTGAAGACCGATATTTTTCATTTTATGAGATAAAAAAGCAGCTCGAAAAAATCAATGATGACAATCAAAAAATATTGTTATTGACTAAAGAAATGTTTGAATACCAACAAGCTAATATTGAGTTTATCAATCAAAAAACACCGTTTTATGATGCACAATGCACCAAAGAAATAGAGAATATTTATGCCTTACAAAAAATACAGACGGCAATTGAACAAGCTAAAAATCACAAAACAGGCAATCAAATACCATTTAAAAAAATGCAAATCAATTGCAATTTAAACCAGTTCATTGATATTCATTATCAGTTTTTAAGAGAATTATTTGTGGATGGAAAATCAATCCTTGATGGTTCGATTAATGATATGGTGGCAATTATCGTAAATTCTTATCTTGACAAAGATGGAAAAGATATAAGTCCTGAAACAGTCAAAACAATACTTACTCCTTCTCGAACAGAAAAACGTCCGAAACCCCATAAAAGAATAGACATTGACAAAATGCTCTAAAACAAAATAGTCCTGAAAGACCTTTTCAGGACTTTTGGACTTTTTACAACTTCTCACATTTGCACCATAACAATTTAAAACTTTTAAAAATGGATGCAATTATCTTCACAAAAGACCAGTTCACAGATCTAATGAGCAAATTAGACACTATTCAAAGCCAAATCTCAATCAAGGCAGACCCAAAGAAAGAAACCTTTCTTGACAATCAAGAATTCCTTCTTCTGATGAAAATTTCAAAACGTACAGCTCAAACCTGGAGAGACGAAGGCAAAATTTCATTTAGTCAAGTGGGAAACAAAATCTATTACAAACTTTCTGATGTTGAAAAGCTCCTTACGGAGCATTACAACAAATCTTTCAAAGGAAGATAGTATGAGCAGCTGCAACGGAACTTGTGAGTTTTGCGATTGCAAAACTCACACAAACGAGAACCAACAACCTGTCACCCAGAGCTTGTCGAAGGGCAACTATTAACCATTAAATTAAAACTATGGTAACCATTTTCAAGAATTTCAACGAGGTTGTTGAACACAAAACAATTTCAACAATTTTAGAAGAAATCAAAACAGGAAAGTACCGACCGGGCATAATTTACTTGCGTAAATCACTTGCCGAAAACAAAACGGAAGCCTACAATAAAGCCAAAAAATCACTTCCAGCATTCACACCTTCGGGAAAGTTTGTTGGAGGTCGAAAATTGGAATTCCTAGCGAATTATTCGAATTGTATTATTCTGGACATCGACAAATTAAGTGCTGCCGATTTGCAAAATGCAAAGCATTTGGCCAATCAAAGCGAATTCACATTTGCCAGTTTCATAAGTCCATCAGGAAACGGATTAAAAATTCTAGTTAAAATCAATTCAGACAAAGCCAATCACAAAGAAGCGTTTCTATTGGTTCAAACACATTATGAAAATATCCTAAAACTGGAAATTGACAAATCAGGGAAAGATGTAACGAGATTATGCTTTTATTCCTGGGATGAAAATCTATACCTAAACGAAAACGCAACCGTCTTTGAATGCGAACCGAAACAATCTTGTCACACTGAACTTGTCGAAGTGCCACCAACTCAAAACCCAAAACCGACAACTGACAACAGCGAAGCGCTTTACACCCACTGCATTAAATTTACTGAAAAAAAAGTGCAATTCGTGAATGGTAGTCGCAACGTATTTGTACATCAACTAGCGTGTAACCTAAACAGAAAAGGAGTTGCTTTAAACGAAGCTTTGGGATATATTTTAACTGATTTTGGGTACGATGAAAAAGAAGTAACTCAAGCGGTTAACAGTGCTTACGGAAATAGTCACGAGTTTGGCAAAAATGAAAAATTTGAAACTCCTATTAAACCAAAAAAGACAGCCAATTTTTCAATAACAGATACAACTGAAGAAGACGACGAAGACAAACCAAAACCAACCCAAATAGACCGATTAGAGTTGTTTTTATCAAATAAATATGTATTTCGGCACAATATCGTTTCAGGCAAATTAGAGTTCCAGTATTTCGGTAAAAAGAAGTGGAATGTTATGAATGATTTTATAGAAAATTCAATGCTTCGAGAATGTTTAAAAGGTAGAATTAAAACAAATCTATCATCATTAAGAAATTTGCTTTATTCTGATTTTTGTGTGCTGTTCAATCCATTTGAAGATTACTTTTTCAATTTACCTTCTTATGATGAAAAGACCGATTACATCACTGAATTAGCCAATACAATCACAACTACGAAACAAGAACTTTGGCAGCAATGTTTCAAAAAATGGTTGGTGGCAATGGTCGGTTGCGTTCTCGATGAAAAAGTTATAAATCATACAGTAATTGTCTTTAGTGGCAAACAAGGATTAGGTAAAACAACTTGGGTGGAGAAGTTAGTTCCAAAACAATTGAAAGAGTATTTATTTTCTGGAACCATCAACCCAAACAATAAAGATACGTTGGTACAACTAGCGGAATGTATGTTAATCAATCTCGACGAATTGGAAAACCTAAACCGTTCCGAAATTGGATCACTCAAAGAAATCATTACAAAAACCCAAATCAGAATGAGAAAAGCTTATGGACACAACAACGAAACAATGCCCAGAAGGGCATCGTTTGCGGGTAGTGTCAATACTGCACAGTTCTTAAACGACAGTACAGGAAGTCGTAGGTTTCTTTGTTTTGAGTTGGAAGGCATTCAATACCAGCACAATGTTGATATTAATATGGCATTTTCACAAGCTTTGTTTCTCTTCAAAAGTGGTTTTAGACATTGGTTTGACCAGGAAGAAATAAAATCCATAACTGAGAATAACGAACAATATCAACTGCGAAGCCCAGAGGAAGAATTGCTTTTAACGTGGTTTGAGCCAATCGAAAGAGAAAACGCAACACTATTTTTGAACGCTTCACAAATAGCAGCCAAACTAGCAGAAAAGGCAAAAATCAATATCAATGACGGAACAATAAACAAAATCGGAAAGGCAATGAAAAAGCACAACTTCATAAGAATAAGCACTAAAACAGGATATGTTTACGCCATTAGAGAATTCACTTATGAAGAAGTGGACCAAAAAAACACAGGTAATTCAAACGAAAATCTTCTCTAAAAATCTAGTCTAATCAAAACAAATTCTAAAAGGTGCATTTTGCACCTTTTTTCATTAAAATAAGGGATAGGATAGGATAACCAAAAAACACCTAAAACATAAACTACTTTTTTTAGTTTTAAACAATCGGGAAACATAAGACAATAGTAAAGCAAATTAACAAACCACTACAACCAATTTGCACCCAAACAGCCACTTAAATCTGTTTTTTATTTCATAAAAAAATAAAAATATGTTTTTCCCTTTTTTTGGTTATCCTATCCATAATGTTTAAAAACACCCTTTTTCTTTCCATTGCTTTTTTGTATGTTTACAACTTCATTTATCAAAAGAATTAAAAGAATAAACTACCAATAATTTTCAATGAACAAACAAGTAAAATCTAAAAAAAGAGTATCAGACCACGGAGAAGTTTTTACTTCTGTTCGGGAAGTAAATGCTATGCTTGATTTAGTAAAGCAAGAAACCGAAAGAATTGATTCTCGTTTTCTGGAACCTGCTTGTGGTTCGGGAAATTTCCTAGTAGAAGTACTAAAAAGAAAATTAGTTGTTGTTGAATCTATTTATAAAAAAAGTCAGTTAGAGTTTGAGCGTTATGCCGTCATTGCTGTTTCTAGTATTTATGGAGTTGATATTCTTCAAGATAATGTGCAAGAATGTCGAGATAGATTATTTACAATTTTTGATGATTTATACACCAAATTATACAAGAAAGAATGCAAACCAGAATGTCGAATGGCAATTCAATTCATTTTAAACCGTAACATTCTTTGGGGCGATGCTTTAAGTTTAAGAACCCCTGACGAGTTAGCAAATCCTATTGTTTTTTCAGAGTGGAGTCCTGTAAATGGCAGTATGATTAAACGACGAGATTTTCAATATGACAAATTACTCGAAAACGTAGAATACAATAATGGCGAAATAAATCTTTTTTCAGATAATAACGAACCAGTTTTTATTCCTACACCTATAAAAGATTTTCCATTAATTCATTTTTTAAAATTAGCCGATGCTGCAACAAACGAGTTATAATCCTGATGTTTTGTCTTGTCTTGCTAATTTAAGCAATGACGAGGTTTTTACACCTCCAAATTTGGTAAACCAAATATTAGATTTATTGCCTCAAGAACTCTGGAGCAACAAAAACGCTAAATTTCTTGACCCAGTTTCAAAATCCGGTGTTTTTCTTCGGGAAATTGCCAAACGATTAACTGTTGGTCTCGAAAAACAAATTCCTGACAAGCAAGAACGAATAAACCATATTTATAAAAACCAAATTTTTGGTATTGCCATTACCGAGCTCACTTCTTTGTTATCCCGAAGAAGCCTTTATTGTTCTAAAACCGCTAACGGAAAATACTCCATTTGCGATGCTTTTGATAACGAAAACGGAAACATACTTTACAACCGCCTCAACCATACGTGGCACAATGGCAAATGTACCTATTGTGGCGCAAGCCAAGAAGTTTACGATCGTGGCGATGAACTCGAAGCCTACGCTTACCAATTTTTACACACTTACAAACCTGAAAAAATATTTAATATGAAATTTGATGTTATAGTAGGAAATCCACCTTATCAATTAAATGATGGAGGTGGAACAGGTTCTAGTGCAATTCCACTTTATCATAAATTTATTCAACAAGCCAAAAAACTAAACCCTACTTTTTTATCAATGATTATTCCTGCTCGTTGGTTCACTGGAGGAAGAGGTGTTGATGAATTTCGAGATGAAATGTTGAATGATGATAGAATTAAAATAATCCACGATTTTCCTAATGCTTCAGATTGTTTTCCAGGGGTAGAAATTAAAGGAGGGGTTTGTTATTTTTTATGGGAGAAAGACCATAGAGGAAATTGTACAATACATACACACAAAGGAAATGTAATAGTTTCCGAAGCAAAAAGAGCATTATTAGAAAAAGGAGCAGACACTTTTATTCGATATAATGATGCAATATCCATTTTGAAAAAAATTCAAAATCTAAAAGAAAAAAGTTTTTCTAATATTATTAGTGCGAATGATCCTTTTGGTTTTGATGTAAGAGTTGAAAATAGCTACAAAAGAGTAAAACCAAAATTTAAAAAAGAAGCATTTAAAGATTCCGTAAGATTTTACTACAATGGTTGGCAAAGAGAAGGACTTGGTTATATTGAGAATACAAGTATTGGTAAAAATCCGGATTGGATTAAGGATTACAAAGTATATATAACAAAAGCTTATGGTGCTGGTGAATCATTTCCACACCAAATTCTAAACACACCCATACTTGGTGAACCACTAACTTGTTGTACAGAAACTTATCTAGTAATTGGGCCATTTTCAAGTAAAAAGAGAGCCGAAAATGTAATCTCATACATTGAGACAAGATTTTTCCGTTTCTTGGTTTTACTAATTAAAAACACTCAAAATGCGATGAAAAAAGTCTATACTTTTGTACCAATGCAAGACTTTGACGAATCTTGGACGGATGAAAAATTATATAAAAAGTACGGCATTAACGAAGAAGAAATTGCTTTTATAGAAAGTATGATTCGCCCAATGGTTGCGGAAAATAAATAATTTACAATAGCCTTATGGAAAAATGTTTTGTAATTCAGCCTTTTGATAATGATAAATTCGACAAAAGATTTGTTGATATTTTTGAACCTGCTATAAAAAATGCCGATTTCGAGCCTTATCGTATCGACAAAGACTTAAGCGTAAGAATTCCAATAGAAGAAATTGAAAAAGGAATTGCAGAAAGTGGTATTTGTTTCGCCGAAATAACGAGCGATAATCCTAATGTTTGGTACGAACTAGGATTTGCCTTTGCCTGCAATAAAGATGTTGTTATGGTTTGCTCTGAAGAGAGAATTGGAAAATTTCCTTTTGATATTCAGCATAGGCACATTATTACCTACAAAACAGGTTCTATAAGCGATTTCAAAACTTTAGGCGATACAATTACTCAAAAAATAAAAGCATTTCAATCAAAATCAAAGACTGTAAAACAATTAAATACAACCCCAATTATTGAAACAGAAGGCTTGAAAGGGCACGAAATAGCACTTCTAATTTTAATGATGGAGCATCAAGTTTCTTCCGAAGAAAGTTCAGTAGTTTATACTCTAAAAAACGAAATGGCTAAAGCAGGTTACACAGATATTGCAACCAGCGTAGGAATAAGAACCTTGACTAAATTAGGAATGATTGAAACCTATAAAGAAATTGACAATTGGAATAACGGTCAAGAATATATAGCTTGTAAATTACTCGAAAAAGGAGAACACTGGGTTTTATCTAATCAAGACCAATTAGAATTTCGTAAAACAAATAATTTAGACTCATCTTCAGATGGGGATTTACCGTTTTGATTAAAAATTAGAGCTGCTTTAGGATATGACAATAATAAAGATTGAATTTAGAACTCTTTTTGAAATTTTAAAACAGTTATAAAATCACATATTTGCAGTAGTATTTATAAAAATTACATTTTTGTCTTTTAAAAAAGACAAGAGCATTAGAAAAAAAATAATTATGGAATCCTGGAAAGAAAAAGCACTCATTATTTTAAAAGACAGCCTTTATCCTGTGCCAATTGAACTAAACGAATTGGATTGGAAAAGTGGCTTATCCTCAAAAACCGATAGATTAGCACAGCACATTTGTGCTTTTGCTAATTTACAAGGCGGTGGGCTTTTGGTGTATGGAGTAAATAATGACGGTAGTTTATTTTCAATTTCACAAGAAGAAGCAGATAAAACAGTTACTTTATTGGGGAATATTGCAAAAAACAATTTAAGTACGGCTATCACTTTAGAACATAGCATAATGGAGTTTAAGGATTTTAATTTGCTTTTTGTACATATACCTGAAGAATCAGAAAAACCAGCTCATTTGAGAGGGAATGATTTATACAATTGTTATACACGCTCTGCTGGTCAAACGGTAAAAATGACAAAAAAACAAGTTCAAATATTAATTTCTCAATCGAGAGGAATACCATTTGAAGAAATAAGTGCCCTAGAAAACTTATCTGAATCACAAGTTTTAAAGAAACTAAATGTTCAAAAGCTTTTTGAACTTTTAGACAAAAACACACCAAAAAACACCGATGCTATACTGAACACACTTGCTGAATATAAGTTTATCCATAAAAAAAGTGATTCTTGGAGCATAACTAATTTAGGAGCTATCTTATTTGCTAATGACATCAATGATTATCCAGAATTAAAAGGAAGAAATGTTATAGTACGTCAATATGTTGGCAGTAATAACAGAGAATTAGAAAAAGAACAAAATGGTGTTTTTGGTTATGCTGCTGGTTTTGAAGGATTGATAAATTATATTTTAAAACAGCTACCCAAAACCGAAATCATTGAAGGTATTAGAAAAGATGTTCCAATTTATCCAAAAGTTGCCATTAGAGAGTTTATCGCAAATGCTTTAATACACCAAGATTTTGCTATTGATGGAATGCCTATAACAATTGAAATATTTTCAAATAGATTTGTTATCACTAATCCTGGAGCACCATTAAATGATGTAAATCGTTTGTTAGATATGCCTCCTAGGTCTAGAAATGAAATTCTTGCACAATCTATGCTTTTATTGGGAATATGCGAAAGAAGAGGAAGTGGTATTGACAGAGCAATTGAAGCAATTGAAGAAAGAAAATTACCAGCAGTTAAGTTTGAAAAAAGTGAATCTCACACAAAGGTAATTTTGTTTCCGCCCAAAGAGTTAAAAGAAATGACTAAAACTGAGAAAATACGAGCTTGTTACCAGCACGCTTGTTTACTTTTTGAAGACAGAAAAGAATTAAACAATCAATCAGTTCGTGAGAGATTTGGCATCGATAAAAACAATTCATCTGTTGCCTCAAGAATTATTGCCGATACTTTTGAAACTGGTTTGATAAAACTTTCAGACCCCGAAATAACATCAAGAAAATATGCAACATATATTCCTTATTACGCTTAATCAAATTTAATTTTTTATTTGCAAACTAAATCCGAAACACCGCTAGCATACTGAAAAACAACAACTTTTTATTTGCAAAGTAAATCCGCTACTTAAAAACACAACTAAATGAGTGTACCTTTTTTTCCGCAACGCCCAGAAGCCAATCCAACAATTTATGCGTATGAGGATACTAATCCTCAATACAAAGGATTACTCAAAGTAGGTTATACAAAAAATGATGCTAAAACACGAGTAGGACAACAATACCCAACAATAAAACCGGGAGAACTGCCCTATAAAATTGTACTTGAAGAATCAGCAATGCGTAACGATGGTAGTACGTTTTTAGACCACGATGTGCATCGTTATCTTAAAAAAAACGGAATCAAACACAAAGCAGGGGAATGGTTTGAATGTACCGCAAAAGATGTAAAAGCTGCAATACTTTCTATAAAAAACGGGGAATTAAACGAAGACAGTCGCACACTCGATTTTGGTTTACGACCAGAACAATCAGATGCTATAGATAAAACCATAATCTATTTTAAAAGTTTCAGTAAAGAAAACCCAGACAAAACCCCTCATTTTCTTTGGAATGCCAAGATGCGATTTGGTAAAACATTTACATCCTACCAATTAGCTAAAAAAATGGGGTGGAAAAAAATATTGGTACTCACTTTCAAACCAGCAGTTCAAAATGCTTGGCAAGAAGATTTACTTTCGCACATAGATTTCAAAGGATGGCAATTTATTTCTAGAAATAGCAACCATTTTGAGGATATAGACAAATCAAAACCATTTGTTTGTTTTGGTTCATTTCAAGATTATTTAGGTAAAAATGATGCAGGAGGAATTAAACCACGAAACGAATGGGTACATACAACCCATTGGGATTGTGTAATTTTTGATGAATATCATTATGGTGCTTGGCGCGAAAATGCCAAAGAACTTTTTGAAGCTGAAGGAAAAAAAGAATTACAATTTGGCGAGGGCGAAGGCATTGAATACTTTGATGAAAGCAATATGCCAATTACGACCAATTCCTATTTGTATTTATCAGGAACACCGTTTAGAGCTATATCGTCAGGCGAATTTATTGAAGAACAAATTTTCAATTGGACCTATTCCGACGAGCAAAGAGCGAAAGAACAATGGCAAGGAGATAAAAATCCTTATGCGTCATTACCAAGAATGGTAATGCTAACATACCAATTACCTGATGCTATTCGAGAAATTGCAATGAAAGGCGAGTTCAATGAGTTCGATTTAAACGTATTCTTTTCGGCCAATGGCGAAGATCATAACGCAAAATTTGCTTACGAAAACGAAGTGCAAAAATGGCTGGATTTAATTCGGGGTTCGTATATGGAAACTACCGTAGATAATCTAAAATTAGGTGCCAAAAAGCCACCAATGCCCTATTCTGATACTCGATTACTAAATGTGCTTTCACATACATTTTGGTTCTTGCCAACAGTTGCAGCTTGTCAAGCAATGAAAAACTTGATAACTCAAAAACAAAACAATTTCTACCACGATTACAAAATTATTGTTGCAGCTGGTAATAAAGCGGGTTTAGGTGTAGAAGCTTTGCCTCCAGTTTTAGCAGCAATGGAAAATCCACTAAAATCCAAAAGTATAACCTTGTCTTGTGGTAAATTGACAACAGGAGTTTCTGTAAAACCGTGGACAGGAATATTTATGTTACGCAATTCATCAAGTCCAGAAACCTATTTTCAAGCCGCTTTTAGAGTGCAAACACCTTGGACAATAAAAAATCCAGACAGCAAATCTCCTAACAAAGAAGAAATCATAAAAGAGGAATGTTATGTTTTTGATTTTGCACCCGATAGAGCTTTAAAACAAATTGCAGATTACAGTTGTAGATTGAATGTAAATGAAGGGAATCCAGAAAAGAAAGTAGAAGAATTTATCCATTTTTTACCAGTTCTCGCTTATGATGGAAGTTCAATGAAACAAATTGATGCGGCTGGAATTCTTGATATGGCAATGAGCGGTACAACAGCAACATTATTAGCCAGACGATGGGAAAGTGCTTTGCTTGTAAACGTTGATAACAATACACTCGAAAGAATAAAAAACAATGCCGAAGCATTGGCAGCATTAATGAGTATTGAGGGTTTTAGATCACTCAACCAAGATATTGAAACCATAATCAATAAATCCGAATCAGTAAAGAAAACAAAAGGCGAAGCAAACGATAGAGAGCTTTCTAAATCAGAGAAAAAAGAGCTGTCAGACGAAGAAAAAGAGTATAAAAGTTTGCGAAAACAAATTCAAGAAAAACTCATAAAATTCGCAACTCGTGTTCCTGTTTTTATGTATTTGACCGATTATAGAGAAAGAAGTTTAAAAGATGTTATTACACAATTAGAACCAGCACTATTCAAAAAAGTTACAGGATTAAATGTAAAAGAATTTGAATTGTTGGTTAGTCTAAATGTTTTTAATAGTGCCTTGATGAACGATGCAGTATATAAATTCAAGCGTTATGAAGATGCCAGTTTATCTTACATTGGTATAAACAAACACGAAAATGAGGATGTAGGATTATACGATACAGTATTAAGTTCGAATGATTATCAAGAAAGTTTTGTGAATGAAAGTTAAATAGATTCTATTTAAAATGAACTTATAATAATATTTCTGCAAACAAAAACAAGAATTAAAAAAAATAAAATTACAGAACCCATTATATGACAATACTAATTGATACAGTAAGAATAGCAAATTTTAGGGGAATTAAAGAGGTCGAAGTTAGTTTATCACCAAATACACTTTTAGTAGGAGCTAACAATGCTGGTAAAACATCTTTCCTAAAAGCATTGCATTTAGCTTTAGGAGCTGATAGAAGAAGTATTTCAAAAGAAGATTTTCACGACGATGGTTCTAATGAAAAAACCGATAGTAAAGATATTTTAATTGATATTAGAATTGTGCCTTTTGATTTTGAAAATAATAAAAGAGTACCTGTATTCAGTGACAATTGGGCAGAAAAAGTTTTTGGGTCATCTATAAAAACTGATAATGATGATAATGAATTTATTTGTTATAGAACAAGAGGTTTTTATGATTTACTAAAAGGGTATTCTTTTGAAACATTAGAATTGATAAACTGGGAACCTTATAAGTCATTAAATGATGGAAATGAAATTATTAGCACTTGGAAAAATACAATTGCAAAAAATAAATTCCCAAAAATGGAAGCTATTCCTTTGTTTTTTATTGATGCTCAAAGAGATATTCAAATAGATTTAAAAGACAGATCTTCTTATTTAGGTAAACTTACTGAAAGATTAGAAATAAAAGATGCTCAAATAAAAGAGATTGAAGAGAAATTAAATAAGATAAACTCTGATATTGTAAATGAAAGCCCAATTTTAGAGCATCTAAAAGTAACATTACAGGAACTAAATAAAACAGTAAATTCTCAAGGAACAGGTGTAGAAATATCTCCAATCAACAAAAAAATTAGAGATATTGGTAGAAATTTAAATATAAATTTCAAAGATACAGATAAGGAAAGTTTACCATTAGATTATCACGGTATGGGTACAAGAAGCTGGGCTTCTGTACTTACATTAAATGCCTTTATCTCTTGGAATGAGAATCCTCTAAACGAGAATATAAAAGACCCTTTTTTTCCAATCATTGGATTAGAAGAACCTGAATCACATTTGCATCCTAATGCACAAAGACATTTATTCAAACAATTAGAAGACATCAAAGGTCAAAAAATAATAAGTACTCATTCACCTTTTATTGCAGCTCAAAGTAAACTAACAGATTTAAGACATTTTTATAAAGATGAGAATGGTTTAAAAATAGGAGCTTTAGAATTAAGTGATATGATAGATAATCAAATAAACTCACTTAAAGAAGAGATTGAAAAGGATAATGGTAATATCGAGTTAAAAAAAACAAATTACCCACTTATTAATGCTTTGAAAAAAGAAAAAATCGGAAAAATCAATTCAGAGCAAGTTAGAAAGATTAGAAGAGAGGTAATGAATACAAGAGGGGAATTACTTTTTGCTAAAGCTATTATTTTGTTTGAAGGAGAAACGGAAGAGCAAGCATTACCAATATTTGCGGAAAAATATTTTGGAGATAGATATCCATTTGAAATCGGATTAAATTTTATTGGAGTTGGCGGAAAAAACAAATACACTTCATTTTTATCAATTGCAAATTTTTTAAACATTCCCTGGTATATTTTAAGCGATGCCGATGGAAATACTGTAAATGAAGTTAAAAATCAAATCAAGGATGTATTCGGAGAAACTAATTTTGAACATAAATTAATTGATTTAGAGGATGGGAATGACTTTGAAAGCTATCTTGTTAATGAAGGATATAATAATGAATTAAATAAAGCTATTGATATTATTGAAATGACCGATAATTATTTAGTCAATAATTACATTCCAGAATTAAATGGGGAAAATTTATCAAAGAATGCAGTAAGAGATTATAATGAAGCCGAAGGGATAAAAAGAGCTTTGATTGATTGCTTGAGAGGTGGAAAAACAAAATACGCTACTCAAATAGCAGAAAATATAATTTCTATAACGGAAAATGAGAATAAAAGAAAAATTCCAAAAAAAATAAAAATTTTATTTGATTTAATAAATGAAGAATTGAAAATCTTAAAAGAAGTATAATATGGAAGTTAAATTATCAAATATTCAGACCCAAATTACACTGCATACAGAGGGAGCTTTATTAGTATTGGCGGGAGCAGGTAGTGGTAAAACTAGAGTGTTAACTGAAAGAATTAAAAATCTACTTAAAGATGGTTCATATCACGTTTTAGCCTTAACATTTACTAACAAAGCAGCCGAAGAAATGGCAACTAGACTTGAAGACGTTGAAGGTATTAAGGAACGTTCATTTATTGGTACAATTCATAGTTTTTGTTTAGAAATCATTAATAAACAAGGATATTCAATAGGTATAAATGAAATGCCTCATTTTTTCGATAAGGAGGAAGATAGAAAGGCTTTATTAATTCAAGTTTTTGAAAATAATATTACTTTAAAAAATCATTACTTAAACAAGAATGACAATGAAAAAAGAAATTTCATATATGAAGTTCTTGATTATATAAGTAAACAGAAAAAAAACTTAATTGACCCTATTGAAAAAAGTAATGATGCATTAGAATATATCTATTGGGAATATCAAGAGCTTTTAAAGAAACAAAATGCAATAGATTTTGATGATGTTATATTTTTAGCATATAAAATTTTTATAAATCGTCCTTCAATTACAAAAATTTATAGAAGATTGTATAAATACATTTCTGTTGATGAAGCTCAAGACTTAAATTTTGCACAATATGAATTTATCAAACTTTTATGCAATGGAGAGCATAAAAATGTATTAATGGTTGGAGATATTAATCAATCACTTTTTCATTTTAATGGTTCTGATATTAAATATATGAGTTCATTATTTATAACTGATTTTGATGCAAAAAAAATAGAATTAAAAACAAATTATCGTTCTTCAAAAGCTGTATTAAATATTGCAAATAAAATAAAACCAAATTCGGTATCAATTGATGAAAATACACCCGAAGGTATTTTTGAAATAAAAGAATTCATTAATGTTGAAGAAGAAGCTAAATGGGTTGTAGACAAAATCGAAGAGTTTTTATTGCAAAAGAAATACAAAGAAATTGAAGGGGATATATCTCTTAATAAAATAGCTATTTTAGCTAGAAATAAATACCTGTTTCAAGGTGTTGAAAAAGAACTAAATGAGAGAAATTTGCTGGGTAAAAAATTAAATTATTTTTATAAAAAAGGTTCCGATGTTACAGACTTCGGTAGCGAATTTATTACGCTATTTGATTTAGGCTTAAGTATTTTAACAAACTCTCAAGACTTAATCCATTATTCTAAAATTCAAAAAATATTAGAAACAGAGGAGGTTCAATTACTAGATAAAAAAAATGGAATTTCTAATCTTAAACGAATTTATGATAATATGCTATTAGGAGATAATAAGGAATATTTCTTATTATTACTTAATGCTTGGGAATTAATAGATAAAGAGATTAATAATTTTTCAGTTGCCATTAAGAATCTTGAAGAAAATATTATTCTTAAATATGAAAATTCAAATGAAGAAGCTATTAATGAATTAGATAAAATACTTTTTGATATTAAATCATTTCGAGATCTCTGGAATTCATACTCAAGAAATACAAAAGTTGATTTAAAATCTTTGCAGCATTTTAAAACTCAAATTGCGTTAGGTATAACAAATATTGGCAATAATCAAATTGGTATTACATTGGGAACAGTGCATTCTGTAAAAGGTTTGGAATACCCAATAGTTTTTGTTATAGGTTTGACAGAAGGAGCATTTCCTGATTTTAGAGCTGTTCAAAAAGGTGGTAGCGAATTTGAATCGGAAGAGAATGGATTTTATGTTGCAGTAACTAGAGCAGAAAGATTTCTTTATTTAACCTATCCCAAAAATAGATTAACACAATATGGAAATAAAGCTCAAAAAGTGTCAAGTTTTATTATGCGTATTATATAAACAAATCAGCCAAAAGTAAAAATTACTAAATCTTTTATTTTCGCTTTTTCTGAAAAAACAAGTCATTATCTTATTCAGCTGCACAAAATTCTCGTTTAGTCCAAGTGTTCCTAAACTCACATCTTTGTTTGCTTCATTTCGTTAATGACTATTTTTACAACTTTTAATACTTTACTAAAACAAAAATAATGATAGAAGTAATTTATTAAATGAATAAAAGCTTTGTTACTAACAAAGTAACGTTTACTAATGAATCACTCGGCAGACAATTGAAAATTAAAAAAGAAAAACTTTCCAGATGCTACACCACTAGAATTGATGAAATCATAAAGATTAACTTTTAAAAAAGTTTTATATATTTGATTATATTATGTAGTTAAATGCTAGCTTAACTTAATAAACCGAAAAAAAACAACTTAAATAAATATGAGACTAATTAAAGCAAGAGTACAAAACTACAGAAGTATTAAAGATACTGGAGAATTTGAAATTGAAAAATTAAAAACAATTTTAGTTGGCCCAAATGAAGCAGGAAAAACTGTGCTACTTAAAGCATTACAACAATTAAACAAGCCTAATGATATCGATGGTTTTGATATTATTAGAGACTATCCACGCTCTTTGTATAACGATATTACAACTGGTGGAATTAAAGCCGAAGACGTTGAAATTGTTAGAGGGTATTTTGAATTAGAGGAAGAGGACAAGAAACTTATACCTGAAGAATACAGTAATTGTGTTTATGTGTTACACAGAAAATTAAATAACAAAGCATCCCATTGGCTTCAAAACGCACCTATTAAAATTAAATTTAGCGATATTTCTAAAGATTTAATTCGTTTAGTTTCACATTTGGACAAACAATTTGAAAGTGAGCCTACTAATGCCTCAAATCCAAAGCCCAGTGAAAGAATAAAATTGATTACAGACAATTTCGAGGAATCTACAGAATTTAAAAAAGAAAATACTATTGATTTACTTAAAGTTCTAGAAGAACTTTACACTCTAATTGATGAAGACAATGAAAAAGAGGAAGAAAGATATACTAAAATAATTGAACAAATTAAAAAGAACAATACTTATAATAATGTTTTAAAAATAATAGAAAATCGATTGCCTGTTTTTGTGCTTTTTAATAATTATTTTAAAGTAAAGCCGTCAATCCATTTAGAGCATCTTGCTGAAAGAATAGAAAAAAACTTATTAGACGATGATAAGTTTTACGATTATGGAAATCTCTGTTTATTAAAATTATTAGGGTTTTCTGCAAAAAAATTAGCTGATATAGGAAAAACAAACTGTCCAGATAAAAACGATATTGATGCATTAAAAACATACAGAGACACTTTAGATAATAGAACTTATCAATTAAATGCTGCTAGTATAAAACTTACAAAAGAAATTAAAAAAATCTGGAATCCAAATCCAAACAGACCAGAAGCAGAAAAAATAAGAATTTCTGCAGATGGACAATATTTAAAAGTTGTCGTTGAAGATGAAATAGGTGTTGAAATAGAGCTTGACCAACGTTCAGAGGGTTTCCAATGGATTGTTTCCTTTTTTGTTGTCTTTTTTGCAGAGGCAATGGATAAACACAAAAATGCAATTCTACTTTTAGATGAACCTGGAATGAGTTTACACGGTTTAAAACAAAGAGATTTTAGAGAAACTATATCAAGATTATCAGAGACTAATCAAACAATATACTCAACACATTCACCTTTTTTAGTAGGACCAAGCGAATTAGATTTAGTTAGAGTTATTGAATTAAAAGATAGAGACGAAGGAACTAAAGTCCACACTACTATTTCCTCAAGTGACCCAGCTGGTTTGCTACCATTACAAGAAGCTCTTGGATATGATTTAGCTCAAAGTTTATTTACTCAACAAAAAAATTTAATTTTAGAAGGATTAACGGATTATTGGTATATTGATGCTACAGCTTCATTATTAAGGGATTCAAACGTAGAAAAATTAGATGAAAAAATTGCTTTAGTTTTTGCTAATTCTGCTGGTAAAGTTGTTTATTATGCAACTATTTTACACGCTCATAATTTAAAAATTGTTGCTTTATTAGATTCTGATTCTGCAGGAGATCAAGCGGCCCAACAGGAGAATTTAGTTCATACTTTAGGAAATAAAAACATATTAAGAACTAAAGATTTTTGTGTTAATGTTCCAAAAGCAGAAATTGAAGATTTATTAAGGGAAACTTTGATAATTATAGCAAAAGAAGAATTTTCAGTTGATGTCAAAACAACATCTGATTCTCAGCCAACTCGACCAATAATAGATATCTTCACAAAAGAAATATCAAATTTTTCTAAATATAAATTAGCTAAAGCATTTATTAGATGGACAAGAAATAATGAAGCAAGTAATTTAACCCTAAATGAGCTTGAAAATTGGAAAAAATTGATTCAAACAATTAATAAAAATTTAAAATAATTATGAATGATTTTTTTACACCTTCTATTTTAACAGCTTTAACCTCATTGATAATTTCAATACTTACTTTATATCAATTCTATAGAAATCAAAACTTTCAACAAAAACAGTTCAACAAAACTTTAAATAGAAACTTGACAACAAAACTTTATGATTTAAGACTTGAAATATATCCAAAAGCGTTTGAAATAACTGATAACATTTATAAAGAAAAAGGCGGTAATTATAATTCTGAAATAATTAAAAATTCGCTGAATGAGTTAATTGAATGGAAAAAAGGGAAAATTAATTTGATAATATCTTCTGAAGCACTTGAAAGTTATTATTTATTGAGAAACAATTTGATGAAAAATCCAGCAAATAACACTAATTATTCTCCTGAACAGGTAGATAAAATAACAAATTCAAATAATATTTTCAGAAAACAATTAAGAAGAGATTTAGGTTTTTTATTTAAAGAAGAAAAGGAAAGAAGAAACTAAATTCAAAGTCAGCAAACAACATCGTTTTCAAGATATTAATTTTTTTAAACTAAATTTAAAGTATGTTTTGAATCGTTGATGTTAGTAATAAACCAAAAGTTGGCACATACTTTTACCTAAGCGACTATTCACCGATTCAGTATAAGACACCCTCCAAAAAATTCGGTGGTAAAAGAACGTTTTACATTTCAGAGGGCACTCCTTTGCCAACGCTCCAAAAAAAATTACTGTCACAGTTTTTGGTACAAAAACACGTACGCTTCGCAACTTGCGCCAGTAATTTTTTTCCCCAAGCTGTGTTACATAATTGAGTATTATAGTTCATTACAAAGCTTTTATATTGTTTTTTTGGTTTTTGCAATGAAGCTATAATATCATTTATGTAAAACAGCCGCCACACCCAACGCGCTTGCCAGTGGCTCTAGGACAGCTTTTTTAATTGCTTCCTCGCACCAGCCGGCAATAAAAAAAGCTGTCCTTCGCCACTGTCTTTAAGAACGTTCGCCATTTCATCGGAAACTTTACGGTTGTAATTACTTTCAAGAACGTTCACGGTAACTGTTTTTAGCAACTTTGTGTTTAAATCGGTAAGTATTTGCATTGCTTTTGTAAGTGTTGTAAATCGCTTATCAACTCCATTTCTAACATTCACGATATAGGAATAAGCAATTTACAACACCCACAAAACCAAGAGAAGCCAGCAAGAGTATCATTTTTTTATTTGCCAGAAAAACCGAAGTAATTGCTTCAGCGGAAAAGCCGATGCCATACCGTTCCATAACATAACTCTGACCAGCCCGAAGCATCATCTTTCTTTAAAGTATATGGCATCAACTTTTCCACAAAAGCAATCAGAAACATCCCAGTCAGCAAATAAAAAAATGATACCCTTGCACGCGCTACTGCACCGTCGCACTTGGTATTATAATGCATTGTTTTTTGAAGATGCTTCCCATTTTCAGAACAACTTTCTGTTAAAAATCAAATACCTCTATCCAAAGGACGTTGAAGCATCCTCAAAAATCAAATCCAAGAAAGAGTATCAAATTTTAGTGCCGGATAAAAAGCATTTTTATTTTTTGATTTGGATTTTTTATCCATCCCAAAAATTTGATACCCTTTCCGAAGACGACCCTCTTCCAAATCAACTCCCAATCCTTCAAACAAATTCCGATTATACGATGACGTTTGGTAAATGAAATCAAAACAAAAAATAAAAAAAAAGAGAGCAAAGGTAAGTTCCAGGTTTACAAAAAAGCAAGTTCAAGCCCTACGGGTTTTTGAAAAAATCTCCACCCATAACGGTTCGCAACAACATTTAATTCCGACTTCACGCACACACTTCCGAAGATATATCGGGTAGTATTTTTTCAAAAAAACTTGCTTTTTTGAAACCTTCCACTTGAACGACTGGCTTTCTTTTTTTCTTTTTTTTCTTTTGAAAAATTTAATGGGCGGAGAGTAGCGAGGCACATTGGTATTTCAAACGAAATCCTGCGGAAAATTGAAAATCTAACCCATTTTTAAAGCCGAATGTTATGCTAAATTTCATCATCAAGACCCACCGAAAAGACACTGTTTACACAAAACCCCATTTATTCATACTTAACAAGGGAATGAACAGCGGAAAACCACAAAAAACGCCATTTACTAACAGTTTTGTTATCATTTTTCAAAACGATGAGGACTGCGAAAGCCTTTTTTTCATTGCTTATAGTTTATGGCAAACAAAATTCTGGCACCAACATTTAGTAGGTTCAGTTATTCCGTTTTTACGCCTTCCAGATTTCAAAAAACAATTCAATCCACAAGCCAGTTTAATGATGGTCGAACACGAGCAGCACCAAAAAAATGTTGCAGCTCTCAAACTTCTGGAGAAAAAAGAAAAACAATATAAAGAGGA
>Ga0209717_1001938_pt1 | contig 20940 bp, 18 predicted proteins | sample AD_UKC048_MetaG_FD_184418 | JGI IMG/M metagenome (GOLD analysis project Ga0209717, IMG submission 184418) | Active sludge microbial communities of municipal wastewater-treating anaerobic digesters from USA - AD_UKC048_MetaG (SPAdes) (version 2) | ecosystem: Engineered > Bioreactor > Anaerobic >... | reverse complement strand
TTCCAGGCCCGCGGAGAAAGCAAGAAAAACTCGCATTGCGCGACCCGGACTTGGATCGCTTGGAAACGGAATTGGCCGACGCGCTCGGCACTTACGTGTCAATCGCGCATCAAACGAGCGGGCAGGGCGAGTTAGTAATTCGCTACGCGAGCCTCGACCAGCTCGACGGGATCATCACGCGCATGAAGCGGTAAATACTGACACCCTTACCTGCGGACCCATCAGCGATCAGCGTCTATGGCATCAATGATTGAATGTAACTCTCGATTTCTGGTGCAGTCTTGCGATTCCCAAGCGGATCCACTGCCCCTGCGATGAGTGAGTTTCCGCGTAGGCCGAAAAGATAGCGGATGACAAGCAGCCCATCGGTATATGCGTCGGGGTTGCCGTTGTCGTCAATATCGAGAGCACTGCGAATGCTGTCGAGATAAGTCTTGATTTCGGCAGGCCCTCGTGAGGCTGTTGCACCCATTGCTCCATTAGTTAGTGATGCGCCTGTCAGGCCGTACATGTAGCGGAAGACCAGCAGTCCGTCCGTTAGCGCGTCGTACTTTGACCCGGTATTGCTGCCGTCGACATCAAGGCTTGGCGCTGGGATTCCCGAGACCGTTAGGCTGGCGTTCGAGGTGTTGCCGGTGCCGCCGTTGAGCGAACTGACCGTGACACTGTTGTTCTTGACCCCCGCCGTGAAGCTGGTCACGTTGACGCTGAAGCTGCACGAGGCGCCGCCCGCGAGACTCGCGCCCGCCAATTGCACGAACGTGCTGCCGGCTGCGGCGGTGATCGTGCCGCCCCCGCAGGATCCGACCAGTCCATTCGGCGTCGCGACGCCCAGCCCCGAAGGCAGGCTATCGAAGAAGCTCACATTGGACAAGGCGACACCCGCATTCGGATTGTTAAGCGTGAAGCTCAGGCTGGTAGAGCCGTTCAATGGAACGCTTGCGGCGCCGAAAACCTTGGTGATGCCTGGCGGTGCGGTTCCCACGACCGTCAAGCTGGCGTTCGAAGTGTTGCCGGTGCCGCCGTTGAGTGAATTGACTGTGACGCTGTTGTTCTTAACCCCCGCTGTGAGGCCGGTCACGTTGACGCTGAAATTACACGAGATGCCAGCCGCGAGACTTGCGCCCGCCAATTGCACGAACGAACTTCCGGCCGTCGCGGTGATCGTGCCGCCCCCGCAGGACCCGATCAGTCCGTTGGGCGTCGCGACAACCAGCCCCGAAGGCAGGCCGTCGAAGAAGCCAACGTTGGACAAGGCGACACCCGCATTGGGATTGCTGAGCGTGAAGCTCAGGCTGGTCGTGCCGTTCAATAGCACGCTGGAGGCGCCGAAAACCGTCGTGATGCCTGGTGGCAAGATTCCGACGACCGTCAGGCTGGCGTTCGAAGTGTTGCCGGTGCCGCCATTGAGCGAATTGACCGTAACGCTGTTGTTCTTGACCCCCGCTGTGAGGCCGGTCACGTTGACGCTGAAGTTGCAGGAGGCGCCGCCCGCGAGACTTGCGCCCGCCAACTGGACGAACGAACTGCCGGCCGTCGCGGTAATCGTGCCGCCCCCGCAGGACCCGGTCAGGCCATTGGGCGTCGCGACGATCAGCCCCGAAGGCAGGACGTCGACGAAGCCCACGCTTGACAAGGCATCAGTCGCATTCGGATTGTTGAGCGTGAAGCTCAAACTGGTGGAGCCGTTCAATGGAACGCTGGCAGCGCCGAAAACCTTGGTGATGCTTGGCGGTGTGGTTCCCAGGACTGTCAAAGTCGCGCTTGCGGCGTTCCCCGGAGGACTCTGCAAGGTTGTCACCGGGTCCGTGGTGTTCGTATAGTTGCCTGCAATTGTTCCCTTCACCATCACCGAGAACGTGCACGAGCCGCCTGGCGGGAGCGTGCCACCGCCCAGTGTGAGAAAGCCGACATTTTCGTCACTGACGATGACACCTCCGTTGCAGCCTTCCGGCGGACTGGTTGATGCGCCTACCAGACCGGCAGGAAAGTCGTCGACCAACTGCACGCCAGTCAACGGCACCAGCGGGTTCGGGTTAGTGATGGTAAACGTCAGGCTGACAGGCACCCCCAGGGCAACAGTCGTAGCGCCGAAGCTTTTTGTGGCGGTGGGGGGCTTCAAGGGCGCCACGATGATGACCAGCCCGTTCCCCGAGCGGCTACTGATGTTCTCTCCTTCCGCTTTGGACATGCCAGGATCGACGAACCCGCTGCCGCCCCCTCCACTGAATCCTTCTGGTACCGCGGGGTTAGTGACTGCGCCGCCGCCCCCTCCGCCGAAATAGCCTCCCCCTCCGCCGCCGCCGTTAGCCGCGCAGTTCTGCCCACCAGCGCCGCCGAAACCAAGGCCACCGTCGGCACCGTCCGTCGATCCGCAGAGGTTTTGTCCGCCCGCTCCGGCAATGATGTCGAGACCGGCTCTACCGCTACCGATACTTGACAACGGGTAGCCATTGGACGGGAATCTGCCGCCACCGTCACCGCCGTAGTAAAGCGCGCCAACGATGTCGGTGCCTGCGCCGCCGCCACCACCACCGCCCACAATCAGCCGGTCACTCAATGCGCAAGCGCCCGATGCGGCGCACGCCCCTTGACGAACGTCGGATCCGCCGCCACCCCCGCCCGCAGGGTTGAAGCCAGCGCCGCCGCCGTTCCAGCCGCCTGCGCCACCACTACTCGCGCTGGCGCCCTGTCCGCCGACATTGATCTGCATGACCGCCCCCGGCGTTACCGCAGCGGTTCCAAAATAAGTGCCGCCAAATCCTCCGCGTACGCCCCCCGCCCCGCCTTGCGCGCCGTAGACGAAGAATGTAGCCGACGTCGCGCCGGCAGGAACGTTCCAGACTTGCGGCGCGCCGGTATAGGCGAAGACGCAGGTCGTTTGGCCTGCGGATGTCGAACAGCCCGCAGGGGGGTCGGCGGCCATCGCCAGAGGGGTCCAAGACAGAGCCAACGTTTCGACGGCCAACAATGCAACCGCCAGCAGATGCGCGCGAGCGCACCGAACCATATTTTCTTCCACGGATTCCCCTTTTTGTCCTTGTTACCGCATTTGGAACAAAACGAGGATTGTCGAGATAGACCTTCTCTCTTGGACGCGTCGGTATTGTCCGACATTTTCCATTAGGAGGTATCAGGGCGAGTCAATTGGGTCTTGAAATGTCCGGGTAGATCGAGCTGCGTGGATTGATCCCGCAGCGCTGAAATCCACACACGCTTTTGCAGCACGGTGTGCAAGGACAAACAGATCATGCTGGCCGAGAAAATCGCGATCAACGGACTGTCCGTCCGCGCGACCGAGGCCCTGGTCAAAGACGAAACCGGTGCCAATACGAAGAAGCGCACCGGAATCTCCACCGCGCGCAGTAAGCAGGAAAAGCTCGTCGTGCACGATCCGGAGCGCGACCGGTTAGAGGCCGAGCTGGCCGACAGTCTGGGCGCCTAAGTCGAGATTTCGCATCAAACGAGCGGGCAGGGCGAACTCGTGATTCGCTATGCCAGGCTCGATCAACTCGACGGGATCATCACGCGCGTGAAGCGTTGAATCGCGCATCACTTCAACAGAAGATTTACGTCGCATATGCAAATGCTTCACTTGTCGTTGAGCGATTTGACGCATTCAAGTATTGTTGATGTCAGTCATGCGTCAACGAGGCGACTTAACGTTTCGTTAATGCTTTTGCACCATTGCGCGAGCTTCAGTTAAACTCGCGCCCGTTTTATCCAAGGACTCGACATGAAAAAGATTGCTGTACTGATCGCTGCCGCGCTCGCCCCTGTTGCCTTCGTAAACGTTGCCCACGCTGACCAAGCGTTGGCCACTGCGAAGGGCTGCATGGCTTGCCACCAGCTCGACAAAAAAGTAGTAGGCCCTGCCTACAACGCGATTCCCGCCTGCTACGCGGAAAAAGACGCCAAGAAATTGGCCGCGATGAAAGCGGACCTGGTGAAGAAGGTTAAAGCTGGCGGCACGGGCAAATGGGGTCAAATTCCAATGCCCGCAAACGCAGCTGTAGCGGATGCCGATGTTGCGAAGATCGTGGATTGGATCTTCACGCTCAAGGGCGGCACCTGCCCAGCCGACTTCAAGAAGTAGTAGTTCGGCTACCGCCTCCCTGAGGTGGTCACACCAAGCCCGCACTCCGGCGACGGATGCGGGCTTTGTCTTTTCTGCGATCGGGCTACGGGGGGCTACATCGCGCACGTCGTTCGACTCACGACCAAAGTTCACGGTTAATGGCTTAACGTGTCAAACGACTGACAGGCGGTCGTTGCAAGCCAATAATGTGACAAGTCGAGAATCGCAAAAAAGCCATGTAACGTCCACCTAGCTGTCGATACAGCAAAAAAGCTGTACATCATGTAGCCCGTGGCGGTAGCCAATGAACAGCATGCATCCACTCATGCCCAACCCGCATAACCCGACGCTGTAGTGCGCCGTAGTCTGCGCCTAAAATGGAGGGCTACACGCTTGCCGCTCATCCAGCGCCCAGCGTGAGCACCGCGCAAGGCCGATCCGACCTGTTGTTTGCGGCGACATCCTTTCTCCGTCGCAACTCTTTACGCTCTCAAATTTCATGAATCAGCCAGAAACGCTCGCCACGCTGCAAGCCTCCGTGCACGCCCCCGCCACCGTCAACCACGTTCGCCTGCTTGCTTGGGTGCGCGACATGGCCGCGCTCATGCAGCCCGACGCCATCCATTGGTGCGACGGCTCGGACGCCGAATACAACGCACTGTGCGGCACGCTGGTTCAAGCGGGCGTCTTCAAAAAACTCAACGACGCCAAGCGCCCGAATTCTTACTTGGCGTGCAGTGACCCGACCGACGTCGCGCGCGTCGAAGACCGCACGTTTATTTGCTGCGAGAAGAAAGAAAACGCTGGCCCGACCAACAACTGGATGGCCCCGGCCGAAATGCGCGCCACGCTGAACCCGCTGTTCACCGGTTGCATGCGCGGCCGCACGATGTACGTCGTGCCGTTTTCGATGGGCCCGCTCGGCTCACCGATTGCGCATATCGGCGTTGAGTTGTCTGACTCCGCCTACGTCGCCGTGAACATGAAAATCATGACGCGCATGGGCAAGGGCGCGTTGGACGTGCTGGGCGCTGATGGCGAATTCGTGCCGTGCGTTCACACCGTGGGCGCACCACTCGCGGCAGGTCAACAAGACGTCACATGGCCGTGCAACAAAACGAAGTACATCGTGCACTACCCCGAGACGCGCGAGATTTGGAGCTACGGTTCCGGCTACGGTGGTAACGCGCTGCTCGGAAAAAAATGCTTCGCGCTGCGCATTGCGTCGAACATGGGTTTGCGTGACGGTTGGCTCGCGGAACACATGCTGATCCTCGGCGTCACCAATCCGCAAGGCAAGAAATATCACGTCGCTGCCGCGTTCCCGTCGGCATGCGGCAAGACGAACTTCGCAATGCTCATTCCGCCCAAAGGTTTTGAGGGCTGGAAGGTCACGACCATCGGCGACGACATCGCCTGGATCAAGCCCGGCACGGACGGCCGCCTCTACGCGATCAACCCCGAGGCCGGCTACTTCGGCGTCGCGCCGGGCACCAACGAAAAGTCAAACCTCAACTGCCTCACGTCGATCAAGCGTGACACGATCTTCACCAACGTCGCGTTGACCGACGACGGCGACGTGTGGTGGGAAGGCCTCACCGACACGCCGCCAGCGCATTTGATCGATTGGCAAGGTAAAGACTGGACGCCCGCCATCGCCAAGGAAACCGGCGCAAAAGCCGCGCACCCGAATTCACGCTTCACCGTCGCCGCGACCAATAATCCTGCGCTTGATTCCGAGTGGGACAACCCGGCGGGCGTCGCGATTGACGCGTTCATTTTCGGCGGCCGTCGCGGCACCACGATTCCGCTCGTCACCGAAGCACGCGATTGGACCGAAGGCGTCTACATGGCCGCGACACTCGGCTCCGAAACCACCGCCGCCATTGCCGGCCAAGTCGGCGTCGTGCGCCGCGATCCGTTCGCCATGATCGCGTTCGCGGGCTACAACATGAGCGACTACTTCGCACACTGGTTGAACCTCGGCAAAAAGCTCGCGAACTCCGGCGCGAAACTCCCGAAAATCTTCACCGTGAACTGGTTCCGCAAAGACGCCGACGGCAAATTTGTGTGGCCGGGCTTCGGCGACAACATGCGCGTGTTGGCGTGGATGTTGGAGCGCGTTGAAGGCAAAGGGCAGGGCACCGAGCACGCCTTCGGAACCACGCCGCGCTACGGCGACTTGAACTGGAACGGCACCGATTTCAGCGAAGCGAAGTACGAGAGCGTCACGCGCATGAACCGCGACGAATGGACGGCGGAGCTCAAGCTTCACGCCGATTTGTTCGAGCAACTCAAGCACAACCTGCCCACAGAATTGCCCGCCACCAAAGCGAAAATCGAAGCGCGATTCGCGGCGTAATTCGTCGCTAGCGACGGGTGGCGTCGCGATAGCTGAGTCGTAGGCTCGAATTTACGCAAAAGCGTGCCCGTCCTACGCTGGCTTCTCTGCACGTTGGCGGTGTGTTGGCGTTTTGCGCGGCGCTTGAAGGGGCGCTCTCGATTGCGCTCTGCCGCATCGAGTCTACTGAGCCATCTGCGCTGAACGACGCGACCACGCCGCATGAACGTGCTGTTAGCCAGCGCGTTCAGGCTGCGTTAACGCAGCCTCAGAAACCGATAAGAAATCGCTGTTGAAATAGGTTGTCGTCATCGATACGCGTGCAACTGCGCACAATGCTCGAGTTGGCGACAGTCACTGCGTTTCTCTGGTCTGTGCAAACGAAGGTTGGCGCCTTCAATCGACGGCGCTTAACAATTCTTTACGTTTCGTTCGCTCAGTAACGCGCTCGCGCGACATTTCAATGCCTAACATCTGGGCATGATTGCGCGTCGTCCTGGGGAATGCCGTCGCAACCTATTTGAACGAGGCAATCGGATGAAATTTGGAATTACTCACGGGGCTTGGTCTGCTGCAGTGCGTGTAACCGCGAGCTTTTTATGCGCGGTTGGATTTGTTGCAGCGCCTACGGCGCAGGCGCAAAATGCAACCAACGGCAAAGCGCTCTACACCGCCGTGTTGGTGCCCGGCCAACTATCGTGCGGTGCTGGCACCTGCCACGGCCCGAGCCCTACGCTCAACCAAAACAAAATCAAGAACGGCACTACTGCGGCAAAGATATCTTCCGGCATTTCCGGCGTGAGCGAGATGCGCTTTTTGGCCGGCGTCTTAACGACTGCACAACTCAATGACCTCGCGGCGTACATCGTGAACCCCAGCGCCGCCGTGACGACTCCCACCGCTACGCTTTACGTCACCGCGCTTAATTACGGCTCGGTCACGGTCGGCGTCACCAGTCCAGAAAAAGTCGTCACCCTCTCGAACACCGGCGGCGCGCCGCTGCAATTGTCGGCGGTCACGATGGGTAGCGGCGATTTCGCTATTTCTGGCGGCACGTGCACGGCGACCACCACGCTCGCGGTAGCCACCACATGTACGGTCAACGTGACGTTTACGCCGACCGTTGCCGGCGCGCGCTCGGCCACACTCAGCATCGCCCACAACGCGTCCGGCGGTACCAGCAGCGTCGCACTCTCGGGCACGGGTGTCGCGAGCACAACGGCGACGACGGCGACGATGGTCGAATATTTTCACGCGGGGCTCGACTACTACTTCATCACTTCACGCGCCACGGAAATCGCGTTGCTCGACAGTGTTGCCGCATGGGCGCGCACGGGCAAATCGTTCAACGTGTACACGACGGCGCAAGCAGGTACCGCCGGTCTCGTGCGTTATTACTACGACCAAATCGCGCTAGCCAATTCGCGCGGTTCGCACTTCTACACGGCGGTTCAAGCCGAGAAGGACCTTCTTGCATCGCTCAATCCAACGAATGCGGCGACACCACGCCTGCCGCTGAGTGAAGGCGTCGACTCCTACTTATTCGCGCCGGTGGTGGCGGGCGTCGGCGGGTCATGCGCGGCGGGTCAAACGCCGGTGTATCGAATCTTTCGCGGACAGACGCGCTTCCCCGACAACCCTAATCACCGCTACACAACGGACACGGCGATTTACAACAGTTTCGTTGCGTTGGGTTGGGATGGCGAGGGCGTGAAGCTCTGCGCGCCGCAGTAGATCACGTCGAGTGCGGCTGGTGGGCGACGACTTAACGTCGCTCCGATGTGACCGGAGGCGCGCGGCCACGTCCGCGCCTACTGTTCACTGCGAGCGATCCCCAAAGTTCTTGTTCACCCACGCCTCATCAAAATAGGTGTTTAGATAGCGCTCGCCCGCATCGCAAATGAGCGACATGATTGAGCCCTGTTCGCAGCGTGCGAGCATCGCTTCGGCGAGCAACTGCATCGCGTGAAAATTGGTGCCGGTTGACGGCCCCACGCGGCGACCGAGTTGTTCGGAGAGCGCTCGCATCGCGTTGATCGATTCGATGTTGGTCACGGGCAGCATGTGATCCACCAGCGCGCGAACAAAGCTCGGCTCCACTTGCGGGCGACCGATTCCTTCGATGCGCGATCCGCCCGACGTTATCGCTGCATCGCCGTCGCGCCAATACGGCAGAAACACCGAACCTTCGGGGTCTGCCACGCACAGTTGCGTGCTGTGCCGGTGATAGCGCACATAGCGCCCGATCGTCGCACTGGTGCCGCCAGTGCCTGCACCCACGACGATCCAGCGCGGCACCGCGTGGCGCTCGCGTTGCATCTGGGCAAACATGCTCTCGGCGATGTTGTTATTGCCACGCCAGTCAGTCGCGCGCTCGGCATAGGTGAACTGGTCCATGTAATGCCCGCGTGTCTCAATCGCCAACGATTTTGCGGCGGCGTACACCTCCGAGGCCTTATCCACGAAATGACAACGTGCGCCGTAAAACTCGATGAGCGCAATTTTCTCGGCCGAGGTGCTGCGCGGCATCACCGCGATAAATGGCAAGCCGAGCAATCGCGCGAAGTACGCTTCGGAAACGGCGGTCGAACCGCTGCTTGCCTCGATGATGGTTTGCCCTTCACCAATCCAACCATTGCAGAGTGCGTAGAGAAACAACGATCGCGCGAGCCGATGCTTGAGACTGCCTGTCGGGTGCGTGGACTCGTCTTTGAAGTAGAAATCAATGCCTGCGTCGGCAAATCGCGGAATGGACAGCGCGATCAAATGCGTGTCCGCTGAACGCTGAAAATCGGATTCGATGCGGGCGACTGCGCCGTAAAGCCAAGACGAAGAAGAGGGGGCTGTCATAATAGTTTCACGATCTCGTGTGGCCTTCGAGCCGTTCGCCTTGAGCCTGTCGAAGGGTTTGCAGAACGGCGGTGGTTGCTGAGTCGTTAGCGTAGCGTAACCCGTCCACTCTCGCGAATTTCTATGTGCCGATTGCTCGCTTATTCTGGCGATCCGATATTTCTTGAAGAATTTGTTTGCAAGCCGCAGCACTCGCTCGTGCGGCAGTCGATGCAGGCCGACGAGTCAAAGGTCAGCACCAACGGCGACGGCTTCGGCATCGGTTGGTACACGGGCTACGACGGTCACACAGCGCCGGGCATTTATCGCGAAGTCATGCCCGCGTGGTCAGATGAGAACTTGCTTGCGCTGTGCTCCGCCGTGCGCTCGCCGCTGTTCTTCGCGCATGTTCGCGCCACCACGGGCACGGCTGTCGCACGGCAAAACTGTCACCCGTATCGCTTCGATCATTACTTGTTCATGCACAACGGTCAGATCGGCGATTACGCGAAGGTGCGCCGTGAGCTTGAGGCCGCATTGCCTGACGATCTCTATGCCGCACGCAAAGGCGCGACCGATTCCGAGCTCATGTTTCTCTTGGCAATGGCGCATGTTCAACGCGGCGCAACGCCGATCGAAGCCGTAAGCGAAATGCTCACCGAGGTGCGCGCGAGCATGAACAGGCGTGGCATTCGCGCGCCGCTTCGCTTCGCCGCGGCGCTCTCCGACGGCCAGCAAGTGTTTGCATTTCGTTACGCCAGCGACGACAAGCCGCCTAGCCTTTACTTGAATCGTTGTGACCACGGCACGGTCGTCGCGTCCGAGCCGCTGCAAGACCGAGCGAATGATTGCTGTCCTGAGTGGACGCTGGTGCCACCGAACACGGCAGTGACTGTGTCGTGCGGGCAGATTGAAATGGAAGCTTTCGCGCTGCAACACGCAAAGGTTTAGCGCAAAGCGGCGATTGCGGTGTCGTCGACGCCAACGACAACTGTTAGCCCGCTAACGATGACCGGGCGCTTAATCGTGCTCAGATTGGCAAGCATCACCCGCACTGCAGAGTCAGCGTCAAGCACCGACAGCTTGGTCGAATCATCCAGCGACCGCCATGTTGTGCCCTTGCGGTTGAGCAGCGTCTCCCAGCCTTTCGCTGCGACCCATCCTCGCAACAAGTCTTCGGGCACGCCGGCCTTCTTGTAATCGTGAAACGCGTACTCAACACCGTTGGCGGTGAGCAATGCACGCGCCTTTTTTACGCTGTCGCAATTGGGAATGCCGTAAACCGTTACGGTCATATCACGCGCTTGCGGATCTGTGTCACGACGGCTTCGATGATGATGACGACGATGAAAATTGTGAACAAAATCAACGCCACGCGTTGCCATTGAATCAAATCAATCGCTGCATTTAGCGCCATACCGATCCCGCCGGCACCGACCAGCCCAAGCACGGCCGATTCCCGAACGTTGATGTCCCAACGAAAGAGCGCCACTGACCAAAATGTGGGTTTCACTTGGGGCCAGTAACCCATGAGAATTTGTTGCATACGCGTTGCGCCAGCGGCTTGCAACGCTTCGATGCTTCCTTTGTTCGCTTCCTCAACGCCTTCGGAAAACATCTTGCCGATGAAACCAATTGAGTGAAACGCAATCGCGAGCGCACCCGCGAGCGGGCCGGGGCCAAACATCGCGACGAAGAACAAAGCCCAGATTAAGGTCGAGATCGAGCGCGTCGCCACAAGAATGAACTTCGCGATGAGATTGACCCACACGAACGGCGTCGCGTTGCGCGCCGCCAGAAACCCCACCGGTATGCCCATGATGAGCCCAAGGATCGTCGCCATCGCAGCAATGTGCAACGTCTCTATCAGTGCGGGCCAAACCACGGGTGCGAAGTGTGCCCAGTCGATGGGCCACATGCGTGTGCCCATATCCACGACCTGCTCGGGGGCGTCGTACAAAAATTCGGGAATGATTTCGATTGTTTTGAGCGCCCACGCAATTGCCGCGGCCATCACGAAAAACACCGCAAATCGCGCCATGCGCTGCGCTGGCGTGAAGCGAATCCAGCGCTGCATTTCGGACTTGGCGGTGGTCATCGCATCACTCCGTTCGTGGTGAGCTTGTCGAACCATGAACGCTTGCTCATCGAAACACCCGCTTCACATACAGTTGCAACACTTCACCAATCATCACTAAGCCGATGATGCAAATAATGATGCCCGCGACAAACGCGTAATCAAAACGCTGAAACGCCGAGAACAATGTGCCGCCGATACCGCCAGCGCCGACGACGCCGACCATCGTAGAGTTGCGCAAATTGCTGTCGGTTTCGTAGGCTACAAACCCAATGAAGCGATTCATCACCTGCGGCACCACGCCAAATGCGATCACACTCATGAACGACGCGCCCGTCGCGCGCACTGCTTCAATCTGCTTTTTCGAGATTTCTTCAATCGCCTCGGCAAGCAATTTGCCCACAAAGCCGATGCTCGCAAAGGTCAATGCGATGATGCCCGCGAGCGCGCCAAAGCCCACGGCTTTCACTGCGATGATCGCAATGATGACGGGATGAAAGGAACGACAAAACGCGATCAATAGCCGTGCCGCACTACTCACTGCTGCGGGCATCATGTTTCGCGCGGCGAGTACGGCGACCGGAATCGCCAATGCCGTACCTATCAGCGACGACAGAAAGGCAATTTGCAACGATTCCAGCAAACCCGGAATGATGTCCGTCTCCGTGAAGTTTGGCGGGAAAAATCCGGCTAAGAAGCGTGCGCCGTGGCCGAGGCCCGCCTGCACGCGCTCAAGCGACAGGCCAAGCGTCGCCGCCGCATACACCACGTAAGCGAGCACCCCGACGTAAGCCAGTCGCTTGCCGATGGTCGGCGCGAAAAAATCAGCTCGGGTAACGGTCGTCGAAGAGGTCGCGGAGGTCATGTCGCCAGCCAATCTTGCCCACCGTAAATCTTACGGAGCACTTCGCCGTCCAAGCCATCCGGCGCGCCGTCGTACACCACCAAGCCGCCACTCATGCCGATGATGCGCTCGGCGTAGCGTTTGCCAAGCTCGACTTGGTGAATGTTGATCATTACGGGAATGTTGTTGTCCGCCGCTAGGTCGCGCATGATCTCCATAATCTCGACCGACGTTTTCGGATCAAGCGATGAGGTGGGTTCATCCGCCAACAACAACCCAGGGCTTTGCATGACGGCGCGCGCAATGCCCACGCGTTGGCGTTGCCCGCCGGAGAGCTCATCTGCGCGACGATTGGCGAAATCAGCGAGCCCTACGCGTTGCAGCAATGAGAACGCTTTCTGGATATCTTCATCGCTAAATTTGCGCCGCCACGCCGCCCACGCGCCCATGTACCCGAGCCGCCCTGAGAGCACGTTTTCCATCACGGTTAACCGCTCAACAAGGTTGTACTCCTGAAACACCATGCCGATGCGTCGCCGCGCCTCCCGCAATGGTTGCCCGGCAAGTTTGGCGAGATCTTTTCCCTCGAACCAAATCTCGCCCGCCGTCGGATCAATCAAGCGATTGACGCATCGAATGAGCGTTGATTTGCCGGTACCGGACGGGCCGATGATGGCTGTGATCCCGCGACCCTCAATGTCGAGCGAAATGTCTTTCAGCACCGGTTTACCGGGGACGTATTCTTTGACGAGGTGTTTTATCGATAAGGTGCTCATGAGCCCTCTAATGCCGTCATCCCCGCCGGTGGCGGGGATTCGGAAATTGTGTTCGCGGCGCTCACGGGCACGCGCTGGATCCCGGATCTCGCGTCGCTTCGCTCGCTCGTCCGGGATGACGAAGTTGTATCCAATCGGCTGTCGCTACGCTCGGCCTCTTGGACAACTTCGTCACTTCTTCTTCGCTGCCGCAGCCGCCGCTTCGCGCTCGGTTTCCTTCTGGTAGGCCGCTTTTCCGAAGCTTTCGCCGCCGGCCGCAGCTACTTGACGCACGGGTTCCCAAGTCGTCTTGTAGTTGATCGGGAAGAAACGGTCTGCGCCGTCAAACGCCTTCACCATGTCTGGCGTGAAGCGATAGTCATAGAAACACGACAACACTTTGTCGGCGAGCTTTGGCTCCAGGTCATGCGCGTACGCGAAGCTCGATGTTGGGAATTTCTTGCTGCGATAAATCACACGGAAGTCGCTTTCCTTGATCTGTCCGCGACGCGCCATGCGTTCGTACACATCGCTCGCCACCGGCGCGGCGTCGTAGTCGCCTTTCATCACGCCAAGAATCGAGGAATCGTGCTTGCCGGAGTACACCACCGTGTAATCTTTTTCAGGTGTCACACCTTCAGATGGAAAGAGCGCGCGCGGTGCCATGTTGCCGGAGTTTGATGAAGGTGACGTGTGCGCGACTTTCTTGCCTTTCAAATCAGCCAGCTTTTGAATCGCACCGGACGCTTTGGTCACTACGATCAGGTTGTAGCCCTGAAAATCCTTGGCATAACCCTTCACGGCGAACGGCACCGCACCCGCAACGTTCACCGCAAAGGCAGTTGGTCCGGTTGAGAAGCCAGCTACGTGCAAACGACCCGATCGCATCGCCTCGATCTCGGCAGCGTTGTTTTGCACCTGAAAGAACACCACTTTCTTGCCGGTACACGCAGCCAGATGCTGGGTAAACGGCGAGAAGATTTTTTCGTAAACGGCAGGGTCTTCGACTGGCGTGTAGGCCCACACGAGCGTCGACGGGTTTTTCCATTTCTTCTGATCTTTTGGCAGATCAGCAACCAAGTCGCCGTTCTCGTCGCAGTAGTTCACATCCAATTCGCCGCGATTTTTGCAGGAGGCTTGCGACCAAGCCGCGCTGGATAAGAGCGATGCGCTGATGACAGCCGTTACGGTAAGCAATACTTTTTTCATAATTCAATCCTCATTTCTTCTTGGCGTTTTCTTTGTCAAATTGTGCACGGTTATAGGGCGTTCCGGAAGCGACTGCAACCGCGCGGACCAATTCCCAATCCTTTTTGTAATCTACCGGCAGGAACCGATCATCACCCAAAAACTCTTTTTGCAGCTCCGCCGAAAACTTGTAATCAAAGAAGCATTTCTTGATTTTCTCGGACAACGCTGGCGCGAGGTCATGCGAATGCGCAAACGCGGAGGTCGGGAAGGTACCTGAGCGATAGATGATGCGAACGTCGTCCGCTTTCATCTGACCGCGCATTACCCACCGGTCAAAAATGTCGCTCGTGATTGGCGCGGCCTCATAGTCGCCCTTCAACACACCCGCGAGTGATTGATCGTGCTTGCCTGAAAACACGATGTTGTAATCCTTGCCCGGCGTCACGCCTTCTTTAGGGAATAGCGCCAGCGGCGCGAGATGACCCGAATTGCTCGACGGCGCAGTGTGCGCGACCTTACGCCCTTTCAGATCTGCAATCGTTTTGATCGTGCTGTCTTTCTTCACGACCACGACTTGGCGATACATCCGCGGACCGTCTTTGCTGCCCTTGATCGCGAAAGGCACAGCGCCAGCAAGATTGACCGCAAAGCCCGTTTCGCCTGATGCGAGTCCCGCCACATGCAAGCGTCCGGAGCGCATCGCCTCGATCTGTGCAGCGTTGCTCTGCACCGTGAAATACACAACTTTCTTCGAAGTGCACGTCGAAAGATACTCGGTGAATCCCTTAAACAAATTTGCGTAAACCGCGGGGTCTTCAATTGGCGTGTAGGCGAAGACCAGCGTGTTGGGGTCTTTCCATTTGCTCTTGTCTTTCGGGGCCTCGGCGACGAGGTTGTTGTCCTCGTCACAGTAGTTCGTGTCCAGTTCTCCGCGATTTTTGCAATCGTCGGCCGCGTAAGCGCAGAGCGGCGCGATGGCAAGCGCTGCGACGATTGAGCGGCGAAGGGTGCGAGGTAATTTTTGTTTCATCGTTTTCCCGTTTTTTCGGACCTATTCAACTAACAGCAGCGCCATCCCTGGCGCAGCCGACGAATCCGTAGGTGACCATTGTCTCGCGTATGCGATCTCAGACAGCCGTACGTTTCAAGATCCCCTGTTGTGCCGAGGATGGCGCTGCTCAGGCAAGCATCACCAAAGTAATCTGCCATTGTAAGAAGCAACTACGGCAAGCGTCTCCGTAGAATCCCTGCATTCGTCGTTTATTGCGCTGCACCAAACACTATGACTGCTACCGCTCCGCTCTCCGTCGTCGTCCTCGCCGCAGGCAAGGGCACGCGCATGAAGTCTCGTTTGCCGAAGGTGTTGCAACCGCTCGCGGGTAAACCACTGCTCGCGCATTCGCTCGCGAGCGTTGCGGCGCTCAAACCGGCGCAAACCGTTGTTGTGGTCGGTCACGGCGCGGAAGAGGTTCGTGCAGCGTTTTCGACGCAGCCATTTACTTGGGCGCTGCAAATGCCGCAGAACGGCACGGGCCACGCCGCTGCGGTGGGCCTTGCGCCCGTCGAGAAGGACGGCATCACGCTCTTGGTCACAGGCGACACACCGCTCATCCGCGCCGAGACGCTAGCGGCGCTCGTCGCTCTGGCGAACGACAAAACTTTTGCACTGCTCACCTGCGTTGTGGACGACGTCACCGGCTACGGGCGCATCGTCCGAAACGGCGCTGGCGAAGTCGTGAAGATCGTGGAGCACAAAGACGCGTTAGCGGCAAATGACACCGCAACGCTTGCCATTCACGAGATGAACACCGGCATCATGGCTGCGCCCACGGCATGGCTGCGTGGGGCGCTCGCGCGCCTGTCACCAAAGAACGCGCAGGGCGAGCTCTATCTCACCGACGTCATCGCAATGGCGACCGTCGACGGCCTCACAGTCGCCACCGCACAACCGGAGAGCGAAGTGGAAATTGCTGGCATCAACGACAAGGCGCAGCTCGCTGCGTTGGAGCGGAAAGTGCAACTCAAGGAAGCCAACAAACTCATGGATGCTGGCGTGACGCTTGCCGACCCGGCGCGCATCGACGTCCGCGGCACGCTCTCGTGCGGCAGCGATGTGTTCATCGACGTCGGCTGCGTATTCATCGGTGACGTGTCGCTTGGCGACAACGTCAGCGTCGGCCCGAATTGCGTGTTGACTAACGCCGCCATTGGCGCGAATTCCGTCGTGCACGCGATGAGCCATCTCGAAGGCTGCGCGGTTGGAGATGGCGTGTTGATCGGGCCGTTCGCACGTTTGCGTCCAGGCGCGAAGCTCGGTGACGAAGTTCACATCGGCAACTTCGTCGAAGTCAAAAATTCAACGCTCGCGAAGGGCGCAAAAGCGAACCACCTCGCGTACTTGGGTGACGCTACCGTGGGCGAACGCGTGAACTACGGCGCAGGTTCGATCACCGCCAACTACGACGGCGCGAACAAACACAAAACCGTCATCGAAGCGGATGTGCACGTTGGCTCCAATTGCGTACTCGTCGCGCCCGTCACCATCGGCACCGGCGGCACCGTCGCTGGAGGCAGCACGATCACCAAAGACGCGCCACCCGGCGCGCTGAGCGTCGCACGCGGCAAGCAAGTCAGCATCGCCAATTGGAAGCGGCCGAAGAAGAGTTGATGCGGGCGCACTGTGCGTAGCTAACGACTATTTGGCTGCAACGACCGCCTGGCGGTCGATATAGCGTCAAAAACACACAAGTCGATAGTAAGAAAAATATGGCGCCAAGCCCCACTGGGCTGTCGCTGTAGCGAAAAAGCCAATGATTGCACTAATGCGTCGCCGTGACGCGCCGCCACTGCGCCAAATCCACACCCTTAAAAATCATCCAGAGCGCAAGCAACAATTCGCCGACAAACGCCGGAATCAGCACATACGGAAACAGCGCAGAGGCCAACGTCGGTGCGAGCAGCAAAGCGAAACTGTTTAGCAGATACGAGAACCCTGCGACGACGAGTAGCACGCCCAGTGCCTTTGGCAAGAAGCCCGACGCGAAGATCAGGTAGCCACGCACAACACACGCCACCCCGAAAAAAATCAATCCGACGCCAAAGCCAAACGAATGCGCCTTGATCGCAAGGTACGCGAGTGACTGCAATTGCTCTGGCGTAAACGTCTTCAGCGTACTGCCGCCGCTTAGCAACAAAAGCGGCAGAACCAAATTCAATTTGTTGAGCGCCAATACCGCCGTCTGCACCACGTTGATTAACGTCGTGAACAACGCCAACGGCTCGCTGACCGGACGGAGCAAAAGGTACAGCACCACAATCACCGGCAGATCAAACACGTGCATCAACAAATCGCCCGCGATACCCAGTCGCCACAACAGTGGCGAATCCGTAATGCGCTGGGCAGTTGCCGCTGCGTCGCCCGAAACCACTAGCGCGCCGCGAACAAACACCTCGCCAAACAAACCTAGCGCGATGATGGCCAGATAGAAAACACCCGCGATGCGCACATAGCGTTGCGGAGAACGATTAAACGAAGAGACCATGAAAACGCCACCCAACTGGAAGACCACGTGAGTGGGTATTTTCAGCGGATTGCAGAACTATGTTGCAAGGATGCGACCAATGGCGGGTATGCCAGTGCCAATGTCTGTTGGGTGCGTTAGAGCGGTATCGTCACTAGAGCGAGGATGCGTCAGGTCACCTGCGCATTCAAATCAAACGGCTTGCCAACCGTCTCAAACGCAAACTGCGAGTAGCAATCGGCGTTGTGCACCCGCTGCCACGGCAACAAGTGATCGTACTTTGGCGGTTTATGTTTGTAAGCATGGTCGTCGATTTCGTTGCCACTGTCACCGGGAGGTCCGACATAGTGAGCCAACTCGTGGATAAGGACATAGGCAAACGCATCACGGCTGAGCTCCTGCATCCGCGCACACAAGTACACCGTTCCGCGCGGCAGTCCTTGCCAGGTTTTGTTGCGTTCGCTCAGGTGGTAGCCACCAGCAAAGGTGAAGGCATACGCACCCACGCTGCTACCGTCTGGTTCATCCGCCAAGGCAATCACGCCTTGCGGTATGTATCCAATCGCGGTTTCCATGCCAATGTAGATGCTGTTGATCCATCGAATTTGCGCCTGCCAGCTCGGAAACTTATCAACCTGAAAGTGTTTCACTAATTTGTTCCAGCTCGCTTCGCCGAATCCGAACGAGTGCCCACCGTCTCCCTGCTTGAATCGTTCGGCTGCGGCTAGCGCGGAACGAGCGATCGAAATGATCGCCTTAACGCGTGGAATGTGCGATTGCATCTCGGCGGTGAGGTTGCTGTAAGTCGTTGCGGGACCGCCCAGCCGTCTGTCGGTCAAACGACCGACGTCTACGATGCCATCGGCTTCGCTTGCGCCGAACTGTTTCGTCTGAAACTTACGAATTGCGGCCGAGGTCTTTGGGCCGCAAATGCCGTCAACAACGAGTTGTGGATTCGGCCCTCCCTCATGCGCCGGGAACCGGTTGAGCGCAGCCTGCACCTTGCGCACATCAGCGCTGTGGTTGCGGCACCGTGATGCGAGTCCCACCGCCGCCACGATGCCAAGTCTCGAAGCGTGCGACTTGCCTGTACCCAGAGGCCTGCAACCGTCTTTCCCGCAAAACGCATAACTTTTCACGACGCACCTTTCTAAACTGCTCGAGATAGCCTTCGGTAAGACGAAAACTCATTGGCAATAGTGACGTCACGCGCCGCGAAAACTTGCTGAGCGACCCTCCTGGGAGATCAATCAACGCAAACTTATTCCGGCCGGGGCGGGTCGGTGGTTAGTGCTTCGTCCCAAATATCCGATCCCCCGCATCGCCGAGGCCTGGCACGATGTAGGCGTGCTCGTTGAGGTGATCGTCTAGAGATGCGGTGAATGCGGCAACGTTTGGGTGGGCGTCGAATAGTGTTTGCACGCCCTCGGGTGCGGCGACTAGCGACAGAAAGCGAATTTGCGTGTCGGGCACGCCGCGTTTGTTAAGCACATTGATCGCGTGCACCGCGGAGTTGCCGGTGGCCAGCATAGGGTCGCAGACGATGAACGTGCGGCCATCGATTTCCGGGAGTCGCACGTAGTATTCGACTGGCTTGTTGTCTTCGCCGCGGTAAAGCCCGATGTGGCCCTGGCGCGCGGACGGAATCAAATCCATCAAACCCTCAGCCATACCCAGCCCCGCGCGTAGCACCGGTACCACGGCAATTTTTTTGCCTGCGATCACCGGCGCATCCATTGCGCAAATCGGCGTTTCGATGCGCTCAGTCGTCATCGGCAAGTCGCGCGTAAGCTCGTAACCCATCAGCAGCGTCAACTCGCGAAGCAGCTCGCGGAACGTGCGCGTGGAGGTGTTGCGATCTCGCATGTGCGAGAGCTTGTGTTGCACTAATGGATGGTCGACGATCGTGAGGTTTGGGAAGCGGGTGTCTTTACGCATAGGAGGTTCGCCGGGGTGGTTTAGGCCTAATCGTAGCCTCGATGCGGCGAAGCGCAATGCAGATTCCGCGTCGCTACATCGAGGCTAAAGAACGAGATCAAAAGAGCGCTTATCGCGTTTCTGGCGTCGCGGGTTTTTGCACGGACGGTTTCGACAACGAAATCATCGCTACGCCTGCGAGCACCAACGCCGCGCCAATGAGTTGCATCGCCGAAACGTGTTCGCCCAAAAACGCGGCACCCATGAAAATGGTGATGACTGGACCGATGGTGCCGATCATCGAAGCGTCGCTCGCGCCGATGCGCTTCAACGCCTCGGCCATCATCCACACTGGCGCTGCCGTCGAGAACACCGCGAGGCACACGCTGTAGCCATACAGTTTCATGGGCAGATCAAGCGCAGAGAGGGGCCGCATGATGAAAAACTGCGTCATCACAAACACCGTCGCCACCAGCATCATGTAGGCGGTGAATCGCGTGCTGCCGATGCGGCGCGTGAGATTCGTGCCGACGAGCATGTAGGTGGCGTAGCAGACGGCACTCCCAAATATGAGCATCGTACCTGTCACCAACGCGCGGGTGTCAGTGCTGATCACGAGATCGTGCCAATACGCGAGCCCGAGACCAAAGTAGGACACGAGCAGCGCGAGCGCCACGCGTCCGGTGATGCGCTTTCCGAGAAACAGCGCGGAGAGCACGACAACGATGGTTGGGTTGGTGAACAAAATTAAACGTTCAAGGCCCGCGCTGATGTACTGCAGCCCCCAAAAATCGAGAAAACTCGACAGGTAATAGCCAATGAATCCGAGGAATGCGATGAACGCCCAATCGCGCCGCGAGAGCGGAGCTGGCGCGCTGTTTGTCGTGTCACGTTGAGCCCACCACGCCATCAACAAGAAAAACGGCAACGAGAAAATCATCCGCAGCGCCAACAGCGTGACCGCATCCAGCCCCGGATGCGCCGCGTAGGCAAGCTTGATGAAAATGGCTTTGGCAGCAAAGCCCAATTGCGCAGCGCCCGCGAACAGCGCGCCGGCGGAGACTGCCGATTTGACGGATGACACTGTCTGATTTTAGAGCGCCGCTCGTTGCCGATTCTGCTCGCGGGTCATTCGCACGCTTTTTTGGACGGTACTAGGGCAAGCGTATGCCGTCAGTACGCGACGACTCCGACTCAGTCGCGCACGAATGCGTGGGAGTCGCAAATTCGTCATCGCACACATAATTGCCGCATGCATCTCTCAAATCGCACCATCGGCATCGCCTCAGCCATCATCACAGTCGCGATTTGGTCTGGCTTTATCGTGGTGGCGCGCGCTATGGCGCACAAGACACTCACGCCATTTGACATCGCTTTCGTACGGCTG